>WNGA01006236.1_pt1 | contig 20996 bp, 12 predicted proteins | sample 5400061 | NCBI WGS metagenome assembly WNGA01 (sample SAMN13153366, study PRJNA577476) | soil metagenome | isolation source: 100 cm soil or saprolite under grassland replicate 2 | place: USA:California | collected 2016-06-15
AAACTGCAATGGCGATTTTCAAAAAACCGGCAATTAAGGCAGAAGGCGGAAAGAAAAAGGAGATTCCGCGCGGCCTTTTTCAAAAATGCCCCGGCTGTTCGGAAGTCGTGCCGGAAATCGAGCTCGCGCAAAACCAGCGGGTCTGTCCGCGCTGCGACTATCATTTTGCACAACCAGCCAAGGAACGAATTCAGAACCTGCTCGATCCGGATTCTTTTGTGGAAATGGACGCCGGCTTGAAGTCAGTGGACGTCCTGCGTTTTCAGGGAATGGCCACGTATAAAGATCGGCTCAAGAGCTATCGGGAACGTACAGGTCTTCTTGATGCTGTGATAAGCGGTCACGGAATTCTTGACGGCAACAAGGTCGCCATCGCGGTGATGGATTTCGGCTTTCTCGCGGCAACTATGGGTTCGGTAGTTGGCGAGAGAATCACGCGCACAATTGAATATGGAACCGCCGAGCGATGCCCGGTGATCATCGTTGCCGCTTCCGGCGGAGCTCGCATGTACGAAGGAATGTTGAGCTTGATGCAGATGGCTAAGACGAGCGGCGCACTCGCGCGTCATGCGGAAGCGAAGCTTCCTTATATTTCCGTCCTGACAAATCCGACCACGGCGGGTGTGATGGCGAGCTTCGCGTCGCTGGGCGATGTCATCATAGCCGAACCCAGAAGCATGATCGGCTTCGCCGGTCCGCGCGTCATCAGGGAAACCACGCACCAGGACTTGCCCGAGAGATTTCAGACTGCCGAGTTTCTCGAGGAGCACGGTTTGATCGACATGATTGTGCACCGCAAAAAAATGCGCGAGCAGATCAGCCGATTGCTCAATTATTTCACTGTCGCCCCGTGAATGTAGGAGGGGCCTTTGTACCGCGACCTCCTTTAACATACAAGGAAGCCCTAGCCTGGCTCTACGGGCTCCAGCGCTTCGGAATCAAGCTCGGTTTGGAAAACATTGAGCGTTTGCTCGAAGAACTTTCAAGGAATGGCGTCTTGCAAGCCGCTCCTTGGAAAGTCATTCACGTCGCAGGCACGAATGGTAAAGGTTCCGTCTGCGCCATGATCGATTCGATCTCCCGCGCACAAGGATATCGTACAGGCCTGTTCATATCCCCTCACCTCGTCACGTTTCGCGAACGCATTCGCGTGAACGGCGAGATGATTTCTGAACAGGCTGTCGCAAATGGCCTAACGACTATCCGCAATCTTATCGCAAACTGGGATCCGCATCCGACATTTTTCGAGGTGGTGACCGCGCTTGCTCTCAAGCATTTCTCGGACGCGAAAGTTGAGATCGTTACCTTGGAAACCGGTCTCGGTGGCCGGCTCGATGCTACGAATGCCATTCAGTCGAATGTCTCAGTGATAACGTCCATCGCTTTCGACCACGAAAAATGGCTGGGCGAAACGCTTCCGGAGATCGCTGCTGAAAAAGCCGGAATTATTAAGCTAGGTGTTCCCGCTGTTTCTGCGCCGCAGCGATCCGAAGCCGAAGAAGTGATTCGTGCGCGTGCGGCCAAGTGCAGAGCGCCGATACAATCCGTGACCCAGCCGTACGACAAGACACCCGTTGCACTCGCTGGATCGCATCAAAAACAAAATGCGGCGCTTGCGATTGCCGCACTTCGCGCCGCGAAAATCGATGTCGACAACTCAGCGATTGCACGGGGGCTCGCCGCCATCGATTGGCCCGGGCGTTTCCAAAGATGGGATACGCGGACGATCATCGACGGCGCGCATAACCCCGCCGCCGCGCAATTGGTCGCCCAAACGTGGCGCGACGTCTTTGGCGATCAACAAGCTACTCTTATTCTTGCAATCCTTGCCGACAAGAATTCTCGCGCAATCTGTGAAGCGCTGGTGCCGATCAGCCAGTTCGTCCTCCTCCCGAAAATTCGCAGCGAACGCGCGGCTGCTCCGGAAGAATTAGCCAACGTCTTAGCTAACATCACTGCCCCACTTCCCTACTCCATCACTCCAAATATCGATGAGGCATTGTTGCTTGCGCGCGCGAAACCAAATCCAATTTTGATTACGGGCTCACTTCATTTTGCCGGCGAAGTCCTCGCTCACCTGCGCGGCGCGCCTGCGGCATTTGAAGAGTGCGCACAATAGCCGCGCTACTCGGAAATCAGGATTCAATCCGTGGGAACAGTGGCACCGGCTTGCCGACGACATGGCCGTCCGACAGTCCCCCCCACTCCGCATCCGTGAGTGAAAATCGCTCTTCTTTTCCGCTCAACTCCATCTTCCAATTCAGTTGATCGAAAATTCCGTGCGCCGCTTTTGGCAACACCGGCGAAATCAAAATCGCCATGATGCGTAGCAAATCAGTAAGATAATACAACACAGCTTGTAGCGTCTTCTTTTCAGATTCTTGTTTCGCGAGTTTCCAAGGTGCAGTGATTTCGACAATTGCGTTTCCACAAAGGCCAAGAAAAATCGTTGTACCCAGCGCTTTTGTAGGATTGAACGCGCTCATTTCTGCCGCGTAGGCGTTGAACGATTGCGGTATTTCGGTTTGAACTAGTGTGCGCAGTTCCGACCAAGCGGGGCGGTCATATAGGTCCTTAAGGTTCAGTAGAGTGACTGACCCTTCTGAATAACGCAAGACCATGGTCAGTGTCCGATTAAGTAAGTTCCCGAGAACGTTGGAAAGATCGTTGTTGCAGGTGTTAACAAGCAGTTCGTCCGAGAAATCTGCGTCGCTCCCGGTGGCAATGCCACGCACCAGGTAATAGCGCAGCACTTCGGCGCCGTATTTATCGATCAGCACGAAGGGATCTACTATATTGCCTGTGCTCTTACTCATCTTTGTACCGCCGAGATTCCACCAGCCGTGCACCAGCAGTTGCGGCATTTGATCATCTTGGAATCCGATCGCGTGCAGCATGATCAACCAATAAATGCCGTGCGCCGGAACGAGGATATCCTTGCCGATGATCTGCAGTGTCTCCTTCGACCAACGATCACGGAATTCCGGCGGCTGCCTTTCGTAAGTGTCGATATTTGGATCGTAACCGGCGAAGCTGATGTAGTTCGTTAGTGCGTCGAACCAGACGTAATTGACGAAATCCTTGTCAAACGGCAGCTCGATCCCCCAACTGAGGCGCGATTTCGGACGCGAAATGCAGAGGTCGCCGCTAAGTTTCTCTACAGCATTTCGCAATTCGGTATGACGAAAATCGGGAATGACTGCGTCGTTCCGTTTCTGGAGATAATCGAGCAACCATTTTTTATGATCGCTTAGTTTGAAATAATAGTTTTCTTCCTCACGAAACTCGACCTGTCCCCATTCAGGGCCAAACTCGCCATCCGGACCGCGTTCCTTGTCAGTGAGAAATTGTTCCTGGCGGATTGAGTAGTAGCCGGCTTGCTTGTCTTTATAGATTTGGCCTGCATCGAACAACCGCTGCAAAATACCTTGAACGACTTTTTTGTGCCGGTCGCTCGTTGTCTCGGCCCATTCGTCGTATTTCACATCCAGTTTTTTCCAAAGATCGACAAACTTCTGCGTGATTTCTTTCACAAATTCAGCCGGAGGAATACCTGCCTTCGCAGCGGACTGCTGGACCTTCTGGCCGTGCTGATCGACGCCAGTTAAGAAAAAGACTTTATCACCTTTGAGCCGATGATAGCGCGTGATCACATCGGCCAGCACCTTCTCGTAAGCGTGCCCAATGTGCGGCGGCGAGTTCGTGTAATCGACCAGCCTTCGCTAAAGCTACGGACTTGGCAAGCAAACTGCCGGACGAATGGTTGTACAGCAAGCGCTTCGCTTGCCGAGTCGCTCGCGCGTTCTTATCTTTTCCACTGGCGTTCGCGATACTCGCGAGCGACGCTTCGTTATGAAGAATCATCTCAAAATCTTGTTTTCGATCCTGGCAGCCGCGATTTGCACAGTCGGTTTCGCGGCAGACCAGCCGAACTGTCAGAAGACCGGTAAGAATTGCCCGATGAACGATGGTAAAGCATGCAATTGCGGAAAGAGTTGTGATTGTTAGCGGTCCGGGCGCCTCTCTTCTGATTGCGGATGACGCCTCTCACAGAGAGGCGGCTACAGAAGAAATTCGCAGCGCGTTTGGCATGCGAATCGTTACAATTTGATCGATCGCAGGCGAAGCGCATTCACGATCACCGAAACCGAGCTGAAGCTCATCGCGGCACCGGCGATCATGGGACTCAGGAGCAGTCCAAAAAACGGATAAAGCACGCCGGCGGCAATCGGCACGCCTAGCGCGTTGTAGATAAACGCGAAAAACAAATTTTGCCGGATATTTCGCATCACCGCGCGACTGACGTGGATCGCTTTAACGATTCCCATCAGGTCGCCTTTCACGAGCGTAATGCCGGCGCTCTCGATCGCCACGGCGGTCCCCGTTCCCATCGCAATTCCGACATCTGCCGCCGCCAAAGCAGGCGCGTCGTTAATTCCGTCCCCCGCCATGGCAACAATCGCGCCTTTGGATTTAAGATCTTTAACGATTTCGATCTTTTCATCCGGCATTACTTCAGCCTTGAACTCATCGATGCCCAGTTCGCGCGCAACAGATTCAGCCGTCCGCAGATTGTCGCCTGTGCACATGATGATCTTCAAATCCATTGCATGAAGCTCACGGACGGCCTCTTTCGTTGTCGGCTTGATTGGGTCCGCGATACCCAGAACGCCAGCTGCATCTCCGTTTACCGCGAGCCAGACTGTGGTTTCTGCTCTTTCCTGCAAGCGACGAGCCTCTTTCGTTAGTTCCTCAGGAAATCTGACATTCGAATCGGCCAGAAATTTTTCTTTTCCGATAAGGATTGTTTTACCTTCAAGGTTGCCGGAGACGCCACCGCCGGTGGTGGACTGAAAATCGGTTACTTCTCGCAACTCGATTTTTTCTTTTCTGGCGCCTTCTACGATTGCCCGCGCCAGCGGATGCTCACTCTGGGATTCGACTGATGCCGCAATTTGCAAGAGATCGCGTTCACTTACGGTGTTTGCTACGATCCGGCTGACCACTTCCGGTTTGCCGGCCGTCAACGTGCCCGTTTTGTCCGTGACCAGATGCGTGACTTTTTCAGTGACCTCGATTGCTTGTGCGTTTTTTACCAGGATTCCGGCTTGCGCAGCACGCCCGACACCGACCATGATCGACATTGGTGTTGCCAGTCCGAGCGCGCACGGACAAGCAATGATCAGCACGGAGACTGCGTTTACCAGCGCATAAGCCATCGCCGGCGCAGGTCCGACGATCGACCAAACAACAAACGTAACGATCGCAGCACCGATCACCGCTGGAACAAAATAACCGGACACTGTGTCCACGAGTTTTTGAATAGGGGCGCGGCTGCGTTGTGCGTCGGCCACCATCTCTACGATTTGCACGAGAACGGTCTCCGAACCGATGTGCTCTGCGCGCATCAAAAACGAGCCGGTTTGATTCATGGTTGCGCCAATCACTTTCTCGCCTTCCCGTTTGCTTACCGGCATTGATTCGCCAGTGATCATTGATTCGTCGATGTTGCTTTTCCCATCGACGATCACACCGTCGATTGGTACTTTCTCGCCCGGTCGCACGCGGAGCACGTCGCCTTTCTGAATTTCGTCCACCGCGATTTCCTGCTCCTGATCATCATGAATTCGGTGCGCAGTTTTCGCTGCAAGTCCGAGAAGTGCTTTGATCGCATGCCCGGTTCGGCTCCGCGCTTTCGCCTCGATCAGTTGCCCGAGCAGGATCAAAGTCGTAATCACCGCTGCTGCTTCAAAATAAAGATCGACTTCTCCGTGACGCCGGAAAGAAGACGGGAAAATTCCAGGCGCGATTACTGCAACAGCGCTGTAGACGTATGCCGAGCCAACACCCACAGCGATGAGTGTGAACATGTTGAGGCTGCGATTAACGATCGACTGCCACGCGCGCGTGAAGAAAAAGCCTCCAGCCCAAAGGACCACTGGCGTTGTTAGGGCAAACTCAATCCATTTTCCGATTCGCTTTGGAACAATTGAATCGATCTCCAAGCCGGGAATGGCATGACCCATTGCCAGCAATAGCACCGGGATCGTGAGCACCAGCGCGATCCAGAATTTTCGTGATAGCGATCGCGTTTCCCTTTGTTCCTCTTCCTCCGCACCGACGTCCTTCGGCTCCAGCGTCATTCCGCACTTCGGGCACGCCCCCGGGTGATCTTGCTCGACCTCCGGATGCATTGGGCAGGTGTAGATCATTGGAGAAGTCCGTATCCTTTAAGCGGGCGACGCGGTGTACGATGCTCCTACGAGAGTCACAGTGCGATATCTATCAAATGACGAAGCACGAATGTCGAATGACGAAGGAATGACGAAACGGGGGAAGCCAGTGAACCGGCCGTCTCGCCGTTTCCCCCTTGCGCCGTTTCGCCGATTCGTCGCGTCTTACGCCGCCTTCGCGGTTTCCATCTCTTCGGTGTATTTGCCGAAGCGCGCTTTGCTGTTGCACCAGGCGCGGTGGTGGAACGCCTGCTGTGCCTTGGCCACATTGGCCTGTTCGCCCTTCCAGGCTTTAAGCACTGGAGCTTGTAACGCGCGACCATAGGAAAAGCTCAATTGCCAGGGCAAGTCACCGAACTGATTCATCGCGTTGAGATGCTCGGTAGCCTGCTGATCAGTCTGCCCGCCTGAAAGAAACACAAGACCGGGGACCGCCGCGGGAACCACGCGTTTCATGCAGCGCACAGTAGCTTCTGCCACTTCCTGTACCGAAGCTTGCTGCGGACAATCTTTTCCTGAGAGAACCATGTTCGGTTTCAACAGCATCCCTTCCAGTGAAACACGATGCTCGTACAAAGCATGAAAGACGCTCTCCAGCGTTTCCTGTGTGACGTCGAAATAACGCTCAATCGTGTGCGTGCCATCCATGAGCACTTCCGGCTCGACAATCGGAACCAAATCCCCTTCCTGACAAAGCGCCGCATAGCGCGCCAATGCCTCCGCGTTTGCGGCGATGCATGTTTCCGTGGGAATGTTCTCCCCAATAGTGATCACCGCGCGCCATTTAGCAAAGCGCGCTCCCAACTGCCTGTATTCTGCAAGCCGCTCGCGCAATCCGTCGAGACCCTCAGTGATCTTTTCGCCCGGAAAATTCGCCATCGCCTTCGCGCCCTTGTCCACTTTGATACCAGGGATGATCCCCTGCTCTTCCAGCGCTTTGACAAAAGTGCGACCGTCGCGCGTCTTCTGCCGAATCGTCTCGTCAAAGAGAATCACGCCACTAATAAATTCGCCCGCGCCTTTTGTGGTAAATAAAATCTCGCGATATGCCCGCCGGTTTTCTTCCGTCGAAGGAACGCTGATGCTTTTCAACCGCTTCTCGATTGTTCCCGAGCTTTCATCTGCTGCCAGAATCCCTTTTCCCGGTGCGACGAGCTTTTGTGCTATAGATTCTAAACTTTCAGTTTTCATAATTCTCTCCTAATAACAAAATCAGAACTTTGTTCCTCGCAAACTGCTCGCAGAAATGCAAACGAAAAACGGTGGCGAACTTAAGTCAGACAGCTGAATTGCCCAGGTTCGGACCCACGGAACCTGCGCAAACTCAGATATCGCTGGACTTCCTACAAACGATGCAGTGCTTTTGCCAATCCGTGCCAGCACGATCTTCCATGCTCGCTAATCTCTCCCAATCATGTGTTTGTCGTTAACCTGTTCTCCGAATTGGGGCGAGACTAATCCCAAGTGAATACGCGAACCGATCCGCTCAACGTCCATTAAATGCACATCCGCTGTGAGGTCCGGCTCGATCGTGAGGACATGATTGGTAGCAACTCGAAACCAGTCCTCTTTATTTGAAGTCAATCGCTCAGAAGCAATGATGATGGTCTTTTCGCTTACATCACATTTGCAAAAGCTACAGATGCCGTCGCGGCTGCATTGGTACTTGCCGGCAACCGAATAATAAAGCGACTGTGGCTCCAACGTGGGGTCAGAGACATAACGCACGGCGGCAACGCTCCGCCCGTCGGTCACGGCGAAATTGTAGTAGGAAGGTTCCGACATGCCGCTGTCCCAGGTCCATTGCTCCAGCTGCTCGATTGTTGTCACCAGTGCGTTACCAAGCTCATTAGCTGAGTGTCCGTCCTCAACATCGCCAAGCAGGTGCAGAAAAACTGCAAACGCATGTTCAGAATCAGTTGTGCCTTCAATATTGTGATAGAGCTCATCCGGCAAAGACGCGCGCAGCCGGCGTTTGATACGCCAGAAGTCTCTGATGATGCCGTTGTGCATCCAGAGAAAGCGCCCGTGCTGAAACGGATGGCAATTTGCTTCGCTTACACGCATTCCTGGTGACGCCGCGCGCACATGGGCGAAAAAACAGCCTGATTTCACGTGTTCGCTAAGCCGGCGCAGATTTTGATTGCTCCATGCTGGAGTAACACTCGCGAAAATACACGGCGTTGAACTGATCTGGGGCGCATACCAACCGACTCCGAAACCATCGCCATTGAGCGGTTCTGTTCGTTCTTTGGCGTGAAAGCTTTGTCGAATCAGCGAGTTGGTAGGTCGATACAGCAAATCGCTGAGAAGAATTTCCGGGCCTCTATAGCAGAGAAATCTACACATGCTAAGCACCGCTCCCGTTCTTTGCGTCGCGGCGGATGTAATCCTCGGGATGCCTTTGAAATTCAGCTCGGCATCCGATTGAGCAGAAGTAATACGTACGCCCGTCAACGACGAGCGATTCTCTGATCTGTTCGCGACCAAGTTGCATTTTGCAGACTGGATCGACCGCAGTCTGTTCGCGGCCATTCATAATGGGTTCCCTGGTTCCTTACCTCTTTACACGACCGAAACCCCGACCGCTCTTCCGTAATTGCTAAACACCAATCGTTTTTTGCGCGTTCACAGGAAGTAAGCTTTTTGGACGTATTGCTCGAGCATCCGCTGCGTGTTGAAGAACGAGCCGTTAAGCGCAATGTGATCGCGGCGACGATGCCGCCGGCGATCGGATTTAGCGAAATTATACATCGTTCGGGATCACTTTCGGCGAAGGCGGCGCAAGCTTAGATAGCGTTTCGGGTACTTTTCAAAGTTCTCAAAGCACAACGGGCAACAGATTGCCACCATTTCGCCTTCTACCCGCATGTGGCAAAACCCTTCCCCATCTAAAACGGACTTCCCACAGACGATGCAGTGTTTTTGCCAATCCGTTTCCCAAGCCTGCGAGTCTTCCATGCTCATAGTTAGTGAATTATTGTCCTAAAGGTCGTCACCGCGTTCAGTATCACTGAAAAACGGAACTCCAGCCACGCATCTTTTGGCAAAAGCTGGGCGTTTTCTGGGGGAGATTTGGGGCGGCACGTTGTCATTCAAATACCGTGAAGATTTCGTAGACCGATCAGCATCGATATCGCGAGAACTGCCACTCCAAACACCCGTTGGAGCTTTGAGCGATCCAGTCGTCTACCGAGTCTTGAACCAAGTTCCACCCCGACTACTCCGCCCGCGGCGAATAATGCGATAAGCCCGAGCGACGGTCGTTGACCAGCGATCAGATGACCAGTCATCGCAACAGCACTGATCAGTACGACCACCGGAAGCGACGTCGCAATTGCGGCGTGAATTTCAAGGCCACCGAAGAAAAGCAGCGCTGGGATAATGAAGAATCCGCCGCCCACCCCCAGCATTCCCGACAGGACAACCGCAATCAGACCCACCAAAATCATCAGCGTCAGCTGTGCGGAGATACTTTGAAGCCCCGCTTGCGGCAGGGACAGCGACTGCGCGCCGTTGCCTTCAGAAGCTTTTCCGCTAAAAAGCGTCCAAAGGCCGATCACGGCCGCAAGCACCGCAAATAACACGAGTAGAAGATTCGGCGAGAGTTGCTTGTTAAGCCACACGCCGGCCGGCGCACCCACGGCACCGCCCGTGGGCACCGCAGTGCCTACCCGGATCTCGATCAGCTTCATACGAGATTTCCCCATGGAGACAACAAGCGCCATAGCGGCGATAGCAGCCATCGAGACGCACACAGCGACGTGCGGCCCGAGTCCCAATCCGTAAACAAGAAATGGCACCGCAAAGACCGACCCGATCCCTGTAAGTCCTACCGCGAGGCCGACAAGCGTCCCGTAAAGAAAGGCAACTGGATCGAGCGTCGTCAGCACTTTTTGCGGTCAGTCACACTTTTTGGAAAGCTGGAGAAGCCGCGGCGTTCAATTGATCCGGCGCGGAATCTTTGAGTCGGCGCGAGCGCCAAAGGAAAAAGATCGCGGGAAAAACCACCAGTTCCATGATCGTGGAAGTAACGATCCCGCCGATCATTGGCGTGGCGATGCGTTTCATCACATCTGCACCGGCGCCGTGGCTCCACAGAATTGGCACGAGGCCGCCGATAATGACTGCAGCGGTCATCGCTTTGGGACGCACGCGCTTCACTGCGCCGTGATAGATAGCGTCGCGCAAATCGGCAGCGTTGCGCATTTTTCCTTCGCGTTGCCATTGATTGTAGGCGAGATCGAGATAGAGCAGCATCACCACACCTGTCTCCGCGCTGACGCCTGCAAGCGCGATTAACCCGATCCAGACAGCCACGCTCAGATTGTAACCATCCAGATAGAGCAGCCAGAACGAGCCGACTAACGCAAGCGGCACCGAGAGCATGATGATCGCGGTCGCAACGAACGAGCGTGTGTTGAGATAAATGATCAGGATGATGATGAGCAACGTGATCGGAACCACGATCATGAGACGCTGTTGAGCGCGCTGCATGTATTCGTACTGGCCGCTCCAGAAAATGTTGTAGCCGCTCGGCATGGAAACACGTTTGCTCGCGATGGCTTCGTTGACTGCGCGTTGCGCCATTTGCACGTAGGTGCCGATATCGATGTTTTTCACATCCACGTAAATCCAAGCATTCGGGACCGCGCCTTCGCTTTTCACGCCCATCGGCGCGCGCACGACGTTCAATTTTGCAAGTTGACCGAGCGGAATTTGCGCGCCGCTTGGCGTGGGCACGATAATTTCACGAAGTGCTTCAAGGTTTTCGCGAAAATCGCGGTCGTAGCGAAGATTAACGCTGTAGCGCTCCAGCCCTTCGACCGTTGTCGTCAGCGGCATCCCGCCAAGCGCTACTTCCAGCACTTCCTGAACGTCGGCCAGCGCGAGGCCATAGCGGGCGATCTCGTCACGGTTAATGTTGAACTCGATGTAATTGCCGCCCATTACTCGCTCAGCAAAAACGCTCGACGTGCCGGGTACTTGCCGCACGACTGTCTCGATTTGCGAGGCGATCCGTTCAAGTTCGGCGAGATTCGGCCCGGCGACTTTGATCCCAACTGGGGTTTTGATGCCGGTGGCGAGCATATCGGTCCTCGTCTTGATCGGCATCGTCCACGCGTTGTTCAAACCGGGAAATTGGATCGCGGCGTTCATCGCTTCGGTCAGCTCGTCCACCGTTCGTTTCCGATGAGAAATCGTTTTGCCGTTCTGATCTTTGATATCGACCTTCGGCCAGTCTTTTTCGTCTTTCAGCATGATAGTCGTCTCAACCATGTCCATCGGCGCTGGATCCGTGGCGGTTTCAGCGCGTCCTATTTTGCCAAAGACATGATGCACTTCGGGAAAGGTTTTAATGATTTGGTCGGTCTGCTGGAGAATCTCGCGCGCTTTGGTGGTCGAAATGCCGGGGAACGTGGTTGGCATGTAAAGCAAATCGCCTTCATAAAGCGGCGGCATGAATTCGGAGCCGAGACTTTGATAGGGGAAAAGTTTGCCCACATACCCCGCGAGCGAGCGCAGTTTGCCTTCGGAAAGACGGTTTGTGATCAGCCAGTTCCACGGAAAAAACACCCATAGAACGACGGCTGCAGAAGCGGCGATAACCCACCAGCGCCAGCGGATCACGAAATCGATCACCGGATGATAAAGCCTGATGAGGAAGCGATTAATCGGGTTCTTTTCTTCCGGCGGCAATTTGCCTCGAATGAAGTAGCCCATAAGAACCGGCGCGAGCGTGACCGAAAGCAGAGCAGCGGCGGCCATTGAGTACGTTTTCGTGTAGGCCAGTGGCTTAAACAGCCGGCCCTCCTGCGCTTGCAGCGCGAACACCGGAATGAATGACACAGTAATGACCAATAACGAATAGAACAGGGCCGGACCGACCTCGATGGAAGCGTCGCGAATGATCTGCCAGTGAGGCTTCCTGCCACCGTCGCGTTCAATGTGCTTGTGCGCGTTTTCGATCATGATGATTACCGCATCGACCATCGCGCCAATGGCGATGGCGATGCCGCCTAACGACATGATGTTGGAGCTAATACCCTGGCGATACATCACGACAAACGAGATCAGAATTGCAATCGGCAAAATGACGATCGCCACCAGCGCACTGCGAAAATGCAACAGAAACGCAATGCAAACGAGCGCGACGACGATACTTTCCTCGACTAGCTTTTCTTCCAACGTGGCAACGGCGCGATCGATCAGCGCGGTGCGATCATACGCGATCGTGTAGCTCACGTCCGGCGGTAAACCTTTCATTGCCTGATCGAGTCGTGTTTTAACGCGCTGAATTACATCACGGGCGTTCGCGCCATATCGCACGACTACAATGCCGCCCACTGTTTCGCCCTCTCCATTCAACTCGGCGATGCCGCGGCGCATGTCAGGGCCGAGCTGAACATTCGCAACGTCTCGAAGCAGAATTGGAACACCGTTGGCGCCTGTGCCAACCGCAACCTTTTTCAAATCCTCGATCGAGTCGATGTATCCCCGAACGCGCAAAATGAATTCTTTCTCCGCCATCTCAATCGAGCGGCCGCCGACCTCACCATTGCTCTTTTTGATCGCCATGCTGACCTCGGCGATCGAGAGATTGTAAGCGCGCAGTTTCGTCGGATCGACAGTGACTTGGTACTGTTTCACGAAGCCGCCGATAGAGGCGACTTCTGCTACTCCTTCCACCGATGTCAGTTGGTATTTCAGGTACCAATCCTGCATTGATCGCAGCTCAGCGAGGCTGCGCTCTTTCGAATTGATCGAATACATGAATGCCCAGCCGACGCCCGTCGCGTCCGGACCGAGGCTTGGCGAGACACCTTGAGGTAGACGTCCGCTCAACCCACTAAGATACTCGAGCACACGACTCCGCGCCCAATATGGGTCAGTACCGTCTTCGAAAATTACATAGACGAACGAAAAGCCGTAGAATGAGTAGCCACGCACAACCTTCGCGCGCGGGACGGACAGCATTTTGGTCGTGAGCGGATACGTGACTTGATCCTGCACGATTTGCGGCGCCTGGCCCTGCCACTCCGTGTAAATGATGACCTGCGTGTCAGAGAGATCGGGAATGGCGTCGAGCGGAATGTTGCGAAGCGCATAGATACCAGCAATGGTCAGCGCTCCTGTGGCCAGCAAGATCATGAACCTGTTTCGCAGGGAGAAATCTATGACTGCGCGCAGCATGGATCGTTACGGTTGATGTTGGTGTTGCATCGGCGTCGCAGTCGGCGTCGGTGATGAACTATCCGTGTTATCACTCGGAGCGGGAATAAGCGTCATTCCGCAAATCGGGCATTTACCAGGATGGTTATATTTGATTGTCGCATGCTCTGGCATCGGGCAGACGTAGGCTGTCGGTGTTGGTGTTGGTTCCACGAGTCCCGTTACTGGTTGCTTTGGTGACGATTTATGCGCCGAATGATCTTGCGCAGGCGTCGGACTCGCATTCGGATTCAACATCTTTTGAATCGCCTCGCGAAGCTGACTCTCCGAATCGAGCATGAACTGACCGGAAGTCACGACGCGCTCGCCTTCCTTTAGGCCACTCACCACTTCATAAGTGTTATTCTCGGCGCGTGGTCCGAGCGTCACCTCGCGTGGTTCAAAGTGGCCATAGGCTAGGGCGACAAAGACCGTGTTCTTCTCACCGCTTCGAAGCACGGCCGAATCGGGCACAAGTAGCGCGGATGCGTCGATTTCGGCGTTCAGTTCTACAGTCGCGAACATCCCCGGCTTCAAGAACAGTCCCGGATTATGAAATTCCATTCGGATGCGCGCCGTTCGTGTTTTCTCGTCCACAGTCGGGTAGATATAGGTGACGCGGCCACGAAATTTGCGGTCGGGTAGATATGACAGGGTCACGTCCGCTTCCTGGCCAAGTTTCAGCAGCGCCAAGTCTTGCTCGTAGATCTGGGACTGCACCCAAACGATGCTGAGATCGGCCAGCCGATACAATTTCATTCCCGCTTCGACCATCTGGCCTTGCACGGCCATTTTCTCAACCACGATGCCGTCGATTGGGGCATCTACGCGCAGGGTTCGCTGCGGCTGGCGACTCTTCTCGAGTTCCGCGATTTGATCGTCGGTAACGTCGAACAGCTTCAGTTTCTGCCGCGCACTCGCTTTCAGTCCCCCGCTGCCTTGATTGAGCGCAAGCACGTACTCGTTTTGCGCGCTGTAAAGCTCCGGCGAGTAAATATCAAAAAGCGGCTCGCCTTTGTGCACCTGTTTGCCGGTTGAATCGACATAAAGCTTCTCGATCCAACCGCGAAACTTTGTGGTCACGTCGGCCAGCGCGGTTTCGTTGTAATCGATCGTGCCTACTGTGCGGATGACTCGACGCAACGGACCTTTCGTCACTACCGCGGTACGCACTCCCATTTTCTGCACCGTCGATGGATCGACAGTGATCACATTCGTCTCTTCCTCGCCTTCGTACACCGGCACCATGTCCATGCCCATGCTGTCTTTGCGCGGCCTCTGGCTGATCTCGCCCAGCATCATGGTCGACTTGTAGTATTTGATTTTGCGACCACCGACAGCGCTCGATTGTCGATCTTGCCTGCCAAGGGACGGAGTCGCCGCAGCGAGCGCGGTCGGTGACGGCTGCTTGCGCACTGGCATCAACTTCATTCCACAAATCGGGCAATTGCCAGGATGATCCTGGACAATCTGCGGGTGCATACTGCATGTATAGAATGTTTTTTCCGCAGGACTGGCTGGCCCTCGTTTGGAACACGACACCGCGAATGCCGCCATCAGCAAGATGCAAATGAGGTAAAGGAAACGTGAGTTCAATGTTTACCTCCTTGCTCAATGAGCGGGCTTGCTCGCCCGATAATTGCGTCCAATTCTGCGACAGCGGCTTCATATTCGGCGAGACGGTTTAGCGCAGCTGATTCCGCGTCCTGCAATGTGCGGCGCGCCGTGATCAACTCCAGAAACCCGCCCGTGCTGGCTTCGTAGGCAGCCCGGCTCGCTTCTACGGCCTGCCGCGCCAGAGGCAGAATATTGTCACGGTAGAGCTCATATTGATTTGCTGACGTCTGAATCTTTTTGAGCTGATCACGCACCAGACCGAGCGTTTCTACACGTAGTGCACCGAATTCCCGCTCGGCCTCTTCCACGCTGTTTCGCGCTTCCAAAACTCCCGCGGAATACTTCTTCCAGTTCAGCCACGGAACAGGAAGGGAAATGCCGACATCTACTTCGCTGACTGCCTGGGCCGCCGAATTATACCGCTGCGCTTTGACGTTCAGTGCTGGATCGGGAAACCATTGGCGGTTCGCCAGCTGGAGCCGGAACCTCTCCACGTCGATCCGATCTTGCGCTCGTAGCAACTCTGGTCGCAACGCAACGGCGATTCCCTGCAGCTTTTCCAAAGAAAGCGTTTGGGATGTAAAGACAAGTTCGGAAGGCCGGCTGAGCGGTGCTTGCGCGGGGCGGTTCATTAACACGTTCAGCGCCGATTGCTCTTGAGAGATCTGGCGCTCAATGTCGGCCTGCGCTTCGAGCAACTTTGCTGAGTCAGTCTGCGCAAGGAGAACATCCGCTTGTGTCGCCACACCGGCCTCATATCGGCTGCGGCTAATTTGCACAAATTGGTTGAGCAATTCGCTGTTACGGTGATTGACTTCGAACTGTGCGTAACCATTCGCGAGACGCGCATAGGCAGCGCGCGCGCGCATGATAAGATCGAGTTCTATGCGCCGAAGATCCTCGAACGCTGCACGAGCTTCAGCGGTCGCAACGCGCGAACGACTTCGGTTTTTTCCGGTGATTGGTACCTCTTGCTCTAACATGCCTGTTTGATCCATAAACGAGTTAGGCGGGATGTTAACGGACCTTTCTGCCGTCCAATCCACACCGGCTCGCAAATCCTCCCATGCTCTGGCCTGCGGCACGCGTGCTTTCATCATTTCCCACTTTGCAAGAGCCGCTTTGAGGGTCTGGTTTTCTCGCAGCACTGCGCGGACGACTTCACGCTCCGTCAAAGTCTCGGCTGCTTGCGGTCTTGCAGAGACTGTAAACGCCGCAGCGACTGTGAGAATAGCAGCAGCGATTTTCGCGCAGTTCCACTTTGCTGTATCGGCACTTTCTAATTCGCTCATAAAATTTCTTTCTGACTTCTGCTTTCCTGAGTGTTTGAAGTTGCGTTAATTGCGCTTTGCAATGCTTTCGACGGGGCCGGCGGGAAAGCGTCGCCGGTCGCGTGATGGCTATGCGTCGAGCAGTAACGACTACGATGAATCCCGCTGCCGCGGGCAAAGAGTCGTTAAACTATAAAGGGCGGAGCGTGAGCAAGAATGCTCCGCTGCAAAACGGATTCGGCAAAGGTATTCGCGAACGGCGGCCCGGTATCGAGCTCAAGAACACGCGGCGTTGCCATTGAATCATTCGCCGAAATGATGGGCCTGACAAAGTAAAGCTGTAACGCGAACAACGAAGTATCGTAGCCGACAAAATCCTTTGCACCTCCCGACAAGGTTGCGCGAAGTGTTTTGCAACATTCGATTCCGCTCTCCTGCTTGCTCTTAACGGGAGATTGATTGCCACAGCAATGTTGATGACAGGTCGCTTCTGCTTTCGCCGCGCTTTTGAATTGTGCCAGTACGCAATGATTCGAGATGACGAACCATCCCAAGGCCGTGATGATTGCGATCAGGAGCCGAGCTATCCTCGCGCTGCGGGCCTCACTCATTGACTAATTAGTAATGGTATCCGGCAAAACGTTCAATGCCTAATGTCTACGTCACATGCGTGATTCTGCCGAGGCCGAGCGATCTCCAGCCGCAGCTTCGCCGTGTTCGGGTCCGCAAACATTTGGCTGGAATTACGCAACCAAGGTTGTATTTCTGTGCAACGTGAGAGGGCTGAAGATTGTTGCAGCGAGCGCACTGTTGGTGGCTTGGATACCAGCGACGTCGCTGTGTTTGGCTGAGAAGGCGGGGCTCGTCGGGAACATTGACCACTGTCGTGACTGTCCTTCGCAACAGACGTCGCCTTGCTGTGTACTGGCTTCCGGTGCTTACAAGACTGATGACAACGCCTCCGCAGTCGTGCCGGGGCTCGGGCATAAAGTGTCGCTCTTTGGCCATACCTTCGATGCTCATCCTGGAGTGGGCGCATCAGCGCCGCGGAACGGTTCTGAGTCGCCCCCAGAAGTGCGAAGCAGTTGGCAGTTTTGCATTCGCGCGGCCGCAAATCCGCGCGCTCCTTCTTTCGCCTCGTAACTGAATCCTCGTCCTGAGGATTGTCGGGCGGCGTTTTCTACGCCGCGGTCTGTTTCGTTGGATTGCAGTTGTGCAGCCGTTATGAGGCAAAATATTTTGGGACTTTTTATCGGTGTGTTGATCACTGGCGTTGCACCGGCGCGCCCGGAGGACGCACCTGTCGCGTCCAAGCACACGACGCCGGCGGCGCTGGTGCGACACGCGCTCGCGAATAACCCGGAATTGAAATTTTACGTCGCCGAGATTGCCGCGACGAAGGGAACGCTGAAAGCAGCGGGAACGATTCGGAATCCAGAGCTCAATACGCAGGCTGGATACAAGAACACGCGGGACAACTCCGGCGGTCCTAGTGGCGAAGGAGCAGCATGGTCGGTTTCCCTCAATCAGACGTTCGAATATCCCGGGCGAATCACGTTGCGGAAGGCGATCGCCAAGGGCGATATCCATCTTGCCGAGCTTCATCTCCGGCAGTTTCGGCTCACACTCGCTGCGCGTGTGCGCACACTGGCATACAGCATTTCAATTGCGCAACAGCGGTCGATTGCGGCGCGTGAGGTGGCCCATCGATTTCAGGCGTTGAGCGATGTTCTGGCTCAGCGCCCGCCTGCCGGTGTGACGCCGTTGTTGGAAACGAGGATCATCGACGCGAACACACTGAATTTCCGGCCGCAGGAACGTGAAGCAGAGCTGGCGGCAAAAACAGCGGCAGCAGAACTGAATCAACTGTGTGGCACGCCAGCAACTGCCGCTCTCGAAGTGATCGCCGGCGAGTTGAATTTTCTCAAAATGTCGCTGCAAACAGTCGTCGATGCGGCACGCGCAAACGCATTTGATATTCGCATTCGCGAAGCGGAATTAGCGCAACAAGGATTCAAGGTGGCGCTGGCGAAGAACGAACGTTTCCCGGCCATTGCAGTCGGGCCATATTACTCACAAGAGAACGCGGCGGACAAGGAACAGCAAGTCGGGGTGGGCATATCGTTGCCGTTGCCGCTGTGGGACCGCAACGCTGGAAACATCGAGGCCAGCAACGCACGTGAGGAACAGGCGAAAGTATCGCTCCTAACGACGCAGCGAGAAGTAGAACGACGGGTTACTCAAAGCGCCGCGACATTCGAGGCCAAACGCGAGCAGATCGCGAAGTGGCAGGCGGACACAGTCGCCAAATTTCGTGAGGCCGCCGAGCTCGCGGATCGCCATTATCGACTCGGTGCTGTTGCGTTGCCCGTGTACGTGGAAACGCAAAAGCAATATCTCGATGTAGTCGGTGCGCTACAGGAGATGAAAAAGGATGCACTGCAAGCGGCGCAAGAACTGGAAATTCTTACGGGCTTAAAGCTCTACCGCGACCAGGAGCGACCATGATCGATAAGATTCTGGAGTTCGCTGTGCGCCAGCGCGTGCTCGTGTTGATGGGGGCGCTCGCACTGCTGCTAGTCGGTCTTTGGTCGGCAAACAAATTGCCGATGGATGCGATTCCCGACATCACCGGAGTACAAGTGCAAGTCAACACGACGGTGCCGGCGCTTGCACCGGATGAAGTGGAGAAACTGGTGACAGTGCCGCTCGAAATGGCGCTCGGCGGTGTAGCGGGCGTAACGGAGATGCGATCGCTTTCGCGCTTTGGTCTGTCGCAAATTACGTTGCAATTCACCGACAAGACTGACGTATATCGCGCACGTCAGCTCGTCACCGAGCGCTTGCAAGGCGCGGCTGATTCGTTGCCTCCCGGGCTGACGCCAAAGCTCAATCCGATTACGACCGGCCTGGGCGAAGTCGTTTATTATACGGTGGACTATTCGCCGAACGCCGCGCACGCGCCTGCGACGCGTGAAGCGCAGCTAATGGAATTGTGGCAAATCCAGGAATACATCATCAAACCGCAACTGCGCACCGTCCCCGGAATCGCCGAGATCAACGCCTATGGCGGTTACGTCAAGCAGATCGTGGTGCAACCAAAGATCGACAAGTTGCGTGATGCTGGGCTGACCGTAAATGATCTCGCCCGCGTCGTTTTTCGGCGTGCTGATCATCGCGATTGTTTATCTGCCGATCCTGGCCCTTTCTGGCATTGAGGGAAAAATGTTTCATCCGATGGCGTTGACGGTGATGCTGGCGCTCGGCGGCTCGCTCGTTCTCGCGTTGACCCTGATGCCTGCGCTTTGTTCCTTCGTGCTGCGGGGAAGAATCGCGGAACGCGACAACCTGGTGATGCGGTTCTGCAAGAGAGTTTACGCACCGGTGCTGCATCTCTCGCTGCGATTACGCTGGCTCGTGGTGCTTGGAGCGGTGGCGCTGTTTGCGTTGGCGATTGTAATCTTCAACCGGCTGGGCGCGGACTTTATTCCAAAGCTCGACGAAGGCGCATTTACCATGATGGTTTTTCGCGCTGCCAGCATTAGCCTCGACGCAACGCTCGAAGCGCAACGCAAGACTGACCTCGAAATCAAAACGCGCGTCCCTGAAGTCGAAGCGGTGTTTTCGCGTATTGGCAGCGCCGAAATCGCCACCGATCCGATGCCGCCGAGCGACTGCGATTTTTACATTTATTACAAACCGCGCAGTCAATGGCGAAAGATCGATAATAAACCGATCAGCAAAGACGACCTGGCAAAAATCATTACCAAAGAAATCGAAGCAATTAATCCCGGCGCATACGTCATGGTTGCTCAACCGGTCGAGATGCGCTTCAACGAAATGCTCGAAGGAATCCGCGCTGACATCGCGGTAAAGATTTTTGGAAACGATTACGATGTGCTGGAGCGCCTTGGCGCGGAGGTGAAAGAAGTGCTGGAGCAGATTCGCGGCACGCGAGAGGGCGAGGGCGAGGTGGAATTTGAAACGACCGGCCGCGTGCCAATGCTTGAAATCAGGGTGAAGCGCAGCGTCCTCGCGCAATACAATCTTCACAGCGGCGACGTTAATCAGACGATCGCAGCGGCTTTAGGCGGACAGACGGTCGGCACGTTGATCGAGGGTAATCGCCGGTTCGACATTGTTGTTAGGCTTAACGAAGCGGATCGGGAGAATCTCGAGACAATCCGCGCATTGCCTGTTCGTGTTGGTGAAGCCGGCATGCTGCCGCTTGGCGCAGTCGCGGATATCGAACGGGTCAAGACAGTCTCGCCAATTATGCGCGATTCGGCGCAACGACGAGCGGCGTTAATGGTAAATCTGCGAGGCCGCGACGTGGAAAGCTGGGTGCGTGAGGCTGACGCAAAAGTGCGCGAGCAAGTGCAGCTCCCGGAAGGCTACAGCGTTACGTTCGGCGGCCAATTCGAGAATCTGCGCGAAGCCAAGGCGCGACTCGCCGTTGTGGTGCCGACCGCGTTGGCCTTTATTTTCGTGCTGATCTTCATGGCCTTCGGCAGCGTGCGACAAGCGCTGCTCGTTTATTCCGGCGTCCCACTGGCGGTCACAGGCGGCGTGGTTGCGCTATGGCTGCGGGGCATGCCATTCAGCATCTCCGCTGCTGTGGGCTTCATCGCTTTGAGTGGCGTCGCCGTTCTTAACGGCGTTG
>WNGA01017621.1_pt1 | contig 20994 bp, 23 predicted proteins | sample 5400061 | NCBI WGS metagenome assembly WNGA01 (sample SAMN13153366, study PRJNA577476) | soil metagenome | isolation source: 100 cm soil or saprolite under grassland replicate 2 | place: USA:California | collected 2016-06-15
TGGCGAGTCCCGCAGCGGCGCAACGTTCTCAGAGCTTCGAGTTAGGCGGGTTCGGATCGTACTGGCGCTTCGACCACCTGTACTTTCTCAAGAACTCGTTCGGCGGCGGCGCGCGCATCGCGTATGCCTGGAGCGACCGCCTGTCCCTCGAGGTCGCCGGCGGCTTCACCAAGACGGTGGACACCGCCGCTTCGCAAGACGTGTCGGTGTCCACAGTGAGCGGCAACCTCGTGTTCAATTTCCCCATGAGCGACAGGGCGACGCTCTTTGCCACGGGCGGGTTCACGCGACTCGTCTTCGGCCCCGACCCACCCTACGACTTCACCGACAACATGGTCAATGGGGGCCTTGGGGCACGCATCTTCCTAAGCCAACACTTGTCGCTGCGGCTGGATGCTCGGGCGATGTACAACAGAACAAATCGCGATCCGCTGAACCCCACCCCGCGCGGGAGCTGGACGGGCCAGGTCGAGGGAGGCGCGGGCCTCTCCTATTACTTCATTCCGCCCCAACAGGGCCGCGGCTTCAGCCGGCAGTATCAATGGTATTGGGGCGCTCAGGGCGGTTTCTTCGTCTCCAAGACTAACACACAGCCCTACGTGTACGATCCGATCATCGGCGGCCACTGGCTGATCACCGCGCGCCGCACCGCGCTGTACGTTGCCTACGAGCAGGCGATCTTCCTGTCCGACGCGCAAGGTGTCATCTTCGACCCGAGCTCCTCGAGTTCATCGGTCGGCCCGGCGTTCCGCGACGTCACATTCCACGACATGCGCCGGCTCATGTTCGGAGTGCTGGCATTCCCGACGCAAAAGATTATCGAGCCGTTCGCCGGCGGCGGGTTCGCCTTGATGCAGGTGCTGAACCCGACGGTGGACTGCTCCAGCTGCGCTACGTTGGGTGAAGCGGTTGAAGCGGCGGATCGCGTCCACGATCAGTCGAGCCGGGCATTCTTCTGGGTGATGGGCGGATTGCAGATCAACTACTCCAGCAAACTGAATGTGTTCGCGCACTACCTGCTGACGTCGAGCGCCGGCAACTTCTTGCTCGAGAGCAACACGCACACACGTGATACCGATGCGCGGACCGGTGGCGATGGCACCGCGTTTCGGTGTCGTTCCTTTGACGATTCGCAGTAACCCGCGCTGCAGTGAGGCGCCATTCAAGGCGCCGGTGACACCTAGGGCTTCGCACAGCCGGGCCGGGCCGGAGCACAGTGGCTCTTTGCCTCGCCGTCCCCGCATCGTCTCGACGCCCGCAATCGGCTCGAGTGCCCGAATCAGCACGGCGGCCGGAAAGTCCTGCGATTCGGTCACCGCGTTGAGACACCAGTGCATGCCGTAGGTGAAGTACACGTAGGCCGTTCCGGGCGGCCCATACAGGGGCTCGGTGCGTGCCGTGCGGCGGTGGCGATAGGCATGACACGCGGGATCGTGCGGCCCGATGTACGCCTCCACCTCGACGATTCGGCCGGCGGTCTGCTGACGCCGGCCGCCGACATCGCTGACGAGGATGTGGCCCAATAAGCCACGCGCGACCGCTTCTGTCGGTCGCGCGTAGAACGTCGCTTGCACGGCGCTGCCTCGCACCGTTAGGCGCTCCCTCCCCCTCCACCGCCGGTCAGGCCGCGCTTCACCTTCGACCAGAACGATTCCCCCGGCTGTGCGTCGGCTGGCGCCGCCGGAGGTGGTGGAGGTGCTGAACGTTCTGGAGGTTCTGGAGGAGGCGCCGACATCGGACGCGCGCTGTGGTTCGTGGTCTCGGGCTGCTCGGATTCAAACCGACGTGGTCCCCGACCCCGACCGCCACGCCCGCCGCGGCGCCCGCGTCCGCCTCGCTCGCCTCGCTCGCCTCGCTCGCTGTTCTCAGCCCGGCCACGATCCCTGCCGCCGCGACCACCTCGACCGCCTTGGCCACCGCGATCGCCGCGCTCTTGAACGGATCCTGGTGCACTGGGCGGTGAGGGCGGTTTTGCCGGGATCGTGTCGCCGCGCGGACGGAAATTGGGATCGATTTCCACGACGCCAATCTTGGGAATTTCGGGCACGCCCCCCCCCGCGCTCGCGCCGGGACGGCGGGCGCCACCCCGGGAACCGCGGCGGAAGCGCGCGCTGCGCATCGGAATGCCGCCCGGGGTCCCGGACGGCGTGCTGTAGGGCGGTGGCGGTGCCGACGAGGTCGGCATCGGAATGTCGTCTTCTTCTTCCATATCGGGTGGGGGAGCCGACAAGACGGGACGCGGAGCCTCCGCCGCATCACTCGCCGGCTTCTCTTCGTCTTGTGGAGCCGGCTCCTCGTCCGTGCCCATTCCGACGGCTTGCTTGATCAACCCGAACGCGCCCCCGAACGAGAACCCGGCCTTCGCCGCCGGTTCCTCGGTCGGTGCGGGCTCAGCAGGCGCCGTTGGCGGCTCTTCACGATCGCGGCCGCCGCGTCCCCGGCCCCCCCCCCGGCCGCCTCGCCCTCCCCGGCTGCGAGGCTTCTCGCTGGCTTCGCTCATCGCCGCGAGTGCGGGCTGCGCCGCCGCGCCTTGGACCTGGGGGCCGAGGGCGATCTCGTACTGCCCGTTGTCGAGTCGGGTCAGCGTGATCAGGCCACGACGCGCGGCTTCGATCACGAACTTGCTGAACCGCGAGAACCCGGCGTCCTTCTCATCGAAGTTCGGGTCGATCTCCTGCATTACCTGCTTCAAGCGGTCGGAGCGCATGACGTCGTTATGCGCTGTCATTTGCTTCACTGCTTCGACCACCAGCTCCCAGGGGTCGCGCTTCACATACTCGACATCGCTCGTCTTCGTGAAGCCGGCCAGCTCGTTGTACGAGTAGTACTCGTCGCAATTCTGGATGAGGAGGTCGCTTGACGACTCGCGGATCCCGACGCCGATCACGTACTTGCCGTACTCCTTGAGCTTCAGCACGAGCGACGAGAAGTCCGAGTCCCCGGACAGGAGAATGAAGGTCCCAATCTCGGGCCGCGTGAAGACGAGCTCGAGCGCATCGATCGCCAGCCGGATGTCGGTGGCGTTCTTCTTATTGGCCCCGTGCGCAGGCGCGAAAATGAGATCGATAGAGGATTCCGACAGGGGAACGATGTACTGCGGGTAGCGGCGCCAGTCGGCGTAGGCGCGCTGCACGGCGACCTTGCCTCGGATGATCTCCGACTGGAGGAGGCGTTTCAGCTCGGTTTGGAGGTCCGACCGGATCGCCATCGTCACGTTGTCGAAGTCGATCATCAGTGCCGCATTGGGCGCGTGGGCGGGAGGCTCTTTGTGGATCGGCCGTGTTAAATGGTTGTGTTGCTGAGGAGATGGAGACTGCGGTGTCATAACTGACTCTGTTCCTGCCCTGGGGCCGGACAAGCGCGTCCCACGTTCCTCGATGCGAGGAACCGGACGACGCGTGTCTGCTGCGTCGGGCTCTTGGTAAAGGCGTATTGCGCCGTAGTTAAGGCTGGCTGGTGCGTGGGGAGGGTCGCCGAGTCACCGCGGCGCGCCCGTGCGCGCTACCTCGACCCATTGCCGAGGTCCGCAGGCGCCGCCTGATGGTTCGACCCCTCTACCGAGGGCACTGCCAGACGAATGAACGTTTCAACATAAACGATTGGCACTTCAGAAGCTAGGGTTTTGAGGCTAGGACCGCGGTTTTTCATGGTCGGTCAGCACGGGCAGGTATGGCACCCACGGCCCAACGTCGGCACGGTACTGCTTGGCCATTACCCTGGCGACCTGCGCGATATGTCCCAGATCGTGAACGACCCAGGCGGCCAGAAGCTGCCGCAACGTCACCGCGCCGAGGCTGGGGTGCTCTCCGAGCAGGTCGAGCTGTGCGTCGGTCAGGTGCCAGGACTGGAGCACCCGGAGGTTCTCGGCACGCAGGCGTGCGAACTCATCGAGCAAGGAATCGTGGGTGCGCTGCGCATTCCGTGCGCGGTGACGGAACCGATCATACGGCTCGAAGCGCCGGTTGGGACCCTGCGCGAGAATGATGCGCGCCCGGGGCATCCAATCGGTTTCCTCGCCATCGATCAGATGGCCGATGTTGCCGAACGGACTGAAGGTATCTGGCCCCTCTGTACCGCGCGCCCAGGGCGTACTGACCTCCCGCAGGAGCGCGCGCAGCGTTGCGGGCGTGCGTTCCAGAACCTCGATCGCCAGCTCGAGATCGAATTCCACGTCAGCGCGTCCCGGCTTCGAAATGGAATAGATGCGCGATGCGGTGAATCACTGGGACGAGGAATAGTCCCGCCACAACCAGAAAGACCACGCCCGCGTACAGGGCGAAGATCCCGGCAAACACCTTACCGCCGTTCGTGCGGAGCGGATCCACCGGCCCCATTCCTCCCAGCAGCATCGCGGTATTCAAAAACGCGTCGCGCCAGGGGAGGTGCTCGTAGTGCTCGTAGCCCCACATCCCTACCAGCAGCGACACGCCAACCAAGACGGCCGCCAACGCGACGTGATCGGCCATGCGCCGCACAAAACGTCTGCGGGGAAGCGGTGGGGTGTGGCGGTCTTCGTACATCGCTCTTCGCGTTACCGTCCTGGTGGTTTGGGAGGCTCCGGATCGCGTGGGATCCGCGCCGGCTCCCATGGCTCCGGTGGGCGCGGCTTGGGCGGTTCGGGCAGTTTGACTGGGCCCGGTTCCTTTCTGAGTGGTGGCAGCCCCATCGTTCCTCCTTGCTGGTCAGCGGCTCACTTCGGCCATTCGCGCTCGGACCAGCTTCTTGACGAGCCCCACCGGTATTGGTTTCGCGAGCGGCAGCCGGACCGTTCCCTTGGACATCTCGTACCCCTTCAGGGACGTGGCCAGCTTGCGCCGGATGGCACCAGTCATCGGATACAGACTGCAGTGGTTCTTGAACGCGGCATACCAGACGAGCGGCCGCCCCTTGAGTCGAAACGCCGGTATGCGGTAACTGAATGCCTCTTCGGCGCCAGGCGCCGCGGAACGAATGGCGGCGCGAATCTTTTTCAGGGCAGCCCGCGCCTTGGGGGATGTCGACGTGAAGTAGGACTGCACCTGCCGTTTTACACTTGTACGCATGCGGAATCCTCCACTGGGAACGTCAGCTCTATTTCCCCCACGTTTGCGTCCCATCGGCCCGGACGCACGCGAGAGTGGCTGGGCCGTCGTGGCCCTTCTTGAGCTGAATACGCATCTTCGACCTCTACGGCAAACTGTACGCCACATACGTATCGCTCGACTTCGATCCCAATTTACCGCCGGCGGCGGCAACCACGACATATTGCTTGCCGCCCACCGCAAACGTGCTCGGCGTAGCGTAACCGGGCGCAGGAAGCGTCGCCTCCCAGAGCAGTTGGCCGGTGTTCTTGTCGAACGCGCGAAACTTCGCGTCCTGGGTGGCGGCGATGAATACCAGCCCACCTCCTGTGACGATCGGCCCGCCGTATTGCTCCGTGCCGGTCACCGGGATGCCGCGCTTGGTAAGCGCCGCAAACTCTCCCAATGGAATCCGCCAGCGATATTCGCCGGTGTTGAGATCGATGGCGCTTAGCGTTCCCCAGGGTGGCTTGATCGCGGGGTAGCCGCTCGTGTCCCGCCAACGTTCGTAGCCGGCGAATGCATACGGAGAAGTCGTCGCGGGCTGCGATATCCATCCTGCCGTGTCCGCCGGCGCGATCGTGTAGCCGAGGTATCCCATCACGGCGGCCTTCTGAGCCACCGGAAGACCGGCAAAGGACGGCATGAATCCCCGGCCGCGGTCGAGAATCTGATCAACGTCTCGGAACGAGAGACGAGTGCTGACACCAAGGAGCGATGGTGCGCGATCAAAGCCACGACGATTCGCACCGTGGCATTGGGCGCACGCGGCCGCGTACACGGCGTCGCCTGTTCGTAGGGCACGGACGCCGGGAGCGATGCGCGCGAGCTCGCGCATCGCGGCGATCCACGGCACGTCGCTGCCGTTCACGTACAGCGTGGCCGTTGCCGGATCGACCGCTGCCCCGCCCCACTCGCCGCCACCGTCGAAGCCGGGGAGCACGATGCTCCCTTCGCGGCTGGGCGGCGCGAAAAAGGCGCTTCGCAATGCACGAAAACGCTGGTGCTGCTCTGTCACGTCCGCCGCGCCAATCGTCTGACGCGCGAACGGCGCCGGCTTCACCGGGAACGGCTGCGTGGGCCAAGCGCGCTCCCCTCGGAGATCGGATGCCGGGACCGCGCGCTCTACGATGTCGAACAGCGGTTTCCCCGTCTGGCGGTCGAAAACGAACACGAACCCGCTCTTCGCGATTTGCGCCACCGCGTCGACACGGGTGCCACCACGTGTCACCGTCACCAGATTCGGCGCGGCGGGGAGATCGCGGTCCCACATATCGTGGTGAATCGTCTGGAAGTGCCAGAGCCGCTTCCCCGTCGCGGCGTCGAGCGCGAGAACAGATTCGCGCCGGTACGGGCACCGCCGTAGAAGTCAGGCGTCGCCGAGCCGGTCGGCACGTACGCGATGCCCCGCGCGGTGTCGACGGTCATGCCCGCCCAGCTGTTCGCGCCGCCCGCCGTTTGCCACGCGTCGGTCGGCCAAGTGTCGTAGCCGAACTCTCCGGGATGCGGAATCGTATGAAACGTCCAGCGAATCGCGCCGGTGCGGACGTCGTAGGCGCGCACGTCGCCCGGCGCCGACCCTTCATCCTCCCCGACGCGCATGCCCTGAATCAGCAGGTCCTTGTAGATCACTCCTGGACTCGTCGCGACGAGATAGGCGTCGCCGACATCGCGCGACAGGCCGGCGCCCAAGTCTATGGAGCCGGAATCGCCAAAAGTAGGAATCGGCCGGCCGGTGCGTGCGTCGAGCGCGTAGAGTCGGCGATCGACGGAGAAGAAAATCCGCCGGTCCTGTCCCTCAGCCCAGTACACGACGCCGCGATTGACGTGAGGCTGAGTGGGACGATTCGGAAACGCATCGAATCTCCACAGCAACGTGCCCTTGTCGGCCCGGAGTGCGATGACGGCAACTTTGGGAGTCGTCCCATAGACGACACCGTCTACGACGATCGGCGTCGCCTGGATCTCGCCGTGCCCGTCGGGAGGGAGATCGCCGGTGTGGTAGACCCACGCCACTCGCAGCTGCGCGACGGTCGTGGTATTGATCTGATCGAGTGCGGAGTATCGAGAGTTGCCCGGCTCACCGCCTGTCGTCGGCCAGCCGAACGTGCCGGTCTCACGCGTTGTGCAGCCTGCGACGATAAGAAGGAGGGGGAGCCCGCGCATTCAGAGTTGCGGCTTTTTCCAGAGATCGATGGGCTTCGCTACGCCCGTCGGTCGGAAGGGGAACTTGATCTTGCGGCCCTGTCCCGCCGACGCATACGCGGCGTAGAGGACTTCCTGCACCACTCGTCCCGTCTCGCCGTCCGCAATCGGTGTCTCCTTGCCGCGCACGCAGCGGGCGAAGTGCCGCATCTCCTGCGGGAAGCCGTAGTTCCAATGCTCCTCGAAGACGGGGTAGGTCCATCCCTTCGTTGTCGCCGCTTTCTCCACCGCGTAGCCGAACCCCACCTCGGAATAGGTCGGGAGCGCGTTGCCCATGAGCATATCGGCGTACGTCTGGCCCTTGTCGCCAAAGATCTCGATACAGTCGTCCATCCCGCCGGGGCGATTCCAACTGCTCTCGATCATGCCGACGGCACCATTGTCGAATTCGACGATCGTGATCGCTTCATCCTCGCCCTGCGTGCGATCGCGATGCACCTGCGTCGCCATCTGCGAGTACACGCTCTTGACCTTGGGTTTGCCGAGGAACCACCAGCAGAACGCGATGCCGTGACAGCCGAGGTCCATGACCGCGCCACCCCCCGACTGCTCGACATCCCAGAACCAGGGTGAGTGCGGGCCGGAGTGCTTCTCGCCCTGTTTCACCAGGTGCACCCGGCCAAAGGCGCCTTCGTCCGCCATCTGCTTCGCCTTGACGTATTTCGGCGCGAAGAACAACTCCTCCGCGTACAGCAAGAGGACACCTGCCTGGCGGCACGCGTCGATCATCGCATCGGCTTCCTCGAGCGTCATGCACAGCGGTTTTTCGCAGACGACGTGCTTGCCGGCCTTCGCTGCGTCGATCGTGATCTGTGCATGAAGACGGTTGGGGGCGGTGATCGAAATCATCTCGACTTGTGGGTCGCGTAGCAGGTCGCGGTAGTCGGTGTAGGCCTGGGGGATGCCGTGGCGCTTGGCAAAATCCGTCGCGTGGCCTTTGGTCGGCGACGCCACGGCAACAAGCTCCGCGTCTTCCGGCACCGCTGTCACGGCGCCCGCAATACAATCGGCCTGAAAGCGCGAGCCGACGATGCCGACTCTGACTTTGGACATAGGGTTCATCGCTGAGGATCCCATACGGCCACGCCGACCCGTGAGTCGGCCGTGCCGTAGTAGAGGTACCAGCGGCCCCGGAACGGGACCAACCCCTCCACAAACGTGGTGCCCGCCACGTACTGACCGGTTCGCTCGTAGCTCTCCGTCGGACGGATGAACGCGCTGTCCGACCGCGCGATCAGCTTGGTGGGATCACGCGCCTCAAACAGCGCCTGCCCAGCTGAATACGTGCGTGACGGCAGACTTCCCGCGTTGTACAGCACCACGATCCCGTTCGTCGTCAGCAGCGCGGGGGGACCTGCCTCCACCAGCCAGGAATCGAAGTATCCCGCGCGAGGAGACAACACGCTGACTGCGTTCCCCTCCACATCCTCGACCGGCACCCAGTCGAGCAGGTCGTCGGACGTCGCGATCCGCAGATTGGGAACGCCGAAGTACATCCAGTATTTGCCGTTCACGCGCGTGGCGATGATCCGATCGCCCTCGATCCGGCTGAGAATCGCCCCTGACTTCGATTCCGTGCGCAGATACTTCCCGCCGGCCGCTCGCGCGAAGGCTGGGCCGTGCTTGGTCCACGAGATCAGATCACGCGACGTCGCGACCGCAAGGCGCGGCACGTCACGGTTCCACTGCGTGTAGGTGAGGACGTAGGTCCCGTCCTCCGACTCCACGATGCGAGCATCCTCGACGCCCCCCGGCCACTCGTTCTGCCGCTGCGCATCGGTGTCGGGATACAGCACGGGAGTGGCGCGTCGAGTGAAATGGAGGCCGTCACTGCTCTCCGCCAACCCGAGGCGCGACGTATGCCCGCCGATCTGTTGCGCGCCGCTCGCATCCTCGGCGCGGTAGAGCACGAAAACCTTGCCGTCTTTCACGACGGCGGCCGGATTGAACGTAGCATACGCCTCCCACGCGACGATGCTGTCGTTCATCGGTGAGCGAAAACGGGAGGCGGGATTGGGCGTGACGACGGGGTTGACCTGCGCCGGCTTCGTGAACGGGCCGAGCATCCATGACTGCTGGGACGGCCCGCCGTAGACGGCGAGGACCAGCGCGAGGCTAAGCACCAGAGCCTGGGGGTACCGACCGGCGTGACAGGAGCGCGGCGACCGCGACCGCGATCGCCGCCAGCAGGCAAGACGCCACCGGTACGGCGACGAACACGAACGCGCCGGTCGTTCTCGGGGGCCGCAAGACGCGCTGTACGTAGATCGCCAGCGACCCCACGGTGATCACCAGCGTCATCCAATGAAGAGCCGTTCGCGTGACGACCGACCACCGGACTGACATTCGGTCGGCCCAGGCGAGGGCGACGAAGGGGGCAAGGACCCAGAATACGAAAAGCACGGTCACGAGGATGTGCTGATTCGCGCGGCCGGCGTAGAGCATCAACGCAACGGCCCCCACGGCGCCAACCACAGCCGCGACTTGTGCGGCGCCGTGCAAGCGGTCCTGCATTACTGGACGCCGAGGACGCGGAGCGCCAAGCCGGCCAAGCCTCCGCCAAGGAGTGGCCCCAGCACCGGGATCGACGCATAGCTCCAGTCCGAGGACGCTTTTCCGGCGACCGGCAGCAGCGCATGCGCGATGCGCGGGCCCAGGTCGCGCGCCGGATTGATGGCATAGCCGGTCGTGCCACCGAGCGAGAGTCCGATGCCCCAGACCAGGCTCCCCACGAGATATGCACCGAGGCCGGCGGCCGGACCGGTAACGGCAACGCTCTTCGAGAAGATCGCTCCGACAACGAAGACGAGGACGAACGTGCCGATGATCTCGCTCACCAGGTTGGGAATGAACTGACGGATGGCGGGCGCGGTACAGAAGCACGCGCGCTTGAGGTTGCCATCCGGGGTTTCCTTCCAATGTGGCAAATAATGCACCCACACCAGCGCGCCGCCGACGATCGCGCCCAGGAGCTGGGCTGCGACATAGGGCGCGACTTTCGAGAAGTCACCGGCGCGCGTCGCGAATCCCAATGTCACCGCGGGATTCAAGTGCGCATCGGTCGAGCCACACGCAATCGCGGTAAAGACGCCGGCCATCACCGCAAATGCCCACCCGGCCGTGATCACGATCCAGCCGCTTCCCTCCGCCTTGGACCCCTTCAACAGCACCCCGGCGACGACGCCATTGCCCAGCAGAATGAGGACCAGCGTGCCGAAAAATTCCCCCAGCAGTGGTGATGTCATGGAGTCCCTTTATCCGCTCTTGGACCGAGCATGATGAGCAACACGCCGCCAATGAACAGGATCACGACGACTGCGGCCAAGGCATAGGTGACAAGCCTGGACTTCGTCCCTGCCGATTGAGCCTCGGCGAACAATCCCAACCACACCGCGAACAGCACGAAATCGGCCGCGAGGAGGAGGAGTCCCCGTTTCTGCCACCGCCACGACGGCGGCGGGCCGGTACGCGGTGGCATGAGACGCGCCACGATCGCTTGCGCTTTGGCTACGTCGTCGTCATTGAGAACCGCCAGTCGTACCCGCCCCGGGACCCCCAGCGCCCCCCGATCGTGCTCGTCCAAGATGACGGCATGGATCCCCTCAGCTTCGAGCGTGATCCTGACGCCCTGGGCCCACGCGATCGAGTGAGTGTGGAGCAGGTTCTTCATCGACGGCGGACGCCGGGTCGGTCACGAGCCGAAGCGCTCCTCGATCGCTGACCTGATTTCATCGAGCGACTTGCCGGAGCTGTGCAGCCGGAATGCGTGGCGACCCTCTCCCTGGCACATCTCGCACGTTTGCGCCATCGCGTGCGGACCCTCAAAGCAGCTGAGCAGCGAGTAGTACCCGTCCCGTTTGGCGCAGCCGCACTGACAGCGGATGCCGTCCACGACCTGCGGGATTTGACGCACCTCGTTAAAGGCGGCGATCACGTCCTTGCCTTTCAGTTGGTCCTCCGTCAGAACGTGAGACGCATCGATGCCGGGCCGCGGCTTGGGGTGAGGGCCGGCGCGCTGGAGCCATGGGCCCCTCGTGCCGGAGATCGCCAGCCAGCTCAGCGCCAAAAACTCGCGACGCGACAAGCGAGGCGCGATCATGCGCGAAGATATCCCGTCAGCCGCATAGCCGGAATGCCCCGATCCGCGTGGAGTAGGTCACCGCATCCTTCTTGAGATAATCACCCACATACCAGATCGTGCAGTCGTCACTGGGATCGATTGCCGTCTGGCTGTAATCCTCCCACCGCATCGTGTTGATCTGCGGGGCCTCACCGTCCGCGAGCACGGACTCGTGTAACGTGAGGACGCCGAGTGGATCACCGGCCAGGCGCGCGGCGAATCGCTGCCCCGCAAAATGGGGTGTGCCCCCGAACGAGTAGCCGATCCCAATGTTTCCCTGGCCGTCGATGGCCGGACTGGCCATCCAGCGATAGAAACCGTCCGGCGCGTATGTGCCCTGCTGCCGCAGGCGAAGACTGCGGTCCGATGCGATGGTGAACTCATACCACCGCACGCCGCCCCCGAACGCGGCGGTCGCCACCGAGTGCACGGCCACGACTGACTCGCGCCCGTTGACGTTCCGATAGACGACCCGCGCCATGAGCTTGTCGCCTTGTGCGTCGAGATGCTGGTCGGTTCCCGGTTGGCGCACGCACGTCGTGAGCTGGCCATCGCACAGGTAGTGGTACGGAGCGACCGCCAGCTTCTCGGGACCGGTGAGCCGCGTGTTCGCGGGATCGGTCCAATCCACCGAGAAGCGCCAGGCGTAGATGCCGTCGTCATCGAAGATACCGCGCAGCTGCGTACCCCCAGCGGCGAGGACCACGTTCGGCGCGCCCGGGGGCGGCAGCGTGCGGCCGTCGAGATCCGCGTTATTCAGGAAGTTCACACCATCGACGATCATACACTGCTCGGTCGCGGGCTCGCCGCGCAGCATGCGACGACGATCGACGACGCAGGTGTGCTTCTGGATGACGTCGTCACCGGTGCTGGTCGGTACGTAGTAACCGTCCGGCCACACCGCGGGGCGCGGATAGTCGGGGAACAGCGGCCGCAGGAATTCGTAGCGATAGTACGAGCCGAGCGGATCGGGGCTCGTGCTCATCGCGTAACACATCGAGAACGGACCCTTCTCTTCGGGCGGGCGCGGCGGCCGGACTCGCGGAGTCGTGTCGGGCCGCTCGGGCGGCGTCGGTGGCACGACCGGCGGCAGGAAGAGCGGCGCCGCGGGACCCGGCTGATCCGACACCCCGGGCGGACTGATATATGCACGATCGGACGCCTTCCACACCGGAGGCTGATCCGGCCGCTCTTTGCTCCGTGTGAAGATCGGCATCACGATGAGCCAGCGGTCAGCGAGTTGATCGTAGCGGACCACCGCGTCGCCGTTGTTGTGCGCTTCGCACGCGCCGCCAAAGCCCTTGAATAGGATGTTGGTCGGAACAGGACCGTAGACGATCTCACCGTTTTTCCGGAAGATCGCCATGCGCGTATTGACGATCTGGAACACGAAGTCTCGTCCGACGGCAAGTGAGTTGTCAGAGGGATTGCGTGCCTCCCAGCGGCCGTGTGGCCCCTGGAGCCCGACACCAAGGCCGTCGAAGCTGGTGATGACTGCGGCGGGCGGCCGGCTCCCCTGCACTGTCTGTTCGACGGCGGCGCTGGGTGAGACGGTGGAATGAATCGCTCGGGCGCAGGCGACCCCGGCAACGAGGGCGGCCGCGAGGGCTGTACGTCTACGAAGCACAGGCCTCATCTCGAGGGCCGGAGCTTTCGGACCATCTGCATCACCGGCCTATACGCTTCTCCCTTGGTCAACCATGACACCGCGAACGCCGCGATGGCGATCGACTCTGGAAGGAATATCGGCGCGTGCGTCAACATGGAGCTGGCGGCCCACAGCACCCCCACAATCATGAGAATCCCGCAGGCGAGGCAGATGTCATCGCGCCACCGCTTGTCCGGCGGCCGGTCGCGGCGGAGCGGAACATTCGATTTTCGAAACAGCCAGATCGCGAAAATGATAAAAGAGACGAAGAGGACGATGGCCGACACGTAGTGGACGACCGCCATGCGCGGATGCCACCACGATGGCGCCGATAGGCCGGTGGGAGGCTTGGTTGGAAACAGCCCGACGGCGATGGCTGCCAAACCACCCAGTCGCCCCACAACGCGGTCCGCAGCGACCTCGCGATATCCCGGATACGTGAGCAGGAAGAGCGCGAGAGCGAAGAGCACACCGACAAAGACGCTCACGGCGCCCGTGTAGTAGTAGGCGCTGACCGAGCTCAAGACTGTCCATCGGGGAAGCCCGATCGTGGGAAGCAGGCCCGCCAGGACGTAGATGAGTAGAGGGAGCAACAGCCCCAAAATGCCAATAAGCCGGCGATGAGCCCGTTGAGATAAGCTCTGCGGTGTGTACGTCACCCCGGCAGGCGCTGACGACACGCGAACTCCTGAAAGTGATCGCTAGATGATAACCAAAATCGCCGTGAGCACGACCGCAACGATCACTGATTTCAGGTGGACGCCGCGAGACTGCCTTCGCACTTGCGCCAGCTCGGCGGTATCGGTGATCGGCTCAGAGCCGTCATCCATGTCGCGCAGACCGCGCGCCGCAAGCCGCACTCAGGTCTTGTCGCGGGCCTGAAAGACGCCGAGCGCGCCAATCCAGACGGGCACGAAGAGTATCATCCGCCAGCCGCGAGGCGCGTCAATAACAACGAGGACTACGGCGAGGAGAGCCGCGGCGCCGAGTGCAACAATCCCGAGTCGGAAACGGCGTCGCTGGCCGCGCGGCCCAATGTTGGGAATCGTCAGGAGTGCCCTAGTTGCTGGCGGTCACGTGCCTGCGCTAGCATGCGCTCGGTGAAGTCCAGGCGCTCCTCCAGCTCCGCAAGTTGTGCGGCCTGACGGGCCAATGTGGCCTGCGCCTCTTCCAGCGCGCTGGCCTGCGCGTCCAATTGCCCTTGGAGGCTGGCCGGCTCGCTTCTGCGGTCACCCGGAGTCAGACGCTGCGCCGCAAACGCGAACGCCAGTGCAAGCGTGACGTGAACGCCGGCGTGCCAGCCCTCTCCCGAGGCAATCGCAAACCCCGCGCCGGCGACGTTGAATACGCTCGCCACGATGGCAAGGCGGCGCCACATCAGAGTCGTCACGAGACCCTCACGCCTTTCACAAGGAGCCAGAGCGTCAATGCGCCCTCGCCCAGAATAGCCACGGGAACGATGAAAGGCGACAGATGCGCCCCAAGCCCCGGGGAGAGAAAGTTGGTGAACGAGTTGATGATGTAACTCGAGCCTCCGAGCAGCAGCAGCACACCCAGGATCCGCGGAATCAACGTCGATCGCGTGATCAGATAGCCGATCGAGATGATCTGCGCACCGAAAAACACCATCGCGATGTAGAAGCCCTGAGCCGGCGGGTCGGACCGCACGAGCGAGAGCGCCGCCCCACTCGCGACACCGGCGAGACCGCAGAACGCTGCGAAGAGTGAAATGCTCGTGTCCACCGGCTTGAACAATTGGTAGAGAAGGACCGTCACACCCAGATAACAGAGACCGCTGAATAGATTGGCGGCAAACGCCAGACGGGGCTGCCCAGTCTGCGTGACGACGCTGACCACGCCCCCAGCAATGACCACCAGCCACAGGATGCCAGCCAGCCTCGCGGTGCCACGTGGGTCGTTCATCGCGCCTCCGGCGCCGACATCGCGACGCCTTTGACGATCAGCCACACCGCGACCACCAGCTCAAGCACAGCCACCGGTATCCAGATGAGCTGGCTCGCCAGCAGCAGGAGCCAGGAGAACAGCGTGCTGCCAACGGCGAACAACCACGCGCCGATGAGCCAGGGCTGGTTGAGAACGAATGCACCGACTGCCCGGGCCGCGGCGGGGTCCGGTGCATTGGTCCCGACAGCCGTGGCGATCGCGAGGAGTCCCAGCGTCGTCGGGATGGAGGCCGCACCAGTTACGCCCTCGGCTACCCGGCACGTCAGGCCCAGCATGGCGAGATCGCGGTCTTGCTCACGCGTGAGCGCGTACAGCGTCACTGCGAGCGCGAGCGCGCAGAAGCAGCCGATCAACGACAGCACCGCGGCCAGCCGCACATCCGCAGCGTGCACTGCCACGTTCGCGAGCTTCGCGGCCATTCCATCACCGCTCGTGGCGCGGGCGTTCAGCACCATACTGGGGAATGCGGCCGCGATGTAAAGGAGGTAGGCGATGCCGGCGATCCGCGCGTTTGTCCTGCGAGTCATGACGGCTCCGGCTGAGGGGTACAGGCCATACGTGGGGCGATGTTGCGGGATTCAACAAAATGCCGCAAAACTAGGTCGATGAGAGAGGGAGACCTTACCCGCCGCGGTTTCGTAAAACAGTCGGCTCTGGCAGCGGTGACCACCCTGCCGCTGACATCCACGCCTGCCGAGCCCGACGCCCCCCTGAGAATCGTCTGTGTCGGCGCGCATCCAGACGATCCGGAATCGGGGTGCGGCGGCACGTTGGCACAGTACGCGGCGCTCGGCCACGCCGTGACCATCGCCTATCTCACACGCGGCGAGCGCGGCATCCCCGGAAAATCGCTGGATGAAGCGGCGCGGATTCGCAGCGCGGAGTCTCAGGCTGCCTGTCGCATCATCGGCGCGAATCCCGTCTACGTCGGCCAGATCGACGGCGCGACTGAAGTGAATCGGACACACGTCGATGCGATGAGCCGACTGCTCGCCGCCGAGAATCCCGACGTGGTGTTCACACACTGGCCGGTGGACACGCACATGGATCATCAAGTCGCGAGCATGCTCACGATTCGCGCCTGGATGAACCTGCGAACTCCCCGCCTCTACTTCTTCGAAGTGAACAGCGGCAGTCAAACCGAAGGCTTCCTGCCAAACACCTACGTGGACATCTCGTCAATTGTCGAACAGAAGAAGGCGGCCCTGTTCGCCCATGTGAGCCAGGACGGCCAGGGGATCTGGCGAGAGCACCACGAGATGATGGCGCAGTGGCGCGGGCGGGAAGCCGGTGTAGCCGCCGCCGAGGCGTTCGTGCATCTCAACCGCGATCACACCAGCAACCTGCCCGGCCTATGAAAAAATCCATCGGCGACAACATGATCCCGAAGGACTGGGGATTCGAACGCGGCCTCGAGCTCGTCAAACGCGCCGGATTCGATGGCATCGAGCTGTGGCTGGGCGACGTCCCCTGGTTTCAGATGACCACCACCGACGCCCAGGTCCGAGATCTGCGGCGCAAAGTCGAAAGCGCGGGGCTCGTCGTCTCCAACGTCTCGACCGGATTGCACTGGGCGGCGCCGCTCTCCGCCCGCGATCCCGCCGTGCGGGCCCAGGCCGCCCGCATCGTGGAGCGACAAATCGAGACCGCGGTGCTGCTCGGCTCCGACGCGATCCTGCTGGTGGCCGGGCTCGTGACCGACGAAGTGCCGTACAACGAGGTCTATCAGCGTTGCGTCGATGCCCTCAAGCCACTGGGTGAGAAAGCCGCGCGCGCCGGCGTCAAGATCGGCTGCGAGAATTGCAACTCCGAGCAACGCTTCCTCATCAGTCCGCGTGAGTTCTGGCAATTTCTCAACGATGTGAACAACGCCGCGGTCGGCATTCATCTCGATGTCGGCAACATCCACGACACCGGGTTTGCCGAGCAGTGGATCGAGATCCACGGGCCGAGGATTACGCGCATTCATCTCAAAGATGTCTTGAAGCATCGGGGGCGCTGCGGCGATCAGAGTGTCTACACGAACTTGTTTCTGGGCGACAACAACTGGCCCGCTATCCGCGCGGCGCTGACCAAGGTGGGGTACGACGGCTGGTTGATCGCGGAGATGGAGGCGCGCTACCGCTACGCGGCGGATCAGCAGTTCTACGACACCGCGCAGGCGATGGACCGGCTGATTGTGGGACGGCTCTGAGATGGTGATGAGCCGCCGGCAGTTCCTCGGCTGCGCCGCGGGCGCGATCACGATCGCGTTACCCACCGAAGGCTCGCCCGGCAACGAACCTTCTGTGGTGACCGTGCTCGACCTGAAGCAGCACTGTTCGTTGCGCGAGTCGATTGCGGGATACGAGCTCGCATCAGCCGGCGTCGTGTCCCGCCGACCGGTGCTGATCGTCCCGGCGGCACTCGCGCTCCCGGCGGCCGCGACCTACCAGATTGCGAAATCCCTGCGCGGCGGTGGGACGGTGCTCCTCGAGTCCGGCGCGGGCTTCGCTGGCGAATCGGGTTTTCGCATCCATCGCGACGCGCTGCGCAGCCAGTTACAGATCCGCGTAGAGGCCGCGCGGTTCAAGTCGCGGGGCGTGCCGTACGTCGACTATGCGTGGCCGTACCCGACCAAGATTCGCGATTTCAGCCGTGTGGTGCCCGTTGGTGATCAGCCTGGCGAAGTCATTGCGCGGGTGGATGGGCTCCCGGTTGCGCTCAAGCGTCAGGTCGGTGCAGGAACACTGATCTTTCTCGGCTCACCGCTCGGGCCTGCGCTGTGGGCAGGGGACACCGAAGCTCGGCAATGGTTGTCGCGGTTGTTCTCGCTGTAAGCCTCGCGGCCCAGGGGGGCACAAACCCTCACGTGCTCGTGTGGGGCGGCGATGCCGAAGGCGGCGCGCCATTCGTCGAAGCCGACCCGGCCGATCCCGCAACGGTGCGTGGCTTCGACGTCGAGGTCGCCGAGCGGATCGCCCGTGGACTGGGCAGGGGCGGTACCGCCCGATTCATCCAGGTGCAGTGGTCCAACATCGACCAATCCGTCGAACGCGGTGACTTCACTCTCGGCTTATCCGGGGTCGAGGACACGCCCGCGCGGCGTACGCGGCACGCTGTCACACTGCCTTACTTCGAGTTCCGCGAAGTGCTCGCGGTGCGACCCGGAGACGCCAGCCACATCCATGGCCTCGCTGATTTGCGCGGCCGTCGTGTCGCGACGCTCGGCGCGACGATCGCCTACGACTTGCTCGTCGCCGCACGCGACTCGACGGGTCTGACCCCCATCTCCTATGACGACGACGTCCATCCCTACGCCGACTTGGTTTCGGGCCGAGTGGATGCGGTCTTGCTGGACCACATCATCGCGCAGCGCGCGTTGCGGCGCCGCGGCGGATCGGGCTTTGTCATCGTGGCACAGCCCGTCGCGCTCGGTCACTACGTGGGAGTCCTCGCACGCGCCAATTCCGCCCTGCGCGATTCGGTGGATGCGGTGCTGCGCGAGGCGATGCGCGACGGCACGCTGGAGCAGATCTTCCGCCGCTGGAGTGTGTGGGATCCGGCCCAGGGCGCGTTGTTCGATCGCGTGCTGCGGTCCAACACGGTGACGACACCGGCCGGGACGGCAACGACGGGGCAGGCTCTCGCCTATCTCCCTTCCCTTGGCCGTGCTGCAGCCGTGACGCTGCTGGTGTCCGCGCTCTCGATGGCGCTTGCCGTCCTTGTCGGGCTCGCGCTGGCGTCGGGCCGAGTGTACGGATCGGTGTGGCTGAGGGTGGCGACGACAGTGTACGTCGAGGTGATTCGTGGCACGCCGCTGCTCTTGCAGCTGTTCGTCATCTACTACGGGCTGGCGGGCGTGGTGCGGCTGCCGGCGTTTCTCGCCGCGGTCCTGGCCCTCGGCCTGAACTACGCAGCCTACGAGGCCGAGATCTACCGCGGCGCGCTCGAGGCGGTACCGCGCATACAGCTCGAAGCCGGCCGCACGCTCGGTTTCTCCGAGCTGCAGATCTTGCGCCTGGTGCGCGGGCCGCAGGCGTTGCGCTTTGCGCTCGCGCCGATGACCAACGACTTCGTCGCCCTGCTCAAGGATTCCGCGCTGGTGTCGGTGATCACGGTCGTCGAGCTCACCAAACAGACGGCGATCTATGCCACCAACGTGGGGAGCTGGGTCGTTCCCGGCGCGCTGTGCGCCCTCGTGTACCTGGCAATGTCGCTTCCGCTGGCGCGGCTGGCGCGCCGGCTCGAGCGCCGCTGGAGACCGGCATCATGAGCGCGCTGCTCGTGATCGACCGGCTCTCGGTTCGTTACGACTCGCGCGAGGTGCTGCGCGCGTTGTCACTCGAGGTCGCGCGGGGCGAGATCGTGGCGTTGATGGGGCCGTCGGGCGTGGGGAAGTCGACCGCGCTCCGGGCCGTGGCCGCGCTACAGCCGTTCGATGAGGGACAGATCGTCGTCGATGGATTCGCGCTAGCACCGGGGCCGGTGCCGCCCGAGTCGCGGCTCGTCTCATTGCGGCGCCGGGTGGGGCTCGTGTTCCAGGCGCACGCGCTGTTTGGGCATCTCACCGCGCTCGACAACGTCACCCTGGCGCTGCGACACGTCCTGGGACGGAGCCGGACCGAAGCGGAGGCGGTGGCGGCGGGGCTCCTCACCGAGCTGGACGTCGGCGCGCGCGCGGGCGCGTGGCCGAGTCAGCTGTCGGGCGGCGAGGCGCAGCGGGTCGCGATTGCGCGTGCACTCGCACCCAATCCTCCGCTGTTGCTCATGGACGAACCGACCGCGGCGCTCGACCCGGCGCGCCGCAGCACGCTAGGGACGACGTTGCGTCAGTTGAGTGAACAGGGACGAGGATTGCTCATAGCCACGCACGACACGGAGTTCGCTCGAGTGAATGCGGATCGAGTAGTTAGCCTGACGGCCTAACCTCGCCCAGCACTCTCCGAAAGCACCGAATCTGCACGGTTTCCTGAAAGCCGAGCGCACGGTGCGCGGCGGCACTCACATGATTGTCGATGAGTGCATCAGAGGCAAACTCGGTGCAGCCCTGGGACCGCGCCCAATCCTCGGCGGCGCGCACCAGTGCCGTCCCAACGCCCTGGCGACGCGCCTCAGGCACGACGTACCAGCCCTCGAGGTACGCCACGCGGTCGGTCACACAATCCTCGGCATAGGATCGAATCGACAACTCGGCGAAACCCACGGCCTCACCGGAAGAGTCGAGGGCCAGGAGCGTCGCCAGCGGCTGGCGGAGCTGACCGGCCAAGAAGCGGTCGATCTCCGCGCGGTGCTCGAACTCCGTACCCTCTGGCCAGAGCGCGCAGCGCATTTGTAACCAGGCGACGGCGTCAGACGACGTGACAGGTCGAACTCGAGCTTTACCGCTCATAGACGCCAAATGCCCAGTGGCGGGGCCGCGGGAATCGCGGGCCGCGCCATCCCGCGGTACGGAGTTTGGCGGCAATCAGAATGTTCATGAGCCCGTGTCCTACGAGTACCACTGCGCCGGATGCCTCGGCGTGCGACGTCAGCACCATCGCGGCTTTTGAGGCACGCTCGCGGGCGGCCCGGAAGCTCTCCACGCCGGCTGACCAGCCGCAAAACCACGCCGAACGCGCGAGCGCTGCCCACATGTTCGGGCGCAGACGAAGGCCGGACTGGATGGCGCACGGCAGCTCGGCTTCTCGAAAACATGCCTCGATCAGTGGCGTCGCGGATGGCGCGAGGAGCCGCGCCGAGTCCCGCGACCTGCGCAGCGGACTCGTGGCCAGGCACTTCGCCACCCGTATGAGTTGTTCGAGCTCCGCGCTCGGAACAGAGGACGGGTCGAGCGGCGCGGTCGCTTCGCCCCGGAGCCAATCGGCGAGCGCGTACCCAGCGATTGGCGTCCGAAACTCCCACGCCGGTCTGCCGTGTCGGGCGAGGACGATCGTGATCACGCCGATTCAGCCGTCCGGGGCGGGGCTCGGCCGCGAACCCTGAACGCCAGCCATGCGAGCACGACGGCCGGAAGG
>WNGA01009533.1_pt1 | contig 20987 bp, 27 predicted proteins | sample 5400061 | NCBI WGS metagenome assembly WNGA01 (sample SAMN13153366, study PRJNA577476) | soil metagenome | isolation source: 100 cm soil or saprolite under grassland replicate 2 | place: USA:California | collected 2016-06-15
ATTACGTGTCCGGCACGGCGTTGCTGGCGCTGTCGTCGCTGACCGAGCGGCGGGCACTCCCCGGTGGCGACGACCGGTCGCTGCGGTTTGCCGGTGGGCTTGCCGAGGGCACCGAGACCGTCGTGGTCTACGTGCTGTTCTGCCTGCTCCCGCAGCAGGCGGCCGGGATCGCCTGGGGGTTTGCCGCCGCCGTGGGCATCACCGCGGTGCAGCGGGTCGTGGTCGCCTCGCGCGTGCTGCGCGAGCCCGCTCCGCTGCCGTGGGGCGACGGCGGGCGCAACCGCTGACCCAACCGGTCGTCCGCCTCGGCTGCGCGACCGGTTTCAGGACCCGCCATCGCGGGCGGCCCGTTCGAGCGCACCGAACAGCTCACCCACGGGTGGCCGGTCGTCGTGGCGCTGCGGCCGCGCGGAGGCGATGCGCCCTTGCGGGTCGACCACGAAGTCGCCGCCGAGCTGCAGGGTGTCCCGCCCCAGGCGGCGCGGCCGCTCCCCGCCGGCCAAAAGCCGCGCATACCGCGCCCACAGCGCTGGGGACCGCCAGATCCGCGTCAGGCGTGCGTGGCCGAGCCCCCAGGCGCGGTAGGCGCGACGGTCCAGGTCGACCAGGACCGGCCAGGGGACCGCCAGGCCGGCGAGCATGCCGGCGCGGACCCGCTTCGGCGGGTCGTGGACCACGAACACGGCCTCGCCGCCCGCGGCGGATCAGTCACCCGGCGTGCCGCAGCAGCGACGCCAGCACCGGCCTTTCGCGCAGCCCGCGCAGGTCGAAGGGCTGACCGTCCACCGTCGCCAGCGCCAGCGGCGGGGCCGGCTCTCCAGGCACCGGGGCCCTCATGGGCGGTCCACCACCGGGCACGGCTAGAACGTGAGCACCTGGAAGCCCGCGGCCACCAGCCGACGCAGGCTCGGATGGTGCTCGTACTCGTCGAGCAACGCGATCTCCTCGCGGTGGACGTCCTGTTCGGCGCCGTAGGCGTGCGCGCAGTACCCGCACGCGCCCGCGACCCGGTCGCGGACCGCCTCGAACAGCTCGTGGTAGCGGTGGTCGGGCTTTGCCAGCTCGCCCACCCACTTGGTGGCGGCCCCGTCGAAGATCAGCCGCACCTCATCCCCGCCCTCCTTGAACTCCTTGGTCCCGATCATCGCGTTGACCACGCGCCCGAGGTCCTCACGGGTCTGGGTGTCCGCAAGCACAAGGAACGCAACCTTCGCCATGCCAAACGCGCCTCCTCCACACTCGGCTCCTTGGCGTGGAGGACACTACCCGGTGCATCCCAGGACAACACCAGCACTGTCAGCCGGCAGACACTCCTCACAGATGGGCGGCCAGCAGCCGATAGAGTTGGGGTCTCCGCGCGACCCTGCTGTCCAGGCGAGCAGACCACGACACCGCGGCCGGCGATACGGAGGTGACCATGCCACGTCAGATCGATCGGGACGGTGTCGGCCGTCTTGCCGACCAGGGCGCCCAGCTCGTCGAGGTCCTGCCGGCCAGCGAGTACGCCACCGACCACCTCCCCGGCGCCATCAACCTGCCGCTGCGAAAGCTCGAGGAGCAGGCCACAGCGGTCCTCGACCGGCATCGACCGGTGGTCGTCTACTGCTCGGACTCCGCCTGAGACCTCAGCCCGCGGGCCGCGTGGCGGCTCGAGAGCATGGGGTTCGGCCAGGTCTACGACTACACGGCCGGCAAGCTGGACTGGCTGGCGGCCGGGCTTGCCACTGAGGGATCCAACGCCCTGCGGCCCCGGGCTGGGGACGTGGCCCGGCGTGAGGTGCCAACCTGTGGGCTGGACCAGCGGCTGGGAGAGGTCGCCCAGCGAGTGGGTGCCGCCGGCTGGGACGCCTGCGTGGTGGTGAACCACGAGCGGGTGGTGCTCGGCCTGCTGCGCGCCAGGGAGCTGGAGGCGGACCAGGGTCTTCGGATCGAGCAGGCCATGCGGCCGGGGCCGAGCACCTTCCGGCCGTATGTGTCGATCGTGGAGATGGCGCGGTTGATGGTCGACCATGACCTGGAGAGCTCGCCGATCACGACCTCTGATGGCCGGCTGGTCGGGCTGCTGCGCCGCCGTGATGCGACCAGGGTCGCCGAGGAGCTTCGCACGGGCGGAGCGAGCGCCGAGGAAGGGGGGCGTGATGACTGAACGGGCGCTGGCCGTGCAACCCTGCTCGAGGTGCGACCGGCCGATCGACCGCTGCGAGTTCTGCGACGCCGCCGACTGCCGCACGCCGATCTGCGCTACCCAGGAGGTGGGCCGGCCGGACAGCGTGCTGGCCTCGCGCACCGCCAAGCCGGCCAGCTTGGGCCACCGTGCGCGCCGATTGGCCCACTCCCGGCCAGCCGGGTAGCATCGCCCGTCATGCGTAACCGGCTGGTCATGCTCGCCCTGCTCGCCCTGCTCGTGAGCGCCTGTGGCGCACCCCGCGACGACGCCGCGCAAACCGTGATGGCAGCCCCCGCCACCACGGCCGCTCCCGCCACCAGGTCAGCACCGCCAGCACGAGCCCGGCCAGGCACCCACCGCGCGGCATCTTGCCAGCAGCCCGGCGCCGCCAGCCCCCGTCCTGCACGTGACCGCCTTCGACGGCCGTACGGTCACCGTGGATGGCTTCCGCGGGCAGCCGGTGGTGGTGAGCTTCTTCGAGTCCTGGTGCCCGATCTGCCAGGCCGAGCAGCCCGACCTGTCGCAGGTGGCCACGGAGTTCTCCGGCCGGGTCGGCTTCGTCGGTGTCTCCTACCACGACACCGTGGCCGCCGGCCGTGCCTACCAGCGCCACTTCGGCGTCTCCTACCCACTGGCCAACGACGCGTCCGGGCGGACGTGGGCCCGCTGGCGGGTGCCGTACCAGCCGGTCACGGTACTGGTCGACAAACAGGGCCGCATCGCCGAGCGGTTCGACAGCGGGACCACGGCCGCGACCCTGCGCGATGCCCTGGTCTGGCTGCTCGACGAGTGACCCGGACGGCTCGCAGCGACATAAAGCGAGGCCATGATGCGCCGCGTGCGGGTGTTCGACGTCAACGAGACGCTGCTGGACCTGGCCGCCCTGGCGATGATCGCCGAGCAGGCCGGGTGGAGCTGCGCGACGCCGACCGCGAGGCGATCGGGACGCAACTGTCGCGCCTGCCCGCCCATCCCGAGGTGCCTGGCGCGCTACTGCGGCCGCGCCAGGCCGGCATGCGGCTGGCCGCGCTGACCAACTCCACCGAGCAGGTCGCCCGGGCCCGGCTGGAGTACGCCGGCCTGCTCGACGCGTTCGAACTGGTGCTGTCGGCCGACATCGTGCGCCGGCTCAAGCCCGCGCCGGAGCCGTACCGGATGGCAGCCGGGCGGCTTGGCGTCGCACTGGGCCAGGCGCGCCTGGTTGCGGCGCACGCCTGGGACGTGGCCGGGGCGGCGCGGGCGGGCTACGCCACCGCCTTCGTGGCGCGGCCGGGCAAGGTGCTGGACCCGCTGGTCGAGCGGCCCGATGTCATCGGTGCTGACCTGACCGAGGTCGCCGACGGCATCCTGGCCGTCGACCAGTAGACAAGGAGGTTAAGCCATCAGCGAGCAGGGACGTGTGGACCTGGAGCGTATGCGAGCGGTGTACGACAGGGAGCGGGCGGCGCTGGCACGTGCGACATTCGACCAGCGCATCCGGGTCATCCGGGCGCAGGCCAGCATCGACCGGGATTGTCACATGGTCGGTCGGGTGGGGCGTTTCCGGCTGGAGTCCGACGAGCCCGCCGACCGCGGCGGCACCGACACCGCGCCGACCCCGCTGCAGTACCTGACCGGCGGGGCCGTGCTGAGCATCAGCCCCAACGGCCCCCACGTCCTGGAGTGCCTGGCGTGCGCTTGCCGCGTCCTAGCGACGATCGCGGTCATGCTGTTCGCCCCCTCGTCGGTCTTCCCGGACGCGACCGCGACCCGGCGCGGTTGCCGAGCAGCAACCTCTTGGTGACGGACCAGACGCGCATCTGCGCTCCCCCTTACCTGCAGACCCGCCTCCCTCGCTCCCACCACGTCTTGGCGGGCGACCTGACGGGTCGACCTCGACCCCAAGATGTCGCGCCAGCGGTCTGCTGTCGTCCTGGCGAGCCCCCAAGTTCGCGCCCCACTAGCTGGAATCCTGGCCTACCTGCAAGCAGGGGGCCGTTGCCACCATGCACGCAGCAGCGCCGACGATCTTGCCGGCACTACCCCGACCAGCAGCACCGCATCGAGCCCTACTACGATAGGTGCGGGCGGCCTGGCCTGGCAGGTGCGCTGGCTGAGCGCGGCCGACACGCTCCAGGTCGCCGACCGGCTGCGCGACTTGGACGTGCCCGCGGCGGGTGATGTGGGCGCCGACCCGTCCCAGAAGGTGATGGACGGGAGCGGCTGGCGTGGGATCCGCGCACCAAGCCGTGGCGCACCGAGGGCGGCCGGCACTTCACGCCCGAGGACCATCCCGACCGGGCCGCCGCCATCAACGAGGTCCTGGGCGCCGTCACCACTGGTTGACCCGACCGTTGCTGGTTCCCGGCGGCGAGCATCGAACCGGCCAAGCCGTGCGAGACCACCACGGAGCAGCGCGCGTGGGCTGGGGCGCCTGCGAGCGGCAGACGAGGCGGTCCGTGCCGCTCGACGACGTCGAGCGGCACGACACCACGCCGCAATCAAGGGCGGCCGGTACGCGTCCGTAGCAGCAGGAACAACGGCATCCGGAGCTGCCGCATCCCTGGCACCGGCTTCCCGAAGGAGGCGCTGTGAGGACGTCGATCCGCGCCGCCCGCACGATGCCGTTGGCGGCGGCGTTCGGCGCGCCGCTCTGGTTCGCCTTCGGGGACTCCCGCGCCCGCTGGAACCAGCCGGTGTCGGCCACACATGGTGGCGCCGTCGGGGACGAGCCGTGGGGGTGAGCCGAGGCGTTTCGCCGGCCGAGCTGCGCCGGCTTTACCAGCGGGAGCGGCTGGCGCCGGTGGAGATCGGCGAGCGGTTCGGGGTGAGCGGCCGCACCGTCAGCGGCTGGCTGCGGCAGCTCGGCATCGCGCCGCGCCCCCGGTCCCAGCGCCGCCGACGCCATCGACGCCCCGCCCCGGCGGAGCTTCGCCGCCGCTACGTTGCGGACGGCCTGTCGACTGGGCAGCTTGCGACGCTCTATGGGGTGAGCGTGAGGACGGTCACACGGTGGCTCGAGGATGCGGGCATCTCGCGGCGGCGGTGTGGCCGTCGCAGCCATGCGCCTACCCGTGAGGAACTTCGCTTGCTATACCAGGTCGAAGGGCTGAGCACCGCGCAGATCGGCGCGCGCTACGGGGTCGCCCAGCAGACCGCCAACCGGTGGGTGCGGGCCGCTGGTGTCCCGCTGCGGCCGCAAGGCCAGCCCACCCGGGCCAGCCCCGGTGGCCCTGGACCTTCCCCCTGACGTAAGGCTGGGCAAGCGGTCCTGGAGGAACGGTCAACCGGGCGGCGGTGCTCGACGCGGCGCTCGCCGACGCCGCCCTGTGGCGCCGTGCGGCCTGCCGTTCAGTCCGGTGCCGGGGCCTGCTGCGCGCTCCAGGCCAGCGAGGTCGCGCTTGCGGCCAGGGCGAAGGGAACAGCCAGTCGCTGACCGCTCGGCCCGCTCGCCCAAGCAAGCTGCTACGCTGGCTCATCCGAGGACCTCGGCCCTCGGGAAGAAGGCGTACCAGGCCAGTCACAGCACCTCGAAGGTCAGCACCCGCCGCAGGCTGGTGCCTCGTCGTCGGCCCTGCAGCGCCCGGCCGAGCGAGTCCCAGGTCGAGCCGGTGTCGTCGTCGGCGTAGCGGCCGGGCGTGGCGGTGGCGGCAAAGCGAAGCGGCGCTCCGTGCGGGCCGGCCAGGAACGCCCGTCCCGCGTCGAGCGCCGGGTCGTACAGGAACACCACCGGCCGGCGGCCCATGGTGGCGTTGACGGCCAGCCGCCCGCGCAGCACCGACTTGCGGACCGCCAGACGCCGGGCGCCCAGCTTGGCGCCGACCATGACCTCCTTTTGGTCGAAGCGGTCGCTTTCGTGCAGCAGCGGGAAGTACAGGTAGCGCCCGAGCCCGGGCTTGTAGTAGCCGAACAGCTCGTGCGCGGGGCCGTAGTTGTAGGAGCCGTAGGGGTCGGTGCCGTAGTTGCGCAGGGAGCCGGTGCGGGTCGACAGCACCAGGGTGTCGGGGTAGGCCGCCCGCCAGCGCCCCCACCTGGTCCAGTCCAGGGGCACCTGCTCGAGGACCCGCCCGCGGCTGGGCCCCAGGATGGCTTGGCCGAGCAGTTGCGGCCAGCAGCTGTCGGTCTGGCGGTCGTACATGAGCAGGTTGGAGTTGACCAGGTCGCCCGGAGGTCCCAGACGTGTAGGGCGCGCCGCTCGGGGCGGTGCCGCGGAACGCCAGGACCGAGCCGGTCAGCGGGCAGTAGGTGACCGACAGCGGCCCGTCGGGGAAGCGGTCGTTGACGATCTCGTGCCAGACCAGGACGAGCTGGGGATAGGCTCGCGCCTGACCGGCCCGGGCCAGGCCGAAGACGACGTCGTCGTCGGCGAGGAAGCGGGCCTGGGCTGCTGGCACGAACTGGGGGTGGTCGATCGGCGGCATCGCGTCGGGGCCCGGGCGACGCCACGCCCGGCGCGGCGGGGTGCGGGGCGACGCGCCGGCCGACCAGGTAGGAGATCCCTGCGGCAAGCCCGAGGCCGCCGAGGACCTGCAGACGCGGCGCCGCGCGATCGCCCGCCTGGGCCCGCGCGCCTGCTCGCTGGCGGGCTCCGGGGCTTGGTGGGCTGGCAGCTCATCGTTCATGGCGGTTCTGGTGCCGGTCGCAGGGCCGCGCCCTGCCCTTAACGAGTGCTCAGCCTGTTGGACGCGCGTGGGCCGTGCTTGATTCCGGGCCCCCAGGAGTCGGGCGGGGTCGATGCTGGTGTTCAGCGGGCGCCGCGCCTCATTGGGCCGAGCCGGACGACGCTGGCGGTGAGGCGATGATGGCGATGGCCCGGACCGTCTCGGGTTCACAGTGGGGTCTGGAAGCCGCCGATGAGCGGCTGCAGCAGCGCGATGAACCGGTCCCACAGCCCGGTGACCAGCAGCACGCCGACCACGACCAGCAGCGCCCCGCTGAGGCGCTCGACGGTCCGGGCGTGCCGGCGCAGCCGCCGCACGGCACCCATGCCGCTCCGCAAGGCGACCGCGATCAACAGGAAGGGCACGCCGAGGCCGAGCGCGTAGGCGAAGGCCAAGACCGCGCCGCGAGCGGGGGAGGTGTCCTGGCCGACGGTGGTCAGCGTGAGGATGGCCGCGAGCGTCGGGCCGATGCACGGCGTCCAGCCCGCCCCGAAGACCACGCCGAGCGGGAACGCGGCGAGCAGCCCGCCGCGGCGGACGAGCCCGAGGGCGCGGCGTTCGCGTTCCAGCCGCTGCGGCCTCCAGACGCCGAGCAGGAACAGGCCGAGCGCGGCGACCAGGATGCCGCCCAGGCGGCCGAGCAGTCCCCGCTGGGCTACCAGGACCTGCCCGAGTGCGCCGAATGCCCCGCCGATCAGGGTGAAGAAGGCGGCGAAGCCGAGCACGAACAGCCCGGCGCCGGCGACGACCGCACCACGGGCCGGCCTGCGGCCCTCAACCTGGCCAGCCAGGTCGGCGCCGGAGAGCCCGGACACGAAGGCGAGGTAGCCGGGGACCAGTGGCAGCACGCACGGCGAGGCGAAGCTGACCGCGCCGGCCGCGATGCTGATCGCGGCGGCGACCACCAGGGAGCCGCTGGCCACATCCTCGGTCCCGGTCACGAGGCGGCCACCCCGAGGTTTCGGCGGTGCCGGCGCTGCGCCGCGGAATTGGTGGGCTTGGCCACTGTCCTTCCTCCTTCGCCCTGTTGGACGGCCCCGACGCCCACGTGATTGCAGCCAGGGACGCCGGGTCAGGCACGCCGGACGCGCACGACGATGCGGTGGTAGCCGCTGGCGCCGCTGGGGTGGGGTGGCAGGCGCTCGGCGGCCTGCACCTGGCCGGTGCCGTCGACGGCACGCACCGCGAGCGTGTGCAGGCCGGGTGGCAGCTCCAGGCCAAGGCGCCAGCGGCGCCAGCCGAGCGGGTCGGCCTCGCGCTCCAGCACCGCGGGCATCCAGGGGCCGTGGTCGTCGGCCAGGACCTGCACGCGCGCGACGCGACGGTCGCCCGCCCAGGCGATCCCGGCCACGGTGAACCGTGGCGGCACCGCGGTGTGGTCGGCCGGCACGTCGATGCGGGACTGGGTGCGGATGGTCGCGACCGGGTCCCAGCCGCGCTGCTCCCAGTAGCCTGCGGCCGGTGCCTGGAGCAGCGCCAGCCGGGTCAGCCACTTGACACTCTTCATGCCGTAGCGGCCAGGGACGAGCAGCCGCGCGGGGTAGCCGTGCTGTTGGGGCAGCTCGGCGCCGTTCATGCCGAACGCCACCAGCACGTCCTGGCCGGCCAGGGCCGGCAGCGGGTAGCTCTCGCGGTAGCCGTCGGCGGCCACCGCCTCGACCGTGGCCGCGGTGGCGGTTGGCCCGGCCTGGTGCAGCAGGTCGGCCAGGGGCACGCCGGTCCAGCGGGCGTTGCCGACCAGCGGCCCGCCGACCGGGTTGGAGATGCAGCACATGGTCACCAGCCGTTCGACCGTGGGCATGGCGCGCAGGTCGGCGAGGGTGAGGCGCAGCGGCCGGGCGATCGCGCCGTCCACCCGCAGCGCCCAGCCGCCCGCCGGCACGGCCGGGTCGGCCAGGTCGATGTCGACCACGTAGTGGTCGGGGGTCGGCGTGACTACCGCCGACAGCCCGGCGATCCCCGCAAAGCTGGGGTCGTGGGGGATCACGGTGGGCCGGTCGGCTATGACCAGCCCGGCCTGGGCAGGCTGGAGCACGCGGCGCGCGGCTGCGCCGCCGAGCGCGGCCGCGCCGGCGGCGAGGGCGATCCCGGCGAGCAGGCGCCGCCGGCCGGGGTCCATGGCCCGGCCGGCGCGCTGTCCGCCGGGCCGCGCGGCCACGGCCAGGGAGGCAAGGACCGCGGCCAGCGCGGCCACGGCGCCCGCGGCCAGGGCCCAGGGAGGCCCCGGCCCGCGGGGGTCCAGCCAGGCCGCACCAAGGCTGGCCACCAGGGCGACTCCGCCCAGCACGCGTGGGGTGACGCGGCGCAGAGCGAACCCAAGCGCCAACGCCCCGGCCACGCACATGGCGGCGACCACGTGCAGGGCCTGGTGGCCGAGCAGGTCGATCGCCGCGGTGGCCAGCCCTCCCGGCGCCTGGCGCACCAGCCACTCGCCCAGCGAGAACGGAGCGAACGGCGCCTGCGGCACGGCCAGGTGCAGCAGCCACTGCGCGGCCAGCGCGGCCACCGCCGGCACCAGCCAGCCCACCCGCCGCCGCAACGCCTCCACCTCAGCTCTGGGCGGGCAGCAGCGAGCCGACCATCCCGGCGGTGCGGTGGTACTTGCAGAAGTACGGCAGCGCCTTGCCGGCGACCTTGACGGTGACGGTGATCGTCTGCCCCGCCGCCACGTCCTTGTCGAGCTTCTGGGCCGGCACGGAGATGTTGTGCAGCATCCGGCCGCTGTTGTGGACCACCAGCGTGACCGTGCCCGCCTGGACGCCGGTCTGGCAGGTCGGGGCGAAGAAGGAGTCCCCGGCCTCGACCTGCAGCCGCGACCCGGCCGCCGCGGCGGCGCCGTGGTCGTTGACGCTCCCGCGCAGACCGGACCCGGCCGGGCACCTGCCCGGCGCGCCGCCCGTGGTCGCGCTGGCCGCGGGGGGCTTGGACTGGCCGTTCCCATCGCCGCCGCCCCCGCAGGCGCTGACTGCCAGCGCCAGCGCCGCCACGGCGAGCAGCCGTCCGCCGGGCCTTGGGCTCACCCGATCTTCACCTCCACCTTGCTCTCGACGGCGGGGTGCAGGGGGGCGTGGGCGTTGTCGACCAGCAGGGCGATGAGGGTGTGGGTCTCGCCCGGCTTGAGCCCGGCGGTGGTGGCGTGGAAGACGCGCTGGCAGCTCATGCCGAGCATGGTGCCCATGCCCATCATCGGGCCGGTGCTGGAGTCGATGTTCAGGTGCCAGTGGCCGTAGCCGGCCACGCCGGGCTTGCCGTACAGCGCGCAGCTCGCGTTGAAGTTGCTGAGTTGGACCGTCACGTCGAACGGTCCGGACACGGTGGCGCCCAGCGTGGGCGACAGGATGGTGATCGACGGCTTGCCTGGGAAGGTCGTGTCGGTCAGCGCGGCCCGCGGGTGGGTGGGCCGGTAGTCGATGGTGATCGACTTGGCGTTCTCCTCGACCTCGGCGTGGTCGTTGAGGGCCGGCACCACCGTGAGGGTGTGGCGGCCGGGCTTGAGGTTTTGCATCGACACCGTGGCGGTGGGGGTGCAGTACATGTTGACCAGCGACTTGTCGATGAGCACGTGGTAGTGCCCGGAGGTGGCGTTGAGGACCGGTTTGCCGGCCAGGTCGCAGGTGTCGGTGTAGCCGCTGGTGGCGACCTTGAGGGTGAGCTGGTTGGCGGTCACCTTGGCGCCGTCGGCGGGTGCGGTGACCGCGACCTTCATATGCTCGGCGCCGGGTGGCAGCTCCATGGCCATCTGGGTGGTCGTGGTCGCCTTGGCCCCACCGCCGGTGGCGGTGCCGGCGGGTTGGCTCTTGCCGCCGCAGGCGGCGGCCAGCAGTGCCAGGACGGCCAGGAGCGTGGCGGTGCGCAGCGGTGCGGCTGCGTGCGGCAGGGTCGCCTGCTTCACGGTGCCTCCCTTGAACTTGAGCTTGCGGTTGAACAGCGTGCAGCCGAGTCGGACGCTAGGAAGGACGCGGGGAGGGCGCGGGTGATTGCAATCAACCGGCGTGCTGGCTCGTCCATACGGGCAACGGGGGAGGAGGCCCGCGTGGCGAGTGTGGCGAGCGACGAGGAGTTCCAGCGGCTGACCCTGCCGGCGCTTGACCTGGTCCACAACCTGGCGCGGCGATTTGCGCGGGAGCGGGCCGACGCCGAGGACCTGGTGCAGGAGACCTACCTGCGCGCCTGGGCGGCGTGGAGCAGCGGGCGGCGGCCGCGCCAGGTCGAGCCGTGGCTGGCCACGATCTGCCTCAACGCCGGCCGGGACCGGGCGCGCCGCGCCGCCACCCGTCTGGAGACGCCCACGGCCATGCCCGCGACGGGTGACCCGCCGGACGGGGTCGACGTCGAGGGAGAGGCGATCGGCCGTGTGGAGCGCGCGCGGGTGGAGCAGGCGCTGTGGGCGCTGCCCGAGCCGCAGCGGGTCGCGGTCGCGCTGATGGACCTTGCAGGGTTGACCGCCGCGGAGGTAGCGGCGGTGACCGGCTGTCCGCGCGGCACGGTGCTGGCCCGCGTCCATCGGGGCCGCAAGGCGCTGGCTCGCCTGGTCGCAGAGGAGGTGCGGCGCCATGCGCCATGACCCGGAGCGGGCGGCCGCCGCCTACCTGGCCGGCGAGCTCGGGCCCAGGCAGCGGGAGCGGTTCGAGGCGCACGTGCTGGGCTGCGACGACTGCTGGCGGGAGGTCACGGCTGGCCGCCAGGGCCGGGCGCTGGCCGAGTCGCTGCGCGAGGTGGCTCCGCAGCACCTGCGCGAGCGCATCCGGGCGACCATCGCGGCGGCCCCGGCTGGACGCCGCCGCCGGATCCGTCTAGGGACGCGGATGCCCGCGCTGATGGGGGTCGTCGCCGCGCTGGTAGCGGTGGCAGTGGCCGGCGGGCTGCTGGCGCTGCGAGCCCCTGCCCCCGCCCAGCCCGTGGCGATCACCGCGGCGGTGGCCAGCTACCGCGCGGGCGTAGCGGCCTGGACCCCGACCGGCGAGCCACCACCGGCCCGCGAGCTTGGCGGCCTCACCTGGCAGGGCGCCACCAGGGGCGAGCTCGCCGGCCTGCCAGTCGTCGCCCACACCTACCAGGACGTCGCCGGGCACCGGCTGGTGCTGCTGGTTGCCGGTCAGCCCTTCCCGCAGGCAGTGGGCGCGCGGCACGCCTCCTCGGGTGCCACCTGGACGGCCCGGGTGGACGGGGCGGTGCTGTATTGCGCCGACCAACCCGCGCCCTCACTGCTGGTCGGCGCTGACCGGGCCGAGGTGCTGGCGGCGGCGCAGCGGCTCGGGCTGCGGTGAGGCGGTGAGGTCGCCGTGCTCGCGCTCCGTCACCGCCGCTGGCTGGGATTCCTGGTGGCCGCCGCCCTGGCCGTGGCAGCGGTGGCGGTGGCCGGCCGCCTGGCGCTGCGGTCCTCGGCGCCGGCGGCCACGGTGGTCGAGGGCTCGGCCAGGGTCGGCCAGCCCGCCCCGCGGGTCGAACTGCCCGACCTTGAGGCCAGCAGCCGCCAGGTGCGCCTGGCCGACCTGGTCGGCCGCCCGGCCGTGGTCAACTTCTGGGCGTCGTGGTGCCCGTTCTGCGCCGCCGAGATGCCGGCCTTCGAGCGGGTCCACCAGCGCCTCGGCGAGCGGGTCGCGTTTGTTGGCATCGACCAGCGTGACCAGCGCGGCCCGGCCCTTGCGCTCGCCAGACGGACCGGAGTCAGCTACCGGCTCGCCTTCGACCCGGCGGGCCGCTCGTTCGACGCGTTCGGCGGCCTGGGCATGCCCACCACGGTGCTGCTGCGCGCCGACGGCACCGTGGCCGAGATCGTCACCGGCCAGCTCGACGAGCAGGCGCTGGCCCGCAAGCTCCACGACGACCTCGGCGTGACCATCAACCCTGGCGCGGGCGGTACGGCCGCGCCGGCGCCGCTGGTCGACCCCGCCAGGATCATCCCGGGCGGGCCGCCGCCCGACGGCATCCCGCCGCTGGACCACCCCAGGTTCCAGCCCGCCGGGTCGGTCGCCTGGCTGGCCCCCGCCGAGCCGGTCGCCGCCGTCCAGGTCGGCGGGCAGGCCAAGGCGTACCCGCTGCAGATCCTGGCCTGGCACGAGATCGTCAACGACACCGTCGGCGGCGTGCCGGTCTCGGTCACCTACTGCCCGCTGTGCAACACCGCCATCACCTGGCGCCGCCCGCTGGTGGACGGCGCCGTGACCACCTTTGGGACCTCCGGCAAGCTCTACCAGTCCAACCTGGTCATGTACGACCGGGCCACCCGGTCGCTGTGGCCGCAGGCGCTCGGCCAGGCGGCTCGGCGGCCGGGTGCTTGCCTTCACGGCCGGCGCTGGGCAGGTCCGCGACCAGCAGACCGGCAGCGTCTGGGACCCCTTCGGCCGCGCGACCGCCGGGCCGTTGGCCGGCAGCCGGCTCACCCCGGCCAGCGCGACCGACTCGTTCTGGTTCGACTGGGCCGCCTTCCACCCCGACACCGCCGTCTGGACCGGCTGACCTGTCCGAGCTTGGAACAGCGCATCAGGGTCGGCCGTCGGCCAGGCGCTGCAGCCTCGCGCCGTCCAGAATGCGGATCGAGCGGTAGGCGACCGCGAGCAGGCCTCGGTCTTGGGTCGGCAACACTGTCTGGCCGAGGACAGTGCCGGAGGTGGCTGCGGTCCGCGAGGGGTTGCTGGCTGCAGAGGGCCCGGCCGTCTGGTGGAGTCGGCGCAAGTCCCGGACGTCCTCGAGTGATGCCTGCCCCGCGCCCGGGGGGTGGGCGCGGGGCAGGGACTCACCGGGCCGTCTTGCGCACGCCTCGCCGCCGGCTCATCGGCCGGTTGACCAGGCGCCCCGGCGCGCTGCCGCTGGTGCCGCGAGAGCGATGGATGCCAGGACGGGCTCGCCGCGGCGGGCCCCCGGGCCGAAGAACGCAAACGACAGCAGCGTGCCGGCCAGCGCGACCGTGCCGTTGGTCCGAAGCCTCGGCACGACCAGGGCGAACACCATGCCAAACAGCGCCGACGGGACCATGTGCACCAGCAGCCTTGCGGCCAACCGCTTCTCCTGCCCGGTCCTCGTCGCTGCCACAACCGTCACCTCTTGGTTCGGGCGCCGCATGCGTTGCGACGCCGGGCTGACATGGGGTCGAGTGCGGCACTGGGCTGCAGCTTCTGCGCAGCGCCACCCGGCCGTACTCTGGGAGGGACGCGCGCCTCCCTCGCCTGATTGCATCCCACCCAGTCGAGTCAGTAAAGCGCGATACCGCGACCGGGCAGTGGGGAATGTCATCACCATGGCGGTCATTCCCTGGAAGCGCAGAGCACGACGGCATGCGTACAGCACGAGCCACCTGGAGCTGTGCCTGCCGAGAAGGGTTGGTCGGTTCAGGGCGTGCAGCGTCATCAGGCCAGCCGCGTTGTGCCGCGCCCGCCCCAACGTCGAGCAGGAGCCATAGACGATGAAACACATGACGCCGCCTGGCGCCGCCGTGGCCAACCTGACGAATGGTGTGCCCCCTCGAGAGGGAGGCACGCGATGAGCTGGGTCGGTGCCACCGCGGACGCGGGTGGGCTGGACAACGTGCTGGCCTCGCACACCTTGAACCCTGAGGCGCTGCGGGCCCACTTGGCGCTCTACCGGACGGTCATGTTCGGCGACTCGCCGCTCGGGCGCGCCGAACGGGAGGCCATCGCGGTAGCGGTCTCGGCCGCCAACGACTGCCACTACTGAGTGGTCCACCACAGCCGTGCGCTCACCGAGGAGAGCGGGCGCGCCGGGCTGGCGGAGGCGGTCGCCTCCGGAGAAACCGACACGCTGGACCGGCGGATGGCGGCGCTGTGCAGCTACGCCCGCAAGCTCACCCGTGCCCCTGCCGCGGTGAGCGAGGCCGACGTCGCGGCGCTGCGTCGCGCCGGGCTGGACGACCGCGCAATCGTGGACGCCAATCAGGTCGTCGCCTACTTCAACTACGTCAATCGGGTCGTGGAGGGCCTCGGCGTCGAACTCGAGGAGCGCTGGCCCGCCGCGGTCCGCACGCGCCGCCGCTACGCTGGCGACCTCAATGCCGGGTTGCCGACGCTGGACCCGGCGGCGCTGCCGTGGCTGTCGGTGGACCAGATGCGCGAGGTCGATCGCCTGATGGTCGAAGAGGTTGGCATCGCGCTGGAGCAGATGATGGAGAACGCCGGCCGCAATCTGGCGCTGCTGACTCGGTTGCTGCTCGGCGGAGACGCCCGGGGGCGGGCGGTGGTCGTGCTCGCCGGACCGGGCGGCAACGGCGGCGGTGCGATGGTCGCCGCCCGCCACCTGGTCGTGGCCGGCGCCCAGGTGCGGGTGCTGCTTGGCGCGCCGCCCGAGCGGCTGGCGCCCGTCCCTGCACATCAGCACGACATCCTGCGCCGCATGGGCCTGGACGTGCAGGCCGGCAGGCCGGCGCTCGGTCCGGCCGACCTGGTCGTGGACGGTCTGCTCGGCTACTCGCAGGCCGGGCCGCCGCGCGGCGATGCGGCCGAGCTGCTCCAGGCCACCGCCGGCCGGAGGGTCCTGGCCCTGGACGTCCCCTCCGGCCTCGAGCTGGCGACCGGAACGCTGCACACGCCGCATGTCGTGGCCGAGGCGACCATGACGCTGGCGGCGCCGAAGCAGGCGCTGCGCGCGCCCGGCGCGGCGGTCGCGGTGGGGGGCTTGTACCTGGCCGATATCTCTGTGCCGCCGCTGGTGTGGGAGCGGCTGGGGTTGGCCCATCCCTCGCCGTTTGGCACCTATCCGATCGCCCGCATCGGCGGCAATCTCGACGCTTGAGTGCGGTGACCTCGGACGGTGTGAGGAGGACGGATGGCGTGAGCGGGCTTGCGATCGCGGACTACGCGCTGGTCTCGGACTGCCGCTCGGCGGCGCTGGTGGGCCGCGACGGGTCGGTGGACTGGCTGTGCTTTCCCCGCTTCGACGGCCCGTCGGTGTTCGCCCGCCTGCTGGACGGGCAGGCCGGCCACTTCTCCATCCGGCCCGCCGACGCCCGGGCGGTGACGCGCCGCTACCTGGACCAGACGATGGTGCTGGAGACCACCTTCCGGACCGCGACCGGCACCCTGATCCTGGTCGACGCGATGGCGCTTGGCCCAGACGACCGCGGTCACCACCTTGGCGCCAACTCCCCAGGCGCGCTGCTGCGCCGCCTGGACTGCACCGACGGCCACATCACGGTCGAGGTCAGCTACGCCCCACGACCCGAGTACGGCCTGATCCACCCACTGCTCACGCAGGCCGACGGCGGGCTGGTGAGTCGCGGCGGAGCCGACGTCCTGGCGCTGTCGACGGCGATGCCGCTCCAGGTCGACGGTTCGACTGCGACCGCGACGATCAGCCTGCGCGCCGGCCAGACGGTGGCGTTCGCGCTGCACCATGCACGGCGTTGGGAGCCGCCCCCGCTGCTGTGGGACCAGGCCGAGATCGTCGAGCGGCTGGACGACGCAATCGCTGGCTGGCGCTCCTGGTCGCGGCTCCACCAGGCCTACGAGGGGCCGTGGAAGGACCTCGTCCACCACTCCGGCCGGGTGCTGCAGGCGCTGACCTTCCAGCCGACCGGCGCGATCGTGGCCGCGCCGACCACCTCGCTGCCCGAGACGGTCGGCGGAGCACGCAACTGGGACTACCGCTACACCTGGGTCCGGGACGCCAGCCTGACGATGGAGGCCCTGTGGGTGGCCGCCTGCCCCGACGAGGCACACTGCTTCTTCGACTTTCTCGCCGGCGCCGCCCCGACCCAGCTGCGTCGTGGCCAGGACCTGCAGATCATGTTCGGCGTCGGCGGCGAGCACGACCTGACCGAGCGGGTGCTCACGCATCTTGGCGGCTGGCGCGACAGCAGGCCGGTGCGGGTCGGCAACGGCGCCTGGACCCAGCGGCAGCTCGACGTGTACGGCGAGCTGCTGGGCGCGGCCGAGCGGCTGGTCGACCAGCTCGGCGAATTGGACCCGGCGACCGCCAACTTCCTGGTGGAGGCCGCCGACGCGGCCGCGGCCCGCTGGAAGGACAAGGACCAGGGCATCTGGGAGCTGCGTGGCGCGCCGCGCGACTTCCTCTACTCCAAGCTGATGTGCTGGGTGGCCCTCGACCGGGCGATCGGCCTGGCCGGCCTGCTGCACGCCACCTACCGGGTCGCGGACTGGACGGCCAGCCGCCAGCAGATCCGCGCCGCCATCCTGGAGCAGGGCTGGAGCGAGGAGGCCGGCGCCTTCACCCAGGCCTTCGGCAGCCACGACCTGGACGCCTCCAGCCTGATGCTGGCGATCACCGGCTTCCTGCCTGGCGATGACCCGCGCAGCAGGCAGACCATCGACGCCGTCGCGGAGCGGCTCACCGACGAGCGCGGCCTGGTCTACCGCTACCGCTCGCGCGACGGCCTGGAAGGTGAGGAGGGCACCTTTCTGCTGTGCACCTTCTGGCTGGCGCAGGCGCAGGCGCTGGCCGGCGAGGTCGACCAGGCCAGGGCCACCTTCGAGACCGCGATCGCCTTCGCAAACGACGTCGGCCTGCTCGCCGAGGAGGTCGACCCAGCCTCCGGCGAGCTGCTCGGCAACTTCCCGCAGGGGTTCAGCCACATCGGCCTGATCAACGCCGCGTGGGCGATCGCCCACGCGGAACGGCACGGCCAGTCAGACGCGCCGGCCGCTGATCCAGGCGCTCTCCGACGGGGCGGTGAGCGTCGCTGATCTCGCGCTTTCCAGTGGGCCTGCTTGCGCAGCTGCCGGGCCCGCAGGTCGTCCGGCCACCGGAAGCGGGTCGCCACGATGGTCCCCGACGGGTGCCCCCGCTCGGCCTCGGCCAGCACCGCCCGCGCGACCGCCAGGTGGCTGGCGTCGTCGCCGACAGCGCCAAGGGTCAGGCCGAACGGATGGGCCACCAACACCGCCAGCGAGGGGCGGGCGTGCCGGGTGATCGAGGGCGCCTGGGTGATGGAGACGGTGGCGATGCCCGCGTGGTCCAGGCCCCGCTGCAGCAGTCCGACCGACTGCTGGCAGACCGGTCAGGCGGGCACCAGCAGGGCCAGGTCGACCTGCTGGGACCAGGCTGGCCATCACGGGCGGCACCACCCGCTCCAGGATGTTCAGCGCTCGGGGGATGTAGCCCATGGTCGAGGCGGCGACCGCGCCGATCGCTCCGGTCTCGGCCAGCCGCAGCAGCGTGCGGACCGGGAACACCACCTCCGGGTCCTGGCTGGTCCGCTGCGTGTCGTAGCCCCCGTGGGTGAGCCGCACCTGGCAGGCCGTGACCGGGACGTTCCGGATCTCACCGATGGTGCGTGCCGCCTCGTCGAAGGAGCGGGCCGCGCCGTCATAGTCGACCGCGGCGTCGTCGAACCCGCCACCCGCAGGTTCGTGCGCCTGGCCAGCGGCGGGCATCGGATCAGCGCCGCCAGGCGAACCCGCTCGTCCCCCCGTCTCGCCGGTATCTGGCATCCCAAACCCCGTCCACGATGCCGGAGCCTCACGCTTCACGTCCGGACATCGATATACCGCTGGCGGGCGGGGAGGAGCCGGGCTCTGTCAGCGGGAAGACAGCCTTTCCTTGGCCACAAGAGACGGGCTGCTGCGCGTCCACCCCCAGGCGGCCGGTTCAGTATCATGCTTCGGTGAGCGGCGAGGAGCGGGTGGATCCGGATCTGCCGCCGCAGCAGTACGTCTCCGCTCGCCACGTCCTGCGCCTCATGGGCGAGTCGGGCCGGCGGCGGGTGATGGAGCTGTCGGCGCCGCAGGTCCTGGTGCTGGCGGTGGTGGCGGGTGCCTTCATCACGGCTGGGGCCCTGTTCTCGTTACTGCTGGCCACCGGGGTCGGCGCTCCCGGACCGAAGCTCCTCCTGGAGGGGATCGGGTTCTCGTCCGGGTTCTTCTTCGTGATCCTCTCCGACGCCGCACTGTTCACCGAGGCGAACGTGGCGATGCCGGCCACCCTCCTGGCCGGGGGGTCATCGATTGTGCTGTGGGTGGTTCGGTTCTGGGTCCTGGCGTTCGTCGGGAACCTGGTCGGGGCCGTCGCCGTGGGATGGACCGTCCACCTGGTGCAGCACTATCCCGGCGAGCTCGGCGGGGAGCTCCAAGCGGTGATCCAGCGAAAGCTCGCCTGGCGGCAGATCGGTGGGACGGGCGCGTGGTTCCAGATCGTCGGCTCCGGGATCCTGGCGAACTGGCTGGTGGGGATGGCCGCGTTCTTCTCGGTCATGGGCAGGACGATCTTCGGCAAGTACATCCCGGTGATGCTGGCCGTCACGCTGTTCGTCTCGGCCAATCTCCAGCACAGCCCGGCGAACATGGGGTATTTCTCGCTGGCCACCTCGATGGGGATCGGCCCCGGATGGGGCACCGCCCTTGGCTGGAACATCGTGCCGGCGGCCATCGGGAACCTCATCGGGGGCACGCTCCTGGTCGCCCTGCCCTTCTGGTACGGCCTCCGCTCGCACGAACGAAGGGGCCTGAGCTAGGCCCCTTCGTTCGTGTGCCCGTGGCGCAGCCGAGAGATGGATCCGGAGGAGGCCTTCCCATCCTCCGGCGGGCGTTCCTATCCCAGGTGGCCGAGCAGCGCCCAGCCAGCGACCGCGCCGGCCGCGTAGGCGAGGTGATGCCAGGCGTCGATGGCGTTGTATCGCAACCCCCACTTCCAGGGCCATGGCGCCAGGCCGAGGACCGGCAACTCGACCTGCTCCCACAACGTGCCGTAGCCCCAGTGCGCCCAGGTCGCCAGGATGTCCAATGCCCGTCCCTTGAGCTCGCGTATCCCGAAGGGGCGCAGCAGCTTGGCGGTCGCAAGGCCGGGAACGACGCTGGCCGGCCGCTGCACCCATTGCATCTCGGTCGTGCTCGACAGCGTCATGACCACCGTTCCCAACACAGCAGCCAGGATGGCTCGCAGCAACATGAGTCCTTGCCTCCCAGGTTCCGGGCCCCGTGGTCGGGGCTCTATCGTCTGCAACCGGGGGGCTGCCGGGCCTCAGCCGGAACTGTCGGCCTGCTGACACAGTGAGCCACGCGTTTCATCGCGCCGTGGCCGCAGGCTGCTTGGAGCCTGTCCGGTCGCGTCGGTATTGATCCACACCGGCCCGCGCCAATAGCGGCGCGGGTCGAACCCGGGCGCGCGCAGGTCGTAGGTGGGCACCAGATAATGCTCGACTGGCTCGGCCGGGTGGAAGCAGGGCGAGCCGAGTAGGCCGGTGATCGCGTCGACCATGGGGCGGGGCAGGGCGGGGTCGAGCAGGGGGCTGAAGGCGATGATGGTGTCCTCGGGGGTGCGCTGGTCGCGGCGCACGTCCCGGATGCCGAACCGCTGGCCCTGCCGGTCCCAGAGCTGGTCGAGGATCGCCCGGCGGATCCGCCTGGCGTCGGCGCGGTGCGGCGCCGGGTCCTCGCCGACCAGCCTGGCGATTTCGGCGACCGCGCCGGCCGACCAGCGCCAGATCGCGTTGAACAGCGGCCCCTGGATCAGGAACGGGCTGCCAGCCAGCAGCGTGGTGTCGTCGTAGCCGGCGTCGCGATAGGTCACCACCAGATAGACGAAGCGGTCGTAGGCGGCGTCGGTGGGCCGGTCGGCCGGGTCGGCGTGGAGCACGTCAAAGCGCCGGTAGGGCGGCACCGCGCCCAGTGGGATCTCCAGCGCTGCCAGCAGCTGGTCCCAGGCCGGCGAGTTGTCCAGGCCCGACTCCCAGGGGTGGACGATCGCGGCCAGCCCGCGCCGGTCCGGGTCGCGCCAGGTCTTGAGGTAGGCGTGCTGGGCGACCAGCTTGGGGTACAGCCGCATGCCATTGACCCACTGCCCGTTGAACAGCGTCTCCAGTTCCGTCTGGGCGCGCTGCTGGTCATACCAGGACCGCCCGATCGCGATGAAGGCCGAGTCCCAGCTCCACTGGTGCGGGTACAGGGTGCGGGAGGGCACCGTCGAGGCGCCCAGCCAGTTGTCGTCCAGCACCGCCCTGGCCGCCGCCTCCAACTCCGCCGCCTCAGCCCCCGTCAACTCCATGGTGTGGGTGGTGGGCATTGATGCCTCCTCCGGCCCGCAGGCCGGCGGCTTGGCCGGCAACGTAAAGCAACACATCGCAGAAGGCAGCTCCCTGCCGAAGTGTCATCAGCCGGACAATCTTGCCGCCCGCAAGCCTCACTCCGCGCGGGGTCGACCCGGCGCGGGATCGCCGACCGTATCCTGGCCGTCGACCGGTCGACAAAGGGAGCAGGCATGACTGAGCAGGGACG
>WNGA01004312.1_pt1 | contig 20986 bp, 23 predicted proteins | sample 5400061 | NCBI WGS metagenome assembly WNGA01 (sample SAMN13153366, study PRJNA577476) | soil metagenome | isolation source: 100 cm soil or saprolite under grassland replicate 2 | place: USA:California | collected 2016-06-15
CCCGGCTTCTCGATCGACGGCGGCATGGCCGACTACTTCGCGCTCCCGGCCGGGCGTGCGGTGCCGTTGCCCACCGGGCTCGACGTGCGCGATGCGTCGCTGGTGGAGCCGGCCGCGGTTGCGTGGCACGGCGTGCGCAAGGGCGGCGCGTCGGGCGAGACGCGCGTCGGCGTCGTCGGCGGCGGCTCGATCGGGCTCATGGCGGTCGCCGCCGCGCGCGCGATGGGCGCGCCCGACGTCGGGCTCGTCGCGCGTCACGCGCGTCAGATCGAGGCGGGGGAGCGCCTCGGCGCGAGCGAAGCCGGTGCCGAGTACGACGTGGTGATCGAGGCAGCCGGGACCGAGTCGTCCCTCGCGCAGGCGGTCGAGCTCGCCGCGCCGGGTGGCACGGTCATCGTGCTCGGCGTGTTCGGCGAGCTGCTCCCGGTGCCGTTCATCCCCGCGTTCATGAAGGAGGTGAACGTGCTGGGGTCGATGGCGTACTGCCGCTACGGCGCCCGGCGCGACGTCGACGACGCCGCCGCGATGCTCGCGTCGGACCCGGAGATCATCCGCACGCTCGTGACCCATCGCTTCCCGCTCGACGACGCGGCGGAGGCGTTCCGAGTCGCGGCCGACCGCCGCGGCGGCGCGATCAAGGTGATCGTCGAGCCCTGACCCCGCGGCCTGCGCGCTGCCGCTACCGCCAGTACCTCACGCAGTCCCGGTTCGTGCAGCGGACCTGGACGGGGTCGAGCACCGCGACGCTGCTCCTGCGGCCGCTGGGAATCGCTCGCTCGTAGCGGACGAAGACGCTCCGCGCCCCGCATTCCGGGCACCGCTGTCGGCGGCGCAAGCACCGCCTCCGACCGGCCATGGCCACTCCTTCGTGCGGCTGCCGTGCCCCTCCAGTATCCGCCAGAAGTCAACCAGGCGGCGACACCGTGCCTCGGGACTGACGCCGGCGTCAGGCATCGGTACGATCGACGGGAAGCCGTCGAGGGGGGAGTGCGATGCAGCGGATCATCGACTGCGACCAGCACCTCTACGAGTCCCGTACGACGTGGCTCGACCACATCGATCCGACCATGCGCGACGAGGCGCTGCGCATCGAGGACGACGACCTCGGCTACGCGCACATCACCTGGCGCGGGCGGCGGCTCGGGATCGCCGACGTGCAGATCCCCCGCGACACCGAGCACAACGGCCGGCACCGGGAGCGGTACCGCCAGGGCCTCCCGCCCGAGTACCGCTACGACGAGGCGCTGCCCGACCACTACTGGGATCCGCCCGCGCGCGCCCGGCACCTCGCCGAGCTCGGCGTCGACGAAGCCGTGTTGTTCCCCAACTTCGGGCTGCTGTGGGAGCGGCGGCTCTCCGGGTCGCTGCCCGCGCTCACCGCGAACATGGCGGCCTGGAACCGGTGGTGCGCGACCGTGCGCGCCGACGGCGACGGGCGTCTCCACCCCGTCGCGCACCTCACGCTGCGCGACGCCGACTGGCTCGACAGGCAGCTCCGCGACCTGTCGAACGCCGACGTGCGGCTCGCGATGATCGCACCCGCGCTCGTCGACGGCCGGCCACTGTCGCATCCCGACCACGACCCGATCTGGGCCGCGTTCGTCGACTGCGGCATCACGCCGATCTTCCACGTCGCGGATCAGCCCCGGGTGTTTGACGACGCGTGGTACGCGGAGGAGGAGAACTCGCTGCCCGTGCTCGAGTCGGTGTTCCTGTGGACGCCGGCCGCGCTCGGCGTCACCGACCTGATCACCAACGGCACGCTCGACCGCTTCCCCGACCTGCGCATCGGCATCATCGAGCTGAGCGCGATCTGGGTGCCGATGTTCCTCCTCATGCTCGACGGCGGCTGGGACTTCGTCTCCCGGCTGAACGGGCGCGCGCAGACGGAGCTGTCACTCCGCCCGAGCGAGTACTTCCGCCGCCACGTGCGCGTCGCCGCGTTCTCCTACGAGGAGCCGCGCCGGCTCGAGGCCAAGGCCGGCGACCTCTTCATGTGCTGCAGCGACTACCCGCACTCGGAGGGCACGTCGTCGCCCGTCGCCGACTACGAGGCGAGGGGCAACATGCCCGAGTCGTCACCGGGTCTGTTCCACGACAACACCGCGTTCCTCCTGCGCGACGCGGCGTAGGCCGAGATGCGCTTCGGGCTCAAGACCGCCCCGCAGAACACGACGTGGTCCGACATGCTCGCGGTCTGGCAGGCCGCCGACGAGATGGACTTCTTCGAATCGGGCTGGACGTTCGACCACTTCTATCCGATCTTCTCCGACTCGACCGGCCCGTGCCTCGAAGGCTGGGTCACCACGACCGCGCTCGCGCAGGCGACGCAGCGGCTGCGGGTCGGCGTACTGGTCACCGGCATGCCGTACCGCCACCCTGCGGTGCTCGCCAACATGGCGGCCGCGCTCGATGTCGTCTCGAACGGGCGCCTCGAGCTCGGCATCGGCGCGGGCTGGAACCAGGAGGAGGCCGACGCCTACGGCATCGACCTTCACCCGACGCTCACCGAGCGCTTCGACGCGTTCGACGAGGGGTGCGAGGCGATCATCGGCCTGCTCACCAACGAGACGACCAGCCTCCAGGGCAAGTACGTGCGGCTCACCGACGCGCGCTGCGAGCCCAAGCCGGTCCAGACGCCGCATCCGCCGATCTGCATCGGCGGCAGCGGCGAGCGGCGCACGCTGCGCAGCGTCGCGCGTTTCGCGCAGCACTGGAACTTCCCCGGTGGTGACGTCGAGTTCTTCCGCGCGAAGTACGACGTGCTGCGCGGTCACTGCGACGCGATCGGCCGGGACGTGAGCGAGATCACGACGTCGACGCACATCCGCCTCGGCGCCGACGGCGATGTCGCCGCGCTCGTCGGGCAGGCCGAGGCGTTCGCCGGCGCGGGCCTGGATCTCGGCATCGTGTACCTGCCGCCGCCGCACACCCCCGCGGTGCTCGAACCCGTCGCGGAAGCGCTCGACCACCTGCGTCGCTGAGCGTGGACCTCGCCGCCCTCGAGCAGGCCGCGGCGGAGGCGCTCGACCCGCTCGCGTGGAGTTACATCGCGCGCGGCGCCGGCGACGGCCTGACCCTTGCGGAGAACCTCGCCGCGTGGCGGCGGCTGCGGCTGCACCCGCACGTGCTGCACGACGTCTCGAGCATCGACACCGCGACCACCGTGCTCGGTTCGCCGGTGCGGGCGCCCGTGCTGGTCGCCCCGACCGCGATGCACCGGTTCTGCTGCGAGGACGGTGAGGTCGCGACGGCGCGAGCCGCCGCGACGACAGGCACGGTGATGGTCGTGTCGATGGCCGCGACGTGCTCGTTCGAGGACGTCGCAGCGGCCGCGCCCGGCGCGTCCCGCTGGGCGCAGATGTACATGCTGCGCGACCGTGCGCGCACGAAGGCACTCGCCGGGCGGGCCGCCGCCGCGGGGTACGTGGCGATCGTCGCGAGCGTCGACGGGGGTGCCGTCCCGTACGGGCGCCACGTCGGGGAGGGATTCGTGCCGCCGCCACAGTTCCGCTTCCCCAACCTGGGCCCACCGACGGGCGCCCCCGACCTCATGGACATGGTCAGCGAGTTCGACACCGGGGTCACCTTCGACGACCTCGCGTGCTTCGGCAACTGGAGCGGGCTGCCCGTCGTCGTGAAGGGCGTGCTGCGCGGCGACGACGCGCGACGGTGCGTCGATGCGGGAGCCGCCGCGATCGTGGTGTCGAACCACGGTGGGCGCACCGTCGACGGCTGCGTCGCGACCGCCGACGCGCTCCCCGGGGTCGTCGACGCGGTGGGCGGACGCGCCGAGGTCTATGTCGACGGCGGCGTCCGCAACGGCACGGATGTGGTCAAGGCGCTGGCGCTCGGGGCACGAGCGGTGATGGTCGGACGACCCGTGCTGTGGGGCCTCGCGGTGGGCGGCGAGAAGGGGGCGGCCGAGGTGCTCGACACGCTGGCCGCCGACCTCGTGCGCACGATGGCCTTCTGCGGCGCGACGCGCGTCGCCGAGCTGACTCGGGATCTGGTCGGATAGCGTCGGTGCGCCGCGCGTGCGGCGGCCCGGGGCGGGACGGCAGGAGGATGCGATGACGAGGCTCGCTCGTGCCGGCGCGGTGCTCTCGGCCGTCGTCACGGCGCTCGGGTCCGCGGCGCTCGTCGCCGGCGCCTCGGTGAGCGCCGCGAAGCCGAACCCGTGCAAGCTGCTGAAGTCGGCGGAGATCGAGAAGGTCCTCGGCCAGGACGTCGGGAAGGCGAAGAAGGGTTTGACGACGGCGGTCACCCGTACCTGCGAATGGAAGGTCCAGCCGAGCGCGGAGTTTCCCGACGGCGTCATCGACACCTTCATCCAGACCGTTGGCGCGAAGATCGCGTACGACACGAACAGCAAGGACGCCGCGGTCGAGAAGGTGCCCCAGCTCGGCAAGGCCTATTACGACGAGCGGCTCGATGCCGTGACGGTGCTCAAGGGCAAGGTGCTGCTCAACGTGCAAGGCGTCTTCCTCTCGACGCAGGCGGGCGTCGGGGCGGTGCATCGCAAGGATGCGTTGATCGACCTCGCGAAGATCGCCCGGCGCCGGGTCTGATCGCGCTGCATCAGCGGAAGCCGAAGCCGACGCTGGTGTCGGTCGCCCACTCGAAGAGCCGGATCCCGATCCAGACGCCCACCACCACCGCGGCGAGCTGCACGGCGAGCGAGACGCGCACGACGTGTCGCGCCCGCTCCTCGTCGACCGGCCCGAACCGGCCGCCCACGCGGCGCGTGGCTGCGACCGCCCTCCAACGCGACGCGCGCCCGTCGCGAAACGCGGAGATCGCGATCACCAGCGGAACCCCGCCCATGAGCCCGAACACCACCGCGCAGACGAGCCAGCCCCAGGCCGGACTGTCGCCGAGCGGCGGGTCGATGCCGTAGACCAGGAAGTTCCACCCGAGCGAGAGGAACAGCGCGGGCCACGCGAGCGCGACGAGGTTCACGCCGATCGCGGTGAACGCGTAGAGGCCGAGGCACAGCAGGCCGCCGAAGATCGAGCCGACCATCACGCCGGGCACGCCCTCGGGACAGGGACGCGTGATCGCGTACGGGGTGTTCCCGCTCGCGCACGATCCACCGACCTCCATCACCGCGCGCATCGCGAGGAACAAGAGGGTGAGCGACATGACGCCGCCGGCGAGGCCGACGAACATCAGTACCCACTTGCGGGCGGGCGGCGCGATCGGAGCCGCGGTCTCGGCCTCGACCATCGGAGCCGCACGCTAGCGAAGCGCGATCCCGCTCTTGTCGGAGGGTGTGATCGGCCGCACAATCACGGCATGGTCGGGGGGCGATCGGATCGGCCACGAGGTCGTCCACCCGGGCAGGGTGACATCTGGCACGACGGGGGCGACGACTGGATCCGCCCGATCCGCTCGAGCCGCCCCGCTCGACCCGGCCCGCGCCCGGCACTGCGAAGAGGTCGTCCCGCCCGCCGGCCCGGCGCCCGCCCGTTCCGGCTCCCGCCCCGGCTGCCCACGATCCCGACGCTGCTCGCCGGTGTGACCGTGGTCATACTCGCCTTCGTGGTGGGTCGCGCCACGGGTGGGAACGAGGAATCGACCGCCGACAAGGCGTCGACCGTCGCCAGCCGTAGCACCACCACGACGACCGCGGCCGCGACCAAGCACACCGTGGAGCGGGGAGAGACGCTGTTCTCGATCGCCAGCAAGTACGGCGTGACGGCGCAGCAGCTCGCCGAGGCGAACGGGATCACCAACCTGAACCGGGTGCTCGTCGGGCAGGTGCTGTCGATCCCGCCCCGGGGTCCCTGAGCAAACGCTGAGCACCTGCGTTCTTCAGGCCTTCTTCAGGTCTTCTTCATCTCGCTTTGGTAAACCCCTCGCGGGGCCGATGCGTCTTCTGGGCGTGAACGTCCTCCCCCCGAGACCCCCGCGTGAGGAAGCGATGTCCGCTGCTGCGAGCGCCCGGCGCGCGCTGACTGCCGTCGTGGTCGTCGGCATCCTGCTGGCCACGATCACCGTCGCGCTCACCCGCGCGACCTCCGCCGAGGCGCAGACGCGCGTCGAGCGCGGCGTCGCCTGGCGGCGCGTCGGCGGCATGACCCTCCGGCTCGACGCGTTCCTGCCGGCCGCCTCGATCGCCGTGCCGCGACCCGCCGTGCTGCTGCTGCACGGAGGGGGATGGGCCGGCGGGAGCCGAAGCGAGATGCGCGAGACCGGACGGCGGCTCGCCGATGCCGGCTACGCCGCGTTCTCGATCGACTACCGCCTCGCGCCGAAGCATCCCTACCCCGCGGCGTTCGACGACGCGCGAGCCGCGATCGCCTGGCTCCGAGCGCCCGCGCAGGTCGCGCGGTACGACCTCGACCCGACACGCATCGGCGCGCTCGGCTCGTCGGCCGGCGGTCAGCTCGTCGGTCTGCTCGCGACGACCGGCACGGGTGCACTCGACACCGGGACGCGCATCCGCGCCGCGGTGTCGTGGTCGGGCCCGATGCTGTTCTGGCCGCTCAACCGGCTGGAGGGTGGCGGGCTGCCGAGCAACACGGTCGCGTGGTGGCTCGACTCCGTCACCACGTATCTCGGCTGCGATCGCGACGACCTCGGCCCGGAATGCGCACGCGTCGCGACCGAGGCTTCGCCGATGAACCACCTCGACGCGCGCGATACGCCAATGCTCCTCGCCAACGGCACGAGGGAGATCGTCCCGTCGACCGAGGCAATCACGATGGACCGGGCCCTCGGTGCTGCCGGGGTCTTGCACCGTCTCGTGCTCGTGGACGGCCGGCGCCACGCGACCCTGCTCCGCCGCGACGTGTGGGACGACACGCTGACCTTCCTCGAGGAGGAGCTCGGGCCCGCCCCCGTGTAGGCCGACGTCACGTCACGCTGCGCGCGTGGTAGGCAGCGGACAGCGACCGAACCCGCGTGGGCAGGCGGACAGGAATGGGCATGGTCGGAGCGACCGCGTGGACCGCAGCAGCGGCCATGGTGCTGTCGTTGCCCGCGCTCGACGTCGCGCCCGCCCGCGCGGCGCCCGAACCCCGCACGAGCGCGGATGTCTGCTCGGTCGTCCCCAAGAAGGTGCTCGAGCTCGGTACCGGCAACCCGTTGCGCGACGGCATCGCATCCGCGACGTCGCTCGGAAACGGCTCGTGCCGCTTCGCGGCGCTCGACGACGTCGACGGCGTCGACGTGGAGCTGACCGTCTCGACGCACCGTCGCCGCGACGCCGCGCGTCCCGGCTACGCGTTCGGGAGCCTGAACGCGTTCGAGCGGATCTACGGCGATGCGCGCCGGGTACGCGGCGTCGGTAAGCGCGCATGGTTCGCCTATGCGACCGAAATCAACCGCCAGGCTGCCTTGCTCGTGATCCGGCATGACACCGCGGTGCAGGTCGTGCTCAGCGGCAGCGTCCACGGCCGGGCCGCGGGACGCAAGCAGGCTGTTGCCATCGCCAAGGTCACGCTGAAGGCGCTCGCGGGTACCTGACCGCCGAGCCGCGGTGAGCGGTCGCGTCACGAGGCGCAATAATGACCGCCCCGAACGTGTGGAGGTGACATGCGACAGCGAGGAGCAGTCACGACCGCATTGGCACTCGTCGTGACACTCGCGTTCAGTGGGGCGGCCGGCGCCAAGGACAAGCCCATGTCCGCCAAGCAGTTCCGGAAGACGGCCAGCAACATCTGCGACCAGGCCAACCAGCTGCGCAGCCAGGTCGCCGACCAGTACTTCGGCGGCAACGATACTCAGCCCGACCTTCAGACGATCACGGCCTACGTCAACGACGTGAAGCCGATCGTCCAGCAGCAGATCGACGGCATCGCCGCGCTGCGCCCGCCGAAGAGCCTCAAGAAGAAGGTCAAGAAGCTGCTGGCGAGCGCGCGTCACGAGCTCGCCGCGCTCGTCGACGACCCGTCTATCGCGTTGGAGTCCGACCCGTTCGCCGGCACCAACGAGCTCGCGAAGAAGCTCGACCTCCCCGCGTGCGCGGGCGAGGCGACGCGCGCAGGCGGCGAGTGACCGAGGAGCCGACGCTCTTCGGAGAGGGCGAGGAGGCACCCGGCGACGCGACTTTCTCCGTCGGCGCGCTCAACCGTGCGATCAGCCAGGCGCTCGGCGACGCGTTCCCCGTGGCGGTGTGGGTCCGAGGTGAGGTGCAGCAGCTGAGCACGTCTCGCAATGGCCACACGTACTTCGAGCTCGTGGAGAAGGACGACGGCCGTGACCGTGTGCGTGCCGTGCTGCGCGTCGCGTTGTTCCGAGGCGATCGCCCCGCCGTGAACCGCGCGCTGAAGGAGACCGGACTGCGGCTGGCGGACGGCGTCGAGGTCCGCATCCGCGGCCGGGTCGACTTCTACCCGCCGAGCGGTCGCTTGCAGCTCGTCATGAGCGCGATCGACCCGGTGTTCACCGCGGGCCGCCTCGCCGCCGACCGCGAGCGCGTCCTGCGCACACTGGCCGCCGAAGGCGTGCTCGGGCGCAACGCCGCTCTCGCGCTGTCGCCGGTGCCGCTGCGGGTCGGGCTGGTCACGAGCGGAGGCAGCGCCGCCTACCGCGACTTCCTGCACGGCATCGAGGGAACCTCGTACGCGTTCCGCATCGCGCACTGCGACGTGCGGGTACAGGGCGGTGGTGCGTCGCGGCGGGTTGCGTTCGCGCTGCGCCGGCTCGCCCCGCTCGACCTCGACGTCGTCGTCGTGATCCGGGGTGGTGGTGCGCGCAGCGATCTCGCCGCGTTCGACAGCGAGATCGTGGCCCGGGCGATCACCGAGATGCCGGTGCCGGTGTTCACCGGCATCGGTCACGAGGTCGATCGCACCGTCGCCGACGAGGTCGCCCACACGTGCTGCAAGACGCCGAGTGCGGCCGCGGCCGAGCTCGTGGCGCGGGTCGACGCGTACTGCGACCGGCTCGCGCACCTGGCGCACCGCGTGTCGCTACGCGCCCGCAGCGGCTGTGTCCTGGCCCGCCGTGAGCTCGCCGACGTTGCCCGGCGGGTCGAGCGCGGGGTGCCGGTCGCGCTCGCCCGCGAGCGTCAGCAGGTCGAGGCGCACCGCCGCCGGGTGCTCGACGTCGGGCGGCGCAAGACCCGCGACGCGCTCGCCACGCTGGACACCGCCGACGCGCGACTGCGCGCGCTCGACCCGCGCCGGGTGCTGGAGCGCGGCTACACGATCACACGCGATGCCGCCGGGTCCGTCGTGAAGGCAGCCGCCCAGGTGCAACAGGGTGACGTGATCACGACCGAGACGGCTGACGGTGCCGTGCGGAGCCGGGTCGAAGGCGGATGACGCGCGATGGCGCGCCCGCCGAGCTCGGCTACGCCGAGGCGATGGCCGAGCTCGAGGAGATCCTCGACGAGCTCGAGGGCGACCAGCTCGACGTCGACGTGCTCGCGGCGCGCGTGCAGCGGGCCGGCGAGCTGATCAAGGTGTGCCGGGCGCGCATCACGCGTGCCCAGGCCGACGTCGACCGTATCGTCGCCGATCTCGACGAGTTTGAAGCCGGGGAGCCCGACGACGACGAGTGACGCGCCCCGAGGCCGGCCCGAGATACACATCGACACGACCGGCGCGGCGATAGGGTGAAGACGAGCCCGCCCCGGGGCGGAGGCCAAGCGCGGGAGGGAGCGGCGATGCCGCTCGTGCTCGGTGTCGACTCGTCGATACACGCGACCACCGTCGAGCTGCGCGACACGGACGACGGCCGGCTGTACGCGTCGGGATCGGCGCCGCACGCACCCGTGCACGCACCCCGCGCCGAGCAGGACCCGACCACGTGGTGGAACGCGCTCGTCGAGGCGCGCCACAACGCCGGTGGAGCGTTCGGGGTCGCCGGTGTCGCCGTGGCTGCGCAACAGCACGGTCTCGTCGTCCTGGACGACGAGAACCGGGTCATCCGGCCGGCGAAGCTCTCGATCGACACCGAGGCAGCGGCCGACGCCGCCGATCTCGTCGACAGCTTCGGCGGCAGCGCGGAGTGGGTGGCCGCGTGCGGGTCGGTCCCCGCCGCCTCGTTCTCGATCGCCAAGCTCGCGTGGCTCGCCCGCGCCGAGCCTGAGTCGTTCGCCCGGGTCGCGCGGGTCATGGAGCCGCACGACTGGCTCACCTACCGGCTGAGCCGCCGAGCCGTCACCGACCGCGGTGACGCGTCCAGCACCGGGTTCTGGTCGCCGCGCGAGAACCGCTGGCGGGCCGACCTGCTCGGCCTCGTCGACGACCACAAGGACTGGGGCGGCTGCCTGCCGCGTGTGCTCGGGCCCGACGAGCCCGCGGGAGACCGCCAAGGCGTGGTGATCGCGGCCGGGACCGGCGAGACCATGGCGGCGGCGCTCGGTCTCGGGCTCCGGCCGCGCGACCTCGTGATCTCCATGGGCGAGCAGGCGCACCTCTTCACCGTGCGCGAGCGGCCGACCGAAGACGCGAGTGGCGCGGTCGCGGGGTTCGCCGACGCGACCGGACGGTTCATGCCGATGATCCCGGTCGTGAACGGCGCCGGTGTCGCGCGCTCGGTTGCTCGCCTGATCGGGGTCGACGCCAACCGCTTCGACCAGCTCGCGCTCAACGCGCCACCCGGTGCCGATGGCGTCACGGTCGTGCCGTACTTCCAACCCGAGCGCACCCCGCACGCGCCCGATGCAAGCGGACTGGTCACCGGCCTCCGCGCCGACGTCGCACCCGAGCATCTCGCGCGCGCAACGATCGAGGGCATCGTGTGCGGGATGCTCGATGCGGTCAATGCGCTGCGCGCCGCCGACGTGCCGGTCGGTGGCCGCCTGTACCTGATCGGGCCGGCGGCGCGCTCTCACGCGTTCCAGCGGGTGCTCGCGGATCTCTCGGAGCGGCCGGTCGCGGTGCCCACGGGCGATCGCGCTGCGGCGGGGGCGTGTGTGCAAGCAGCGGCCGCGGTCCTCCGGCAGCCACCCGACGAGGTCGCGGAGGCGTGGGGCGTCAACCACGCGCGCGAGATCGAGCCCGACGCGCGCGTCGACGCAGACGAGATCCGGGCTACGTACGCGGCGACACGCGACCTTCGCTACTAGTGCCGTGTCAGCCAACGTTTGCGATATCCCGTAACGGCACTTCGGGGATGGCGCCGAGCCGATTCAGGCTCCTGGGACGGCGTACGATCGGGGGGCAATGGCGACGTACCAACTCGCTCAGTGCAACATCGCTCGACTGCGAGCTCCGCTGGACTCGCCGCTTCTGGGCGACTTCGTTGCCGCGCTCGAGCCGATCAACCAGCTCGCTGACCGGGCGCCGGGCTTCGTATGGCGACTGCAGACCGAAGATGGTGACGCGACGGCCATTCGTGTCTTCAACGACGAAATGCTGATCGTCAATATGAGTGTGTGGGAGTCCATCGAGACGCTCGCGGCGTTCATCTACAGCACAGCGCACCGAGACGTGATGCGGCGTCGCCGGCAGTGGTTCGAGAAGCCGGCCGATGCGTACCTGGTGCTCTGGTGGATCCGTGCCGGAGCGCTCCCGACCGTGTCCGACGCGCAAGCCCGCCTCGAGAAGCTCCGTCGCGACGGCCCGTCCTCCGAGGCGTTCACCTTCCGGTCGCCGTTTGCAGCGCCAGACGCGATTGTCGGAAGCGATCCGGTCGCCGACGAGTGGTTCTGCCCGACCTGACGCTGCCACGTCCTGCAGTCCATCATCGGTGCGTCCTGATCGCCGGCTGGGCGACAGGCTTCGCGGGCGCTAGGTAGATCTATCCACGCGGCGAGGTCTCACAGGTTTGGGCTGTTCAACCGATGCGTGCGGCAGCCGCGCACCCGTACAGTCGGAGTCGGACAGCTCAGCAGCGGAGGTGGCGACGATGACCGAGATCAACTCGGCCCATGAGTCCCTGCGCCACTGGAGCGCGGTGGCACCGGCCTGGGAGACGTACCGCGACCGCCTGTTCGAGAACGTGCGGTCGGTGTCGGAGTGGCTCGTCGACCAGGTCGACCCGCGACCGGCTCAGACCGTGTTGGAGCTGACGGCGGGTCCGGGTGAGACGGGGTTCCTCGCCGCTCCTCGACTCGGCCCGACCGGCCGTCTCATCTCGAGTGACTTCGTCCCCGCCATGGTGGAGGCGGCGCAGCGGGGCGCCACCCAGCGGGGCCTCGACAACGTCGAGTGCCGGGTCCTCAACGCCCAGCAGATCGATCTGCCCGACAGCAGCGTCGACGGCGTCTTGTCGCGTTTCGGGCTCATGCTGGTACCCGAGCAGAAGCAAGCCATGGGCGAGATCCGACGGGTGCTGCGGCCGGGGGGCCGGTGCGCGTACGCCACCTGGGGCCCGCCGGACCGCAACCCGTGGATCTTCCAGGTTGTGATGGCGCTCCTGCAGAACGGCTACGCACCGCCGGGCGACCCGTTCGCCGCCGGCGGCGTCTTCTCGCTCGCCACACCCGACCGCAACCACGAGCTCGCCGCCGCAGCCGGCTTCACGAACGTCACCGTCGAGGAGCTCACGGGCACGATGCGCTTCGAGAGCGCGGACGACTACTGGACGTTCAACACCGCGGTGGCAGGACCGGTGGCAGAGCTGGTCGCCTCACTCAGTAGCGAGCAACTCCATGCCATCCGCACCACGCTCGACCCGTCGCTGGCTCCCTTCGAGCGTGACGGCGGACTGGAGCTCCCCTGGCTGAGCGTCGTCACGAGCGTCGCGTGAGGCCGGGCGAGGTCAGAACGTCTGGTGATGCGCAAGACTCAGCGGTAGCCCGAGGAAGCGCCCCTGAACGCCGGGTCAGTAACCGATCGCTCCGGCGGCATGTTCGGCGCGCTCGTATTGTTTGCTGAATGCCGACCGACCTGCAGCTGAAGGCCATGAACACCTTGCACCGGGGCCTGCTCAAGATCAGCGGCGGGCGGCTCGGATGGCGGGCCGGCGGGATGCCGGTGCTCGAGCTGACGACGACGGGACGCAAGAGCGGCCAGCCCCGCACGGTGATGCTGACGTCGCCGGTACAGGCGGGCGACGCCATCGTGATCGTCGCGTCCCGCGGCGGCGACGACCATCACCCCGCCTGGTTCCTCAACCTGCGTGACCATCCCGACGTGGAGGTGGCGTTCGCCGGGAAGCCGAAGCAGTCGATGCGGGCACGGGTGGCGACCCCGGAGGAGCGGGCGGCGCTGTGGCCCCGGGTGACCGCCGCCTACAAGGGGTACGCCGGCTATCAGACGAGGACCGACCGTGAGATCCCGCTCGTGCTGGTCGAGCCCGCCGACGGCACCCGGGGCTAGTCAATTGTCAACGCCGCAACCGCTCGGTTCGGGGGTCTAGCCATGGCCAGCGCTTCCAGCATCCGAAAGCAGGTCTGAGGTATCCCAGTACGCCGGGTCAGCTGCCGTTTGATCTGGGCGCGGATCTGTACAGCGGGCTCTCAGGCGTGGCCGACGGTGGCGGCAGATGTGTCGCGTTGCGCACGTGAGGCACTTGCTTGGTGTCAGCAGCGGCACGAAGATGCCGAGGTCGAGTCATCGGAGTTCCATGAGTACCGCACCGGAACTGAGGGTGCACCGTTCCATCACCAAAGCGCTGAGACTCTTCGATGCCGACCGGTTGCGTTGGCTCGACGAAGCGGCAGCCATCGGTCCCGTCGTGGCGTTGCGAATGGGTCCGGTCAAGACGTGGGTGGTCACCGATCCCGAAGTGGCTCGGACCATGCTCGTCACCGACAGTTCGTCATGGACGAGGCCGCCCGCGACCCTCGCTCCCATACGCGTGGGAGTCGGCGAGAACCTCTTCACACAATCCGACAAGGCGTGGGCGGAGCTGCAGCCTTCCGTCGCGCCGGCCTTCCGAAAGAAGGCCCTCCAACAACGTCTCGGCGACATCGACGCGCTCATCGACGACGAAGTCGGCGCGATTCCGCACGACACGACGATCGACCTCGAGCTCGCCATGGGCCGGATCGCGCTGAGCCTCGCTGCCTGGGTACTGCTCGGCGAACAGCTCGACCGGACCCGAGCAGAGGAGATCGCGCATCATCAACGCGAAGTGGTCCGCTGGGTGGGCATACAACTCGGCAAGCTCACCGGCTTCATCCCGGTCGCCCTTGGGGCGCGCGGACGAGAGATGAAACACCACCGTGCGGTCCTCAACGCCTACGCCGACGAAGTCATCGCACGAGCCAACACAACAGGCCGCGCGGGCGACGACGTGCTCGGCGCTTTGTTGAGCACGCGGTCATCGGGTAACGCGCTCGCCCCCGACCAGCTCCGCAGCCACGTCCTCGGCCTCTTCTTGGCTGGTAACGAGACCACATCCGCAGCGCTGTCGTGGGCGCTCGTGCACGGCGCCCGCACACCCGACGAGTGGACCCGAGTCCGTGACGACCCCGACCGTTACACAGTTCTGTTCCTCACAGAGACGCTGCGCCTCACCCCGGCGGTGTGGGGTATCCCCCGAACACCGACCAAGGCTGGAATCACCCTCACCTCGCAGGGCGTCACCACCCCAGTTCGACGCGGCCAACTCGCCACCATCTACCTGCGCGGCATCAACCGTGACCCGAACACCTGGCCCGACCCGTTGCGCTTCGACCCATCACGACATGACAGCGACGCGAGCGAACAACACCATGCACTGCTCCCGTTCGGGCTCGGTCCCCGAGGCTGCATCGGCCAGCACCTCGCCATGGCCGAAATGAGCGCCGCGCTCCCCGCCCTCGCGCGCAGGGGAAACATCACCATCGATGGAACCATCATCGAAGATCCCAGCTTCGCGCTTCGCATCCACCGCGGCCTCAGCGGCCGCTTCACCGCGGCCAGACCAGACGCCGAGATCGAACCCGACACCGCGAGGCCAGAGCGCGCAAGCCAGTAGCGCGTACTGCCGCTCCGCGAACCTTCTGGTACGAGAGCAGGCACAGATCGACGAGGTGAGAGTGTCCCTGAACGCCGGGACGCGGGTCCAGAGGGCTCCCATCGCGCTCAAACTCTCGGATCATGACGAGCGGCCGTGATCGGCGAGAACAAGGTCGATGACCTCGCGGGCGCCGCTCCGCCATCCAAACCGGCGCGCGGCGGCGTTCGCGTCCGCACCTCCTTCCTTCTCCTGGACGAGGGTGATGAGCGCCTTCCAGAGCGCCCATCCACGGCCACGAGCCCAGGTCGCGTCGTCGAAAGGAAGGCCGCTTCGAAAGACCTCTCTGCTCTCGCCGGCGAAGAAGGTCCAGGCCATCACCAGATCGCAGGCAGGGTCACCAACGGCAGCGCACCCGAAGTCGATCACCGCTCGCAGGGCCCCCTCTGCGACGAGCAGGTTCGAAGCGCCGACGTCTCCGTGCACCCACACCGGCGACCGATCCCATGTGCTGGCGAGGGCTGCTTCCCACACTTCGGTCGCAACCTCGGGGTCGATCTCATCAGCCAACAGCTCGATCGACGCTCGCGACTGCGCGTCATAGGTGTCGACCGGGCCGCCACGGAAGAAGTTGTGCATCCCGGGCGGCGGTCCTCCGCTCGCATCGATCGCGTATAGCGCGGCGAGGAACCCCGCGAGGTCAGCCGCGAACACGGTGAGGTTCGCGATCCGATCCACGCTCGCGTGGTCGCCCTCGATCCATCGGTAGATCGACCACGGCCTGGGGAACCCACCGCCGGGCCGTCCTACGGCTACCGGCTCTGGGATCGGCAGGGGCAGCTGGCGAGCGAGGATCGGCAACCAACGATGCTCCTTCTCGACCTGTGCCACATAGGCGTCGGCGCTCGGGAGGCGCACGCACAACTCGTCGCCAAGACGGAAGGTGGTGTTGTCCCACCCGTCGAGCGCGACCGGCACGACCGGGAGATCGGCCCACCGCGGAAACTGCGTGGCGACCAGCCGAGCTGCGACGGCGGGCGTGATGCCCCGCTTCTCCATGGCGACGATCTTCCCTCGATCGCCCGTGAGGCCGATCCCGATTTTTCGGCCGGCGAGGTCGAGGTACGCGTGAGACGCAGTGTCCCTGACCGCCGGGAGTGTGCTTGGTCCGCACGACGACGATCTACGACCGCCGACGGCAGAACTTCGACCGCCATGCTGCGTACGTCGTCGTCGCCTTCGTCGCCGGCGGCTGATCGGCAGCGCCGACCGGCCTCGAGCGGCACATCTGGGACGCTGTCTGTCACGACCAGGACGCTCGTGCAGACTTGCCCGATGGCGCGTTCGATTGTGGTGACGGGGACCTCTCGCGAGGAATCGGGCGGGCGACGGCGCTGCGCCTTGGACGCAACGGGTTCCAGGTTTTCGGGACGGTGCGGAGCGCGAATGACGCAGTGGCACGACGTCGAAGCCCAGCGCACGGCTTATGACGAGGCCCTTGACGATGGCATTGCTGCTGTGCGCCAGAGTGAGCGGGCTCGGTACTCGCGCGCAGCGGATACGTCCAAGCAACTCAATCGACGAATGCTCGATCGTGCGGCAGCTGCTGAGGATGTCGCTGCCACGATCGAGCGTGCGCTCACAACTCGCCACCCTCGAGCCCGCTACTACTGCGGCACCGAGCAGAGGGTCGCACTGGTGCTCTCACGCGTCACGCCGGCTTCCATCGCAGATCGCTTGGTTCGGCGGATGGTGCGGATCTAGCGCGGTGGCCAGGCGTCCCCTACCGCCGGCTCCGCGGCGGGTAACGCCTCTTATGGCGCTGTGTCCGGCGGCGGTTGTCGGCCACAGGAGCACGCTCCTCAGATCCTTCGGCGCACGCCTCAGAACCGCGATGAGTTCGGGTCTGTGGCATCGTCTACACGGCATGCGCATTGTGATCAGCGAGTTCATCAGCCTCGACGGTGTCGTGCAGGCTCCCGGCGGCCCCGACGAAGACACGGACGGGGGCTTCCAGCACGGCGGGTGGTCCATGCCGTTCTTCGACCCCGAGGTCATGGGGTCGAGCATCAACGAGGTCGCGGAGCGGACCGACGGGCTCCTCTACGGCCGGCGCACGTGGCAGGTCATGGCCGGCGCGTGGCCCGGGCGGGCCGGTGACCCCTTCGCCGACTGGATCAACGCGGTCGAGAAGCACGTCGTCTCGAACACGCTGTCCGAGGCGGACCTCACGTGGGCGCCTACCTCGCTGATCCGCGGTGCCGACCTCGTTGCGGCCGCGACGGCGCTGCGCGAGCGACCGGGTCGTGACGTGAACGTCATGGGCAGCGCGCAGCTCGTGCGGTCGTTGCTCGAGGCGGACCTCGTCGACGAGCTGAACCTGATGATCGAACCGATCGTGCTCGGCGGCGGCAAGGGCATCTTCCCGACCGACGGCGCGGCGCGCCGGTTCGAGCTCGTGTCCGCCACCACGGCGGCGACGGGCGTGCAGGTCTGCCGGTACCAGCGGGCGCGCTAGGAGGCGGGCTCACCGCGATTCGAGCGGGCCGCGCAGTCGGGGCAGGTGCCCGGCACGTGATGTCGACCCCTGCGAGATCCACGGGGAGACCGCCGTCGAGGCTGTACGCCGTCCGCCTGATCCCGAGTTCGGTGGCAACGGCCTCGAGGTCACCCCGCAGCTCCGTCGAATGATGCCCGATGTGTCGTGGGTCGCGACTGCCCCATACTGCCGGTTGCCGGTGGGGGATTGGCTGGACCTCCGATGACAGGAGGTACCGCCATGACCACCATCGAGTCGACCACGATCATCCAGGTCGCCGAGCACGAGCACGTCGCGGATCCGGCGCAGCTCGCGGCGGCAGCGTTCCTCGCGCGGTACAGCGGCCGGACGCTGGACGCGTACCGACACGACCTCCGAGGCTTCTTCCCGTGGGCGGCCGACGTCGGCCTTGCTGTGCTGGAAGCGACGCGGCCACATATCGAGCTGTACCGCAGCTCTCTTGAGGAGCGCGGGTTGGCTGCGTCAACGATCGACCGGCGGCTCTCGACGGTGTGCGGCTTCTATCGCTTCGCTCACATCGACGGACGCGTCCTCTCGAACCCGTCGCAGTACGTCCGGCGCCCGCAGGTCCACCCTTCGGATGGTCGTGGTCTGGATCGCTCCGAACTCGGGGTGTTCCTGTTCACCGCCGAGCACTACGACCGCGACCACGCCGCGCTTGCGGTGCTGCTTGGGCTCAACGGTCTGCGGGTCAGCGAGGCTTGCGCCACCAATGTCGAGAACCTCGGTTTCGAGCGCGGCCATCGAACGCTGCGGATCATGGGCAAGGGCAACAAGCCCGCGGTGATCCCGCTCGTTCCTCGCTCGGCTCGAACCAACGCCGTCATAGCGCCCTCGAGATGCACACCCCTATCGAGCACGAGAGACTCCACACCCAACCGTTCGCAGTGGCATGAAGTCAACCAAATCGACTCCACGAAACACGGGGAACATCACCGGGTGGTTACGCAGCTGCGGTCGTTATCGGTGCCGTCTCTAGGCGACGCTCCGCCCGGAGCGCGAAGCTGACGCCAGGCGGTGAACGGACATCGTCGAGAGGAGCGCCGGATGGACGACGTCGAGATCGTACGGCGGATCGGCGAACTCGCCGACGAGGAACATGCTCTGGAGCGATCGCACGCACAGGACGGTCTTTCCTCCGACGACTTGGGCCGCCTGCGCGGTATCGAGGTCGCGCTCGACCAGTGCTGGGATCTCCTGCGCCAGCGTCGAGCGCGCCGCGCTGTCGGACAGGATCCTGACGACGCGACCGTCCGCCCTGAAGGCGTGGTCGAGGGTTACCGGCAGTGACGTCGCAGATCGCTCGCACCGGCGACGCCGCGGCGCAGATATGGCCCGCGTTCTATGTGTCGGCGCGGGGTCTGACGACGTCGCTGATGCACGCGGGTACGACGGGTGTCGAGATCGAGTTCGACCGGGTCGACCAGGTGCTCGACATGCGCACGTCCGACGGCCGGCGCCGTCAGGTGGCTCCGGTCACGCCCGAGGCCGCCTACTACGACCATGAGATGGGCGAGTTCCTCCTGCCCTATGCCGCGGTCCGCACCGCCGAGCACCCCGACGCCTTCCTGCTCTCGTTCTTCCAGAGCACCTACGAAGCCGCAGCCGAACTCGCCGGATGGGACCGGGCCGCGCTCGACGTCGCTCCGTGAACCCGCCTACGCGCGTCGGGCGGGTGGTCAGGGACGATGGCTGAGACCTGCACCGACCTCAACACGGTGGCGGACGTGACACCGTCGAGCCAGGATGCGAGGACTGCCTGCGTATCGGCGGCAGTTGGGTGCACCTGCGGATGTGCATGAGCTGCGGACACGTCGGCTGTTGCGACAACTCGCCGCACCGCCATGCCAGCGCGCACTTCGGATCGCAGCACTACCCGATCGTCCAGTCGTACGAATCGGGCGAGGACTGGCGGTACTGCGCTGACGCCGATTGTGCTTCCGCGCTTTCCCGCGCCTTCGACGAGCGAACCGGTAGGGGAGCGACGTCGTTGTGTGTCGACTTGGCCGCCATCGAGTCGCACATTCTGGCGTGAGACCTGTCGTTGGCGTCGCTGGTCTGCTTCTCGTGGCGGCCGTCCTGTTCGAGGCGTTCGAGACGATCGTGCTGCCGCAGCGCGTGGGCCGGCGGTGGCGTATCACCGAAGGCGTCTACGCCGTGACATGGCCCGCATACCGTGCGGCCGCGACCGCCGTCCGCGACAGCCCGCGCCGCGAGCGAATACTCAGCTACTACGGACCCGGGTCGTTGCTGTTCACCATCACCTTGTGGTTCACGACGATCATCCTGGGATACGCGCTCGCACTGTGGGCCTTTGCCCATGACCTCGGCGGCCACGTGCCTTCGTTCGGCGACGCCGTATACATCGCGGCGTCGATGCTCTTCACGCTTGGCCTCACCGACGTGGTACCGCACGGCACCGGCGCCAGGATGCTGGCAATCGCCGCGGGCGGCACTGGCTTCGCAACGCTCGCGCTGCTTGTCGCGTATCTGCCGACCCTGTACCAGGCGTTCTCGCGCCGCGAGACCTACATCTCGCAGCTCGACGCGCGGGCTGGTTCTCCGCCGAGCGCTGGTGAGCTCCTCGCACGCAACACCAGCGAAGGCAGTGACGACCTCGCCCCGTTCCTTCTTGCTTGGGAAGGCTGGAGCGCCGATCTCCTTGAGAGCCTGCTGTCGTTTCCGACCCTCGGCTTCTACCGCTCGCACCACGACAACCAGTCGTGGCTCGCAGCGCTCACCGCTGTGCTCGACACATGCTCGGTCGTGCTCGTTTCGGAACAGCGCCGCGCTCATCGTCAAGCAAAGCTGACGTACGCGATGTGCCGGCACGCCGCGGTCGACCTGGCCCGCGCGCTGCACGCGCCGCCCGCCGACGACCTTGACCGGCTCGACGCACTCGCGTTCGCGCGGCTCCGTACGCGGCTTGCAGGCAGCGAATGGCACCTCCCCGACGACGCCGCCTCCAAGCTCGCCAGGCTGCGAAGTGGATACGAGTCCTACGTCCTTGGCCTATCGCGCAGGCTGCTGATGCCGCTTCCCGACTGGACCGCGCCCGAAGGAGCCCAGGACAGCTGGCAACTCGCGCAGGCCGCCGAGCCGCCGCGGCGTTCCGCCCGACGGGCTCGCTAAACCGTCACGCCTGCCCACGCCGAAGCGCGGGCCTCGACGGGTCGTGCTGGGAAGCACCCCCCAACGACACTCTCCCAGACGCGCCCCCGCCGTCCCCTACCGCCGGCATTGGGCGCGGAACTGCGAGGCTGCTCGCGTGCTGGTGCAGATCTACGGTGTCACCACGGTTCGGGATGCCGTCGATGTCGCCAGGCTGGGCGCCGATCACGTCGGTCTCGTCGTCGACGAGAGGATCGACGCCTGGGACTGCGTGGACGAAGCGACTGCAAGAGCGATCGCTGAACAAGTCGAAGAGGCAAGTCTGGTCGCCCTGTCCTTGTCGACCGACCCAGGACGGATCGCCAGGACGGCAGCTCTGCTGGATCCGACGATCGTGCACCTCGCTCGGGCGCATCGGATGACCACGGGCGCGCTCGCTCGTTTGCGCGACCAGCTCGCCCCCAAGCAGCTCATGCTGACGGTTCCAGTAGTCGGGGAGGGCGCTATGTCATTGGCCCTGCGACTCGC
>WNGA01004315.1_pt1 | contig 20984 bp, 26 predicted proteins | sample 5400061 | NCBI WGS metagenome assembly WNGA01 (sample SAMN13153366, study PRJNA577476) | soil metagenome | isolation source: 100 cm soil or saprolite under grassland replicate 2 | place: USA:California | collected 2016-06-15
CCTGTTCTAAATCGGCACGGTTGGCTTTTAGGAGTGGCGGCTGAAAATAACAATGTCAAAATACTGAACAGTCAACTGTTTTGCGTTGCAAACCTGATGACTTACTACGAATATACTGGAGACGAGCGAGCGCTTAAACTATTCAAGAAGGGTGTAGACGTACTGGAGAAACATATCGACGACCTATCGGTAGATTGTGGAACCTACTACTCTTTATCTAAGGATAAGTCTAAGGATAAGATTGTATCGCACCAGAAGCATCCTGAATATATGAAGATGCTGGAAAGGTTGTATTTGATGACGGGAAGCAACACGCTGAAAAAGACGCTGGACAAATGGCAGCATGACTATAAGTTTCCTTGTTATTCTTGAGAAATGAATGCCAAAGAAAAAAGGACTATAAGCGGGATTATCGGTTTCGTTGTGATACCTGCCTTCTGGATAGGTGTTATGGTAGCAAAATATTTGTTGAAATGAAAAGCGATTTCTTGACAGATTTCTGGAAGGGTTTTATTGTTGCATTGGGTATCTCTGGGTATCTTCCTCTTCATAGAGTTAACGAGGTAAATAGAAAATTCTAATAAAAACACATTGAGACGTAAAAACTTAAGTAAATGAGACAACAATCAAAAATTTATGAAATTACTGTTCTTGATACTTGCCGGTGTATGTTTGGTCGTTTCAATTTCTATGAACGCAGAAGCAAAACCATTCAAGACAAATTCATACACAGTCAATCTACCTAATGGATGCAAAACTGATGCTGAGGAAAATAGATTCTCAGACGACGCAAATTTTAACTGCAAAACTTACGGCTTTGCATTTGAAATGGCGGGCGCTCCTTTCACTGGAACTGATGAAGAGATGCCAGACCAATTGTTAACTGTAATACAAGACAAGTGGGGTGCTTCAGTAGAGGAAGTCGAACGCGGAACCGACAAATATACATTCAACAATCAAACAGCGCCATACGTCCAAGCAACATATGACCAAGAGTTCCATACATTATTCGGATTGCCAGGTGACACACAAAAATGGGCATATATGGTAGTTGGAATAAAGATGGGCGACGATGTGTTATACGCACAATACAAAAATGACATAAGCCATTTTGACAAACAACTGTCTATATTTGAGAAAGTACTGAAAAGTATAAAGGCTCAAGCTGGAAGCGTAAACGAAACAGAAACGGACAATTCATTTACTAGCCGAGGAGACGATTTTTCAAAGACAAGAGCGCTCTGTGATACCGTAACGACTCAATCAGCAAAAGACCTTTGTGGGACATTACTGAGTTAGAAATGGCAGCAAGCACTGGATACCATTTAATTGGCAGCACTGATGATGAAAAAGATTTTGAGTTATCTGCCCAAGATGTGAGAGATGATTAACTCTTCAAATTAAATATGCAAGTGAAAACCCGAATATTTTAGATTGAAGCCATTAATGTGGGCTTATCCGATAAATTTTAGTTATATGCTTCTGGGTTGAAAGGATATACAAGAATCCATCAGGTCCAATGTCGATGTCAGTTATTCTGCCAAAACCATTAGCAAACGTTACATTTGATAACTCTTCAAAATCATCAGCAATGATATCTTTTAGCTGGCCCTTTACATCCAGTCCAGTCCTTTTTTCGTCTAAATCAAAATCGTAAATCCTACCAGTATTTGCGTCTCCTACAAAAATATCATTGATATATTCAGAACCAAATTTATCCGAATCTAGAAATTTTATTGCTGTCGGAGCAACGGGGGGAACCCATATGAATTTTGGAGGACTATATTTACCTCTTCCGTCAAAATCCACTAAATCTTCTGGATTCAACGAGAGTTCCCCTCTTTCGTCAAAGTTAGGTTTCCATATTCCTTGGACACTAACCCATCCGCTGTTAAATCCTGGTTCCACAATGTTGATTTCATCTCCATAATTCGGTCCATTCTCTGTATCCCACAACTTTCCTGTTATTGGGTCCCAGTCGATTCCAAAACTATTCCGGATGCCGTATGCATAATATAAGTTCAGGGGAAATGACTTTCCAAGGATTCCAACACCTACAGGTTTACCATCCTGAGTCACCCTGAGGATACCACTGCGGCCGTCTGGATAACTTCCATTTTGATAGTTTTGTGCAATAGTTTCATAATTTTTTATGAAGGTTCCGTCAATATCTCCTACTGTAACGTAGACATTATTGTCTGGTCCGATATCGATAATACCGCCCATATGACGAGGACCAGGTAGTGCTGGAAGTTGGAGGATAAGTTTTGGATTGATTAGCCTATTATCCACCAAGTCATACCTATAAACTCGGTTTCCCAATGTGGTTACGTTATTTGTAGTATCATCCCCATCATGGTACCGAGCTTCAGTATAATAGAGAAATACATTTTGAGGCAAATTGTCTTTATGCGATATAGCTATTCCTAACAGTCCTCTATAACCGATTGTTCCCACTTTAACATCCAAAATAACTTTTGGTTCCATTTTATGGTTTAACCTATACACTATACCTTCATCTCTGTCAAGAACCAGTATATCATCTCGTCCCAAGAAAGCCATCGTTGAAGCATTAAAATTTCCCGTAAAAATTCTTTCAACCGATAATCTGGGATTAACTGTTATTGGCTGGGCGAATCCGTAGTTAACGAGAATAATTATCACAAGTACAATGATTATACCAAGAATCGATTCCTTTTTTGCAGCCTTAGCAGCCCTTGAACTAATGCGTAGATGATTGAAGACAGGAGATAACAAAAACAATTTCCTATCATTTATAGTCTAGTCTCTAGCACGTTTCGCAATCCCCGTCTGGACTTCGATGGTAGCCTTGGAAACAAAAATAAAAACTAACCTTCACAGGCGATACCGTTTCCATCGCGATCTAGATCATATGGATCTCCTGGTTGGACTTTAAAGTTCTTCTTATCAAAATCAGAACAATCCTTATCACCGCCATCATTCTCGTCCTTAGAATCGTTATTCTTATCATTGTCCTTAGAATCGTTATTCTTATCATTGTCCTTAGAATCGTTATTCTTATCATTGTCATTAGAATCACTATCCTTTTTCTTGTCATTAGAATCGTTATTCTTATCATTGTCATTAGAATCACTATCCTTTTTCTTGTCATTAGAATCGCTATGCGAAAACGATTCTTGTGATTCTGGATTAATTTTCAAAGTATCAATAATTTTCTCTGCGATAGGCAAATACAAACCATAGTTGTCTTTATCAGCCACATACGCTACAAAATATGCATTATTTTGTGCAAATGTCCAGGTTCGTGAAATTTTGTTAGTCGTTCCTTCAGTCGCAAAGTCCTTTTGGTTTTCCGTTTTTGCAAATGTGTATATGGCTTTGTATGCTGGAAAATTTCCAGAAATTGTAGTGTTCGTTATATTGAGCAGTTTAAAATCTTCTCTTGAAGAACTTCTGTTTTTAATATCATCACCTACATATTGTTTTAACTCCACATGTGGGGACTCTAGATTATGCTTCCGTATCTCTACGTATACCCCATTCTTCTCCTTTATGAATTGGATTCCATTTTTCAGATATGCTGCCTTCCAATCAGCCGGATGTTTCAGGCTTATTCCGAGTTTAGCATTGCTATAAGACTGTAAAGCGGAATAACACCCATGTCATCATTAGTCATAAATTGCTTCTGATTATCAATGTTTTCAATTGGAGCGGTTTTTTCCTTCGTTCCGTTTTCAACAACACTGATAGTCCCCCTAACATAGTAACTTCCAAATCCGTTACTACCGTCATATATGAAAGTCCCATTTTTATTTAATTTCTCTTCACGCGATTCGCCGGGGAAAAAATAACTTCCATTAAGCAATTCACCCTCATAATGATTTTCATCCGGTTTTGACTGCACATACACTTTTTCGGGAAGCATATTTTCCCAAACCACCGTTGTTCCGACTTTTACTTTCACATTTTTTGGAGATACATTTCCCTCTGCTGTTGTTCCTGATGGAGTCAACTTTATGACAACCCTTTCTTGGTGTGTAAGATCCTCACTTGATTTTGGGGGTAATATCTTAGTCGAGTTAGAGGCTTGTCCCACAAGAAGACCAGTATCTACTAATGCCACCATGAGAAGAACGGCTACCGGCAGCAATATCCAGATTTTCAAACCTTTATATATTAATTTAGATAGTATTTTAGGTTTAATTGATAAATCTAGGAAATTCTAATTTGCTGCCAAAAAAAAATGATTGAATATGATAAAGAGATTGCGGCGGGTATCTATGTGTATGCTGTGGAAGAATTAGGAAAACTTCAAGTTATAAAAAACTCAAATCATACCAATAATGAATACATAATTGATTATTATGATGAGTTCAACGAACATAACGTAAAATTTCCAAAGGCGTTCGAATATTTTAAAGAAGTTGGTCATCCTGAATGTATCTATCTTGGTAAAGGTTTCAGTCCTTTCTCATTTACTGGGAAGAGTTTTATGCTCGCATCGATAGCAGAAACACAAGCCAGACTGGGAATCTTTTATACTGATTTTAAATATGATAAAGTAAAAGACTCCGCTATAAAACTAAAGCAAATTCCTAAAGTAGATGAAGATAAACTAAAGGCGGCAATTGCAGGATTTGAAGATATTATCAAATCATACAGTTGACTAATTTCCATATCGCACATCGCATTCAATAGCAGCGCCATATATCGGCACTGACATGTGACAATTATGGACGTTTAAGTTGTCAGGCTTTTCTTGCCTCATAGTGAAGTAATACTTCCCCACTGTCAAACGGTATTGATTTAACCATATTGAATTTTTGAATCTCATTCAAGTCTTTAAATATAGTCATACCGTTTCCGATTGCCACAGGATTTATAAACAAATAAAATTCGTCTATTAGTTTTTCTTTAATCAAGGAAGAATCGAATGAGGCACCACCATAAACAACCATGTCTTTGCCGTCTCGGCTCTTTAACTTGATGATTTCGTCTGTAAGGTCACCTGTAGCTATGTCTGTATTTATCCACTTTGATTTGTTCAATGTTTTGGTGAAAACAACTTTTGGGATTTCTATCATTTTTTTAGCAAACGCATACCAAGGGTCATCAGGTTTGTTTTTTATCACATCCGACCAGTAAGAAATAAAGACATCAGTCATTTTTCGTCCTAGGAGAATGGTATCAATGGATTCAATAAATTCGTTTTCGTATTTAATGATTTTGTCATCTAGCAACCCAACCATCCAGTCCATTTCACCATTAGGTCCTGCAATGCAGCCGTCTATGGACATTTGCACGTGTAGTTTTAATTTTCTTAAACCACTTTTGTTATTTACCACTATTTACAGTAACGAGCTTGGATTCCTATAACTGTTGTGACCTACACGACATTTTTGATACATGTTATCCTAAGGCTAGTAACGATTACAGAAGCTATTATTTGTTACCTGTAGGAAACATTGTCATAACTCAAGGTCCACACAATGGTTGGCTAATTTGTCTTTCATACGCATGGGTAAACCATGCGTTTCAAGAAATGGTCCACATTATTATCATACATACTCTTGCAAACGGACTGGACGGTAGAGTATATCTCGGCTATAAGAGCTCCATATTCTTCAATAGACATCGATGGCCTTAAGGCAAAAACTCATTTTTCCCAAACTATCTAACAATTTGCGTTATATTTCTGAATTCAAGTTCGTTGACTTATAACCGTATTCCTTTGCTATTGATGCGGTTGCTTCATAATACTGAGATAGATATGGTTGCACTTGAACTATGGCTTGTAGAATGACCACCTTTTTACTTGGATTAGGTTCGGCGTTATATTGTGCCCACATTTCTTTTATGATAGTTTCTAACTGGTCTATTCTCTCTGGATGCTGACTTACAAACTCTCTATTTGCTATATGGGAAAGTCTTTCAAATTTCGTATCCTCAATATCCTTTTTAATTCTGTAAAACTTAGCAGCAGATATTTGAATTCCCTTTTCCCTCAAATATGAAAGGGATTCTATTTCCGTCATTCTCATTATTTTGCACCAAATTATTTCTCCTCTGATAGAATTACGCTCATTTTTATTCAATTTTTGAGCTCACCTTGATATTATTTCTATCATTTCTTATTTTGCCCATTACATTCATTTTAATCCCTCTCCTTTTGGTTTGAGAACTTTATTTTTATGATAGCGTTCACGTCTCCGTTTTAATTGAAGTTCATGTTTATTTGGCATGACTTTTACTATTGTCTGATTCCTCTGTCCTGTATCCAAGAGTCTAATTCGCCTCAATACTAATCCTCCTCGAAATGATGGTCACAGCTGCAAGATGAGCACACAAAATTACACATATTACGGGCTAAAAAGCTCATTAGATTTTCTGGAGTTATTACGGAGGTACCGGGTAGCCGTATATCTCCCATGTGACCTCTACAGTGAGAGCAATGAAGTATAATGGATGTATCTATCTCAGCCATTCGCCGTTCTCCACACTCTTACTTGTTAGGAACTCTTTACAGCTACAGCTCTCAGCCACTCCGGCGGTTCGGTATGTGCATAGTATTTTCTAGTAGGCATTCTATCACCAAGAACGGATACTAGAACTGGAGGGTCTGGGGATTAGTTCACCTTCTAATCTCGCCTCCTTTATCTATATCCGTTGATGGTTGAGACAACAGATACTGGTGGGTTAATCTTCTATCACACCCTAAACAACCCACCAGTTTTTATATTATTAGTCTAACTCATCTTCTTTTATGGTTACAATATTTCCTCTTCTTAATTCTGGTTTAATATCTTCATCTTTACTTGCCCAATTCTATCTTTTAATTTTTGCATTTGTTTTTGAAATAGAGTTCTTTTGACTTTGTTATCTAATCCTATAAATGATTTAACCGTATCAAACGGGTTATCAGATATTTCAACAAACTCTTGTAATTTACTTTCTTTCTTTGATTAATAGATAGGTACTATTTCACCACAGTCATTGCATTGTTTCCATAAATCGCTAACATGTGGAATCGGTCGCGGTCTGGTATGTTTTCCTTTCTTTTAGCGTTGAAAAGGCCACAATTGCAACATTGGACTTAAATAAAATAAGTAATTTTAACCGTCCATGAGAAGTAAATATTTTATAACTCTAATCACTTATAGATCTATAGAAATCATCTAACGTTGATTTTATTTATTATTTGGTATTCATGGGATGTTTATTAAGATATTAATTGGGAAAATATTAATGAAACTTAGGATGGGTGGTCTAGACTGGTTATGATACCTGTCTCACACACAGGTGGTCGAGAGTTCAAATCTCTCCCCATCCATTATGTTTCATTGCAATAATTTTGAAAAACAATTTGGACAATTAAGAAGTCCTTTTTCATTCTTACCATTAAGATTCTTTTTAATTCATATTTGGGATAACCGTCTTTCATATGATATTAACCAGTATGACAGTTGCCGTTTGTAATAAGGAATGGAGTAATTTACCACTCTAATTTAATTAAATTGCTAAAAATAGTTACATCCATAAAAAATATATGGTTTTGAAAAAGAAATTAGAATAGTATTGAAAAGAGAAGTCCTAAATTATCCTGATAAAAAGCACTTTTCTCCGAAATCCAACCCAAGATGGGGAAAAGAGGAAGAAACTGAGATTTTTGGTCAAAACGTGAAACTTTTTAGAAAGGGTAAGATAAGCGAAGATGATTTTCGTCGTTTTCGACTTCAACATGGAGCTTATGGATCTCGCTTACAGCAGAATTATAGTATGGTCAGGATCAAGATTCCTAGCGGTGAGATTACACCAGAACAGCTAGAGAAGATTGCAACACTGTCCGAGGCTTTCTCAATTGGTTCAGCCCACGTTTCAACTCGTCAGAATATTCAACTTCATTGGGTACAGCTTGAAGATGTAAGTGAGGTTATGAGGGGTCTAGTTGAGGTAGGACTAACAACAAGAGAGGCTTGTGGCAATACGATCAGGAATGTTATGTGTAGCCACTTTGCTGGTGTCTGTCCGGACGAACAGTTTGATTCTACTCCTTATGCTAAAGCAATTGCACGATTCTTTCTCAGAAATCCTGTATGCCAAAATTTGCCAAGAAAATTCAAAATTAATTTCAATTGTTGCGCACAACATGGTCTGGTTAGAATTGCAGATATTGGTTTGATTCCTGTGAAAAAGGACGGAATTAATGGATTCAAGATATACCTAGGTGGTGGCCTCGGTGCTGCTTCGTTCATAGGACATCAGTTAGAGGAATTTACTTCTGAAAACAGACTGATTTCTACTTGTATGGCTGTAGTGAGGTTGTTTGATAGACTGGGTAATCGTGAGAATATGGCTAGGAATAGAATGAGATATCTGGTCAATGAAATGGGGTGGGAAAAATTTCATAGAATGGTCATTAAGGAAAGATCAAGTGTGGAAATGACTATTTCACTTGATACACTAAAAAGATACAAAGTGGACTCGGAAAGCCCTAGCATCAGGCAATTGTCCAATGGTAAGAAATTACCCTTAATTAATGAAAAGGTGGATATTAATAGCGACCCATATAAAAGATGGCTTCACTCCAATGTGGTGTCACAGAAACAAAATGGTTACTTTGTAGTATTTATTACGCTAGGTGCTGGTGACATAACATCCAACCAGCTTCGGTCCCTTGCAAAGACTATTCGCGATTACTCAGGTGAAGGTTGTGCAAGAAATACCCCAAATCAGAATTTTGCAGTAAGGTTCGTTAAAGCCAATGATTTACCAGAATTTTACAACGGTCTTGCTAAAATTGGACTTGCTAATCCTGGTGCTCTCACTATGTCCTCTACTGTAGGATGTTCTGGAACAACTTCATGCAATCTCGCAATTACCAATTCTCATAGACTGGCAAAAGAAATACAATCTAAATTCATAGAGCTTGGATTGGATACTGAAGATGATCTTAGGGACTCAACAATTAAGATCAGCGGTTGTCCCAATTCTTGTGGTCAACATGAGATTGCAACAATTGGATTTTATGGTGGGGCTTCAAGAATAGATGGAACTATGACTCCGACATATACGATGTTGTTTGGAGGAAGGGATGGAGAAGAGGGGATGCTTGGTAGGTCTGTAATGCGCGTGCCTGCAAAAAGAGTGATAGCTACTTTGATAAAAATAATTGAGATATACAAACAAGAACGAAGTGCAAACGAATCACTTGCAATGTGGATAGGTAGATTGATTAATGGAGTAGTTAATGGCAAAGGTCAAATAAAGAACTTGGATGATATAAAAACAGCTTTGGTGCAGACTATCTCATTACCGAGTCCAAATGACGATCCAGAATCATATATGGATTATGGTAACGATATTAAATTCAGTGCAAAGACAGCACGAGGGGAATGTGCAGCTTGAAATATACTGTCAAGGAAAAAAGAACTAAAAACATATTATCAAGAAACCATACACTTAGCAATTCGCAAGATATCATTACAAGTGCTGATATTCTTAGAACATTGATTAGGAGAAACTCAGTTAGGGTGGTAGATGTCAGGAAAGAGGACGAGTATAAAAAAGAACATATAAAAACGGCAGTATCAATTCCACTTGCGACAGTACTTGAAAATGATTCCTCAGAGAGAATAGTCCAATTGCTCGAACAATCTGGAATTTCTGACAAGACGCCAGTAGTTGTATACGATGATACCTTTGGTGCGCTTGCTGCGAGAGTTGCTTGGACATTCCAGTACGTGGGACATTCAAATACATCGTTACTTGAATTAACCTTTGCCAAGTGGAAAAGTTATGGGTTTGAAACAGAAAAAAAAGTTAACGTCTTTCCACCCGCCAAACATTCCCTCAAAGAAAATAAGGAAATATATGCCAACTATGATGAGGTAGAGAAAGCAAAAAGTGAGCAAAATAAAATTTTAGTAGATTCGAGAGAACGTCTAAATTTTTTGAGCGAGCATATTCCTGGAGCTACTAATCTACCATATACTATGCTAGGAACAGCTGATTCAATATTAAGGGAACCTCAGGAAATTAAGAGGTTCATGGAAAACAGGGGAATATCTACAGATACAGAAGTCATCACCTATTGTGGCAGTGTAGGAACTCTGTCAGGTCTCGCATACTACGCATTGAGAATGGGCGGTGTGAAGAAAATTCGATTATATTCAAGATCATTTAAAGAATGGAAAAAATTGGGAAAGCCAATTGAAGAATTTAAAGATGCAAATTTTTGGGATCTCTCGGCAGAATAGCCAAAAATTTTTTCTTTATGGGATACGTTAACGCAGATTATTCAGATATCGTTTTTAGATATTTCAAAAGTTTTCTCGCATCACGGGCTTTTAAACTATCTCTATTTTTCAGTATATAGTCTCTAAAATTCTCAAGTTCATCATTAATTGACGGAAATTGTTCCTCTGTCAACCTTATGATATCGTCATAGTTTCTAAATGGAAAGTAAATGTTTTTTGCAATCCTGACGAATCTTTTTTTGGTCTGTTTGGTGATAATTCCTTTTTTATACGCCAAAAACAAATTGAACCTGATGTCAATCAAAGCCTCGGACTGGAGAATATTTTTATCCCGAACGAATGTTACTGCTACTTCATCATCAGCGTTTAGGATACCATTTTTAAATAACTGAAAAATCTTGCCGATCCCTTTCATTCCAAATTTTTCTAATTCAACGGCCCTTAATGCACCTAGACTGGATGCGCCTATTAGTTCAATATTTTTTCTTGTGGCAAGATGATACACTTCAATTGGTGAAGGAGGATAGTCGTGCAGGAATACTCCATCTATAAATCCAACATATTTTTTTTCATCTGAAGTATGTGATAATCTCAAAAAATCACCTTTTTTTGCAGGATCCCTATAATCTGCTTCTAGAATCCTGCTTGCCTCGTCTCTATTTAAGGTAGGCCCCAGATATACAATTGGTTTGTTCATATTGTAAATGATTCTTTTCCTCTTTTTCCAATAACTGCTCTAGTTATCTTAAATGTTTCTAGTCCCGGGACAATTGTTCTTACCACAGGTATCATTATTTGAGGGTTTGTGAGATCTACTACTATTGCCTTTGTCAACCCATTTGAATTTAATCTTGAAAGAATAAGTTTGATGTCATCCAAAATATCATCATTTACATAAGATTTTATTTCTGAGAACTGGATAGTATTTTTTGATTTCATAAATTGCCATGTCTTTTTTTCATCACTGTTACTATTCCCATAAGAGATTTTTCTGAGATCATCTCTTGCGCCTTGAATATTTGCAGCTCGAGTTTGCGAAACTTCGGTGATTGCTCTGAGCAAGGCAATTCTTGCATCTGGATGAGTTCCATGACCTTCTGCAAGATACCCGTAATCTTCAGATATCCACTCAATACTACTTGCATTAAATGTTGGTATTCCAATTGGGGATGTTATGTCTTTAATTATAAGTGGTATTTTGGCGTCATTGAACTTTTTTACTAACTTTGAAGCGGGTTTAAAATCTATATTTGAAATATCAACATCTGGAAATTTTGAATCGTCATCTACGAATTCTGTACTATCTATAGGATCTATTTCCACTCCATTGTCTGAAAGATATTTTGTCATTGTTCTTAGAGTATTGTAAGGTAGTGCACTTGCATTCAACTCTGCCAAGCTTGTAGCATCCCTTTCAATAACTTCACATAGCGAGTGGCATATTGCTTCCTCCAACACGTTGCCCGATGCAAGACCGTTAGTATGATGATATGCAAATGGATTTACTGCAGGTGGTTTTGGAGAATACTTAAATAGTGCCAATGGTGTGGGAACCAGGATCTGTTCATTATTTATCAAGTCATAACCTGGCAGGAAATCCATGATCATTTCCTCATCGTATTCAAATAACATTGGTTCAACCACATTAGAAGGATGTAGTGTCTTTGACACTTTTGATACATCTTTGTAACTTCCTTGAATCATCTTTTTTTGATTGCTAGATGGTAAAGAACAATACCTTTCAACACTCTCCATCAAAGCACTTGCCTTTGCTTCCAACCTTGTAGACCCCTTTCCACTATAGACCCAAATATAATCTTCTGTTCCTGGCAAAACTGCAGAAAAATTCGGTATTCCAAGAATATCCATATCTGTAATATCTGCAAGCCTTGTGATTCCAATATTACTAGAAACTGGAAGAACAGTGCTAAGAGTTTCTTCTACTGATTTTATTCTGGATGATACTTTACCTCTCAACTTCTTCTGGCTTCTGAGCAATATTGGCTCAAGTTCCATAGTAGATTTGAATAATTTGGTATCAATATCAATTTTTCTAAAATTAGAAATATACGAAAATAGTATTAACTAGACATCTTGAAATATACAGATAATGATTCGAAAGTAATTAGTGAAATAGTTCATTTGGCCCATTCTGATCCAGAGTTTAGAATTGAATTTTTTAAAAATCCTAAAAAAATATTGGATCAGTTCAATGTCTCTGATTATGCAAAAATGTTGATTTTGAAATTCTTTAATGGAATGAAAAATTAGATTCAAGTTGAAACATTTTGATTATTATTCTTCTGGATACAAACAGGAAATTTCTAGCTATTTAATAGATAAATAAATGTACCCCGTTTCTGACCCACAACTAGTCATTGATAGCCATACATTCAAATGTACATCTCCTAGTGCACTCTCTTCCGGGGCTACTTCGTCAATTTATTCATTTGACGAGTATATACCTTATGATTCTTCCTTTATTTAAAAGATATCTTACATATCGTTACCTGATTTTGTCATTATTTATCTATACATTATAGTCGTGGGTCCTACGTTTGGGTCTGTATCCTTCCAAGATTTTGTATGGAACTTCCATACCTTATCAAAATCCTTTAAATGAGTTAAGCGAGACTAATCAAGATTGTTCAAATGTGATAGTTTGTACTGCTTTAGGACGCTGTAAATTAGATTTAGGTTTTGGTTATGTTTATACTTAAACCTCCCTACTCTAAAATTTAAAACTAAGTATAAAGTAACTGATGGGAACATTGGGTTGATGGTAATGACAAGAAACAACCGACCCACCAGTTGCCTGTGTTTAAGCACCGCAACTTAGCCCCTCGTACTATATAATAACTTGGATACAAAGAAACATAAAAATCGATCAAGAACAATTTACCTTTCTATAATTATTCTAAGTAAATCTAATCTTTTAAGTGTTCAATTGAATAAATCTCTTAACTCTAACTAAACGCTTGAAAGATTACAATATTAAATAATACTCATTTATTTGGAATTATTGGTAGAGTTTTGTTTTGTTTGTAAATTTTAGCATTTTCTACATACGTTTTTGAGCCGTCTGGTTTCTTCCATTCTAAAGATATTTCGTAATATTTCATGCCTTTGAAATTATCAATAGAGGACGTCATCATAAATGTAGATTTATGATCTGGTTTAAGAGTACGAACATGGGGGATAGGTAAATTGGGTTCCTATAATACCATTATCTTTATCAAAAACAGTTAATGTGACTATTATGGATTTGGCAGTAACATTTCCTTTATTTTGAATCTGTCCTTCTAGAACACGATAACCAAATGATGCATTGTTTAATTTCTGACGTAGTAAAACTATTCCAGTAAAATTAGAATTCTCCGATGAAGTAGTATTTGATGAGAAATTGGAAGAATTTGTTGCATTGCTTTTAGTCTGAAAATTCTCGAAAAATTGACCATACGCAAACTCAGCCTTCTGGAACACCATTCCAGCAATGAATAACATGAATGTCATAGTTATTGTAAAAAGTAAGGTTTTGAAGCCCAATATATCACTGCTATTCCCTAGGGGAACAGAAAAGTTTTTCGTACTGAATTAGAATTTTCCATTTACCGACCATTACGACAAGTCCCGTCACTAAAGTAGCCGAAACTAGAGCAAATGTTATCATGGTCCACTTTTCAAATTCATAGTTAAGACTCAATTTATTTGGCAACCACATCAACATGCTTTGAGATTAAGTCTAAAAGGATATACCATAAGACGAATTGTGTTGCGTTCTAACCATATTATAATTTGTTGTCCATGATATCTCATCAAACAACTCCAAAAACTGCATCCTGGTGGGTCAGTTCATTACCTTGCTTTCATAGGCCTACCAGTTTTTAATAATCTAAAGAATAAAAATTAAAGACTTAAGTAATACGAATACCAAAAGAAATCTATTCATGTTATTTAGGCTTAGCCTTAATGTCTACTAACAAGAGGATTGTTAGCATAGTAGATGATGACATCTATATTGCTAAACTGTTTCATGAGGCTTTGTCCGAAAATATTGATAGAATTTCAGTTTTCTCTTTCAACGATCCCATCATGGCGTTTGAGCACTTTGTTGAGAACAAAGAGAACTGTGTTTTAGTTATTTCTGATCTAAGAATGCCAGGTCTAAATGGATTAGAATTACTCAAAAAAGTAAAGACATCGAATCCTAAAGTGAGAACGATATTGATGAGTGCTTATAATTTTGAGGAAGAAGAATTGTACCAGAGTTATATGATAGAGGCAGTGATAAACTCGACTATTGAAAAACCTGTCACGATGAATAGGCTATACCAAATAGTAAGAGATCAATTGAATGCTTATCAATGAGCGTCTCACCAAAAATGATTTCCTTGTATTAAATTGCTCTTCAATTCCGTATGGAATACTCGGAAGAAATAGAAGCGAATTTTTTATTTCTCTTCTATTTTTGATCTATAAAACTGTTCAATTGGTGGGAGGAAAAGTTGGCCTCCTAATTGGGCCCATCGGTTTTAGACACTTTTATTGTTTGATGTACATTGTTTCATAACTGTTAACGCATACGGCATTCTCTGGTGGATCTGAGGTCTCTTCTACTATCTGTTTGCCTCAGACCGACCAGTTTTTTAATAATCTAAAGAATCTTCTATTATTTTGACAATATTCCCTTTCTTTAACTGTCGTTTGATGTCCTCATCTTTCTCTTTTTCGATTCTGTCTAGCAGTCTCTGTGCTTCTCTTTGAAATCTATTTAGTTTCTTCTTGTTACCAAGACCAACAACAGATATACCTTGATCAAATTGATTATCTGAAACTTCAACAAAGTCTTGCAGCATTGATTCTCTTTATGCTTCATCTCTGCACCAAACTTATCATAAATCATTTTTGTGACAGCATTTCTGTAGAGGTTTCCATAATCGGAACTATGAAAGATATTAGGTTTCAATGCGTCACCTTCTCCGTCAAGCGAAACTTCGATTAATGTCCAAAGCTGTCCTGTGGATATTACTATTCCTCTTTTCTTACATTTTTCGCACAAATTTTTGCCCGAGTGTTGAGTCGGGCTGAATATTTACTATTTCCATTGAATGATGAAAGATTAATTTAATAATGATTGTCATGAGTGATTATTGTCTATCGGAAAGATACTAGTTGCAGTAGATGGTTCTAATCCATCCTTCAACGCCAGCAATTATGCGATTGACTTGGCTAAAAGATATGACGCAGAATTGATTGTATTAAATATCGTCTCTCCTGTCCCATATAGTCAATTCGAGTATGCAAATATTGGAAGGATGAAGGAAATTGAAACGATAGAAAAGGAAAAAGCACAGTAGAAATTAGACAAGGTGAAACAAAAGGCGACAGAAAAGAAAGTGAGCGTCAAGACCGATGTTCTTATTAAATATACATCAGTCGTAAAAGAGATTGTAGAGTACGCAGAGAAGATGAAGATAGATATGATTGTTATTGGGAGTAGAGGTGTGACTGGGTTTAAAAAACTGCTGCTGGGTAGTGTTGCTAGCGGAGTAGTAACATATTCACATTGTCCCGTATTAGTAGTGAAATGACTAACCCTCTGTTATCCAACTGTTATAATATTCCTTTGTAGATCCTCTTTAATTCTAGTTAATTTTATTATTGGGATTTACAAGAAGTTTCAAAATATCTATATAATATAGTAATTTTATTTTTCTGCGTGCTTTCTCTTAATTCTAATTAAATAAAAGATAAAAATAGATAATAGCAATTGTGGGAATAAAACATTCTTTTGATTGTTTGGTGCTATGATTATTATTCTGAACATGGGATAAAAAAGTTAAAATGCAATAATTCCATTATTAAAATATTGAAAAAAAATAATTTTATCAAACCAAAGTTGGTCTTGGGCTTGCTTATCAGTGTCCTAGTTTTGAGCATCAATATCAATTATTTCTCCAAAGTAGCAGCAGAATCTGGGATAGGGAAGGACGTCTTTAAAGTAGTAGTGAGTCTATTTGGAATAACAAATTCAACAAAAGATATCGTCACGATAGTTAATGTTGATGACCAGACTAAGGTGAAAGTGTACAATCCAGAAAATCCAGAAACGGGGGGATTGGATAAAGTGAGTTACACGATAACATTTCCTAATTTGAATGTGGAGGATGGAAAGCCGTATAAGGTGTGTACGGTTAGTGTAGAAGATTTTAAGCTGAAGTGCAATGAAGGCAACAACTCTCCTCTGAATAGACCAGAATTTGTGGATATACATGTGTCAGGAAAAGGATCAAGTGGAGAAAATAAATCAAGACAGGATTGAAAAAGAGTATTAAACTTGAATCAAAATTAAAAGACTTTGCAGAAACTTCAGATAACCCATTTGATAATCAAAAGTCTATTACTGGACTAGGTAACAAGATAGCAAAAACACCAACTCAAAAAAGAAGACAGAAATTAAAAGACCGAATAGATAAAGGTCTTAATGCTTTTTCTTCTTGTTCTACTCCTTTGCTGATATCTAGGAGTTTTTCACTTAATTCTTTTTCTCTCATTTTCATTGAAAGTTGCTGCTTTTTGATTCTTCTTTAGATCTACACTTTGAACAGTTGCACGGCACATGAGCGGTTGCAGGATCCAATTTACCAAGATCGGTCATTCCAGTAGGACCACCTAACTTTCTTCCTAACCATTTCATATATTCATAGTCTGAGTTTACTAATTGATCATATGTATACTGGCCATTTCTGAATGAATTACCCATCGCTGAATCTTTAAACTTACCGTACCAAAGTTCTAATTTTTTGCTTTAATGGTCCTTGTCTTAGGTGACATTTGTATATCAAGGCAATATTCAAGTGATAACCCTCTCGTTTCATGCGCTAAATATAAGAATCCTTATTGGAATAAGCCGAGCAAGAAAAAGTAGATAATTATTTAATATCCGTTTTAGGAAACCGTAACAGGTATTTTGACCGCCTTTGAGCCTTCTTCATGTAGTTCTATGGCCTCTTTTCCATAGGCATGGAATGAATAGATAGATTCATCCTTGCATTTTACTCCCACATGGCAATATTCTACTCCATTAGAAAGTCTATAAGCTAGAAATTTTTACTACTTGAGCTCCATTATTCAATCCAATCATCTTGCGAAGTGCATCAGTACTGCTATTAAGCACTGGTGTACTTAGTTCTTTATCACCACTCTTTCTGTATAACAACAATGAAAGCAACGATCTTATGAATATAAGATCTAGTCAACATCGGTTATGATAAGTATACGATTCAGCTGATTTATCATAAGTACAGCTTATAGAAAGTTATTGTTGAATTCATAGTATATAATTATTTATTATTATTATTTATTTACCAATGATCTACCTTAACAAGGTTCCTCAAGGTCTTAATAATGAAAAATTGTATACTCATTACTTGGATATGAACTTAAACTATCTAAAGGTGAATAAGATGAAAATTACAAACGGTCTGGCTTGTGTCATTGCAGGAATGATAGCGATACCAATGGTTGCTGCATTCTATTTGATTGAACCATTTTTATATACTTTGGTATGGATAAGAGATGATAAACAAAGAATACTTGGCAATACCAGAAAAGTATGATAAACAAAGAATACTTGGCAATACCAGAAAAGTATGATAAACTTATTGTTTCATTAAGAACGGCTTAAGTAAATGAATACTCCTTAGATAAGGAACAAATTCAAAAGATTTTGGCTAAATTCACTTATAGTTGTATATATATTTGACCATTTTTTTCGGATATTTGAAAGAGTAACAGATTACCAGATTTTTTCCAATTTGGATTTTGATCGTTGCACTTGCTGGGAATGTGTAACAATTTTCCACTAATGAGATCAAACTCAAAATGATGCATATAACATCTTATTTTTCTTCCCTTTATTTCACCTTTAGAAAGAGATGCTCCTCTATGAGGGCATGAATTATCCAGTGCAAATAATTGATTATTAGATCTACATACAAGTATATTACTGCCCTGGATGGATATCACCTTCTTTGAATTATCTGGAACCTCTTCACTCTTGCATACTTTATATTCCATTTTATTTCAAGACCGCACTTGCATTAAGTAAGACAATTGTGATGAAAGTCCCATTGGCCAAATGAAGTGTTAGATTTAGTCCATGTTGCTCTATATGATGTATTAGATCCATCTTAGCATCATAGTTAAGAGATGGCACACATTCGTAAACTATGCCCTCTTTTTGCAAATTGCTAATATTGCCTTTTGCGATATAAGCAGAACATCCATTAGGACCTTTAGCCATATCCATATTCATATTCATATCCATATCCGTATGATTCCCAATCATTGCCATTGCCATTGCCATTGCCATTGCCATTGCCATAGTTATAGGTAGTATCATTTTTACTTCAATAGTAAAACTAGGCCTATTATATTAACTGCTAAAACACTGGAGAGTGTAAAGGTAAATCACTTTGAAAAGTCATAACAAAAAAAATTTCTCTATCTTCCTTTGATAGTTGCAAAACATACATTCTAATGTACCGAACTCAGTAACTTGTAATTTACTATTATAACATTTAGGGCAATCGTCTTGATTCTTTGCGATTTGTTTCCTAAGCATTCTTTCCATCTCTTTGATTTCTGCATTGATTGCCTTGTCTATTATGGTCATTTGCTTATCACTTACCTCCCTCCAATTTAGTTTGTAGTTCGTTATGAGCGTATATTGTTTGTTTTATAGTGTCGTCAATATCCTCTTTAATTGCTCCCTGATATACATGAACGGTTGTATTATGACCTTTTGAATTTGTCTCGATTTTCATAGGGCACTTAGATTCAAAGTTATTTTTTATTTCTTCAGTTATCAATTTATGTATCTCTTCCACATTCTGAACATATCGAATCATCAAATTCATTCCATTCTCCGCAGTGTTTACAATGGCTATTGTTCTTATATTCAGAATATATGGCGTCTAATATTGAATTCATTGTTTCATTAACCTGTCCATGTTTATGATAATCCCAATACTTTCCAGTTTCTTGATTACTTCTTGAAGAGTTATTTCCCTCACTTGATTTTTTTTAATGATTCACATCTTTCTCTTGTATGAATTGTTTTTCCTTTACTTTCTAGGTACTTGTTTTCCTTCTTGTCAAATTCTCCTAGTTGGCTATTACATCCGTATTTACAGATCCTAATCATTTGTGTCATATGTGTAACTATATGTAGTTACACCATATTAATACAGTTAACTGATAACCGTTAATAGTTATATACTATTAAATACCTTACTACGACTATGCGAATATTGCTAAGCAAAGCCGAGCGTGAATTTCTGCATGATCTAATTAAAGGAAAAATCGACAAATATTCATATCATTACAAGAAAGTTTTAAAGAAAAGAATTCTAGATAAAAGAAAAGAGTTAACGGAAGATATTCATCTAATTACACGAGCAGAAGACAAATTACAGGCACTTTAAAATCATATCTTGACTCATTTGCCTGATGCTTAGGCCTGATTAAGGAACTAAGTTCCGTTAAATTATTTATTGTGAGTTATGCATATAGTAACTCGAGACACTCCGTTCAACACGTTTCATCCTGGTGGGTCAATTTTCTAGCACTTCCTAAACGACCCACCAGTGTTTTAATAATATAATAATGAATCTTCTAGTCTATTATCCCTACAGTGTTACCTTTCTTTAACTCTCGTTTAATATCCTGGTCTTTGGCGATCAGAGTTTGACTTCATATTTTGGCAATTCGCTAAAATTAATGTTCAGAAATACTTCGCTTCCATTGAACCCTTCTACGCAGGTTTTGGAATATTGTACTCGAGACTCCACGAACCCATTACTGTTACGTCATCTCCAGCAATAGCGAAAACATTTCCAACGTCTTTAAAGTCCTTAGATCGCACATTCTTGTGTATAATTCTGTCCCAATTTAGGACTGCCGGTTCAGACATTATAATACTAAATTAACAGTAGTCCCTTATTACATTTCCTTCCCTTAGTTCTTGCTTGATATCTTCATCTTTCTCTTTTTCTATTCTATCTAAAAGTCTCTCTTTGAGCTTGGTAACGTGATCTTAATAGTGGTAATTGAGATAAAAGTGAAAGTTCTACAAATACCTAATGATGTTTTTGATTTTGCGAGTTTAACCGTAAAAATATTCGAAATGAGTGCGTAAGTAAATTGAAGAATATTTTATGCTTCCATAGCATTTGGATAGTATACTTTAGAAACTAGTTTTTGATAGCAATCATTACATACGAAAATATCTAAAAATTGATTTAGAGAATGGATATTTTTCTTACATCAGGCTTAAGTATTTATAATTTTGTTGGGTATAGTCATCTGGGAGGCTTGAGTCTTGCATGTCTAGTAACAACAGAAGTGTTAGCGTAGTATATGAAGAAGCAGAGATCTATTTTTTATTAATTCTTAACTGGCAAGAGTTAATTTGGTTTTTTACTTCCTGACGTAAACCGTTCATACTAATTGGTTTTTGAATAATTCTGTCTATTATTCCCTTCTTTATGTCGATTTGAAGTTCGCCAGGTTCAATTTCATAACCACTGGTTATCATGGTTCTGGTTTTAGGACTAAGTTTTTTTATCTTCTTTACCAGATCCAATCCGTTTAGACCAGGCATCATTAGATCGCAAATAACTAGAATATATTTTTCTTTATTATTTGTAAAATGCTTTAGAGCCTCTAAAGAGTCATTAAAAG
>WNGA01025289.1_pt1 | contig 20981 bp, 24 predicted proteins | sample 5400061 | NCBI WGS metagenome assembly WNGA01 (sample SAMN13153366, study PRJNA577476) | soil metagenome | isolation source: 100 cm soil or saprolite under grassland replicate 2 | place: USA:California | collected 2016-06-15
AACATCGCGCGCGCGGAGTGCTTTGTCAAGGTCCGGCCGACGCCTGGCCATGTTCGCAGTTCGCCGAGTGCCGGTCACCGGACGATTTCGGGACGGATTTGCCGAATCGCTTGACGACGGTATGTCAAGCCCTCCATCCTCAGTTGCGTATCACACTCTTTGTTTCGTATTGCACAACTCCCGCTCCTCGGAGGTGCTGATGTCGCCACGTCCCCAGCCCGGCAGCGAGTACATCCTGACGGTGTCCTGCCAGGACAAGCCCGGCCTGGTCTTCGCCGTCAGCAGCTTCCTGGTGCAGCACTCGGGCAACATCAGGCAGAGCCAGCAGTTCGACGACCGCAGCAACGACTCGTTCTTCATGCGGGTGCACTTCGACGTGGCCGGCAGCGTCGGCCTCGACGAGCTGCGGGCCGGCTTCCGGCCGGTGGCGGAGTCCTTCCAGATGAGCTGGGAGCTGGTCGACGCGTCGACCCCCACCCGGATCCTGATCATGGTGTCGAAGTTCGGGCACTGCCTGAACGACCTGCTGTTCCGGCACCACACCGGCGCGCTGAACGTGGAGATCCCGGCGATCGTCTCCAACCACCCGGACTTCGCCGGACTGGCCGCGACGTACGACGTACCGTTCCACCACATCCCGGTCAGCTCCGACACCAAGCCCCAGGCTGAGGCCGAGCTGCTCAAGCTGGTCGCCGAGCACGACGTCGACCTGGTGGTGCTGGCCCGGTACATGCAGGTGCTGTCCAGCGACCTGTGTCGCGAACTGCACGGCCGGGCCATCAACATCCACCACTCGTTCCTGCCCAGCTTCAAGGGCGCGAAGCCCTACCACCAGGCGCACGAGCGGGGCGTGAAGCTGATCGGCGCCACCGCGCACTACGTCACGGACGACCTGGACGAGGGGCCGATCATCGAGCAGGAGGTGACCCGCGTCGACCACACGTTCGACCCCGACGAGCTGGTCGCCGCCGGCCGCGACGTGGAGGCACAGGTCCTGGCCCGGGCGGTCCGCTGGCACTGCGAACGGCGGGTGCTGGTCAACAGCAACCGCGCGGTCGTGTTCCGCTGACATGACAACCGATCGGGAGACGACGATGCCGGCGACCAGTCCCCACTGTGGACAAGGCCTTGACACATCGCGGACCAACGAACACGCTGTTGCTGCAGAAGAAGCTATTTGCGTAATGCGCAACACTTTTCTGCCTTCGGAGATCCTGTGACCGACCTGTTCATCGCCGGAGAGTGGCGTACCCCGCGAGCCGGCGGACGCCGCGAAATCCGCTGCCCGGCGGACGGGACCCCTGTCGCGACCGTGGCCGAGGCGGCCGCGGCCGACGTCGACGACGCCGTGGCGGCCGCCCGCCAGGCCTTCGACCACGGCCCATGGCCGGCCACCCCGGAGAGGGAACGCGGCGCGTTGCTGCTCCGGGTCGCCGAGCGCATCCAGGCCGACCGGGCCGCGTTCGCCCGGGCCGAGTCCCTCGACACCGGCAAGCGGCTGGTGGAGAGCGAGTACGACGTCGACGACGTCGTCGCCTGCCTCCGGTACTACGGCGGGATCGCCGGCACCGACGCCGGCCGGGTCGTCGACACGGGTCGCGACGACGCGATCAGCCGGGTGGTCCGCGAGCCACTCGGGGTCTGCGCCCTGATCACGCCGTGGAACTACCCGCTGCTGCAGACGTCGTGGAAGGTGGCCCCCGCGCTGGTCGCCGGCAACACCTTCGTGCTCAAGCCGAGCGAGCTCACCCCGTCGACGGCGGTGCTGCTGATGCGGGCGCTGTCCGACGCCGGCCTGCCCGCGGGTGTCGCGAACCTGGTCCTCGGGTCCGGCCCGGAGGTGGGCGGACCGCTCACCGAGCATCCGGACGTCGACCTGGTGTCGTTCACGGGCGGCCTGCCGACCGGCCGCCGGATCCTCGCCGCCGCCGCACACACGGTCAAGCGCACCGCCGTCGAGCTCGGCGGCAAGAACCCCAACGTGGTCTTCGCGGACGCCGACTTCGAGACCGCCGTCGACTTCGCCCTGACCGCCGTGTTCCTGCACTCCGGCCAGGTCTGTTCGGCCGGGGCGCGGCTGATCGTCGAGGACTCCCTGCACGACCGGTTCGTCGACGAGGTCGTGAGCCGCGCCGAGCGGATCCGGCTCGGCGGCCCGTTCGACCCGAAGGCCGAGACCGGCACCCTGATCTCCGCCGCGCACCGGGACAAGGTCGAGGCGTACGTCGCGGCCGGGCTCGCCGAGGGCGCCGTGCTGCGGTGCGGCGGACGCCGCCCCGAGGACCCCGAGCTCGCCGCCGGCTTCTTCTACCTGCCGACCGTGCTGGACGAGTGCGACCAGCGGATGTCCGTCGTACACGAGGAGTCGTTCGGGCCGGTGCTCACCGTCGAGCGCTTCGGCGACGAGGACGACGCGGTGCGGATCGCCAACGACACCGACTTCGGGCTGGCCGGCGCGGTGTGGACCACCGACGGCGCCAAGGCCCAGCGGGTGGCGCAACGTCTGCGGCACGGCACGGTCTGGATCAACGACTACCACCCCTACGTGCCGCAGGCGGAGTGGGGCGGTTTCAAGCAGTCCGGCAACGGCCGCGAGCTCGGCCCGACCGGCCTGGACGAGTACCGCGAGATCAAGCACATCTGGCAGAACATCAACCCTCGTCCGCAGCACTGGTTCGAGGGCTGACAGCTCACCCCTGACGATCGAGGAGAGGTCGGCCATGGCCGTGACAACCGAAACCCCGAAGCTGCCCGCACAAGAGACGCCTGTCGGCGCGCCCCCGGTGATCTCGGTGAAGAGCCTGTGGAAGGTCTTCGGCCCCAGGGCGTCCCAGGTGCCCGGGTCGGAACGTCTGGCAGGGCTGACCCGGCGCGAGCTGATGGACCAGGCCGGCTGTACGGCGGCCGTCCGGGACCTCGACTTCGACGTCGCGCCCGGCGAGGTGTTCGTCGTCATGGGCCTGTCCGGATCGGGCAAGTCGACGCTGGTGCGATGTCTCACCCGGCTGATCGAGCCGACGGCGGGCCAGGTGGTGTTCGAGGGTGAGGACATCCTCGGCTGCGACGAGAAGCGGCTGCGTGAGCTGCGGCGGAGCAAGTTCTCCATGGTGTTCCAGCACTTCGGCCTGCTCCCGCACCGCCAGGTCGTCGACAACGTGGCGTACGGCCTGGAGATCCGCGGCATGGGCAAGGACGAGCGCCGGCGACGCGCGATGGAGGTCATCGAGCTGGTGGGCCTGGCGGGTTACGAGAGGTCCTACCCCGACCAGCTGTCCGGCGGTATGCAGCAGCGCGTCGGGCTGGCCCGGGCGCTCGCCGGCGAGCCCGACGTGCTGTTCTTCGACGAGCCGTTCTCCGCGCTGGACCCGCTGATCCGCCGGGACATGCAGAGCGAGATCATCCGGCTCCACCACGACCTCGGCAAGACGATGGTGTTCATCACCCACGACCTGTCCGAGGCGCTCAAGCTCGGCGACCGGATCCTGATCATGCGCGACGGCAAGCCGGTCCAGCTCGGCACCGGTGACGAGCTCGTCGGCGCACCGGCCGACGACTACGTGCGCGACTTCGTCCGGGAGGTGCCGCGGTCGCGCGTGCTCACGCTGCGCTGGATCATGCGACCGCCCCGGCCGGACGACGACCTCGAGGGACCGGAGCTCGGCCCGGACGTCGTCGTGCGGGAGGCGACCCGGGCGGTGCTGGAGGCCGACCGCCCGGTGAAGGTCGTCGCCGGAGGTCAGCTGCTCGGCGTCGTCGGCGACGCCGAGATCCTCGGCATCGTCGCGGGCTCATGAGCACGCTCGCCGCGCCCCGAGGCCGGGCGCTCAGGGTCACCCGTGGCGGCGCCGCCGCCGGCATCGTGGGGCTGTGGCTGGTCGGCTTCCTCGCACTCCGGGGCCGCGACACCCAGTCGCTCGCCGCCGCCGACACCACGCCGCTGCACCGCTGGCTGAACGACGTGAACGACACGGTCAGCGCGAACCGCAACAGCAACCCGCTCTTCCTGTACTTCTTCAACGAGATCCGCCTGGTCATCGACACCCTGGCCACCTTCCTGCAGGGCCTGATCTCGCAGCCGTCGTTCGAGCGCCCGCTCCCGCTCATCGGCTGGCTCGGCGTCGTCGTACTGGTCGGGTTCGGGTCCTGGGCGCTGGGCAACGTCAAAGTCGCGCTGCTCGCCGTCGCCGGCTTCGTCTTCCTGGGGCTGCAGGGCCTCTGGGAAGAGAGCATGGACACGCTGGCTCTGACGGTGACCGCCGTGCTGGTGTCGTTGCTGATCGGCATCCCGCTGGGCATCTGGGTCGGCCTGTCGGACCGGGTGAGCAAGGTGGTCACCCCGGTGCTCGACTTCATGCAGACGATGCCGACGTTCGTCTACCTCGCGCCGCTGACGTTGTTCTTCGCGATCGGCCCGGCCTCGGCGACCATCGCGACACTGATCTACGCGGCACCGCCGGTGATCAGGCTGACGTCGCACGGGATCCGCCAGGTCCCGCGGGAAACGCTCGAGGCCGCCGAGTCCCTCGGCTCGACCCGGCGCCAGCTGCTGGTCAAGGTGATGCTGCCGATGGCCAAGCGGACGATCGTGATCGGGCTGAACCAGACGATCATGGCCGCGCTGTCGATGGTGACCATCGCGGCCCTGATCGACGCCCCCGGCCTCGGCCAGGTCGTGGTCAAGGCGCTCACCACGCTGGACGTCGGCACCGCCTTCAACGCCGGACTGGCGATCGTCGTGATGGCGATCGTGCTCGACCGGGTGACCACCGCCGCCAGCGTGCGGGTCGAGCGCAGCCGCCGCAACACCGGCAGCCGGGCGCAGCGGATCAGGCGACCGCTGCTGGTCGCGGGTGGCCTCGGCTCCGTCGCCTGCGTCTACCTGTCCTACACCTACCTCTGGGCCGCGGAGTTCCCGTCGGACCCGGACCTGGGCGGGCCGATCAAGCGCGGCGCCGACTCCGCGACGGCCTGGGTGCTCGATCACTTCAGCGGAGTGACGAACACCGCCAAGGACGTCTTCACCACCTACCTGTTCAACCCGTTCCAGACCCTGCTCACCGACACTCCGTGGTGGCTGCTCAGCCTGGTCATCGTCGCGCTGGTCGCGGTCGTCGCGACGGTTCGCACCGCGGCCACGGTCGCGATCTGCCTCGGCCTGCTGCTCGCCAGCGGCCTGTGGGCGGACGCGATGACCACGCTGGCGACGACCCTGGTCGCGACCGTGGCGGTGGTCGTCCTCGGTGTCGTGGTCGGCGTCTGGATGGGCCGCAGCGCGCGGGTGGACCGGGTGATCCGCCCGTTCCTGGACGCTGCACAGACGATGCCGTCGTTCGTCTACCTGGTCCCGTTTGTCGCGCTCTTCGCGGCGAGCCGGTTCACCGCGATCGTCGCCGCGGTCGTGTACGCCGTACCGGTGTGCATCAAGATCGTTGCCGACGGCATCGCGGCGGTCTCACCCAGCACGGTCGAGGCGGCCACGTCGGCCGGCTCGAGCACCTGGCAGATCATCACCAAGGTGCAGCTGCCGATGTCCGTGCGCACCATCGCGCTGGCCACGAACCAGGGCGTGATCTACGTGCTGTCGATGGTCGTGGTCGGTGGCCTGGTCGGCGCCGGAGCCCTCGGGTACGACGTGGTCCAGGGCTTCTCGCAGGACCGCCTGTTCGGCAAGGGACTGGCGGCCGGCCTGGCCATCTCGTTGCTCGGCATCACCTTGGACCGCGTGACGCAGGCCGTGATGAAACGGGCCGACCTCGGCAGCCACGCACACAGCTGACACATCCACCCGAAACGTGACACATCCGCCCTGAGCGGCAGACAGAGAGGCACTGAACAATGACGAGCTTCAACCCGAGGGTGCGGCTCGGTGCGGCAGCGGCCGCACTGGCTCTGACCCTGACCGGCTGCGGTGGCGCGAAGGTCGGGGCGACCGCCAACGCCGGCTCGAACACCGGTGACAGCGCCAAGTGCGGGACGATCAACCTGGCCGTCAACGCCTGGGTCGGTTACGAGGCCAACGCGGCCGTGATCGCCTACGTCGCCGAGAAGAACCTCGGCTGCAAGGTGGTCAAGAAGAACCTCGCCGAGCAGGTCTCCTGGCAGGGCTTCAGTACCGGCGCGATCGACGCGATCGTGGAGAACTGGGGCCACGAGGACCTGGTGAAGAAGTACATCACCCAGCAGAAGGTCGCCCAGGACGCCGGCGTGACCGGCAACCTCGGGAAGATCGGCTGGTACGTCCCGCCGTCGCTCGTGAAGGCGCACCCGGACATCACCGACTGGAAGAACCTCAACAAGTACGCCGACCTGTTCAAGACCTCGGAGTCCGGTGGACAGGGTCAGTTGCTCGACGGGGACCCGGCCTTCGTCACCAACGACGCCGCGCTGGTGAAGAACCTGAAGCTGAACTACAAGGTCGTGTTCTCGGGCTCCGAGGCCGCGCTGATCCAGAGCTTCCGGCAGGCCGAGAAGAACCAGAAACCGATGATCGGGTACTTCTACGAGCCGCAGTGGTTCATGGCGGAGGTCCCGCTGGTGAAGGTGAACCTGCCGGCGTACAAGGCCGGCTGCGACGCGGACGTCGCCAAGGTCGCCTGTGACTACCCGCTGTACAAGCTGAACAAGATCGTCAGCACCAAGTTCGCCACCTCGGGCAGCCCGGGCTACAACCTGGTGAAGAACTTCAGCTGGACGAACGAGGACCAGAACCTCGTCGCGAAGTACATCGCGGTCGACAAGATGTCCCCCGACGACGCCGCGGCCTGGCTGAAGAGCTAGCCGCAGCACCCCGGCGTACGTCCTTGGACCGTCCCAAGGACGTACGCCGGGGAGCGACGTCGGCCTAGCCGCCGGCGACGGCCGGGATGATGGAGATCTGGCCGCCGTCCGCGATCGCGGTCTGCAGGCCTTCGGCGAACCGCACGTCGTCGTTGTCGACGTACACGTTCACGAACCGCCGCAGCTCGCCGGAGTCGTCCAGCACCCGGCCCTTGATCCCCGGGTACGACGCGTCCAGCGCGTCCAGCACCTCGGTCAGGGTGGAGCCCTCGACCGTCACCTCGGAGACACCCTTGGTGTAGGTCCGCAGGATCGTCGGAACGCGCACACTCACACTCACTGCAGACCTGCCTTCACGAAAGCGTCGTACGTCGGGGGGATGGTGACCTTCGGGCCGACCCGGTCCGCGACCGCGTCGAGCGTCTTCAGACCGTCGCCGGAGTTGATGATCACCGTCTCCGCCTCCGGGTCGAGCGCCCCGGTCCCGACCAGTTTCTTGAGGTTGGCGACGGTGGTGCCGCCGGCGGTCTCGGTGAAGATGCCCTCGGTCCGGGCCAGCAGCTGGATGCCCTCGACGACCTGCTCGTCGGTGACGTCCTCGACGACGCCTCCGGTACGACGGACCACGTCCAGCACGTACGGCCCGTCCGCCGGGTTGCCGATGGCAAGCGACTTCGCGATCGTGTCCGGCCGCACCGGCTTGACCACGTCGTGGCCGTCGCGGAACGCCTGCGCCACCGGCGAGCAGCCGGTCGCCTGCGCCCCGAACACGGTGTACGGCGTGTCCTCGACCAGGCCGAGCTTGACCAGCTCGGCGAAGCCCTTGTCGATCTTGGTCAGCTGGGACCCCGACGCCACCGGTACGACGATCTGCCGCGGGAGCCGCCAGCCGAGCTGCTCGGCGATCTCGAAGGCGAGCGTTTTCGAGCCCTCGGCGTAGTACGGCCGGACGTTGACGTTGACGAACGCCCAGCCCTCCTCCTCACCGGCGATCTCCGAGGCGAGCTTGTTCACGTCGTCGTAGTTGCCGTCGACGGCGACCAGCGTGCCGCCGTACACAGCGGTGGTGATGATCTTCGGCCGCTCGAGGTCGCTCGGGATGAAGACCACCGAGCGGATGCCGGCCCGGGCCGCCCCGGCGTTCACCAGGCGGGTGAAGCCGGGCTCGGTGTTCGGGAAGCTCGCCACGTCCTGGGGAACGGGCAGCAGCGGCTGGTAGCGCCAGATGTTCTTGGGTCCGGCCTCGATCTGCTCGCGGGTGACGGCACCGAAGTCGTACCCCACCTCGAGCGGACCGAAGCACTCCATACAGGCGTAGAACGGGCCGAGCGGCGAGTGCGCGCCGCAGGCCCGGCAGGTCAGAGTGGTGGCGTTGCCGAAGGCGCCTTCGCGGAGTGTGTGCGTGGACGCTGCCGAGACGGTCAGGCTCATGACGGGGTGGATCCTCCCTCATCTTTCCGCCACCGGATCTCGGTGGCCGGACGGATTTGGCACCAATCCGAATAACTCGGACGGTTGCCGGGACGTCGACGGGCCGTTCCCTCAGTCCCTCTGGATGAGCAGCTACGAGGTTACCTGCCCCGTCTCGGATGGTGTGATCCGCATCCACCATCCGAGACGTCCCCTTCCACGCCCGCTCGTTCGCGGCGCCCGCTCAGAGGAGGCGGTGGGTGGCGGCGGGGACGTGGGTGGGGAGGGCCTTGCGGGGGCCGCGGCGGGGGTGGCCGATGCCGGCGAGCTCGAGCAGGCGCTGGACGCGGAAGCGGTGGCCGCGGTAGGGCTCGATGATCTCGGCGCAGCCGTCGTCGTCGAGCTCCTCGCCGGTCAGCGCGTAGGAGACGTTCCTCGACACGTGGTAGTCGGCGAACGAGAACGCGTCCGCGTCGCCGTGCGCGCGCTGCCGCACCTCGGCCGCGGTCCACACGCCCACACCCGGCAACGACCGCAGCCGCCGCTCGACCTCGGTCATGTCGTCCAGCTCCAGCGTGCGCTCCAGCGCCGCCGCCCGGGTCGCGGCGGTGATCACCACCCGCGAACGGCGGCCCTCGACACCGGACCGCAGCCACTGCCAGGAGGGGATCAGCCGCCACTCGTGCGGCATCGGCGGCACCGCCATCCGCAGCTCGGCCCCCGGTCCCGGCGCGGGCTCGCCGTAGGTCCGCACCAGCACCCGCCAGGCCCGGAACGCCTCCTGCCCGGTCACCACCTGCTCGATCCCGGCACCCGCCATCGCCTCGAACACCGCGCGCGTCCGCGGCACCCGGTACGAGGCGAACCGCCGCGCCGCGCGCGCCAGCACCGGGTGCACCGGCTCGAACCCGTCCAGCGAGTCCCGCGCGCCGAGCAGCTCCGGCACCCCGTCCAGCGCCCAGTCGGCGCCCGGCCCCCACGCCTCCGCCTCGACCTCACCGGCGCGCGGCGTGACCCGCAGCGTCACCGGCCCGTCCGGCGTCCGGGTCGCCCGCCAGACCGTGCGAGTCCCCGGCTCGGAGCCGTACGTCGGGTCGCCCGCACCGCGGCGCAACCCGCCCAGCACCAGCGGCGGATCCACCGCCCACCCCGGAACCCAGCGCCGCACGGAGGACGTCACCGGCACAGTGTCACCCACGACTCGGACATCGGACTCCCCTGCGGTCACAATTCCGCCGAATCGGCCGTCGCGCCGGCTCGGCGGACCGCCGACGCGCGGGTGGGCGGGAATTGTGACCGCAGGAGTGGCGGGGTCAGGCCGGGACGGTGCGGGCGGCGGTGCGTTCGATGATGCCGGCGAGCCAGGTCCAGTAGGCGGGGTGCAGGTCGTGGCCCATGCCGTTCATCACGTGGAGCTCGGCGCCGGGGATCGCCCGCATGGTGGCGAGGCCGCCGGACAGGCCGATCAGCGGGTCGTCGGCGCCGTGTACGACCGCGGCGGGGATGCGCAGCCCTCGCAGCCGCGGGGTACGGTCCGGCGCGGCCAGGACGGCGCTGAGCTGCCGGGCGACGCCGGCGGGGTTGAGCCCACGGTCGAAGCTGCGCAGCGCCCGGGCGCGGATCCGGTCGGCGTCGAACGGCACGCCCGGCGAGCCGATCACCCGGAACGTGTTCAGCAACGACTCCACGTACTCCTCCCGGGTCTTGGCGGGTTTCGCCATGATCGCGGCGAGGCCGCGCCGGGTCGGCCAGCCCGCGCGCCGATTGCCGGTCGACGACATGATCGAGGTCAGCGACCGCACCAGGTCCGGCCGCCGGATCGCCAGCAGCTGCCCGATCATCCCGCCCATCGACACCCCGGCGACGTGCGCCCGCCCGCTCCCCAGGTGCTCCAGCAGCGCGGCGGCGTCATCGGCGAGGTCGTCCAGCGTGTAGGGCGACCGGCGGCGCAGGTAGGCGGCGCCGAGCCCGACCGCGCCGTGCTGCCGGGTCGACCGGCCGATGTCCCGGTTGTCGTACCGGATCACGTGAAAGCCACGCCCCGCGAACTCCGCGCACAGGCCGTCGTCCCACCAGACCAGCTGGCCGCCCATGCCCATGATCAGCAGCAGCGGCGGGTCGGCCGGGTCGCCGATGGTCTCGTAGCACAGGTCCACACCGTTGACGCCTTGCGCGATCTCTTCCGGCACGGCTCGGCTCCCGTCTCGCGACGACTCGGTCCGGAACAGTCTGACCGATCGCTACCGCGGTGCTGCGCTGAGCCCTACCGTGGTCACAGGGGGTGTGCGAAATGAACGGGTGGCAGTGGTTCAAACAGGTGGTGAACGTGGTCAACCTGACCACGCCGGCGGGACTCCTGGTCGCCGGGGTCGGCCGGGCGAAGCTGAGCCGCGGACCGCGCGGACTGTTCCTCGCGACGGGGTACCGTCTCGGGTTCCCGATCGCTGGCGCGTTCACGATCGGCAACGTGGTGCTGACCAAGCACGACCGCGGCTACTTCGACCGCAATCCGCAGCTGGTCCTGCACGAGGAGCGGCACAGCTGGCAGTACCTGATCCTGATCGGTGCGCCGTTCCTGCCGCTCTACGGGATCGCGGCGGGTTGGTCCTGGCTGCGGACCGGCGACTTCGCGTCCCGGAACCTGTTCGAGCGGCTCGCCGGCCTGGTCGACGGCGGCTATGAGGAGCACCAGCCGCGCTCACTGGTCGCCGCCCTCAGGAGCCTGCGCAGATCCGCGCAGTGACGCTCAGGAGCGCGCCGAGATCGCGTCGGCGAGCGCGGTCAGGACGGTGACGACGCCATCCGGGTCGTCGACGGCGATGTCGGCGCGGTCGACCAGCGCCTGGACGCCCGAGGAGCGGGCCGCGACCAGTACGGCGGGCAGCCCGCCGGCGCGCAGCGACTCGGCCGCGTCGAAGGCGGCCAGGTCTCCGAGGTCGTCACCGGCGTAGAACACCGACCGGGCCCCGGTCGACGCGGCCAGCTCGCGCAACGCGACACCCTTGTCGATGCCCGGCGGCCGCAGCTCGAGCACCAGGTTGCCCGGTTCCAGCCGGAGGCCGACCTCGTCGGCGAGGTCGGCCAGCGGACCGCGCAGGTCCGCCAAGGCCTGTGACGGCTCGGCCATCCGGCGGGTGTGCACGGCGAGCGAGCTGCCCTTGTCCTCGACGTACGCGTCCGGCCGGCCGGCGGCCGCGATCACCGCGGGCAGTCGCTCTCGCGCCACCGCGACCCCGGGAGGAACGTGTTCGCTGGTGACCGTGCCGGTGGACGCGTCGTACCGCTCGAGGCCGTAGTGGCCGAGCACGACCAGCCGTTCGAGTCCCGGGTAGCCGACGACACCGGACAACTCGGTGACCACCAGCGCGGGGCGGCCGGTGAGTAGCGCGACCTGGCGGACCGAGGCGGACAGCCGGGCCAGCGCGTGCAGCGCGCCCTCGGCGGCACGTGAGGTGGCCGGGTCCTCGACGATCGGGGACAGCGTGCCGTCGAAGTCGGTGACCACGACGGCACCGCCGGGATCGGTGGTGATCGCCTGCCAGCCCTCGGCTCCGGCAGGGGTTGCGATGACCGGGGTCGACATCAGCTCGGTGCTTGCCTGAGGGAATGCATCAGCCCGGATAGTCGGTGGTGAGGATGACGGTGAGCCGGTCGGTCTTCATGTTGGAGAGCGCGGCCTTGAGGCTGCCGATGCCGAGGTCGGCGGCGAGGTCGGCGGCGTGGTCCTTCATCCCCGGCGGGTAGTAGACCGTGGTGGTGACGACCTTGCCGCGCCAGTTGTCGATCCCGGCGACGGTCCAGCCGGCGCCGCGACCGGAGTGGTCGACTGCGTCGGCGTCGGCGTCGCGCTGGACGGCGTCGGAGTGCTGGGCTGGGCTGTCGGGGTGTCGTCGGCGGTGGTGGCCGGGAGCACGGTCGGTTTCGGGCTCGGCGGCTGGTCCGCCGTCTTGCCGTCGGTGCCACCGGTGCCGAACAGCACCAGCAGTCCGGCGAGAATGGCGGCCACCGCGGCCACCGCGACGAGTGAGGACTGGACCTGCCCGTGTTCGTCCGACCGCGCGGCCATCACGGAGGCTCCCTCAGACGTCGACGCCGAGCCGGCGGGCCGAGCGGGCGCGCTGCCGGGCGGCGCGCAGCCGGCGCAGCCGCTTCACCAGCAGCGGGTCGTGGGCGAGCGCCTCGGGGCGGTCGATGAGCGCGTTGAGGACCTGGTAGTACCGGGTGGCGGACATCCCGAACTGGTCGCGGATCGCCTGCTCCTTGGCGCCGGCGTAGCGCCACCAGTGCCGCTCGAAGGCCAGGATCGCACCGTCCCGCTCGGAGAGGCCGGACGCGACCGGCTGTGGCTCGGTCCCCAGTGGGGCGGCAGCGTGCGCGCTGTCCATCGGTGCTGACTCCCGGTGCGGTCGATCAGTGCGGTCGAAGCGGTGCGGTCGAAGAGATCCGTCCACCGCCCACTCTACGCGCTGAACTACAGCGATGTCATTCACCGCTGTGCCGGGTTCCGGCGGCTGTCCAGCCCGGGGCGGCGTGGCGCGAACCACGGTACGGCAACGCACCGGCCATGGCAGGATCGGGTGTGTGACGACTACGCGGCCGACCTCAGCGAGCATCGCGGCCGTCGAGGCACTGCTGGCCCGCGCCGCCGAGGTCGAGCCGTTGATCGCCGCCATCTGTACGACGAACCCGGCCGCGCTGGAGGACGCCGCGCGACTGGACGCCGAGTCGGCCGCCGGGCGGTCACGCGGCCCGCTGCACGGCGTACCGGTGGTGGTGAAGGACAACGTGGACACGGCCGGGCTGGCCACGACGGCGGGTTCGCTGGCGCTGGCCGAGGTGCCGCCGCCGGCCACGGACGCGCCGCTCGTGCAGCGCCTGCGCGACGCCGGGTGCGTGATCCTCGGCAAGACCAACCTGAGCGAGTGGGCGAACTTCCGCGGCAGCACGTCGTCGTCCGGCTGGAGCGGGTACGGCGGGCTGACCCGCAACCCCTATGCCCTGAACCGGTCCGCGGGCGGATCGTCGAGCGGCTCCGGCGCCGCGGTGGCCGCCGGGCTGGCGCCGCTCGCGGTCGGCAGCGAGACCAACGGGTCGATCGTCTGCCCGGCGGCGCTGAACGGCGTGGTCGGGATCAAGCCGACGGTGGGCGTGGTCCCGCAACAGGGCATCGTGCCGATCTCGCACTCGCAGGACACCGCGGGGCCGATGGCGCGCACGGTCCGCGAGGCCGCGCAACTGCTGACCGTGCTGTCCGGCGGCGCGACGGACTACGCGTCGTACTGCGCGGGCGGCGACCTGACCGGGGTGCGGATCGGCGTGCCGCGCGGATCGGCGTTCTGGGGCCACCTGGCGGCGCTGGACGCGGTCACCGAGCAGGCGCTGGAGCTGCTGGCGCGGGCCGGCGCGACGCTGGTCGACCCGGTCGCGCTGCCGGACACCAGCTACGAGGACCAGCTGGTGGTGTTGTGCCATGAGCTCAAGACCGGCATGGCGTCGTACCTTGCGACGCGGGACGGCGGGCCGCGCTCGCTGGCGGAGCTGATCGACTTCAACCGCGCGCACTCCGACATCGAGCTGCGGCACTTCGGGCAGGATCTGTTCGAGCGGTCCGAGGAGACCGAGGGGCTGGCGTCACCCGAGTACGTCGCCGCGCGGCTGGCCTGCCTGGCCGCGGGCCGCACCGGGATCGACGAGGCGCTGAGCACGCACGGCCTGGACGCGCTGGTGATGCCGGGCTATCCCCCGGCCTGGACCATCGACCTGGTCAACGGCGACCAGGTCAACGGCGGGAACTGCTCGATGCACGCCGCGCTCGCCGGGTATCCGCTGGTCTCGGTGCCGTCCGGGATGGTCGCGGGACTGCCGGTCGCGGTGACCTTCGGCGGCGGCTACGGCAGCGACGGCACGCTGGTCCGGCTCGCGCACGCCTTCGAGCTCGCGAGATCCTCGGTGTCCGGACCGCTGCCCGAACCGGAGTTCGTTCCATGGTTGTAGCGCCACCCGTCCGCTGGGGGATCGTTGCCACTGGCAACATCTCGCGCGCCTTCACGCGGGACGTCTCCGTCCTGGCCGGCGCGCGGGTGACGGCGGTCGCGTCGCGCAGCCTGGAGAACGCGGAGAAGTTCGGCGCGGAGTTCGGCATCCCCAGCCGGTACGGCGAGTATGCGGCGCTGGTCGCGGACCCGGACGTGGACGTCGTCTACATCGGCACACCGCACCCGCAGCACTACGCGATCGCGCGCGCCGCGCTGCGGTCCGGCAAGGCGGTGCTGTGCGAGAAACCGGTGACGATGAACGCCCGCCAGGCCCGCGACCTGGTCACCGTCGCACGGTCGGCCGGCGTGTTCTTCGCCGAGGCGATGTGGATGCGGGCCAACCCGCTGATCCGGTCGCTGTACGACGACATCCGGGCCGGGGTGATCGGCGAGCCGCTGCAGGTGCTCGCGGACTTCGGCTTCACCGCACCCGAGCTGCCGCCGCGGCTGCTGCTGCCGGAGCTGGGCGGCGGCGCGCTGCTCGACCTCGGCATCTACCCGGCGACCTTCGCGTACGCCGCGCTCGGCCGGCCCGCCGAGGTGAAGGCGGTCGCGGACCTGAGCGAGCTCGGCGTGGACCTTCAGACGGCGATGGTCTGGCGCTACGACTCCGGCGCGGTCGCCGCGCTCACTTGCGGGATGCGCTCGGACAGCCCCGGCACCGCCTCGGTGAGCGGAACCGAGGGCAGCCTGCTGGTGCCGGCGCACTTCTTCAACCCGTCCCACTACGTACGACGTACCGCTGCCGGATCCGAACGTGTGGAGCTGGCCGCTACGGGCACGGGTTATCAGCACGAGGCAGCCGAGGTGATGCGCTGTGTGCGCGCCGGGCTGGTCGAGAGTCCGTTGTTCCCGCACGACGACACGGTCGCGATCCTCGAGCTGCTGGACGACGTCCGGCGCCAGATCGGGGTCGTCTACCCGAGCGACGAGGAGTGGTTGGGCTCATGACCAGCGCATTCGTGGTGGTGGCCAACCGGCTGCCGGTGGACAGAGTCGAGCAACCCGACGGCGGCACCACCTGGCGGCGCAGCCCGGGCGGGCTGGTGACCGCGCTGGCGCCGGTGATGCAGCGCCACCACGGGGCCTGGATCGGCTGGTCCGGCGCGGCCGACGAGCGGCTGGATCCGCTCGACACCGGCGGGATGCACCTGGTGCCGGTGACGCTGACCCGCGAGGACGTCGAGCTGTACTACGAGGGATTCTCGAACGCGACCCTGTGGCCGCTGTACCACGACGTGATCGTGCCGCCGGAGTTCCACCGCGAGTGGTGGGAGTCCTACGTCGCGGTCAACCTGCGGTTCGCCGAGGCGGCCGCGCAGGCGGCGGCGGAGAACGCGGTGGTGTGGGTCCACGACTACCAGCTGCAGCTGGTGCCGTCGATCCTGCGCCGGCTGCGGCCGGACGTGCGGATCGGGTTCTTCCTGCACATCCCGTTCCCGCCGACCGAGCTGTTCGCGCAGATGCCGTGGCGGCGGCAGATCCTGGACGGCCTGCTGGGTGCGGACCTTGTCGGCTTCCAGCGCCCCGGCGCGGCCTCGAACTTCGCCCGGCTGGCCCGCAACCGGATGGGCCTGCGGACCCGCGGCGACCGGATCCACCTGCCCGACGACCGGGTGGTGCGGGCCCGGGCGTTCCCGATCTCGATCGACGTCGGCGAGCTGGAGGACCTGGCCCGTCGGCCGGAGACCGAGGCCCGGGCGAAGGAGGTCCGCTCGGAGGTCGGCAACCCGCAGCACGTGCTGATCGGGGTGGACCGGCTGGACTACACCAAGGGCATCCGGCAGCGGCTGCGGGCCTTCGGCGAGCTGCTCGAGGAGAACCGGGTCTCGGTCGACGACGCCGTCTTCCTCCAGGTGGCGACGCCGTCGCGCGAGCGGGTCGAGCAGTACCGGATGCTGCGTGACGACATCGAGCTGCTGGTCGGCCGGATCAACGGCGAGTACGGCCGGATCGGCACGCCCGCGATCAACTACCTGCACACGACGTACTCGCGTCCGGAGATGGCCGCGCTCTACCGCGCCGCCGACCTGGCCGTGGTGACCCCGCTGCGGGACGGCATGAACCTGGTCGCCAAGGAGTACGTCGCCTGCCGGTACGACGACACCGGCGCCCTGCTGCTGAGCGAGTTCGCCGGCGCCGCGGACGAGTTCCGGCAGGCGTTCCTGGTGAATCCGCACGACATCAACGGGTTGAAGGACACCATGGTCGAGGCGATGTCCGCCGACGACCGCCAGCTGAGCCGCCGGATGAAGGCGATGCGCAAGCATCTCGCCGCCCACGACGTGAACGTGTGGGCCGCCTCCTTCCTCAGGGCGCTCCATGCCGAGGACTGACGCGCGCATCCTCGCGCTCGACCTCGGCAGCTCGTCGGCCCGGGCTCTCGTGCTGGACGGATCGGCGACACCGTTGCCCGGGGCAATCGCCCGGCATCCGGTCACCCCGTCGTACGGCGCGGACGGTGCGGCTACGTTCGACCTGGACGGCTACATCGGCGGGTTGTTCGGCTGCCTCGACGAGCTGAGCGCGGCCGGGCTGCTCGACGGCGTCGAGCATATCGTGATGTCGTCGCAGTGGCACTCGATCGTTGCCCTCGACAACTTGTCGCGGCCGTTGTCGCCCGTGGTGCCGTGGGTGGACACCCGGTCGGTGCCGCGCCGGGTGGGAGCGTCCTTCGACGAGCACGCGTTCCACGCGCGCACCGGGACCTGGCTGCACCGGTTGTACTGGACCCGCCGGATCCCCTGGCTGGTCGAGTCGTGCGGCGCCTCACGGTTCGCCGGGCTGCCGGACCTGGTGCTGGCGCGGCTCACCGGATCGCTGGTGAGTTCGGTGTCCGTTGCCTCCGGCACCGGTCTGCTCGACCTCGCGTCCGGTCGGTACGCGGTGCGTACGACGCCCGCACCGCCGCCGTCACCGTCGGCACCTCCGCCGCGGTCCGCGTCGTCCATCCCGTTGACGGCGCGCCGGAACTGCCCTGGGAGCTGTGGCGGTACCGGGTCGACGACACCCGCGCGGTGACAGGCATGGCGTTCTCGGCCGCCGGGAACCTGTTCGCCTGGCTCTCCGACCTGCTCGACCTGCCACCGTCGGAACGCGAGCCCGTCGGCATCGAGCCCGGCGCCGCCCGCGTGGTCGCGATTCCGTTCCAGGCCGGCACCCGGCCGCCCGAGACCGTCCGTAGCGGCTCCGGGGTGTTCTTCGGACTATCGTTCGACGACACCCGCGCCGACCTGCTGGCCGCCGTACTGCAGAGTGCCGCACTCGAAGTGGACCGCGGGCTGCGAATGCTGGACGACCTGTTCGGCCCGCTGGACGTAGTACTCGGCGGCGGCGCCATCCACGCCTCAGCCTGGTGGCGCCGCTGCATGGCGGCGGCCTTCGGCCGGCCGGCCCAGCTCTGCGCCGAACCCGAGGTCGGCGCCCGCGGCGCCGCAGCGATCGCCCTCTGCCTGTCTCCCACCCCCGGCGGCGAGACGGTTACGCCGGACCCGGCGGACGTCGCCCGGCTTGCCTCGGCAAAGGAGCCGTACGCCGCCTACCGTGGCCTCGCGGTAGCGGCAGCGCCGATCGGCGACCAGCCAGATCGGACATGACCGCAGGTCGATCGGCACAGCCACCGCATCGCCGCATCATGATGCGATGATGATATGATGCGGGTATGCGTACGACCATCGATCTTCCTGATGACCTGCATCGGATCGCGACGTCCATTTCGCGCGACCGGCACCAGAGCCTGAGCAAGACCGTGACTGACCTCGTCCGCCAGGGCCTCGGTCTTGCGATCGAGATCGAGGGAGTGGCTATGGGCGAGCGCAACGGCCTGAAGACGTTCCGGATTGGCAGGGTGATCACCGAAGAAGACGTCCGCAGCCTGGACGACGAGTGAGCCAGTTGCTCGACGGCAACGTCCTCATCGCCTTGGCCGTACCGGACCACGTGCATCATGACTCCGCACACGCCTGGCGCGAAGCGACGTACGGGACAGGCGTCGCCACGTGTCCTATCACGCAAGGGACCTTGATGCGCTTGTTGATGCGCGAGGGCGCGTCAGCGACTCAAGCCCGCCAGGTGCTCGAGTCGTTGCTCGCATGGCCGGACCACGAATTCTGGCCAGACGATGTCGCCTATGTCGACATACCACTGACCGGCGTGCTCGGACACCGGCAGATCACTGACGCCTACCTCGCCTACCTTTGCCGGAGTCGCGGCGGCAAGCTGGTCACGCTGGACAAAGGACTGGCCGCTCTTCACCACGACATCTCGGTGCTGGTGCCCACGATCTGAGTGCTGGCACCGAGAGTGACGGCGGACACTGCGGGTTCGGCGGGCCTGCTGATAATGGATGGCATGCTCCGCGAGATGATGAAGTCGAAGGTGCACCGCGCGACGGTGACGCAGGCCGACCTGCACTACGTCGGGTCGTGCACGCTGGACGGCACCCTGATGGAGGCGGCGAACCTGCTGCCGGGTGAGAAGGTCGACATCGTCGACATCACCAACGGGAACCGGCTGTCGACGTACATCATCGAGGGGCCGCGCGACTCCGGCGTGGTCGGTATCAACGGGGCGGCGGCGCACCTGATCCACCCGGGCGACCTGGTGATCCTGATCGCGTACGGGATGCTCGACGACACCGAGGCGAAGACGTTCGAGCCGAGCGTAGTCTTCGTAGACAGCGACAACCGCATCACCCGGATCGGCACCGACCCTGCCGAGGCGTTGCCCGGCGGCACCACCGTGCGCGGCGACGAGATCCGTTCCTGATCCCGTGGAGGACTGGTCGACGATGACCGACGAGAACGCCCCCGCCGCAGAGCCGAAGACCGCGTCGCACGACCCGCTGTACCCGGAGAAGCTGCGCCAGTTCATGAACACCGGCTGGGGCGACACCGAGCGCGCGGACGCGACCCTGACCGACGTCGCGACCTGGGCCTCGAAGCGTCGCGACCGGCTCTCGGAGGCTTTCCCGGGTGAGCGCCTGGTGATCCCGGCGGGCACGTACAAGACCCGCTCGAACGACACCGAGTACGCCTTCCGCCCGCACACCGACTACGTCTGGCTGGTCGGCGACCAGACGTCGGACGCCGTACTGGTCCTCGAGCCGAACGGGACCTCCGGCCACGACGCCGTGCTCTACTTCCGCCCGCGCAGCGACCGCAGCGAGGGCGAGGAGTTCTGGCGCGACCGGATGTACGGCGAGCTCTGGGCCGGCCGCCGCCCGTCACTGACCGAGACCGCCAAGGAGTACGGCGTGGAGACCCGCCACCTGGACGGTCTCGCGGACGCGCTGAAGAGCGACGTGCCGACCCGGGTCCGGCGCGGCGAGGACGGCTTCGTCAGCGGCCTGGTGAGCAACGCCGACGAGGAGCGCGACGCCAGAGACGCCGAGTTGGCGACCTCGCTGTCGGAGCTCAGGCTGGTCAAGGACGGGTTCGAGATCGAGCAGCTGCGGGACGCGTGCGCGATCACGCACCGCGGCTTCTCCGACGTGCTGGCCGAGATGGACCAGGTGTGCAGGTACGGCGAGCGCTGGATCGAGGGCACCTTCTGGCGCCGGGCGCGCGCCGAGGGCAACGACGTCGGGTACACCTCGATCGCCGCGACCGGGCCGCACGCCACCACGCTGCACTGGATCGAGAACGACGGCCCGGTGGTCGACGGCACCCTGATGCTGCTCGACATGGGCGTGGAGAACCGCCGGCTCTACACCGCGGACGTGACCCGCACCTTCCCGGTGAACGGCGAGTTCACGCCGCGCCAGCGGGAGCTGTACCAGCTCGTCCTGGACGCGCAGCACGCCGGGATCGCCGCGCTCAGGCCGGGCGAGGAGTTCAGCGCCGGGCACAAGGCGGCGATGGAGGTCATCGTGCACGGCCTGGAGGCGATGGAGCTGCTGCCGGTCTCCGCCGAGGAGGCGCTGGACCCGGAGAGCATGATCTACCGCCGCTGGACGCTGCACGGGGTCAGCCACATGCTCGGCATGGACGTGCACGACTGCGCCGCGGCCCGGAACGAGAAGTACACCAAGGGCACCGTGGAGACCGGATACGTGCTGACCGTGGAGCCGGGCCTGTACTTCCAGGCCGAGGACGAGACCGTGCCGGAGGACCTGCGCGGGATCGGGATCCGGATCGAGGACGACATCCTGATCACCCAGGACGGCACCGAGAACCTGTCCGGCGCGATGCCGCGCGAGCTCGACGAGGTCCAGGCCTGGATGGCCGGCTGACCGTCAGTGGTTGCCGCGTGCGGCGGCCTTGAGACGGCTGCCGCACGACAACCGCACGGAGTAGCCGGCGGGGATGTGCAGCGGCTCGCCGGTCCGCGGGTTGCGTCCGACGCGCGGGCCACGAGCCACCCGCTGAATGCTGATCACGCCGGTCAGCGAGACCTTCTCGCCGCGTCGCACAGACTCGGTGACAACCTCACTGAGTGCGTCCAGCACAAGCTCAGCTTCGCGCTGCGGAACGCGAGCCTTCTCGGCGACTCGGGCGATCAGCTCTACACGATTCATCTGCTTCCTACTCCTGTCGTTCGTGCCCCGGGCGGGCTGCGTCGGAGCTTAACAGGAACGATTATCATTAGCGACAGGCGCTCGCACTGGACCAGCCGGCGACGGTCGCCGGCCTGAGCGGGTCGCCGGGTAGCCTGTGGCTCCATGACCCAACCGCCACCGTTCGACCCGTACGCCGCGTCCGCGACGGCCAAGCCCAAGAAGCGCCGCAAGTGGATCGGCCGGGTGCTCGGCCTGGTCGT
>WNGA01004316.1_pt1 | contig 20980 bp, 20 predicted proteins | sample 5400061 | NCBI WGS metagenome assembly WNGA01 (sample SAMN13153366, study PRJNA577476) | soil metagenome | isolation source: 100 cm soil or saprolite under grassland replicate 2 | place: USA:California | collected 2016-06-15
TCCATTCCACCATCGCGCAGCTTTCGGCGACCGGCGCCCACGGCCACGTGGTCCAGATCATCGACCCGGTCGAGGAGACCTTTCCTTATTCCGGACGCATCGAGTTCTTCGAGCCCGAGGGCGCGGGCGCCATTACGGCCGGGCGCGCCGAGACCTGGCGCGCGCAATATGAGGCGCGGGTGGAGCGCCACCGCGCCGAAATCCGGGCCGAGACCGATCGCCTGGCGTGGACCTTCACGATCCACCGCACCGACCGGCCGGCGAGCGAGCTTCTGCTCCGGCTCCACTCCAGCATGGGAGCCGGCCCGCAGGGGACCGGCATCAACCGCTGGCACGCGTTGTCGCCGTCAGGGAGGCTCACATGATGGGCCTTCCGCTCGCCTTCGCCGAGCCGCTCGTGCTGCTCGGCCTGCTGAGCCTGCCGGTCCTGTGGTGGCTGCTGCGGCTGATCCCGCCCCGCCCGCGGCGCATCACCTTTCCCCCGACGCGCCTCCTGTTCGACATTGCGCCGAAGGAGGAGACGCCGTCGCGCACGCCCTGGTGGCTCTTGCTGCTGCGCTTGCTGCTGGCCGCGCTCCTGATCATCGCCGCCGCCGGACCACTGTGGAACCCGCCGATTGCGACCTCATCGAATGTCGCGCCGATTGCGCTGCTGATCGACGACGGCTGGTCCGCGGCCGCCGCCTGGGACAAGCGCATTCGCACCGCCCAGGACCTCGCCGCGCGCGCCGAAACCAACAAGACCGGCGTGGCCATCGTGCCGCTGTCGGAGGCCGCGCGCGACATCTCGCTCGAGACCCCGGGCGCCGCGCGCGTGCGGCTCGAGCAGATCAGGCCGAAGCCGCACACGGTCGAGCGTACCGATGCGCTGCCCACGATCACCCGCTTCCTCGGCGCGACGCCGGACGTCGAGGTGTTCTGGCTCTCCGACGGCGTCGATCTCGGGAAGAGCGGCGAATTCGTCGAGGGACTTGCGCGCGCGGTCGGGAGCCGCCCGATCACCGTGGTCGACGGCGGCGTCGAGCCGGCGCGGGCGCTCGCGGCCGCCGAAAATACCGCCGGCGCGCTCAGCGTGAAGGTGCTGCGCGCGGCGACCGATGGCGGCGGCAACGGCGTCGTGCGCGCGCTCGATCTCAAAGGATTGCCGCTCGGCGAAACGCGCTTTGCGTTCACCGGCGGCGAGCGCGAGGCGGAGGCGCAATTCGATCTGCCGGTCGAGATCCGCAATGACATCGCGCGGCTGGAAATCGCCGCCGAGCGCTCGGCCGGGGCCGTGCAGCTCCTCGACAAGCGCTGGCGCCGCCGCACGATCGGAGTGGTGTCCGGCTCGACTGCGGACACGGCGCAGCCGCTGCTCGCCTCCACCTATTACCTGGCGCGCGCGCTCAACCCCTTTGCCGACGTCAGGTTGGCGGAAGGCGTGGCGCCGGCGGAAGCGGTCCGGCGGTTTCTCGATCAGAACATTCCGATGGTGATCCTCGCCGACGTCGGCACCATCGCGGGCGAGGTGCGCGACCGGCTGACCCGGTGGGTCGACGACGGCGGCGTGCTGGTGCGCTTCGCCGGACCGCGGCTCGCCGCCGCCACCGACGACGATCTGGTTCCGGTCAAGCTCCGGCGCGGCGGCCGCACCCTGGGCGGTTCCTTGAGCTGGGACCAGCCGCAACCGCTCGCCGCCTTCTCCCGTGAGTCCCCGTTCGCCAACGTCGCGGTGCCGAACGACGTTACGGTGACGCGGCAGGTGCTGGCGGAGCCCGACTCCGGCTTGAGCGAGCGCACCTGGGCAACGCTGGTGGACGGCACGCCGCTGGTGACCGCTACGCGTCGCGGCAAAGGCGTGCTGGTGCTGTTCCACGTCACCGCCGACACGCGCTGGTCCAACCTGCCGCTTTCCGGTTCCTTCGTCGACATGCTCAGGCGCATCGTCGAGCTCGCCGGATCGGGCGCGGCGACGGAAGCCGCGGCCGCCGACGCGCGCGCGCAGCGCGAGGTGGTGCCGCCAAGCCGCGTGCTCGACGGATTCGGCGCATTCGGACCGCCGCCCGCGACCGCGCGTCCGGTGCCGGCGAACTATGCGGGGCGCGCAACCGTGGACCATCCGCCCGGATTCTACGGTCCGCCGGAGGGGCTGCTCGCGGTGAATACGCTGAGCCCGTCCGATCGGCTCAATCCGATCGATTTCGCTCCGCTCAACGCGCGGCGCGAAGCCTACCGGCTCGCCGAGCCGCAGGATCTGCGGGGGCCGATCTTCCTCGCCGCGCTGGCGCTTCTGGTGCTCGATGCGCTGGTGGTGTTCTCGCTCGCCGGCGGCATCCGCCGTCTCGTGCCGGCGCGCCGGATCGCGGCCGCCTTGCTCCTCGCGGCCGGACTCGCGGCGGCGCCGTTCGCTTCGCCGCGCGCCGCGCCGGCCGACGATCAGACCGCGATGAAGTCGACGGTCGAGACCAAGCTCGCCTACGTGGTCACCGGCGACGCCGAAGCCGACGCCGTCAGCAAGGCCGGGCTGCAGGGGCTCACGCTGTTCCTGGCGCAACGCACCGCGCTCGAAGCGGGGGAGCCGGTCGGCCTCGATATCGGGCGCGACGAGCTCGCCTACTACCCGCTGATCTACTGGCCGATCGTACCGGGCGTCGCCCGGCCCTCGGCGGAGGCGCTCGCGCGCGTCGATGCCTACATGAAGCAGGGCGGCACGGTGCTGTTCGATACGCGCGACGCAATCGCTGCGCCGCCCGGTCCGGGCGGCGAGACGCGCGGGCCGGGCATGCTCGCGCTGCGGCAGATTCTCGGCTCGCTCGACATTCCCGAGCTGGAACCGGTGCCGCGCGACCACGTGCTCACCAAGACGTTCTTCCTCCTGCGCGACTTTCCCGGACGCTTCACCTCGGGCCAGCTGTGGGTGGAGGCGTTGCCCGCCGAGAGCGAGGACGAGCCGCAGCGACCCGCGCGCGCCGGCGACGGGGTCTCCTCCATCCTGATCACCTCGAACGATCTCGCCGGCGCCTGGGCGACGCGGCCCGACAACCAGCCGATGCTGCCGCTGGTGCCGGGCGAGCCGCGCCAGCGCGAATTCGCGTTCCGCGCCGGCGTCAACATCGTGATGTACACGCTGACCGGCAACTACAAGGCCGACCAGGTGCACGTCCCGGCCCTGCTCGAGCGGCTCGGCCAGTAGGAGCCTAGATGGGTCTCGGCATTTCGTTCGCTCCGCTGGTGCCGTCCACCGTGCTGTGGACGGCGGTCGCGGTCGCGGTCGCGGTCGCGGCGCTGCTGATCCTGGTGCGAAGCCGCGGCGCATTGGTGCGCGCGATCGCCTTGGCCTTCGTCGCCCTCGCGCTCGCCAATCCCTCGCTCACGCGCGAAGACCGCGAGGCGCTGCCCTCGGTCGCCGCGATCGTCCTCGACCGCAGCCCGAGCCAGAGCTTCGGCGAGCGCCAACGCCAGACCGAAGCCGCGCGCGCGGCGCTGACCGAGCGGCTCGGCCGCATCAACAACCTCGAGGTTCGGGTCATCGAGGCCGGCCAGTCGGACGGGGAGACCGACGGCACGCGCCTGTTCTCCGCCCTCTCGGCGGGGCTTGCCGACGTGCCGCCCGACCGCGTCGCCGGTGCGATCCTGGTGACCGACGGCCGCGTGCACGATGTCCCGGCCGAGGTTGCGGCGCTCGGCTTCGCGGCGCCGGTCCACGCGCTCATCACCGGACGGCCCGACGAGCGCGACCGGCGCATCCAACTGATCACCGCGCCGCGCTTCGGCATTGTCGGCCAGTCGCAGACCGTCGTCTTCCGCGTCGAGGATTCCGGCGTGCGCGGAGGCTCCGCGCGCATCAAGGTCAGCCGCGACGGCGAGACGCTGGAGGAGCGCAACGCCGCGGCAGGCGAGACCGTGCGCGTGCAGGTGCCCATCCCCCACGCCGGTCCCAACATCGTCGAGATCGAGGCCTCGGAACTCGCGGGCGAGCTCACCACCGTCAACAATCGCGCGGTCGTCTCGATCGACGGCGTGCGCGACAAGCTGCGCGTCCTGCTGGTGTCCGGCGAGCCCCATTCCGGCGAGCGCACCTGGCGCAACCTGCTCAAATCCGACGCCAGCGTCGACCTCGTCCATTTCACCATCCTGCGCCCGCCGGAGAAGCAGGACGGAACGCCGATCAACGAGCTGTCGCTGATCGCCTTTCCGACGCGCGAACTGTTCCAGCAGAAGATTAACGAGTTCCAGCTCATCATCTTCGACCGCTACGCGCGCCAGGGCGTCCTGCCGATCATCTATTTCGACAACATCACCCGCTACGTGCGCGACGGCGGCGCCGTGCTGGTTGCCGCCGGGCCCGATTACGCCAGCCAGACCAGCATCTGGCGCACGCCGCTCGACGCGATCCTGCCGGCGGAGCCGAGCGGCCGGACCATGGAGCAGCCGTTCCATGCGCGACTGACCGACCTCGGCAAGCGTCACCCGGTGACGCGCGGCCTCGACGGCGCCGAGAGCGATCCCCCGCATTGGAGCCGCTTCTTCCGCCTCGTCGATACCCGCGAGGCGAGAGGGACCTCGGTCATGCAGGGTCCGGACAACAAGCCGCTGCTCGTGCTCTCGCGCGAGGGCGAGGGGCGGGTCGCCCTGCTCCTGTCCGACCACATCTGGCTGTGGGCGCGCGGGTTCGAGGGCGGCGGGCCGCACCTCGACCTGCTGCGCCGGCTCTCGCACTGGCTGATGAAGCAGCCGGACCTGGAGGAGGAAGCGCTGCGGCTCTCGGTCCAGGGCAAGCAGCTCTTGGTGCGGCGCCAGACCATGGCCGAGGGCGTCGATGACGTGACGCTCACGACGCCGTCGGGCGCAACGCAGACGTTGACGCTCAAAGCCACCGAGCCGGGACTTTGGCAGGGGGTCGTCGATGCCGCCGAGCTCGGCCTGTGGCGCGCGACCGACGGCAAGCTCACCGCGCTGATCAACGTCGGGCCGGCCAATCCGCGCGAGTTCACCGAGGTCACGTCGACCACGGAGGTGCTCGCTCCGCTCGCCAACGCGACCGGCGGCGACGCCCGCCGCCTGACCGACAAGTCCGGCCTCAACGTGCCGCGCGTGCTGGCGGTGCGCTCGACCGACACCTTCAAGGGCGACGACTGGATCGGCGTCAAGATGCGCGATGCCAGCGTCGTGCGCGGCATCGGCGTGCTGCCGGTGTTCGCCGGGCTGATCGGGCTCCTGCTGTTGGTGGGCAGCCTCGCCGCGACCTGGGCGCGGGAGGGGCGGTAGCCCGGATGGAGCGAAGCGACATCCGGGATCGGCCCGGTATTTCGCTGATGCTCAATTCCGGGATATTCTCACGGCATGGTCCGATACCGGCGGAATTTCGTCGCGGGCGGAACGTATTTCTTCACTGCGACGCTAATTGATCGAAGGTCGAGTGTGCTGGTCGATCACGTCGCGGCGTTGCGTGCGGCCATGCGCGCGACGCGGCAGGCGCACCCGTTCACCATCGATGCGGTCGTGGTGTTGCCCGACCACTTGCATATCGTCATGACGCTGCCGGCAGGCGATGCGGTTACTCAAATCGGTGGCGGCTGATCAAACGCCGATTCACCGACGGCGTCGCGAAGGCGGGCGCGCCCATCGTGCGCCGCCGGAATGGGGAACTCGCGCTGTGGCAGCGTCGATTCTGGGAACATACCGTCCGTGATGAGCGGGATTTCGAGCGACACCTCGATTACATCCACTTCAATCCCGTCAAGCATGGCCTCGTGGCCAGAGTTCGGGACTGCCATATTCGTCGTTTCACCACTACGTGCGACATGGGTTGTTGCCCGCGGATTGGGCCGGAGATTTCAGGCCAGATCAAGGAAGCTTCGGGGAGCGGCCAGCGAGCCCCGCATTTCGCTGACGCTCAATGCGGGCTACGGTCTACACCGGCACCCTGACCGTCGCCCGCAAACCCCCGAGCGGGCTGTCGCTCAGCATGATCTCGCCGCCGTGCGAGCGGGCGATGTCGCGGGCGATGGCGAGACCGAGCCCGGTGCCGCCTTCGTCCTGGTTGCGCGCGTCGTCGAGCCGGAAAAACGGCTTGAACACCTCGTCGCGCATGTTGGTCGGAATGCCCGGCCCGTCGTCGTCGACCGTCACGGTGAGATAGCGGTGGTCGCGATGGCCGGTGATCGCGATCGACGGCGCAAAGCGCGCGGCATTGGAGACCAGGTTGGCAAGGCAGCGCTTGAACGCCGCCGGCCTGACCGTGACGATCGGGACGCCGTGGAACACCACGCTTGCCTTGTGGCCGTGGCGTTCGGCATCGGTCTTCAATTCGTCCAGGAACGCGGCCATGTCGGTGGGCGCCGACGGCTCGCCGGAATCCCCGCGCGCGAAGGCGAGATAGGCCTCGATCATGCGCGCCATCTCGTCCACGTCCTTCTTCAGCGCCGCCACCTCCGGACCGTCGCCGAGAAGCGCAAGCTCGAGCTTGAACCGGGTGAGCAGCGTGCGCAGGTCGTGCGAGACGCCGGCGAGCATGGCGGTGCGCTGCTCCAGCGTGCGCTCGACCCGGCGCTTCATCTCCATGAAGGCATTGGCGGCGCGGCGCACCTCGCGCGCGCCGCGCGGCCTGAAATCCGGCACCTCGCGCCCCTTGCCGAAGCCTTCCGCCGCGTCGGCGAGCGCCAGGATCGGGCGGATCTGATTGCGCAGGAACAGGATCGCGACGCCGAGCAGCACCAGCGAGGTCCCGACCATCCACAACAGGAAGATCTCCGAATTGGAGGCATAGGCGGCGTTGCGGCGCGCGAACACGCGCATCACCGAATCATCAAGCTGGATGCGGATCTCGACGAGCGACGAGCGCCCGACCGTGTCGATCCAGAACGGGCGCCGGATCTGCTTGCTGATTTCCCGCGACAGCGCCTGGTCGAGCAGCGAGAAGAACGGCTTGGACCCCGTCGGCGGCAGATCGGTGCCGGGCAGGAAGTCGACGACCAGCCCGAGCCGTTCCTGCGCGATGCGCCGCAGCGTCGCCTGGTCCTCGTCCTGCGGATAGTTCCGGTAGACGTCGATCAAGGCGGCGATGTCCTGCGTCACCGCCGCCGAGAGCCGGTAGGTCACCGTGTTCCAGTGACGCTCCATGAACACGAAGGCGACGACCGACTGCAGGATCACCATCGGCGTGACGATGATGAGCAGCGAGCGGGCATAGAGGCCCGTGGGCATGAAGCCCTTGAGCCAGAGGGTGAAGCGGTCCCAGACGTCGGCCAGCCGGGCACCGGCGGTGCGCAAGGTCGAAAGGCCGAGCTCGAGCGAGGTCATGGCGCGACCATCAGGCGATAGCCGACGCCGCGCACGGTCTGCACGATCAGCGGATTGGCCGGATTGCGCTCGATCTTGCGCCGCAGGCGGTTGACCTGCACGTCCACCGCGCGCTCGCTGATGGTGCCGCCGTTGCCGGCGAGCGCGAGGCGCGGCACCGTCTCGCCCGCGCTTTCCGCGAGCACGCGCAGCATCTCGCGCTCGCGGTCGGTGAGGTGGACGATGTCCTCGCCGCGGCGCAGCTCGCCGCGCGCGAGGTGGAACACGAAATCGCCGAACCGCACCGATTCGGGCGCCGGGGTCGGGGCCGGCCGCGCGTGCTTGAGGATATTGGCGACGCGCAGCGACAATTCGCGCGGCTCGAACGGCTTCGCCACGTAATCGTCAGCGCCCAGCTCCAGCCCTTGGATGCGGCTCTCCGCCTCCGAGCGCGCGGTGAGCATCACGATCGGCACCATCGACCCGGCGCGGATCGCGCGCGCGAGATCGAAGCCGGATTCGCCGGGCATCATCACGTCGAGGATCAACAGGTCGAACTTGAGGCCGTCGAGCTTGGCGCGCGCCTCCGCCGCGGTTTCCGCCGTGGTGACGCGGTAGCCGACGTTGTTGAGATAGCGCGACAGCAGATCGCGGATACGCCGGTCATCGTCGACGACGAGGAGGTGAGGTGCGTCGTCGGCGGGGGTGACCGGGGCGGCGACCATCACAACCACTCAGGCGCGGGCGCGCCGCGCGCGGTCGGCCCGGGCGATCAGGCGCAGCACGGCGTCGCGGCCGTCCGGGTCCAGCATGGCGGTGAGGAATCGGCGTGCGGCCTCGTGCGCGCCCGGGCCGAGCTGGGAAAAGGCGCGGGCAATGCGCGCGGTCTGCAGGCCGGCGAGCTTCATGGCCAGAGCCTCGCCCTTGGCTGTGACATAGAGAAGGCGCTGGCGCCGGTCGTTCTCGCCTTCCTTCTGGATGATGTAGCCCTGGTCCACGAGCTGCTTGAGCACGCGGCCGAGCGACTGCTTGGTGATCTTCAGAATGTCGAGGAGATCGGCAACTTTCATGCCGGGATTGCGGTTGACGAAGTGCAGCACCCGGTGGTGCGCGCGGCCGAAGGCCAATTTGGCGAGCACCTCGTCGGGATCGCTGACGAAATCGCGATAGGCGAAGAACAACAGCTCGATCACGTCCCACGTCGGCTCGCCGAAATCGGCTTCCGCGTCGGAACGGGCGGGCCGGCCGGTGGAAATTATTATGTCAGCCATGTTGACATATTTCGGTTTTATTGTTACCCAGAACGGCGCGTCCGCGAAATGATCGTTCTCGCGCCGCGCGGCGTCCCATGCATCAGTTGCACCTGTCGAGCAGCCGCGCTGGCATGAAGCCGCCCGAACATATATCGGGACTTGGCCAACGACGCAAAACCGGCCGCCTGCCCGTGACCCGGGCGGCAACGCGGCCGCCGAGGAGCGAAAACGCCATGACGCAGTCCTACGACAAGATCGACGGCGTGATCTGGTACGACGGAAAGTTCGTCCGCTGGGCCGACGCCAACCTGCACGTCCTGACGCACGGGCTGCATTACGCGAGCTGCGTCTTCGAAGGCGAGCGCGCCTATGGCGGCGTCATCTTCAAGGGCACCGAGCACTCCGAGCGGCTGAAGGCATCCGCCCGCGCGCTCGACTTCGAGATTCCCTATTCGGTCGCCGAGATCGATGCGGCCAAGCAGCTGGTGGTGGAAAAGAACGCCAGGCCGAACGCCTATGTGCGTCCGGTCGCCTGGCGCGGCTCGGAAATGATGGGCGTGTCGGCACAGAGCAATACGATTCACCTCGCCATCGCGGCTTGGGAATGGCCGAGCTATTTCGATCCCGCCGAGCGGCTGAGAGGCATCCGGCTCGATCTTGCCGAATATCGCCGGCCCGATCCGAGGACCGCGCCGTGCCTCGCCAAGGCGGCGGGCCTCTACATGATCTGCACGATCTCGAAGCACCAGGCCGAGCGCAAAGGCTACGCCGACGCGATGATGCTCGACTGGCAGGGCCGGGTCGCCGAGTGCACCGGCGCCAACATCTTTTTCATCAAGGACGGCAGGATTCACACCCCGATTGCCGACTGCTTCCTCGACGGCATCACGCGGCGCACCGCGATCGAGCTCGCCAAGCGCCGCGGCATCGAGGTGATCGAGCGCCGCATCATGCCGGACGAGCTGGCGAGTTTTTCCGAGTGCTTCATCACCGGCACCGCCGCCGAGGTGACTCCGGTGTCGGAGATCGCGCAGTGGAGGTTCACGCCGGGCACGATCACCAAGCAGCTGATGGACGACTACACCGCCGAGGTGCAGCCGAAGGGCAAGGCCGCGGCGGCGTAGCATCATCACAGGCATTTTGAAGGGGTGCCCAAACGCCTGCCGCGCCGGCACCGGACGGCATCCACTCCCGACGGAAGCCAGAAGCCATCCGGTGCCTGCTTCGGCGCACGACACTTCGCGCCGCTGCGGCTCGTTCGGTCACATCAGTAACGCGCCTCGAAGGTCGTCATCTTGCTCACGTCCGGATAGAGGACGCCGACGGCTCCCTTGAGCGCCGAGCGTGGGTTGTACCAGATCGCCCCGTCGCGGGTGATCTCGATCTTCGGCAGGTCGCCACGCTGCACGGCCGGATAGAAAGTGAACTTCTCCGTCTTCGGATCGAACTTGATGATCGCCCCACCCATGGCGCCGTCGGCGATCCACATGTTGTTGTCCTGGTCGGGCCAGATGTCGTAGGGCTCGGCAAAGGCAGCCGGCATCCTGTATTCGACCGTCTTGCCGGTCGCCGGATCGATCTTGCCGATCCTGCCGTGGCTGAACACGCCGTACCACACCATGCCGTTGCGATCGACGCTGCCGCGGCGGATCAGGCAATACTGATCCTCATAGGCTGTCAGCGCCGGATATTCGGTGAATACCTCCTCCTTGGGATCGAACTTGGCCATCCGGCACTGGGTGAACTGCGACATCCAGATGTTACCCTGCTTGTCCTTGTCGGCGCCGTACGGATAGGAGTTCGGCGTCGGCGGCTCGTAGAGCGTGATTTTTTCCGCCTTCGCGTCCCATTTGGCGAGCCGGTTGCCGTTGATCACCGTCAGCCAGACGTTGTCCTCGGCATCGACGATCGGATCATGCCCGCGGCCCTTGAGATAGCCGCGCGGGTCGAGCGGGAAGCGATCCATCTTCCCGGTCTTGGGATCGAGGCGGCTGAGCTTGAACCCCACGGTCTCGCCCCACCAGACGATGCCCTTGGAATCGACGGTAATGCCGTGCGGGATGCCGCGCTCGGGCAACGGGTGGTGCTCGAACTTCACCGTGCGCGGATCGAGCTTGACGATCGCATTCGGCTGGCCGCGATCGGTCGTCCAGACGTTGCCGTCGTTGTCGAAATACGGGTTCTGTCCGATCGGACGGCCATTCTGCCCGACCTTTGGCATGTCGTACTCGATGTACATGGCCTTGGCCAAGGCCGCCTCGTCGAGCGGCATGTCGGCATCGATCGCGAGCGCCCGTTTCTTCGAATTCGGACCGAAGTTCGCGGCAAAATAATCGAGCAGGAGCTCCCGCTCCTTCAGCGTCATCTTGCCCGGTGGAACGGATGTATCCATCCCGTTCACCCGCTTGCTCATCATGTTGATCGCAGCGTCCCACGCGCCGCGATCCCCTTGCCGCAGCGACAGGAAGTTCACGCCGTGACACGACATGCAGACGCGCTCGGCCGCCGCGCGGCCGGGGCCGGGCGGATAGACCTTGTCGTAGTCGTGAGAGAATTCGACGTCCCTATCGGTGATCGTCGCGCGGCCGGGATAGCCGACGACGGTCGAGGGACCGTTGATGCCGGGCTTGGGCGTGGGGTCGGCGTCCTTAAGCACGAAGTCGGCGGTCGTCGTCGCGCCCGCCTTCACCGTGATCTTCTGTGGATCCGCGGCGAAACCTCGGCGCGCGACCGTCGCCTCGTATTCGCCCGGCAGCACGTTGATCGCCTGGTACTTGCCGCCGCTCGTGTACACCATGAAGGTGACGGGCTTGTCGGCGCCCCGCAGGTAGACGTGCGCCGCCGTGAACGGCTTCGCCGCCGTCACCGTTCCGGTCACCGCGCCGGTGCCCGCGATGGTGGATTCGGCAGCGAAACTTGGGCCGCCCACGCAACACGCGATCAGCATTGTCACGATGGGGAATTTCCGTCGCTCCCACATGGCATATCCTCCTGAGCGTTGCTCTGTTATCTGCAATGCGTGGACGGCCGCATGCATCGGCCGTCCGAACCCCGCGACGAGAGCGGCATGACGCCGCCGCGCCTCAATCCCGCACCACCACCAGCCGATCCGTCCCGGACTCCCCGCCCCATGCCTCGCCCGGGCGGCCGAGCATCTGACGCACGCTGGCGCCCTTCTTGTCGCTCGGGAAGCTCTCGAACTTCTCCGTCGCCGGATCGAAGCGCACGATGGCGTTGGCGGCAAAGTCGGTGAGCCAGACCTTGTCCTTGTCGTCGACGTAAACCGAGTAACAGCCGCGCGTGCTGTTGGGCAGTTGCCACGTCTTCCAGGCTTTCGCCGCGGGATCATAGCGGCCGACCTCGCCGGAATTCCAAAAGCTCACCCACAAGACGCCCTTCGAGTCGGACCAGACGCGGCGCGGCCCGACTCCTTTCTTCGGCGGCTCGACCACCGTTGCGGCGCCGCTGTCGACGTCGATCTTCGCGATGTGATCTCCGCCGAGCGAGGCGTACCAGACATCGCCCGACGGCGTCGTGGCGATCCCGTAGGGCCCGAAGCCCTTCGGCGCCTTCCATGCATCGACCTTCCCGGAACCAGGGTCGACGCGCCCATAGACACCGACTTGCCCGGTGAACCAAGCGGCGCCTTTCTTGTCGAAGGTCAGCGTGTTGAGATTGGCGTACGGAAATTCCTTCGGCAGCGGAAAGAGCTTCACCGTTTTGGTCGCGGGATCGACGCGCGCAATCGCGTTCTGACCGCCTTCGGTGACCCACGCCGCGCCATCGGGTCCGACGATCACGCCGTGCGGCATGGCATTGGGGCCGAGCGGGATTTCCTCGTTCTTGCCCGATGCCGGATCGAAACGGCCGAGAAAGCCCTTGCGTTGACCGGTGTACCAGACGGTGCCGTCCGCGGCCGGCGCCACGTCATGGGGACCGGCCCCGCGCGGCAGCTGGTAGTAGGTGACCTGCGCGGCCGAGGCGGCGTCGATCGCCAATCCGACGATGAGGCCGGCCACCGCAAGCCGCACCATGACGCCCTCCCTGGCCTGCGGAGAATCCAGGCCGTGTTGCATTTATTCCGCGGCTTCGCGCGGACGGCCGGGTGTCGCCCACCTTTCGGCCGCCGCGTCATCGACGTCCTTGGCTTCAACCCATTGGGTTTTCCCGGTCCGCTCCACCTGCTTCCAGAACGGCGCGCGGGTCTTGAGGTAGTCCATGAGAAACTCGGCGGCGGCGAACGCGTCCTGCCGATGCGATGCAGCAGTGACCACCAGCACGATGTTTTCGCCCGGCGTGAGACGACCGTAGCGATGGATCACCGCGACGCCCATGAGCGGCCAGCGCCGCTCGGCTTCCTCGACATGGCGCGCGATCTCGGCTTCCGCCATGCCGGGATAATGCTCGAGCGTCATGGCGGCGATCGGATCGCCGTTCTCGGCGCCGCGGCAGATGCCGGTGAAGGTGACGACCGCCCCGATATCGGTACGCCCGCGCGTAAGCGCCGCCGCCTCGGCGGCGATATCGATGGGCTCGCGCTGCAGACGGATGGTCACCACACGCCCTCACGTCGCCTCTCCCCGGCGGAGAGAGCGGAGAAGTCTATCCCCCCGTCATGGGCGGGAAGAAGGCGATTTCCTTTGCGCCGGAAATTGCCGTCTCGGGCCGCACGTGGCTCTTGTCGATCGCGGCGCGGATCACCTTGGGATTTTCGAACGCGTAGGCGTATTCCTCGCCGCGCTGCGCGAGCCACCCGATGAGATCGCCGACCGTCGCGATGCTCGCCGGCGGCTCGATCTCCTCTTCCGGCTTGCCGATGCGCTCGCGCACCCAGGCAAAGTAGCGGATCTTCACGTTCACTCGTCCATCACGTGCCGGAGCCCGGCGCGGAAGTAATCCCAGCCGGTATACAGCGTCACGATCGCCGACAGCCACAGCAGGGTGAGGCCGATGTTGGTGGTGACCGGCAGGATGACGTCGCCGGCCTCCCCGGCCAGCAGGAATCCGACGGCCACGAGCTGCGCGGTCGTCTTCCATTTCGCGAGCCGCGTGACCGGCACGCTGACGCGCAGCTCGGCGAGATATTCGCGCAAGCCCGAGACCAGAATCTCGCGGCACAGGATGACGACGGCGGCCAGCAGCGACCAGCCGCGGATGGTATCGACGGCCGCAAGCATCAGCAGGCTCGCCGAGACGAGCAGCTTGTCGGCGATCGGATCGAGCATGCGCCCGAGCGCGGATTGCTGGCCCCAGCTGCGGGCGAAATAGCCGTCGAGGATGTCGGTAATGGCGGCGGCGATGAAGACCGCGAGCGCAACCCAGCGCGGCCACAGCCCGCCGTCGAGAATTCCCGACCAATACATGCAGCCGACCACGACCGGAACCGTGGCGATGCGGGCATAGGTAAGAAGATTCGGCAACGCCAGGGGGCGTGCGGGCAAGAGCGGTCGAGTCATCTCGGTCATGGCGGGACAGAACACCCGGACCTGCCGCGCGTCAACCGTGGTTTCATGCCGGTGCGTATCATCAGCTACGTCGCCTTCTCATGGAAGAAGTCGTAGATCCGACGCGCGGTCTCGGCATTGATCCCGGGGACCTGCGCGAGATCGGTCATGGATGCCCGCTCGATCGCCTTGAGCGTGCCGAAATGGTGGAGCAGCGCGCGCCGGCGCGTGGGGCCAATGCCGGGGATTTCCTGCAAGCCGGCCTCGCGGAGGTCGCGCTTGCGGCGCTGGCGATGGGAGCCGACCGCGAAGCGGTGCGCCTCGTCGCGCAGCCGCTCGATGAAGTAGAGAACCGGGTCGCGCGGCGGCAGCTTGAACGGCGTCCGGCCGGCCATGTGGAAAGTCTCGTTCCCGGCATCGCGGTCGGCACCCTTGGCGATCGAGATAATCGGCACGTCGCCGACGCCAAGACCGGCGAGCGTCTCGCTTGCGCTGCTCAGTTGACCCGGTCCGCCGTCGATCACCACCAGATCGGGCCACGGCGAATCGGTTTGCTCCGTGTCCTCTGGAAGCTTCATCTCCGCTGGCACGGCCTGCTCCCTCCCCCCTTGTGGGGGAGGGGTGGGGAGGGGGGTCTGTTCCACGCTCAGAGAATTCGACGCACCCCCCTCCCTGTCCCTCCCCCACAAGGGGGGAGGGAACGCCAGCGGCGCGGCCGCCACCTTCTCCGCCACGGGGGAAGTCGCGGCAGCGTGGTCAGTCTCGGCGGCGCGCGGTGCCTCCTCGATCAGGCGCTTGAAGCGGCGCGCAAGCACCTCGCGCATCATGCCGTAGTCGTCCCCCGGCGTGAGCTGCGCCGTGCGGATGTTGAACTTGCGGTACTGATTCTTCCGGAACCCCTCGGCACCGGCGACGATCATGGCGCCGACGGCGTTCGAGCCCTGGATGTGGCTGTTGTCATAGACCTCGATGCGCCGCGGCGCGCGCGGCAAGCAGCCGCTGCTGCGACGACGTCTCCGCCAGCTTGCGGCCGAGCGCTTCCCGCGCGTTGGCGAGCGCGTGATCGACCAGCTCCTTCTTCTCGCCGCGCTGCGGCACGACGATCTCCACGCGGTGTCCGCTCTTGGTCGTCAGGGCCTCGGCGAGCAATGCCCGGTCGGCGATATCCTGCGAGATGAGGATGCAGCGCGGGCACGGCTTGTCGTCGTAGAACTGGGCGAGGAACGATCCGAGCACTTCGGCCGCCGACAAGGACCGGTCGGCCTTCGGGAAGTACGCGCGGTTGCCCCAGTTCTGGCCGGTGCGGAAGAAGAACACCTGGACGCAGGTGAAGCCGCCCTGCTGATAGGCGGCGAATACGTCCGCCTCCGTGACGCTGCGCGGATTGATGCCCTGGTGCGCCTGGATCGCCGACAGCGCGGCGAGGCGGTCGCGGTAGGCGGCGGCGCGCTCGAAATCGAGCGCCCCGGCCGCCGTCTCCATCTCGCGCGCGAGTTGCTCGCGCACCGCGTGGCTGCGGCCGGCGAGAAACGCCTTCGCCTCGCGCACCAGTTCCGCGTAATCGTCGGGCGCGATCTCGCCGGTACAGGGCGCCGCGCAGCGCTTGATCTGGTGCAGCAGGCAGGGCCGCGTCCGGCTTTCGTAGACCGCGTTCGAGCAGGAGCGAATCAGGAACGCCCGCTCGAGCGCGGTGATCGTGCGGTGGACCGCCTGGGCCGACGCAAACGGCCCGTAATAGTCGCCCGGGCGCGCGCGGGCGCCGCGGTGCTTGATGATCTGCGCCGCCGAATGATCGCCGGTGATGAGGATGTAGGGGAACGACTTGTCGTCCCGCATCAGCACGTTGAAGCGCGGGCGCAGCCGCTTGATCAGGTTCGCCTCGAGCAGCAGCGCCTCGGTCTCGGTTGCGGTCGTGATGAATTCGAGGGTCGCGGTCGCCGCGATCATGCGCTCGATGCGCGGGTCGTATCCGGTCGGCCGCCCATAGGCGATGATGCGCTTCTTGATGTTCTTGGCCTTGCCGACATAGAGCACCTCGCCCGCGGAATCGATCATGCGGTAAACGCCGGGGGAAGCCGGCGCGAGCCTGGCGTGGGCGATGATCGCGGCACGACCGGCGGCGAGCGGGCCGGACAAGTCGGATGCCGCAAGGTCGACGGCCGGCTCGGCCTCGGGCAGGGTCGGCTCCTCGTCCTCCTCCCTGAGATCGATGTCGGGCTCGAGGTCTTTCTTCAACGTCGGCATGGCGAACAGGTAATGGCAGCCAACCGTCGACGCGAGAGCGCTTGTCGGGCGGACGGGGGACAAGACCTATTGTAGCTGTCGGGCCCCCAGCAGCGGAATCGTCTCCCTATCCTACTCCGATTCGGCGTCAACGATCGTTTCTGGGCGCCGTCCGAGGCTCCAAGTGCTTGTTTAACCGGCTGAATCGACGGCCTGTTGTTTTTTAGTCACGGCCTCCACCTTTTTTCCTCCACGGCCGGACTGGCGGCCCGTTTGCCTTGAGTTGGTAACATCGCGGGCGTAGATTTCGCAGGAATAAGGGTAGCCAGGAGACCGTGGTGAAGCGGGTTCTACTTGCGACCGTGGCGATGGCTGTACTGTCGGCGGCTGGGCAACCGGCTGCCGCGGCGGATCTCGGCCGTGTTCCGGTCGGGGCGCCGGTTGCGGCCCCAGCGCTCGTCTACGATTGGACCGGCCTCTATGTCGGCGGCAATGCCGGCTACTCATGGGGCCGGACCGACGTCGACTATACCCTGGGCGGCTTGCCGGTCGCCCGCACCACGCTCGATCCCAACAGCTTCATCGGCGGCGGCCAGATCGGATACAACTGGCAACTCGGGTCCATGGTGGTCGGCGTCGAAGGCGACCTCGCCTGGCGCCACGGCACCGATGCCGCGACCATCACCAGCGGCAATGTTTTCGGAGATTTCGCGGCCTTCAGCACCGAGCAGAATTGGGTCGGCACGGTGCGCCCGCGCGTCGGCTTCGCCGCCAACAACTGGCTGATCTATGGGACCGGCGGCGTCGCTTTCGGCGGCTTCAAGCACGCCTACACCGAGACGCGTCCCGGCGTCGTCACGCGCACCGCGGCCGATTCGGACACCAAGGCGGGGTGGACCGCCGGCGGCGGCGTCGAATACGCTTTCAGGAACCATTGGTCGCTCGGCGTCGAGTACCTTTACATGGATTTCGGCAGCGCCACGCTGAACCAGCCGGCAATAGGTCCTCTGCCCGCCTCATCGGCGAGCTTCGACGACAAGTCGCACGTGGTCCGCGCGAAGGTGAACTACAAGTTCGACTGGACGACGCCCATCACGCGCTGAGAACTGTTAAGCGCAATGGCGGTCCCGGCAGGCCCCGGCGACGGGGCTTTTTTGTTGCCCGCGGGACCGGCCCGAGAAGCCCTGTGAGATCATATGGTTAATGGACCGCTAACGGCACACCCCTGCACGGGCGCTTTTCCTCCTCGGTGTGTCTTTTGAGCACTAGACGAGCGGGGACGTAAGCGGCAATTTGCCGGTTCAATTCTTACGACCTAAGGACCTTGAGGAAACGGAGGCTGAGTTATGAAACGTGTCATCACACTCGGAATTGGCGTGCTGGCTCTCGTTGGCGGCACGATCACGGCAGGCGCCGCCGATCTGGCGCGGCCGGTCCCAGCGGCGCCGGTCTTCGCCCCGACTCCCATCGCGAACTGGTCGGGCTTCTACGTCGGCGTCGGCGTGGGCGGCCGATGGACCGAAACGGACTGGACCACGACCTGTCTCCAGCCCACGTTGGCGCCGGGCTGCCCTGGGAACAACGCTTTCTTTCCGGGACGGTTCAACGTCGACAATCCCTCGCAGTTCGATATGAGCGGCTTCCGGGTGAGCGGCTATGCCGGCTACAACTGGCAGATCGGCAGCTGGGTGCTCGGCGTCGAAGGTGATTTCGGCTGGGCCGACAACGAACAGACCCACAACGGCATCCCCGGCACGCATCTGCTCGGATTGAGCGGCGGCGACCTTTCGTCGGTGAGGGACCGCTGGGACGCCAGCATCCGCGGCCGGGCAGGCTTCCTCTTCACCCCGACCGCGCTGCTCTACGTCACGGGTGGCGTGACCTGGCTGGACAAGGAAGTGAATGCCTCCTGCCCCACGCTTAGCTTCGTTGCAGGCGGCTGGTGCGCCGTCGGACACAACGAGACCGCCTCCAAGACGCTGGTTGGCTGGACCCTGGGCGGCGGCATCGAATGGATGTTCGCCCCGAGTTGGATCGTCCGCGGCGAGTATCGCTACTCCGACTACACGGGCGACGGCTTGGGCGTCCGCTTCTTCCCCACCGTTGCTGCCGACACATTCGACGCGGTCATCGATCAGAAGACGCACACCGCGTATGTCGGTCTCTCCTACCTGTTCAACTGGCGATAATCATCACGGCGAAGCCGGATGAAAAAGGCCCCGGGCAACCGGGGCCTTTTTAATTCCATCGCCATCTGGACCGACCCAGTGCGGTGGATTTGAAGTTCCTATCAGATCGTGCGGTAGCCGAGCGGATGGTGTCGCTGCAGCCGGGCGGACCCTCGGTGCCTTTGCTGCTCCACTGTGTCTTTTCTGCACTAGACGGTGGATAGGCGGCACCTCACAGTGGCGATCGTCTCCACGGGTGGGCGTACGGAGGCCAGATGATCACCGGACGGGCTCGTGCATTGGCCATCGGGGTGCTGGCTGTTGCAGCCGGCCCGGCTGCGGCTGCGGATATCGGGGCGCCGCCGCCCATCGCCCGCGCGCCGGCGATTGCGCCGCCTCCGGTCAACAGCTGGACCGGATGCTACATCGGCGGTCATGGCGGCGGGGCCTTCGTCAACGTAAGCCGCGCCTGGACGGTCACCGACCATTATCAATTTGCCGGCTCGGCGTTCGATACCGACCTCACCACCTTCGCCGCCGGCGGCCAGCTCGGCTGCCAATGGCAACTGAACCAGTGGGTGGTCGGCCTCGAGGGAGGGGGAAGCTTCGTAGGCAAGGACAATACCGTCCACCGTTCGCCGTTCCTCAGTCCGGTCGGGTCCGATCCGGTTTTCGTCGGCAACAATATCGAGTCGGTTCTCTTCGCTGTCGGCCGCGTCGGATATCTGTTCACGCCGCAGCTGCTGGCCTACGCAAAGGGTGGCTACGCCAACGTCGGCGTCCAGAGCCACATCCAGGATAGCCTCAACGCGGCGGGCACCCTCCTGCACTTTTCCGATAGCACGGTCCGCCATGGCGGCTGGATAGCCGGGGCGGGAATCGACTGGTTGTTCGCGCGCGACTGGATCATCGGGGTCGATTACAGCTTCATCCATACCGAGACCGTGACCCACACGGGGTCTATCGGAGGCGTCGCGCCTGCTCCGCCGCTGTTCTACCAAACCGACATCAATGCCGACCTGCACATGGTGGTGGCCCGGATCAGCTACCTGTTCCACTGGGGCGGCCGCCCGTAATCCCGGCAAGCTCCGTTGCAACGAAAGCCCCGGGCAAGCTGGGGCTTCCCAATGGCGTGACTGCGCGGCGATCGCCGCGATTCGCCACGATATTCACCCCGCCACGCGCGTCGCCGCAAATGCTGGCACGCGCGCCGCGAACGCGTCGAGCCACGCGTCGAGCCGCGGGTAATCGGCGCGCCAGCGGCCGGCAAATCGCAAATCCTGATAGCCGAGCGCGCAGGCGAGCGCGATCTGGCCGACATGCGGGGTGCCGTCGAGCGCGGGTGGATTCGCGTCGAGGGCCGCGAGCGCCCGGCTTACCTTGCCGGCCTGATGCTCGAGCCATTTCGGCTCGTGACGATCCGCGTTGCGCCAGCGCCCTTCATAGACCTGCAGGAGCGACGCATCCATGAGGCCGTCGCACAGCGCCTGCAGGGTCAGCGCCGCGAAGCGCGCGGTTGGCTCGCTCGGAACGATGCGGCCGCCGCCGGCGCGATAATCGAGATATTCCAGGATCACGCGCGAGTCGAACAGCCGCGTGCCGTCATCGAGAATCAGTATCGGGATCTTGCCGAGCGGATTCTGCCGGCGCACCGGATCGGCCGGGTCCATCGTGTCGGCCCGCTCGATGCTGATCTCGTCTTCGAGGCCGAGCAGGCTCGCCGCGATCCTGACCTTGCGGCCGAACGGCGAAGCCGGACCGGAGCGCAGAATCATCATGGCGTTGTTCCAACGTGAGCGCGATGCGGCCGTACGCGGACGTAGGGCCCAACGCGGCTGAAATCGGGTACGGCGGCCCCCCGCGCGCGCGGAGGCTCAGCCGGTGATGACCAGGTTGACCGCTTTCGGGCCCTTGCCCTTCTTGTCGGGCTCGACATCGAAACTGATGCGTTGGCCCTCGGCGAGCGTTTTGAGTCCGGCGCGCTCCACCGCAGTGACATGGACGAACACGTCGCGCCCGCCGTCGTCGGGTTTGATGAAGCCGTAGCCGCGCTCGCCGTTGAAGAACTTGACCGTGCCGGTCATCGCCATCGGGAAGTCTCCTTTCCCAGTTGCTTCACCGCCCGCCCCCGCGGCGCGACGGCTCGGCCGGACATTCGCAATCGGGGAAAGGCGTCGGCCGCACGCGACGACACTCAGTTCCGCCGGCCCCCCTCGGGAGGCAGAACGTCAGAGCCAGCCGGGAAAAACTAGACAAATGCACGCGCGCTGGAAAGAGGCGAGCAGTGCTTCGCTTCACTTTTCGCCGGTGAGCCGGTCGATCCTCGTGCCGCCCTTGCGGTCGCCGGACAGGATCGCAGCGAGGGCCGGAAGCATGGTGGCGAGTTCGCGCTCCAGCATCCATGGCGGCTTGACGATAACGAGCCCGCTTCCGGTGAGGCGGTCGCCGTCGCGCGGCTCCGCAATCGTCAACTCGGCGCGCAGGACCTTTGCAATGACGCGCCGCTTGAGCCCTCGCGCAAAGGCGTCGGACTCGCGGCGGTCCTTGATCGGATACCACAGCATATAGGTACCGGTTGGCCACTTGCGATGCGCCGCCGCAAAGCGGTCGGCGAGCCGGGCGAACTCGTCCG
>WNGA01006708.1_pt1 | contig 20965 bp, 24 predicted proteins | sample 5400061 | NCBI WGS metagenome assembly WNGA01 (sample SAMN13153366, study PRJNA577476) | soil metagenome | isolation source: 100 cm soil or saprolite under grassland replicate 2 | place: USA:California | collected 2016-06-15
CACGATGCTGCGAAGGGCCCGCCGTAATGGCCGGGCCCATCTACTCCGCTCCCCGGCGATCGGCGGCCCGCCGATCACACGTTCCATCCCGGCTTCCACGGAAGGAGCCTAGGCGTGACGCCGGGCAGTGTCAAGGGACCGGCCACGACGGTAGTGTCTAAGGTTGAATGTGACGCTCCGCTCGCCGCTGATTCGACCCGTGGTACGGTCACTTCATGGTCAGGCGCCCGAAACGCCCCCGCGACCCCAACCGGCTCCCGAGACTCATCGCAGATATCTCATGCATTACAACTTCGCTCGGATGCACAAGACGCTGCGGGTGACCCCGGCCATGGAGGCGGGGAAGGCCGATCACGTGTGGTCGCTGGAGGAGATCGCAGAGTTGGCCGCATAGCCATGGGTGTTCGAGTGTTCGAGATGGCACTCGGAGTCGGCGCCTTCGGCCTCGCCATCGATCTGCTGTCATGGACATACTTCATCCAAGCTGCCGCCCAGAAGAAGCGGGTGTCCGGGCTGTGGATAGTCAGCACGGTGTGTTACGGGTTTGCCCTGCTGGCAATCATGATCTCCGCAGTGCTTGGTCACCAGCGCCGAGCCAGATTTGGCGGAGCGTACCTTGTGCTGACGCTCGCCGTTCTGCTTGCTGCAAACCTCGTTGCGGCTGGACTTCATTGGCGATTGCTGGCGCGGCTTGAGCGAGAAGCACGCGGGAAGAGTGTCCCTGGCTAAACTAACCCCGCAGGTGGAACGACCACTGGGCTGCGCGATTCAAGCTGAGACACTGACGCCACGATCGCACGATCGACCGTCATGGTCGGCCGCCGCGCGAGTGACTTACGCGATCGCGAGCGGAATCCGCCGGCCATCGGGCCGGCGCCAGATGGTCCGGAACTCGCGATCATACGTCCACACCCGGTCGTCCGGTTGCTTGCCGGAAAGGGCCGCGAGCCAGGCGTCGGCCAGGTCGGGCTCGTGCTCGGCGTAACGAGCCAGCCACTCGAGGACCTCGAACCACATCGCCCGCCCATCGTCGGTCCGGTCCGCGACGACGGGGAACTCCTCGAGGAAGCGGCGCACTCGCTGCCGCTGAACGGCGTGCGGGAGGAGGAAGCACGCCTCGGCCAGCACCGGGAGGCACAGGACGAGCGTCGTCCCGGCCAGCCGGCCGAGGTCTCGGAGACTAACCTTGTTCAGCGCGCCACGCGCATCGCACACGGCCACCAGCGGCCCCGTGTCGCGCAGGATCACGCGCGTTTCCGCCGCATCCTCGCGAGGACGGCGCGGCGAACCGCCCTCCGGTCGCGGAGGTCGACCCGGCGGGCAGGCAAGCCGGGCGGGTCGGGGTACGCCGCATAGATCTCGGCCATGATCTCGGCGGGACGCCGGGACATGCCGCGCCGTCCGATCCGCCGGTCATGCTCGGCGCGGATCGCCTCGCGGACGATCCGGGAGATCTGGACCCCCGCTTGCCGCAGGCGCGCCACCTTCCGCGCGTCGTCCTCGCCGAGCCGCACGTTCAACAATTTCACGGGACTCACGGTAAAGACCATCGTGTCGCTATGTCAAGCCTCCCGCCGCAGTCCGCTGGAGCCCCCCGCGCTCCGCCACATCCGCGATACACTGGCCGCGATCGGGCGCCCACGCGACCGGTCACGTCATGGTCGCCGACCCCCTCGTCTTCCGCGATCTCTACACTCCCACGTTCGCCCGGCTGATGCGCGGCCAGGTCCTGACGATCACCGCGCGCGAGTACGTCGAGGCGGCCCGCGCGCTGGGCGCGCCGGCCTGGCGCATCGCCTGGCACCACGTGCTGCCGAACGTGACGGCGCCGATCGTGGTCCAGGCCTCGCTGAGCGTGGCGTTCGCCATCCTCGCCGAGGCCTCGCTCTCCTTCCTCGGGCTCGGCATCCAGCCGCCCGGGGCGTCCTGGGGCAGCATGATCAATGCCGGCCGCGGCTACCTCCAGCAGGCTCCCTGGATCGTCTTCGGGCCGGGCGGCGCCCTCTTCGTGACCGTGGTGGACTGAGTTTCGTGGGCGATGCCGTCCGCGACGCGCTCGATCCACGGCTGCGGGCGTGAAACAGCCTGTTGGTGCGCTGTCGTGCCAGCCTTCTTCCTCAGGCGCTTCCGCGCAGGCGGGGGTCGAGGGCGTCCCGCACCCCGTCGCCCACGAGGTTGAACGCGAGCACGGCCACCATGATCGCGACGCCGGGGACCGTCGCGACGTGGGGGGCGACGAGCAGCACATCGCGGCCCGTCGACACCATGAGACCCCACGAGGCGGTGGGCGGCTGCACGCCGAGCCCGAGAAACGAGAGCGCCGCCTCCAGGAGAATCGCGTTCGCCATGAAGAGGGTCGCGTAGACGACGATGCCGGGCAGGATGTTGGGCAGGACGTGGCGCCGGAGCACGGCCGGCGCCGCCGCGCCGAGGGCGCGGGCGGCGGCGACGTATTCCGTCTCCCGCAAGGCGAGCACGGCGCCGCGGACGATGCGGGTCACGGCGGGAACGCCCCAGATGCCGACCGCGATGGTCGTGTTCAGCACGCCGGGGCCGAGCGCCGCCACGATGGCGAGCGCCAGCAGGAGATACGGAAAGGCGAGGAGGATCTCGATGCCGCGCATCATGACCGCGTCGAGCCAGCCGCCGGCAAAGCCGGCGATCGTCCCGAGCAGCATCCCCCCGGTGAGGGCGATCAGCACCGACAGCACGCCGACCAGCAGCGCCACCCGCGAGCCGTAGATCACGCGCGAGAGGATGTCGCGTCCGAACTCGTCGGCGCCGAGCCAGTACTTGGCCCCCGGCCGCGTGCGCTTCTCGACGAGACTCTGGCGCGTGGGATCGTAGGGCGCGAGCCACGGCGCGAGCGCGGCGCTCAGCGCGAGCACGACGACCAGCGCCAGGCCGATCAGCGCCAGTCGATTGCGGCGGAAGCGCGACCACGCGTTCATTCCCGCGCCGGGGCGGCGGTCAGCCCTGGCGCCCGATGCGCGGGTCGAGCAGGCCGTAGGAGAGGTCGACGAGCAGATTGACGACGACGAACGCGAGCGCGAAGACCAGCACGGCGCCCTGCAACAGGATGTAGTCGCGGGCGAAGATCGCCTTGACCACCAGCCGACCGAGGCCCGGCCACGCGAAGACCGTCTCGGTGAGCACGGCGCCCCCCAGGAGCTGGCCCGACTGCAGGCCGAGCAGCGTGAGGATCGGGATGAAGGCGTTTCGCAGCGCGTGCCGGCCGAGCACCCACCCCTCGCCCACGCCCTTGGCCCGCGCCGTGCGCACGTAGTCCTCGCGCAGCACGTCGAGCAGGGCCGACCGCGTCATGCGCGCGATCATCGCCACCGACGGCAGCGCCAGCGTGATCGCCGGCAGCACCAGGTGCGACGGCGACCCGGCGCCACCGACGGGCAGCCAGTTGAGCCAGAGCGAGAACACGACGATCAGCACCAGACCCGTCCAGAAGATCGGCATCGACAGCCCGAACAGCGAACCGAGGCGCGCGAGCGCGTCGAAGATGGAGTTCGGCCACACGGCCGACGCGAGGCCGGCCCCGATGCCCGCGACCGCCGCGATCAGGAGCGCAGCGATGGTCAGCTCGAGGGTGGCCGGCCACGCGTCGGCCAGCTCGGCGGCCACCGGACGGTTCTGCTGGATCGACCGCCCGAGGTCGCCCCGCAGCACGCGGCCGACGTAGTCGAGGTAGCGGACGAGGAACGGCTTGTCGAGACCGAGGTGTTCGCGGAGCTTGGCCACCGCGTCCTTGGTGGCGTGTTCGCCGAGCATGAGCGCGACGGCGTCGCCCGGCAAGAGATCGACGGTGAGCATGACCACGAAGACCACGCCGAGCAGGACGGGCACGGCGAGGAGGAGGCGGCGGACGATGAAGGTCAGCACCCGCCGCCTCCGGTGACGGCGCCTACTTGTCGAGCCAGGTCTTCCAGAGCGCCAGGTTGTACTCGACGGGGTGGATGCTGAAGCCCTTCACGCCGGCGCGGGCGGCGATGATCTCCTTGGTCGTGTACACGGGGATCCACACCATCTCCCGGGCGAGGATGTCCTGGACCTCGCCGTAGAGCTTCTCGCGCTCGGTCTGGTTGAGGCTCCGGCGCGCCTGCTCGACGAGGGCGTCCACCTTGGGGTTCGCGTAGCGCGACGTGTTCCAGCCCGTCGGCGGCGTGCTCCGGGAATGGAAGAGGGCGTAGAGCGAGTAGTCCGCGTCGGCGTTGGAGGTCACCCAGCCCAGCGTGAACAGGTGATGGTGGAGCGGGTTGCCGCGCACCTGCTGGAACACCGCCGCCCACTCGAGGATCTGCACCTTGGCCTCGACGCCGACCTCCTTGAACATGGCCTGGACGGCCTCGGTGATCTCGCCGTCCTTGGGATAGCGGCCGCGCGCGGCCAGCCACGACAGCGACAGCCGCTGCCCGCCCTTGACCATGATCCCGTCGGGCCCCGTCGTCCAGCCGGCCTGGGCGAGGAGGGCCTTGGCGCGAGCGCGATCGAACGGGTAGAGGCGGTCGAGCTGCATGTCCTTGTAGCCGAACACGCCCGGCGCCAGGACCCCGCGGGCCGGCCCCGCCGAGCCCTCCATGATGTTGTCGAGGATGGCCTTGCGATCGACGGCGTGGAGCAGCGCCTGCCGTACGCGCACGTCGTCGAGCGGCGGCTGCCCCGCGTGCAAGCCGACGAAGACGACGCGGATGCCGGTCGTCTCGTGGACCGTGAACCTCGAATCCTTGCGTAGCGACGGGAGCTGAGCGGGCGAGGGGAAGAGCACCATGTCGGCGTCCCCGGTCTGGAGCGCGATCATCCGCGCGCCCTCCTCCGGCACCACCTTGAAGATCACGCGATCCACGAGCGCCTTGTCGCCCCAGTAGTCGGGGTTCCGCTCGATGATGACGTGGGTGTTGGTCTTCCACTCCACGAACTTGAACGGGCCGGTGCCCACCGGCGCCCGGCTGAAGTCGGGGCCCATCTTCTGCACCGCCGTCGGCGACACGATGCCCATGCAGTACATGGCCAGCGTCCGGAGGATCGGGCCGTAAGGCTCCTTGGTGATCACGTCGACGGTGAGGTCGTCGACGACCTCGGCGCCGTCGAGCGAGCCGGCGAGACTGGCCCAGCGCGCCGGCGGAGTACCCTTGAGCGCGCGGTCGAAGGTGAACTTCACGGCGGCCGCGTTGAAGGGCGTGCCGTCGTGGAATTTCACGCCCGGCCGCAGCTTGAAGCGCACCTTGGTGGGCGACATCACTTCGTAGGAGGTCGCCAGCGCCGGCTTGACCTGCATCTTCTCGTCGAGCGTCAGCAGCCCCTCGAGCATGTTGAAGTAGACCCAGGCGCCGGGGGCGGTGGTCTCGAGGTTCGGGTCCAGCGAGACGGGATCGGTGGGCCGCACGATCGTCAGCGTGCCGCCGCGCTTCTGGGCGTCGGCCGGGCGGACGGGCGCGACCGCGAGACCCAGTGCCAGCAGGCCGACCAGCAGTCGAGAGGCGAGAGTACCCATGAACCTGCTCTCCTTGTCCGCCGTCGGGGGACTCATGGCGGCCGCTGCATCGGCGCCGGCTCGAGCGGATCGCGGCCCGCGCAGGGCGCCGTCACGCCGCCCTCGCCAGCTCGTCGACGTTCGCCCAGCTCATCGCGCGCCGGCCGGATTCCAGATCCTCGATCATCGCGATCAGTCGCTCCGTCAGCGCCATGCCGAGCCCGAGCCCTCTGGCCTTCGCGACCGTCGCTCCCAGCAGCGCGCCGACCTCCGTCTGGCGACGGCGCACCGCGAGGTCGCGCCAGATGCCGGTCTTGGTCTTGGTGTGCGCGCGGTAGTGGGCGGCGACGATCGCCATGGCGCGGCCCCGCGCGGAGACGTCGCCGCGGGCGGCCGCCCGGTAGATCGCCGGATCGAACTCGTCGAAGGCTTCGAGCGTGATCCCGGCGGCGTCCGCCACCGCCATGCTCTCGCTCACGAGCGCGACCAGCATCTGCTGGACCTCCGGCGAGCGCTCCACCACGTCGTAGACGTGCGCGTCGACGACCGCGGTGGCCACCAGCAAGGCGCCGTAGACGTGCTTGGCCCACGTGTAGCCGAGGATGTTGCCGGTGACCTCGGTCGGCGCCACCGCGCCCAGAACCTTCGCGAGACGCTGGACCCGGTCGCTCACGCGGCCGTCCAGCTCACCGAGGACGAGGGCGCCCCTGCCGCCGTGGAGGATCCGTCCCGGGGCCGTCCAGTCCGCCGCCCAGTTGACGAGGCAGCCGACCGTACGCCGGGCGCCCACGGCCCTGGCGATCAGCTCCTCGTTGAGACCGTTCTGCAAGGACACGATAGCGCCGTCGGGCGCCAGGCGAGGCGTGAGGACCTCGAGCGCGATCGGGGTATCCTGCGACTTGACGGCCAGCAGCACGAGCGCGAGGTCCTCACCGAGGGCGGCGGGCGTGATCGCGCGCACCGGCACCGTGAACGAACCCTCACGGCTCTCGACGGTGAGCCCGTGGGCGTTCATCGCCTCGACGTGATCCTCCGCACGATCGACGAGGAGCACGTCGTGGCCTGCCCGGGCGAGGGCCGCCCCGGTCACGCCGCCGATGGCGCCTGCCCCGTACACCGTCATCGTCATGGACACTCCCTCGCACCCGCGGCGAGGCGCGGCACCTCGGCCTCGCGGTAGTGGCGGCCGACCACCTGCAGCCCCCCGGGACACAACGGCCCCGCGCACAGGCGAATCCTACTCAGCGGCGACGGCGTGGTCAAGGATGACGTGATCCTTCGTGAGGGACGAGGAGAGGGTGCAGGACGCTGAGACCGAGCGCCACGGGGCCGGGGTGATGGCCGCTCCCGGTGGTGGTACGTTATTCGTCGGGGCCAAGTAGCGCGTCCACTTCCCAGGGGCTCGACGTGATCCCGGCCGCCATCGCCGAGCGTGACCAGCAGCGTCCTGGGAATCCACACGAAACGAAGTTCCAATAGGCCATCTGTAGGGCCACGGCCGCCTAGAGGTTCGCGAATTCATAACTATGCAGAGGCACTACATGAAGGGGTCTCTTTCTGGCGAGCCACTACAAGCTACGGACAACGCCCCTTTTCAACAAGGGCTTGACGGAGCTCGGTCGTTCCTCGACACTCTAGGGCACCCTACGATACACTGGAATCCGGAGGACACAATGCGATGAGCGAACCCAAGGTGATCGTAGAGCCGAACCCATTTGTGGTGACGATTTCAGCTGGTGCCCCCGCTGGCGTCAAGGGCGTCAGCCTTACTATCGTCATCCCGCCGGCTCAGAGCCCGAAAGTCCAAATCGGCGGTCGGTGAAGCTCCGGCTGTTCCTCGCTCGGCAAGCAGAAGTCCAAGCAAATCTGCTCTACGCCTTGGGCCTAGGCGTCACGGATATTGGCCCCGACCCTAGCCAGTTCGCTATTTGCTGCTTGATCGAAATCGGATGGGAGGAGACGAGCCGTCGCCACACTCTTCTCTTCACCATTGTAGACGCTGACGAACAGCCTTTTCAGGTGCCGACACTCACCGGCGATCAGCCATTTCAGGTGCCAGCACAATTCGAGGCGGGCCGCCCGCCAGGCGTCACCCCTGGGCGCTCGTTCATTATGCCCGTATCGGTTACCATCGCCCCGGTACAATTCCGACCTGGGACAGACTATGTTGTGAAAGCGTCCGTAGACGGGAACCTACTCGACGAGACACCTCTCCACGTGCGTCCTCGCCCGCCTCAGCCGCCGCAAGCCTGAACGGTTAACGTACCACTACCCCGGGCCCCCGGGCCCGGCCCCCTTGACCGCGCGCCGGCGCGGGCGCAGGATCGCCTGAGGTGACCGTCGCCTGGTCGCAGGAGTCGCTGATCGCACAGACCGATGACGCGCTGGTCAAGGAGGTGTTCGATGATGCGCAAGACGCTGCTGGCCTTCTGCGCCGCGGTCACGCTGCTCGCCGTGACCCCGCCGGCGTTCACGCAGGAACCGGCGAGTCTCCCGAAGGTCAAGCTGAGGCCTTACCACCCGGCTCCGCACGGCATCACCCGCGAGACGATCCGCGGCCTGATCGCGCGGACCATGCGGGCCAGGGCGCTCGGCCAGCGGATCGCCGTGGATCCCGTCCAGATCCCGCACTGGTTCTTCGACGTCATCTCGAGCCGGGATGGGGGCGAGTATATCGGCGTGATGGTGGGTGGCAACGCGCTCATCGCGGGGGCGAGCCCGTCCAGCGTCCCCGTCCAGATCGTTCCGGTCATCGTCAACACCGTCACCCTCGGCACGGCTGTCGATCCCTTCACCGGGGCGATCACCCCTGCCCCGGATGGCCCCGGGAACGGCACGGTCTTCGATCCGACGTTGCCGGACGCTGGGTGCTTGACCGCGCCCAACGACAAGCCGGTCAGGCTGTTCAAGAAATCTCCCCTCTTTCACGCCGCCAACTTCAACTTCGGCGGCACCAGTGTGGGCTTCACCCAATATGCGGATGCCGTCCAGCGGGCCAGCTTCTGGGACAAGATCAACCGTGACACCTACCACGTGCTGCTCAACCCGGTGACCAAGCTCGCCCCGATCACATTGAACCTTCCGGCCCCCGCCGGCGGGACGGGCGGGCTCGCCCTCGACCTTCCCACCCTGAGTCCCGGCGCCTGCGGGCGCCTCGGGATCGTGGACGTCAACCTCATCGACACCTTCGTGGCCAGCCTGCTGGCCACCGTCGGGACGTTGCCCGGAGTCACTCCCGGCACGTTTCCGATCTTCATGTTCTACAACACCGCCTTCTCGATCGGTGACCCCACCAACCTGCTGAACTGCTGCGCGGGCGGTTTCCACAACGCCGTCAATGTGGGCACCGCGGGCTCGCCTGTCTTCCAGACCTACGCGGTCGTCGGCTTCGACGCCACCGGGGCCTTCGGCGTCGCGCTGACGGACACCGCCATCGCCTCGCACGAGGTGGCGGAATGGATGAACGACCCGCTGGGCACCAACCTGTCTCCCGCCTGGGGGAACGTCGGGCCGGTCCAGGGGTGTCAAGACATCCTGGAAGTGGCCGACCCGCTGGCCGGTTTCGAGGCGCCGCGGATCTTCATGCCCAACGGATTCACGTACCACCTGCAGGAGATCGCGTTCTTCTCCTGGTTCTTCGGCCCGATCAATGGGGATCCCTCCACGATCGGACTCCCGGGGTGGTTCTCCAACAATGGCACCTTCCTGGCCGACGCCGGTTCGATCTGCGCCCCGTGACGTTCTCTCTCGTCGCGCTCATCGTCGATCACTCTGCCGAGCGGACCACGCCTCTCTCGCCCGAGCCGCCGCGCCAGAGTGACGCTTGAAGCCGGACGGCGAGCCGGTGCATACTCGCCCCATCTGTCATCTCAGGGAGGGACCACATGGCCCAGCCACCGACGACCCGCATCGCCTACTTCAACGGCAGGTTCGTGCCCGAGACCGAGGTGCTCATCCCCTACCGCGACCGGAGCTTCAACCGCGGCGACGGCTGCTTCGACATGACGCGCACGTTCGACGGGCGCATCTTCCGCCTCGGGGAGCACATCGAGCGGCTCTACCGGTCGCTGCGCTATCTGCGCATCGACATCGGCCTCGACCCCAAGGAGGTGACTGCCATCAGCGAGGAGGTCGTGGAGCGCAACGAGCCGCTCCGCGCGGCCGCCGGTGACTGGTGGGTGGCCCAGCGCATCAGCCGGGGCGTGGACGCCATCGGCGACGAGGGGTGGGCGCACACCGGGCCCCAGGTGATCGTGGACTGCACGCCGCTGCCCCTCACCGCCCGCGCCCGGCTGTTCCGCGACGGCATCGACGTGGTGGTGCCCTCGATCCGGCGCATCCCCCCGCCCATGCAGAGTCCGCGCGCCAAGACGCACAACTACCTGAACCTCATCCTCGCCGACAAGGAGGTCAAGGCCGGCCGCCCCGAGGCGTGGTCGGTGCTCCTCGACGAGCACGGCAACCTGTGCGAGGGGATCGGCAGCAACATCTTCGTCGTGCGCGACGAGCGCATCTACACGCCGCGCGAGAAGTACGTGCTCCCCGGCGTGAGCCGCCGGACGGTGATGGAGCTGGCCGCCCGGCTCGGCATCGCCTGCGAGGAACGCGACCTGGACCTGTACGACGCGGTGACCGCCGACGAGGTCTTCCTGACCTCCACCAGCCTCTGCATCTGTCCGGTGCGCTCGGTCAACGGCCAGACGATCGCCGGCGGCACGGTGCCCGGCCCCGTCACCAGGCGTCTGACCGCCGCCTACGTCGCCCACGTCGGCACGGACTTCGTGGCTCAGTACCTCTCGCGCCTGGCGTGAGGCGCCGCCGATGATGACGATCGAGTCCACACCCGGGTTCGCCTCCCGCGTCTACGAGCGGATGGAGCGCACGCTGGAGGCGGTGCGCAAGAACCTGGGCAAGCCCCTGGGGCTGGCCGACAAGGTATTGCTGTCGCACCTCGACGACCCCTCGAGCACCGGGATGAAGCGCGGCACGAGCTACATCCTGCTCCGGCCCGACCGCGTGATCCTCCAGGACGTGCTGGGCCAGACGGCGATGCTCCAGTTCATGCAGACGCGTCGCCCCCGTACCGCCGTCCCCACCACCGTCCACTGCGATCACCTGATCCAGGCCCGGGTGCAGGGCGAGTCCGACCTGCGCGAGTCGCTCGCCGAGAACCAGGAGGTGTACGATTTCCTCCGCACCGCCGCCGCCAAGTACGGCGTGGGCTTCTGGGGCCCGGGCGCCGGCATCATCCACCAGGTCGCCCTGGAGAACTACGCGTTCCCCGGCGAGCTGATGATCGGCACCGACTCCCACACGCCCAACGCCGGCGGGCTCGGCGCCTGCGCCGTCGGCGTCGGCGGCGCCGACGCGGTCGAGGTGATGGCGGGCCTGCCCTGGGAGGTGCTCTACCCGAAGCTCATCGGCGTGTACCTGACGGGCGAGATGCGCGGCTGGACGGCCCCCAAGGACGTCATCCTCAAGCTGGCCGGGGAGCTGACCGTCGCCGGCGGCACCAACGCCATCATCGAGTATTTCGGCCCGGGCACTCGCTCGATCAGCGCCACCGGGAAGGCGACCATCACCAACATGGGCGCCGAGCTCGGCGCGACCACCTCCATCTTCCCCTACGACCAGCGCATGGCGAAGTACCTCGCCGCCACCGGCCGGGGCGAGCTGGCCGGGCTGGCCGACCGCTACGTCCATCTGCTCGTGGCGGACGAGGAGGTGGCGGCGCATCCGCACGACCACTTCGACCGCATCGTGGAGATCGACCTGTCCGCGCTCGAGCCGCACATCGTCGGCCCGCACTCTCCGGACCGCGCCCGTCCCATCTCCCGGCTCGCCGCCGAGGTGAAGGACGAGCGCAACCGCTTCGTCGAGACGCTCTCGGCGGCGCTCATCGGGAGCTGCACCAACTCGTCCTACGAGGACATGAGCCGCGCCGCGGACGTGGCCGAGCAGGCGCGCGCCCACGGCGTCAAGGCGGCGGTGCCCTTCATGGTCACCCCCGGCTCCGAGCAGGTCCGGGCCACCATCGAGCGGGACGGACAGATGGCGTCGCTCAAGACGATCGGCGCCACCGTGCTCGCCAACGCCTGCGGCCCCTGCATCGGCCAGTGGCGGCGCGCCCAGGACATGGTCGGCGTGCCGAATACCATCGTCACCTCCTACAACCGCAACTTCCCGATGCGCAACGACGGTCAGGCGACCACGATGAACTTCATCGGCAGCCCGGAGATCGTGACGGCGCTGGCCCTCGCCGGCACCCTCTCCTTCAACCCGGTGACCGACACCATGACCGGCGCCGATGGCAGGCCCTTCAGGCTCGCGCCGCCCCGGGCGGCCCCGGAGGTGCCCGCCCGGAACTTCGACCGCGGCCACTCCTCCTACGTCGCGCCGCCCGAGGACGGCAGCCGCATCGAGCTGTCGGTGGCCCCCGACAGCGAGCGGCTCCAGCTGATGGAGCCGTGGCCCGCCTGGGACGGCCAGGACTTCCTCGACATGCCCGTCCTCATGAAGACCAAGGGCAAGACGACGACCGACCACATCTCCGCGGCCGGCCCGTGGCTCCGCTATCGAGGGCACCTGGACCGGTTCAGCGACAACATGTTCATGGGGGCCACCAACGCCTACACCGGCGAGACCGGCAAGGGGTTGAACGTGCTCACCGGCGAACGAGGCCAGGCCATCTCCGCGATCGCCAGGCACTACCGGGCGCACGGCATCCGGTGGGTCGTCGTGGGCGACCACAACTACGGCGAGGGCAGCAGCCGCGAGCACGCCGCCCTGTCGCCACGGCTGCTGGGCGGGGTGGCGGTCATCGTCAGGAGCTTTGCGCGCATCCACGAGAGCAACCTGAAGAAACAGGGGTTGCTCGCGCTCACGTTCAGCGACCCGGCGCACTACGACCGCATCCGGGAGGACGACCGCATCAGCCTCGTCGGGCTCCGAGACCTCGCCCCCGGCCAACCCGTCGCGTGCATCGTCCATCATGCCGACGGCGCCTCGGAGACACTGTCGCTGAAGCACTCCTACGGCGGATCCCAGGTCGAGTGGTTCAAGCGCGGCTCGGCGCTGAACCTGTTCCACGGACAGGCGGGCTCCTGAAGAGGACCGGCGCCATGGCCGACGTCACGATCGCCCTCGAGTCCCCGCGCCAGGACGACGTCGCGCGGTTGATCGAGGCGCTCGACGCCTATCACCGCGCCCTCTACCGGCCGAGAGCAACCACCTGCTCGACGTCGGCCGCCTCGCCGCTCCCGACGTCCGCTTCCTCGTCGCGCGCCGCGCCGGCGAGGCGCTCGGGTGCGGCGCGCTGAGGATCGATGACGCGGGCTACGGCGAGGTGAAGCGGATGTTCGTCCTGCCGGAAGCGCGCGGGCGCCGGCTCGGAGAGCGCTTGCTCCGCTGCCTGGAAGACGAAGCCCGGCGCGAGGGGCTCCGCTGCCTGCGCCTCGAGACCGGTGTCCATCAGGCGGCGGCGCTGGCGCTGTATCGGGCCGCCGGCTACGTCGAGCGAGCGCCGTTCGGGGAGTACGAGCCGGACCCGCTGAGCATCTTCATGGAAAAGACGCTCTGAGCCGCCGGGGAGTCACGGGAGCTGGACCGTGATCCAGCGAGCGGGACGGCGGCCTTTCCGCTGGCTGTCCTCGCAGGTGAATCATCGCCGCGCGGCGCCTCGCGACGGACAATGCGGCGTCTCCTCATCGATCGACTCGAGGGGAACGTGCCGTCCTCGCGCCGCTTTTCGTCACACGACCGCACAAGCGAGGCCACGACAGGGCGGTCACGCCGGGGCAGCGCGGGCGCACCCTTCCCGGCCGGCGAGGCATCCAAAGCGATACGGGGCGGTGCCACGTGGTAGAGATGTCGCGATCCCCGCGTGCGTGCGTCCGGTCGTGGTCGACACTCGCAAGCGCGGCGACAGCCCCGCGGGGAGCTCACGCGAGCATGCTGACTGACAGAATGACGGCCGGTTTCGCGCGGCGAATGTCCGCCGTGTTGCTCGTCGCTGGTGTCGTTGGAATCGTCGCCGCGTGCAGCACCGTTCCCATTCCGCCGACCTACACGCAGGCCGAGCTCAAGGCCATCTGTGAGCGCCGGGGTGGCTGGTGGCACGAGGACAACCTGTGGGGCCGCGGCTTCTGCGAGTACCAGTCCGCGATGCTCCTGCAAGCGCCGTGAGGTGCCGGTCACATCTGCGGTGACCTGATCTCCGCATTGCGGGAGTACGGCCTCGCCTCCGCACCGCCGCGTCAGACCGATCGAGGCCAGCGTCCGGTGGCGCGGAGCATCTCGAAGATCCGCGCGCTGGTGACGGGGACCCGATCCACCTCCACCCCGTAGTCGGCGAGGGCGTCCTCGACGGCATTGGCGATGGCCGCCGCCGGCGCGATGATCCCGCTCTCCCCGACGCCCTTGATGCCGAGCGGGTTGATCGCCGAGGGAAAGTCGAGGTGGCCCACCTCGAGCGGCGGCACCTGGTCGGCGCGCGGGAGCGCGTACTCCATGAAGGTGCCGGTCAGGAGCTGGCCCTCCCGATCGTAGGTCAGCTCCTCCATGAGGGCGCTGCCGATACCCTGGACCATCCCGCCGTGGAGCTGCCCCTCCACCACCATCGGGTTGATGGGCCGGCCGCAGTCGTGCACGGCGACATGGGCGAGCAGTGTCACCGCGCACGTCTCGAGGTCGACCTCGAGGGCCACGCCCTGCGCCCCGAACGCCCACGTCACGGTCCCGGGATAGAAGAAGGCGCAGTGGCTGAGCCCGGGACCGGCCGTGTTCGCCAGGGCCCGGCTCCTGACCGCCGCGCGCGCCACCTTGCCCAGGCTCAGGCTCCGGTCGGGTAGACCCTTGACGAGCACCCGGCCGTCGGCGAGCACGACATCCTCGGGCGAGCACTCGAACAGCTCGGCCGCGACCAGCTTCGCCTTCTGCGCCACCTCCGCGGCGGAGCGCGCCACCGCCGGCCCCGCCACCGCCGCGACCCGGCTGGCGATGGTGCCCATGCCGTAGCCCACGAGCTGGGTGTCGCCGCCCTTGACCACCACCGTCTCGATGGGCACCGCGAGCTGGTCGGCGCAGATCTGGGCCAGCGTCGTCTCGTGGGCCTGGCCCTGGGCGGACACGCCGACGTGGACGAAGACGGCGCCGCCGGGGTCGACCCGGACCTCCGCGCCCTCGAACGGGCCGAGCCCGGTCCCTTCAACGTAGGCGGAGAGACCGATGCCGACGGGCCGCGACGTTCTCCGCCGGCGCGCCTGCTCCGCGCGCCAGCCCGCGTAGCCCAGACGCTCGAGCGCGTGGTCGAAGGCGGCCGGGTAGTCGGCGGGGTCGTAGACGATGCGCGCGCCGTCGCGATACGTGAGCCCCGACGCGTAGGGCATCGCCCCGGGCCGGATCATGTTCATCCGCCGCAGCTCGGCCGCATCCATGCCCAGGCGGCGGGCGGCCCGGTCGAGCAGCCGATCCAGCACGAGGGCCGCCTCGGGGCGTCCGGCGCCGCGATAGGCGGCGGCGAAGGTCTTGTGGGTGACGATGTTGCGCCCGGCGCCGCGGTAGTGCGGGATCCGGTACGGCCCCGGCAGGTGATTGATGGTGTTCTGGGTGATGGCCTCGCCGAGGGTCGGGAAGGCGCCGTGGTCCCGCGTGAAGGAGGTCTCGAGCGCCACGATGGTGCCGTCGCCCTTCACCCCGATCCGGGCCTCGTGGGCCTGATCGCGGTCGGCGGCCGAGGCGAGGAAGTGTTCGCGGCGAGTCTCGGTCCACTTCACCGGCCGGCCGAGCCGCCGCGCCACCGCGGGCACCAGGATGTCCTCGGGGTAGGCGTGACCTTTCACGCCGAACCCGCCCCCGACCTCGGGAACGATGACGCGGATCCGCTCCTCGGGAAGGCCGAGGGCGTCGGCGATACCGCTTCTGACGGCGAACGGTACCTGGGTCGAGGCCCAGACCGTCAGCACGCCCGTCGTCGCGTCCGGCGAGGCGAGCACGCCGCGCGGCTCGATGGGCATCCCCGCCACCCGCGCATAGGCGAAGCGGCCCTCCACCACCAGCTCCGCCCGATCGAAGCCAGCGCCGAGGTTTCCCGTCTCCCCCGCGCTCACGGCGGCGAGGTTGTCCGGCCATTCGTCGTGGACGCGCGGCGCCGACGGCGCGACCGCGGCCCCGGGCGTGGCGACGGCCGGGAGCGGCTCGTACCGGACGACGACGCGCTCGAGCGCGTCGGCCAGACGATAGGGATCCTCCGCCACCACGACCGCGATCGCCTCGCCCGCATGGCGCACGCGGTTGGCGGCGAGGACGGGATGGCGATAGGGTCGCCCGCGCGGCTCGGGAACGAGCGGCGGAACCGCGGCAACGGCTAGCTCGGGGAGATCCTCGACCGTCCACACCGCCACGACGCCGTCGGCTCGCCTGGCCCCGTCGCGATGGATCTCGAGGATGCGGGCGTGGGCGTGCGGGCTCCGGACCAGCCCCAGGTGGAGCATGCCGGGCAGCGCGATGTCGTCGAGGAAGCGGCCCCGGCCGGCGACGAGACGGGCGTCCTCCTTCCGCTTGATCGAGGCGCCGACGAGCACGGCGCCCGAGCTACCGGTCGCGCCCCGCCCTGTCGGGCAAAGGCCTCGCGCGGGGGATCGGGCGCTCGAGCGCCGACTCCGCCGGCGCAACCTCCGGATTGCTCGCCTCGGACGCACGGGGCCCAGCCCGTGGCCGTCCTGCGGCTCGCCCTGCCGGATCGCTCGCCTCGGACGCACGGGGCCCACTCCGTGGCGGTCCTGCGGCTCGCATCGCGTCCTGGGGGGAGGCGCGAGGTGTCGGTGTAGGTCATCAGGTCGGGGCGGGCCTTGCCCAGCATCACCTGCAGATACGCGGGCTCGAGGCCGACGTTGACGAAGCCGTGGATGACATTGGCCGGGCAGGACACGCAATCCCAGGGGCCCAGCACGGTCTCGGCGCGCCCGCCCGCGCCATCCTCGATGAAGACCTTGACCTTCCCGCGCAGGATGAAGAACACCTCCTCCACCTCGTGGGTGTGCGGGGCATTGCCCTGGCCGGGCGGGATGAACATCACGCTGAGGGTGAAATGATCCGCCGGGATCACGCTGGCGTCGGCCTTGCCGGAGGCGCCGCTCCCGATGAACCGATGCTGGGCGCGCCGGTAGCCCTCCACGCGCGCGTCGGCGAAGGCGTCCCAGTCGCCCTGGCGATCGGTGAAGCGGGCGACCTGACCGGCCAGGAGATCATTCAACGCCTGTGACATGTCTCTCTCCCTCGACGTCACTTCTCCACGATGGCGGCCTTCGTGCTCTCGATGAACGCCAGGACCTCGCGCCGTTCTCCGTCGGGAACGCGGAGCTTGTCGAGTGTCGCGCGCAGGTGCCCGAGGAACGCTTCCCAGTCCCCCGCGCTGATCCCCATCCCCTTGTGGATGGTCGCCATGTCCCGGCCGGTATAGTAGAGGGGACCCCCGGCGCTCGCGCAGAGAAAATCAACCAGCAGCTGCTTCTCTCGCCGGACGCCGTCCGCCCCCCGGTTCGCCCAGAAGCGCCCCAGCTGAGCATCCGACATCAGGCGGGGAAGGAGATCATCGGCGACCGCCGCGATCGCATCGTACCCGCCGAGACGGGCATACAAGGTCGCAGTGCTCTGTTCGGCCATGAGCTTCTCCTTGTTCCTCATCGCTCCCTACGAGGTCAGCCAGTCGCCTCGACCTCGCAGAAGTCTGGATAGTGGGTCACGAAGCCGGCCGCATCCACCTCGAGATCCGTGACGAACGCGCCACCTCCGCTCTCATACCGGTAGGTCGCCGCGTCGAGACGACGATACCGCTGCTCGAGCGGCTCGAGGGTGAAGCTCGGGAAGCGGAGCCAGGCGGCCCGCACGCCAGCCTCCTGGCCGGGGGCCAGACCCAGCCGGCAAATCGGAAGGAGGTTGGTGGACGGGCTCCAGTTGAGGTCGACGTCGATGCACCCCGCCACCGCCGGACACTCCGTCCCGTTGAGCCGCCAGCGGCGCGCGGAATCCACCAGGATCTCGATCTCCACCGTCCTGTTTCCGACCCAGCCCGTCACTATGGCCATCACGGTGCGCCACTCGACATCGCACACCACCAGGTAGTCCAACCGGCACGGCTGCTGCTCGTGGGCGAAGACCGCCGTTCCCGCCAGGCGCCAGGAGGACTCCTGCGAGGACAGTTGCCCGGCCTCGTGGCCGGATCGATCCAGTCGCCGCCACAGGATCGCCCTGGTCGTCACAGCCTCATCCTCGACAGGGCCAGGACCCTCGCCAGGTTCGGCATCGCACGCTCCAGGTTCGAGCGGAAGTCAACCGCCGCGGCGCCGTCCGCTCCATCCGTGATCGCCCGGATCTCGACGAACGATAGGCAGTTGAGGCCAGCCGCGCGGGCCGCTCCGGCGCCTTCCCAGGCCACGCACAGCGCCGCCGTCTCCGCGCGAATCTGCGCGGCCCTGTCCCTCTCCACCAATCGAGACATCGGCCCGCCCACCGCTCCTCTCCCGCCACCGCAGGCCGCGCTCGTCGCTTCGCGGGCGAGGCTCCCCTCGGGTGACGTGCCGGGCTCAGCTGCGCGATCCCTCGCGCCCACCGCGGCGCCCGCCGCCGCCCAACAAACGGCCCATCTCCGCGCCGCTGCACCGCTCGCACCAGTACTCCTTGCCTTGCATCGAGTAGCCGCCCTCGCTCAACACGATCACCGTCGCGCACTTCGAACATCTCGTCGGTTCGTAGGCAGGCGGGTCCTCCAGCTTCTCGAAGTTGTACTCGTTCGTTCCGTAGTACACGTAGATCTCGGTCTCGAACGCCTCACGGCACGCCGGACACTCCTTCCAGTGCCCCGGATGCGATTCCGCACTGTGATAGCCACACAGGGTGAATCGGCGGTGGTTCCGGTGGCAACTGTTTCTCGCGTACGAGAACAGCACGTACTTGTCCTCGTCATCGCAGATCCACTGAGCACAGCAGTCGGTCCTCACCAGCTTCGCCGTCTTGCCACACAGCCCACACCTGGGCTTCGGGGTGGCCGCGCTGCCGCCGGTGGCCGCCCTCGTCGGAGCCTTCCTTGCTCCCGCCATCTTCTTCCCGTCTCCCTTCATTCAGTTCCAGCCCGCCGCCGAGGGCGCCCTCATGAGCCCGGCGTGAACGCGGCCGGGAGGCGCTTGATCCCGTGGATGAAGTTCGACCGGAGCTTCTCGGGCTTGCCCGTGGCCTCGATGTCGGGCAGGCGCCGCAGCAGCTCGGTCATCATCACGATGATCTCGCGGCGGGCGAGGTGCGAGCCCAGGCAGAAATGCGCCCCGCCCGTGCCGAACCCGGCCTGGTGGTTGGGCTCCCGGGTGATGTCGAAGCGGTAGGGATCGGCGAAGGCCGCCTCGTCGCGGTTGGCCGACACGTGCCACATGGCCACCTTGTCCCCCGCCCGCATCTCGACCCCGGCGAAGGTCGTGTCGCGAGTGACCGTGCGGCGCATGTGCAGCACCGGGGTCGCCCAGCGCACGATCTCCTCGGCGGCGGTGGCGGCGCGACCGTCGAGGTCCTCGAGCCACCGGCGCTTCTCGCCCGGAAACTCGGTGAGGGCCAAGAGGCCGTGGCTGATGGCGGTGCGCGTCGTCTCGTTCCCGGCGGCGATGAGCAGGAGGATGAACGGGCCGAGATCCTCCGGCGGCAGGGCGTCCCCGTCCACCTCGGCGTGGACGAGCGTCGTGGTGATGTCGTCCTGAGGGTCGGCGAGGCGGCTCTTGCCGAGCCAGAGGCCGTACTCCCTGAGCTCCTGCCCGGCCTGCCGGAGCGACTCCTTGGTGCCGCCGTACTCGGCGTCCCCGCCGGCCAGCAGCCGGTTCGTGAGGTCGAGCAGGCGCGGCCGGTCGGCCTCGGGCACGCCCAGCATGTCGCAGATGACGGCCACCGGCAGCACCGCCGCCACCTCGGAGGCGAACTCGACCTCGCCCTTGGGCGCGATGGCGTCGACGATCTCGCGGGCGCGCTGCCGGACCGAGGCCTCGGCGCGCGCGACCGCGCGGGGCGTGAAGCCGCGGTTGACGAGCGCCCGGAGCTTCGTGTGCCTCGGCGGGTCGGTGGAGATCATCGACCGCCCGATCCGCTCCTGGTCCTCCGGCTCCGTGATCACCTGGATCCCGGACGCCGAGCTGAACGTCTCCCAGTCACGGGTGGCGGCGACGACATCGTCGAAGCGGGTGAGCGACCAGAAGCCCGTGCCCGAGTCGGGATGCTGGTGCCAGGCGACCGGCCGCTCCCGGCGCAAGCGGGCCAGGGCCCCATGGACATCGTCGCGCATCCAGAAATCGAAGCTGGCCGGGTTGATCTCGTCCAGCGCGAGGGTGGTCGTCGGAGTCGGAACGAGGCTCATGTCCTTCCTCCTCTGGCGTTCGGTCGCGCACCGCGTCGAGCCGGGCTCGCCGACCGAGTATCCCACCTGCTAGACTCCAGTCAAGACCGAACCCGGAGCCGGCCGGACATTGACCCACTACCCGTCGGAGGAATGGGACCATGCGGGTGACGGTGGATCGCGACCTCTGCGAGAGCAACGCCGTGTGCATGCGGCTCGTGCCGGAAGTGTTCGAGGTGGGCGACGACGACCGCCTGCGTCTCAAGCAGGAGCGACCGCCCGCGACGATGCGGGCCCGGGTCGAGGAGGCCGTCCGCCGCTGCCCGAAGCAGGCCCTCTCGATCGCCGAGGACTGAAGGAGGCGCCCCCATGACGACAACGAAGAGTCCGCCATCTGAAATCATCTCGGTCAGCGACCTCGAGTGGCAGGAGCACCAGCCCGGGATCCGCATGAAGAGCCTGTGGGCGGATCCGGCGACGAATCGGCGGGCGCTGATGACTCGCATCGAGCCCGGCGCGGGACTTCCGCGTCATCGCCACGTCGGCGATGAGCTGCTCTACGTCGTCGAGGGCGCCATCTCGGACGACGTCGGGACCGTGACCGCCGGGAACATGGGCTACCGGCCGAACGGCTGCGTCCACACCGTGACGACGAGGAACGGCGCGACAGTCCTGGCGATCATCACCGGCCACATCGAGCCGACCTCGGAGACCGGCGGCACACCGCCCTCGCAAATTTTCGCCCTGAGTGAACTCCCGTGGATCGACGCGCGCCCGGGAGTCCGTCAGAAGAGGATCTGGGAGGACAAGGCGAGCGAGCGGCGCGCCATATTGGCGCGCTTCGAGCCCGGGGCCACGCTGCCCCCTCACCGTCACATCAGCGACGAGCTGATCTTCATCATCAAGGGGGCCAACGCCGATGAAGCGGGCCCCGTGACCACGGGCAACATGAACTACCGGCCGAACGGCTGCGTTCACACCGTGACGACGAAGAACGGCGCCACGGTGCTGGCGGTCGTCTGGGGCCGCACCGAGCCGATCTGAAGGGGCATGAGGAAGCTCGCCGCAGTGGCACCGCCACTCAGGAGGACATGATGCCGCACGATCTCGTCGTCAAG
>WNGA01004320.1_pt1 | contig 20964 bp, 22 predicted proteins | sample 5400061 | NCBI WGS metagenome assembly WNGA01 (sample SAMN13153366, study PRJNA577476) | soil metagenome | isolation source: 100 cm soil or saprolite under grassland replicate 2 | place: USA:California | collected 2016-06-15
TGACGTTACAAGCCAATTACCAGGGCGCCGGCGACTACCTCGGCAAGAATTTGGTGGCGAACCCCGGCCTCGTGGCAACCGATTCCGTCGTTACCTGGCAGTCCGCGCTGTGGTTTTGGATGGTGCAATCCAACGCCGGCGCGGGCGGAGAAGGCAATCCGCATCGAGCGATTTTGCAAGGAAACTTCGGACAGACGACGCGCATCATCAACGGCGGCATCGAGTGCGGAGCGCCCAACGCCTCGGCGTGCAAGCGCATCGACCTCTACCTTCGGTTTTGTCAGGCCTTGGGGTTGACGCAGGCCGACTGCACGACCGGCGTTACCCTTACCTGTTGGAGTGGCGACCAAAGCACTTGCGGTGGCCTTACGCCCGGCGACTGCTGAATGAGAGCCGTTACGCCGGAACGATCATGCCGGGCGTGACGCGGAACCTTTTGCTCTGGAACTTCGCCTGAAGCTCGCCGCCTCGCGCTGCGTAGTCGGTGACGACTTCGGAGCTCGGAACGAGATGGAAGGTGGCAAGAGCTTCGTCCGCTTTCACTTCGACGATGAGGAACCCGTGGCTGTCCGCATCGGAGAAGGCGATGCCCGGATTGCCGGCGATGAGCGTCTGGTTCAGCTCGGTCACCACGTAGCGGTAGATCGAGCTTGTCTCGTCGAAACCCGCCCCCAGGGCCACCAGGCGCGCCCCTCCCTGGACCGAGAGGGACGAGATGGCGGGCGCGGTCAAGCAGGCGACACCTCCCTCGACCGAGGCGAACGACGAGTGGATGTCGCCCGAGACCGCGAATGCCTTGCCGCCGGCGGTCGCCCCGAGTTTGGCGAGCAGCTCGCGGCGGCGCGTGGGAAAGCCGTCCCATTGGTCCCCGTTCAAGTAGTAGCGGTTGCGCAGGGTCGCGTCGGGGATGTCCATCTTGTCGCGCAGATCGAACACGATCGAGGTCAGCGAGACCGAACTGACCAGCACCTTCCAGGTCTCCGGCGACGCGAGCGTTGCTTCGAGCCAGGCTTGCTGCGCGGCGCCGTACACGTTCTCACTTGCGCCGGAGGTTACGTTGTACTGAGCGGCGGAGTAAGCGTCGAACGTATCCTTCACGAGAACGTAGCGCGATCCTTGCCTCGTGAAGAGATCGCGCTTGCCCATGTGAATGTAGGCGAGACCGCGCGGCTTGCCGGCGGGATCGATGGGAGCGAGGCCGATCTTTGGGTTCGTGAGGACCGCGTTCACGTACACGAGGGCGAGCGGCCCTTGGATGGCCTCCGTTGCCCGCGCCTCCGCCGTCGCCTCGTCGAGGCCCGCGTCCTGGGCCAACTGCTGGTAAGCGACGAAGAGAAATGCCTTCGGAATGGCGTATTCGGCAGCGTCGATGTCCACATAAGCGAACGTGTCCGAGGTGAAAACGGCATCGAGGCCCGCGCTGGCGAGGGCCTCCTGGGGCAGCACGACCTTGGCCGGGTAAGCATCTTCGGGAATCAGGTGATCGGGCCGGTACGTCCGATAATCGGCAACGAGCAGACGCAGGTGCTTTCCAAAAACGAGATCGCGATAGATCTTCGTGTCGGGGTATCTCGCCAATTGGTCGAAGTCGATGGTTCCCTCGGCGCTGGCCGGATGATCGAGGGGCACGTACTCGAAAAAGGCCTGTTCCGCGTTTCTGCGCCGTTCGACCTTCGTCTCGTCGATCCGCCCGTCGAAGTACGTCGCCGTCGCACCGTGGCAGTCGTCCGAATATTCGTGGTCGTCCCAAATGAAGACGAACGGATACCGCTCGTGGGCCGCGCGCAGGAATGCATCGGAGCGCACGGTCCGATAGAGGTCACGGTAATTGGAGACCGATTGCGCCGCGGCGTAGGTGACCGCGCCGGAAGTAAGCGTGAGGGCGGAACCCGCATCGGTGAACGTGACCGCTCTCCCGCCGGCCGTCATGAAGCTCGGGTCGCCGGTGGTTTCGTACACGTAGTCGCCGAGGAAAATGACGAAATCGAGGTCGGGATCGAGCTGAGTGAGATACTGCCACGTGTTGTAATAGCGCCCGATGAAGTCCTGGCAGCTCGCGACGGCAAACTTGGTCGGGACGTCGTCGGTGGGCCGGGGCGCCGTGCGCGTTCGTCCGGTTCTGGAAGCGAACTTCTTGCCATCTCGCTCGTAGATGAATCGATAGAAGTACGACGTTCTCGGCGAGAGGCCGGCGAGCTTCACCTTCATGGCGTTGTCGTGCGTTTGCGCGGCGCGGAGGTTCGATTTGCGCACGAGCGTGCCCGTGAATTCGGCATCGGTCGCTACTTCGAGGGTGAGCAGGTAGTCGCCGGGTTTCTCCTCGTCGATGATGCGCGTCCACAAAATGACGCTATCGGGCCGCGGATCTCCCGAGGCGACCGATTGCGGGAAATAGCGTTGCCCGTCTTCGGGCGGAGGCGACTTCGGCGTCGGTGTTGGCGGCGTCGGTTCGGCATCCGCGGCGCAACCCTCGATGGCCGGGACGACGACGATGATGGCTTGGAGAAAGTCACGTCGTGTAAGCTTCATGTTGGCTCAGCTTGACCCGAGGTTGGCACCCCTGCATCCGCTTTCTGATGCCAGAGCGAAGCGGGATCAGCCAGAGCCTTTGCTGCCGCCCGTCGGTCCCACAGCGCGCTCTTTGACGCGCGGGGGGTAGTCGCGATCGGGGAAGGATTCGAGGATGGCGCGGTACTTTTGCTGGGCGACCGAGAGATTGCCGATATCCCACTCGACGTCCGCCGCTCCGATCGCGGCGGGCAGGAACGACGCGTTGGCGCGCAGCGCTTCGCCGTAGAAGTTGCGCGCGCCCTCCCAGTCGTCTTGCTGTCGCGCGAGATCGCCCATCGCGGAGAGTGCCTCGGGGTCGTCCGGCTTTTCTTCTAGAAGGCCCTGCAAGAGCCGGCGGGCACGGTCGACTTCGCCTCGGCAGCGCGCGGTGACCGCCTCACGAATGATGGCCCGAGCGTCGCGATGCTTACCGCTCGCGGGCGGACGCGACGATTCGCTGCAGCAATCCTTGGCAGCGGCCGGCTTGTCCTTGCTGGGCCCCGCACCGGCGACCGGTTTGGCAGAGGCTTGCGCTTGCACGAGGAGCGCGCGCAAATCGGGCACTGCAGGATGCGGTCGGGCCAGCATCGCGATTTTGTCGAGCTCTTTGCCCGCGGATTCGAGCTCCCCCCCGCGAATGAAGGCATACGCCAGCGCCGCGCGGTTTCGACCGGGCAGACCACCCGCCCACCCGCTCTCGCCCAGGCGATCGATGGGCGTCTTGGGGGGCACGTCGTCGCTCACGAGATCGAGGGTACCGAGTGTGTACGCCGACTCGGGGTGGGTCTTGTCCTGGATGCGTTCGGCGAGATGACGGGCTGCATCGAGCTCGCCGAAGATACGAAGCGCGTTGATCTGGAGGCGCAGTGCATCGTCTCCAACGGGCGCTGCTCGAAACGCCTCGTCCGCGGCGGAGCGAGCTTCTTCCGCCGCGCGAACGAAATCGTCGGTTCGCGCTCCATCGTCGCCGATGTCGAGCCTCGCGCGGTGGCTCAGCCAAGACGCATCGGCCCGCTCGACGGCCAGTCGCGCGCGCGAGAGCAAGACGGCGGGGTCCTTCGGCGCGAGCTTCGAGGCGCGTTCGAGGGCGGCGGAAGCCTGCTCCACGTCCCCCACCAAGAGACTGCGGTCGGCGAGTGCCGCGTACGAAGCGGCGGGGACGGCGGGCGCTTCGCGCGAGTCGATCCGAGCGGTGTGATGGACCGCCTGGATGATGAGCGCCGCGCCGACCACGCCGAGCAAGAAGGAGAGAGCGACGGCCGCCTTGGCCCGGCGCGTTCGCGGGAGCACGAGCGGCTTTCGGTCCGAGTGAACGTAAGGTCGATCGGTGTCCCCGCCCCCGGTTGGCGCATCGGGTGGCGCGGCAAAGCTGTAGTCGGACGTGACCGGCCGGCGCGTCGCGAACGCGGATGGCGCGATCTCCTCGAGCACCGGAATGTGATCGTCGTGACCCTCCGGGGGGCGCTCGCCGATGTCGAGCGTCGGCACCCGCGCGACGGCCTTCACGTAGGGCGGCGTTTCGGTCGTGCGGCGCGTTGCTCCGATGGCCACCGGATTGGCAGGCGGGCACACGATCGGTGGCTGTGCCGCGTTCGGATCAATCGTCGTCTCGAGGCCGAACGGCACCGGCGGCGCGACAGGCAATCGCGTGCGATCTCCGATCGCAAGAAAACGAGTGAGCGCGCCGCTATCGAGTCGGCGCGAACAAAAAGGACAATAAGCCCCTGTTTCGTTCTCGGGCTCATCCAAGTCGAAGACCGAGAAGCAGAAGTCGCATTCCATTCGCATGAGTTGCCCCCGTGGCGGATACGGCCCACGCAGCGAAAATCGATCGCGGATACTAGACCCGGTCGGAGCGGCTCAGCAAGATCAAAGCGGACTGCCGGCCGAGCCCAGGGATGACAGGCGGAACCCTCCTGTTAATCCATGGATTACGTGGCGGATGAATGGCGCACGCCCGTTGGAATGCGAGCATCTGCGTGCGCCGTGCGGTCGCTGTTCAATTGACTCGGCGCGCCCTTCGGCTCGCCTGCGATACGTCAGGCATCAGGATGGTGCATTTCGTCTCCGCTTCATTCGGTCGATCGACCGACCGCGGGCGAATGGCGCACCTTGTTTCCCAAAAAATTTCTTGATTTCCGCTACTCGGGGCGGCTTCAAAGGCTTGGCGAGGGCGCGTGGACCGTCGGCGCCTCCTCGAGGGGGGGCTTCGCGATGTTCTGCTTCAAATCGGGGCGTCTGTTTCGCTCGAAAGGCGCAAGCTCGACGGGATGACCGATGCGAGCCGAGCTCAAGATCGCCGTCATCACGCGGACGTCGGCGAGACCTTCCCATCCCGATGGCTCGGGTTCTTTTGCCTTCTTGGATGCAGCGCGAAAAATACACCAGCTCGGCAGCGAACTGATCGCGCTTCGCGTAGCGCCGCTTGCGTGTCTTGCCGTCGATCGTGAGATGGTGCTCGAGCGTACCCGCATAGTCATAGGCCGGCTCGACGCGCAGGTCGCCCTTCGTGCCGACCAGCCGATACGTCGACACGTCGGCTGCTCCTTGGCTCACCGTGAACTCGGCGATGCGATGGTCGGGAAACTTCAGAAGCGCTGACGTCGTCTCGTCCACGTCGCGCGAGCGCTCGTCATCGCTTGCCTGGGCGTAGCCGAAGACCTCGATGGGTTCGGCTCGAAACAGGTAGCGCGCGGCATTCACGCAGTAGACTCCGAGGTCGAAGAGTGCGCCGCCGCCGAGCTCGCCCTGGGTGCGAATGTCCCCCGGCCGGACTTGCTGGCAGAAAACGGAGCTCATGATGCGCGCCTCGCCGATTCGACCCGACTTCGCGATCTGCACCGCACGAAGGTTGGCTTCTTCGAAGTGCAGCCGGTAAGCGATCATGAGCCGCACTTGGTTTTCTTCGGTTGCGGCGATCATGGCCTGGCAGTCGTCCTCGTTGGTGGCCATCGGTTTTTCGCAGAGGACGTGCACCCCGGCGCGGGCTGCCCGCTCGGTGAATTCGCGATGCTTCGTGTTCGGAAGCGCGATGTACACCGCTTCGACGTTGGCCTCGTTCAAAAGCGTCTCGAAGTCATCGTACAACGCCGTGTGGCGGACGTCGTATCGACGGCCGAGCTCCGCGCGTTTTTCGGCATCTGACGAAACGATCGCGACGAGCTCCGAATTCTCCTCGGCGTGCGCAAAGGCGGGGAGCACCGCCACCTGCGCGATATGGCCTGCTCCAACCACTGCATAGCGAACTCTTCCGTGTCCCTGCTCCATCGGCCGTGCTCCCCGCGAGTTTTGTCGTTCTTCACCGCGAGCTCCGGCATGGACTGCACGATCCATGGCTTTCGTCCCGCGCTTCTCCCGAAGCACCAGTCGGACAGGCGGGCTCAGCGCGTGCCGGCACATGCGCTGCATTCGCTCCGCACATGGACACCCAAGCGTACGTTTGCACGACATGCTTCCGGCGTTGTGTGCAGGTTCGAGCGAATGACGAAGCGCGTCCGCGTTGCGTTTGCGGCTCGGAGCTGGAGGAAGCGCATTTCCCCCCCGGTTTGTACGAGGTCTTCGGGCCGATCGTGGCACCGGCGCAGGTCGCCGAGGGCGCCGAACGGGCCGAGGAGCCGGCCAAGCCAATCAGCGAGGAAGCCGATATCGGCTATGGAGCGTCTCACGGGTACGCGCCAGGGCACGGCGGCCCCACCGGTCCCGGCGACGCCCCCGCCCAGTAGTGCGCGCCGGGTTCGCGAGTTCAGGTGCTCGCGCCCGCGCGAAACAACGCGAAGATCGCGCCCCAACCCATGAGAAGCATCACCACGAAGATCACCCAGGCGAGCAGCGCCCAGCGGCGCAAGGACTCCTTGGTTGCCGCCGCACCCCAACTCATCAGCGCAGAGTGAATGCCGTTGCCGAAGTGGTACGCGATCGCGAGCACCCCCAAGATGTAGACGAGGAGCGTCGGGCGATGAAAATGCATCTCGTGCGCGATGTCCGAGAAGGGCTCCACGCGCCCCTCGACCAGACGCGGTTTCAAAAACGCGAGCCACAGATGCGCGCCGAGAAAGGCGAGAAGCCCGAGCGCCGAGAGCCTCTGCAAGATGTACTTCAAATTCGCAAAGTAGCCGTAGCGCGGATAGTTGGGACGTGTCTGTCCAATCCGGCCGAGCCCCCAAATGGTGTGCCAGACGAGCGGCAGTAGAACGATGCCGAGGGTGATCGCTTCAGCGAGCGGGTGCGCGTACTCGGTCACCGCCGACTGCCACTCGGGTCCCCCCTGGAACGCCGCCATGTTGTTCCAGAGGTGGATCAGTGTCCACACGCCGAGTGGCAAAATCGCGAGCGCCGAGCCCAACCGGTCGCTGATGAAGTTCGAGTGCGTAACGGCGGCTGAGGGTGCTTTGGTCGTCGCGGTGCTCACGGCTCGGAACTCTTACCACCAATCGGCCGCGAAACGGCTTCTTTTAGAAACTGGAGCATCGGTCGGGTGGCGTTCAAGAGCCGCCCCGTCACGCGGTACAACCCATTCTGCTCGCGTCGCGAACCATGGACCTTGATCCAGATCGGTTGGGCGCCTTCCTCGAGCGTCGCCTCCGGCCGCGAACCAGGGGCGAATGCGGCGTCGCAAACGAGCTCGACCCGGTCGCCTTCGATCTTTTCGATCGTCCCGCCGCCGCCTCCAGCGAACTTGAGGCGTGCCGCCACGGTCATCCCTTCCGCGCGCGACGCATGGCCGACTCCGCCTCGCGGTTCGCCTCGCGCGCCTTGATCGCGTCGCGCTTGTCCCCTTTTTTCTTTCCGGTCGCCAGCGCGATCTCCGTCTTGATGAGCCCCTTTTTCAGGTAAATCCTGAGAGGGATGAGCGTCTTCTTGTCGTGGTCGACGGCCTTGCGGATCTGGTCGATCTCGGCGCCGTGCAGCAGGAGCTTGCGCGCCCGCCTGGGTTCGTGCGGGTAGGCCGTGTGCGGCAGAGGCTGGATCGTCAGATTTTTCAGGTAAATGCCGTCCCGTTCGATCGATGCCCACGCATCGGTGATATCGACCGTGCCCGCCCGCATCGACTTGACCTCGCTGCCCACGAGCACCATCCCCGCCTCGAATCGCTCCTCGAGGTGATAGTCGAAGGGCGCCCGGCGATTTTTCACCAGGATTTTCTCGCCGTTTTCCTTCTCCGTACCGCTTTTTCCCATCGCCGCGCGCCGCCCGGCGTATCACACCCCGGCCCGCCTGCCCAATCGAGGCGCGCGTCCCCTTGACAGCGCCGGCCCCCTGACTACCTTGTCGGGTCCCTATCGCGCGGTGGAGCAGCCTGGTAGCTCGTCGGGCTCATAACCCGAAGGTCGGAGGTTCAAATCCTCCCCGCGCAACCCGACTTTCCTGTCCGAGTTTCAGCAGTAGGAATCGCGTTCAGGAAGAACCCCAAGTTGAAGGCCCCGGTTGCCCGATAGCGGCGAGCGGGGCCTTCGATTTCCGGGGTCATGACGATGGGGGCGACGAAGCGCGACAAGATTTCGCGGCCGCGGGCCGGATCGGTGTCGAGGAGCGTGAACAGGTTCCGGAAGTAGGCTTCGATCGCCTTCGGGTGGGGGATGACGCGTAGCGCGGGATCCTTCGCGGCCGTGGTGCGGTCCGCTTTGAGGCGGACCAGCAGGACCTCCTCTTCCCGGAGCTTGTTGCCGAGCGATTCGGACCATCCAACCTTCGCGAGGGCTTCGGTAAGGTTCGCGATGCGTCGCTCGCACTCGCGCACGCGACGATCGGCATCGCCCGCGTCGCCGTGGCTTTCACCACGAAGGGTCGCTACCCGCTGCTTGAACGTCGACACGAAGCGGTCGAAGAGATCGGGTCGATCGAGCTTCTCTTTGAGCGCGTGCACGAGCGTCCGGCTCGCCTTCTTCTCCGAGATGGAGAGAGCGTTGGAGCAAATCGCGGAGCCACGCGAGTAGTGCGCGGTGCACCCGAAGCTAGCGTAGGGAACGCCGGCCTTCGTCTTCCTGCGCACGATGGTCATGCTGCCACCGCATGTTCCGCAGCGCATCAAACCCGAAACGAGGTAGACGTGCTGTCCCGTCCCGGCAGGTCGGCCCTTGCCTTTCGTATAGACGCGCTTGAATCGCTCATGCACTTCCTTCCAAAGGTTGGGCGGCACAATCGCGAGCTCGGGGACGTCGTGCTGGATCCATTCTGACTCGGGTCGCATGACGCGCCGCCGACTCTTGCGTCCGGGGACTCTGACCCACTTCGATTGATTCCACGTCGAGCGGCCGACGTATCGCTCGTTGCTGAGCATCGCGCGGATTGTCGTGTGGCCCCAGCCGTGACCGCGTTTGTTGCCTCGGCCGCCGTCGTTCGGAGCAGGGATCCCCTCCTCGTTCAGCATGGAGGCGATCTTTTTGAGGGCGCTGCCGTCGGCGAATTGGCGGAACACTCGCAGCACCAATTCCGCTTCGCTAACATCGACGACGCTGCGCTTGCGAGGGTGCTCGGGATCCGGAGGGTTCTCCTCTTGAATGGTGCGGTAGCCGTAGCATCGACCGCCCGTCCAGAATCCGCCGAGCGCCCGACCCTCGAGCCCACGATGCGTTTCGGTGCGAACGAGCTGAAGGAACGTGTCGTTCACGAGCGCCATCGCGCCGAACGTGAGCCTCGCTCCGGCGCCGTCCGATGAGAGGCCCGTCGTCACGTCGATGACCTTCACGTCGGTCGACGCGAGATCGTGGAAGACGATCTGCCAGGTGTTCCCCAGGTCGCGCGACAGGCGCGAAAGATCGTCCACCAGCACCGCTCGAAACGGACCTCCGCTTCGCTGACGCGATGCGGCCAACATCCGCTGCATGTCGGCGCGCTCCACGTGGGCGCCGGACACGGCCGCGTCGCTGTACTCTGCTACGACCCGAAAGCCGTGATTGGCAGCGTGGACGCGACACCGGCGCATCTGATCGTCGATAGAGCGCGCATCCTGCCGATCGGTGGAGTAGCGGGCGTAGATCGCAACCGGGAGACCCGCATCATTCGCGGCTGGCGTCGTCTTCATCATCCTCGGCATCACGCGTCTCCTCTTCGGTCCGACCGTCCCCGAGCCGGCCCTCGAACCAAAGTTCTGCGGCCAATACCGCGAGCTCGTCTACAAGGGCGAGTATACTCGCACGTTCCGCATCAGCACCGGTGTACGGGTCGACGCTAGACGGTGCAGTCCTCGAATGATTCGGGTGTCGGCGCGTAGCGCGACGGAGCACGGCAGACGCTCGTGCCTCGGGCGCAGAAGGGGCGAATTGCGCGCGCCGAGCTGGATTCACGTTCGCGGCCTCCAGTTGGAGCGTCCCGCAGCAAAAATCGGCGCGAAGCGAAGTGCTTGGACCGCCCCACTCTCTTGGCTGCGCTTCGCACCCATCGGAGTGGAGCGTTCGCTATCCCCGTTGCGACGCAAGCCCGCGGCCTTCCGCGCCCACGTAACACCAGTGGTATCGCGGCTAGTAACATCGTGTGCGGTGGGGGCCCCCTGAGTGCTCCGAATCAGCCCCAATTGGCTGCGAGCCTGACCGGCGGTCGCGATCGAAAACGAGGTAGCGACGAGGGCAAGGCTCTCCCGGTCGGCCAATGCCATTGGCATAGACGTCTCCAACTGTGCTGCGGGTCGCGGGAAGATTCTCCGCGAGCAAGGACCAGCTTGCGTATCTCAGCGGGCCCGGTCAACGCGACACGCTAGGTCCGATCCCTGGCAAGGTGTCGTGGAAACCCATGACAGCGTGTCGCGTCGATGTCGCGGCGCCGGCGCGGCTCGAGCCAAATTTGCGGTCGATCGTGCACCTGAATGCAAGCGTTCCGACCTGGCACTTCGACCCATGACAAAAATCGTTCGCGCGCGCCCAGCATCATCAACGCACCATGATCGGGCCGCCACTCGACGTTGTTCGCTCCCGGCGCGAAATTTTCCTTCGTTTCCTTAGGTTTTTCGTTTCGCGTGCGGGTTGTGCGAGTCAAAAGGACCACGGCACCAAACGAGAAGGACTTTGTCCTCTCGTTGACGATCGAGCGCTCATTGATGTCGCGCGTCATGAAATAGTGACTGGCAAAGAGGTAGTTACTGTCGCGCGGATCGCCTGCGTCATGTCTGACGAATGCGCGAAGACAGGCATCGACGCGACTTTGCCGGGCCCGGGATGCCCCCATCAGGACGTCGGTGCCCGAACGACAAATTCGACCGACGCCGTGGTGTCGCGCTGACCTACGGAAGGTGCCGCACGAAATCCATCGCGTCGTGGAGCAGTCGGATGATCTCCACCGTTTCCTTCGAGCGGATTCGATAGAAGACGATGTGCCGAGCGGGCCGGCCTCGCTGGCTGATGTGATGAGCGAAGATCCCGGGCAGGATATCGTCGCGCGCCTTGCCGCGTGAAGGGTCGGTACCGATCGCGACCAACGCCTCGCGAATCAGCGCGCTCTACTCGCGAGCCCTGGTTGACTCCCCACCGCTCCTTCGTGAACCGGAGGGTCTCGAGGATGTCGCGCTTGGCGAGCGGCGACCGAACGATGCGAGCCATCAGCCCGAGCTACTACCGTCCAAGGCCGAGCTCGGCTTCCACCTCGGCCATCAGCTCCTCCGGCGACGTCTCGACGCCCTTTCCCGCGTCCAGCTCCGCTATGCCTTCCTGGAGAGCCTCGCGCAGGACCGCGCGCTTCTTCTCTTCCAGCGCCTCGCGGACGACGTCCTCGACGCTCGCGCCGTGCCCCGAGCGGACGCGCTCCTCCGCGAAGGCCTGGAGGTCGTCCGGAAGTTGGATAGTTTTCGCGGCGTTGGACATCGTTGTGCCTGCTAATCGTGCTGGACAATTCCTCGATCGTCAAGGGAGTGAGGCCAGCAGAGCCTGAGCGCTGCCCGACCTGATCCTAGGCAAGCGCTCCGCGGCTCGCGCCCGTCAGTGGTCTTGCTCTTCGTGAAGTCGAAGATCGCACGATTCGCTTGAGGTCCCGGCCAAGTTCGAGCTGGACATTGAGGTCCGCCGCGGTACGGCCGAGCTCCGCGAGCCAAGCAAACCCCCGGGACGAACCGATTCGCGGTGACACTTGCGCGCTGCAGCCTCCTCGCGCCCCGCCGCTCCGGGCTTGTTCAAGGCCGGCGATTCGTCGGCGGACGCCGGTCACCACGAGTCAAGACCGCGCCCTAGGCGCATGCGTCGCCGGCGAATCGCTCAGAGTTAAGCGAGGTGCGTTCGTAAGCGGCGATCTGCATGCTATGCATCGGACCAACTCGCGCGGCGGACGTGCGCGAGTGGGCAAAGCGAGGGATCATGATCAAATTCGCGTGGGTGCTCGTTTCGGTTCTCGCGCTCGGCGCGGGTTGCAGCTCGTCGAGCAGCAACAGTGGCGGCAACGACGACTGCGCAAAGATCTGTGCCAACGAAGGCGCCGCAAAGTGCCCGAACGATGACCTCTCGGGGTGCGTGCAGATCTGCCAGGCATTGCCTCCTTCCGGATCCTGCAAAGCACAACAGCAGGAGCTCATGGACTGCCAGGCCGGAGCGACGTTCACCTGTGACTCGTCCGGCACGTCCGAAGCCAAGGCATGTCAATCGAAGAGCGACGCGTGGACCACCTGTCTTTCCGGCGGAGGTTCGAGCTCCACCGGTGCCGGCGGCTCGTCGGGCGGCGGCTCGGGTGGCTCGGGCGGCAGCGGCACCGGGAGCGGGACTCCACTCCAAAATTGCATGACCGCCTGCATGAAGGCCGACGCTCTGCATTGTCCGAGCGACACTCCGGGCGCTTGCGCCGGCCAATGTCCGACGGCGTCCGCGTCGCCGCAGTGCGCCGCGGAATTCAGCGCAGCCATGGCGTGTGCCGCGGGTTCGACGTTCGCCTGCGGTTCGAGCGGCAAAGCCACCGTACAGGGATGTGCCAACGAAGGCGCTGCTTACATCCAATGCGTCCTCGGTTCGATCGACGGCGGAGGGCCCTGATTTCGACGCGACTTCAGATCGCGCCCTGAACCGGGGGCCACGGTGTGCCGTGTTGCGTTGTGAGTACTCCCAGCGCCGCCGTAGGCTTTCGAGGACGTGTTCAACTGCGCTGCGGAAGCAGGGGTGAGGCCGGTGCTGAAGTCGATGCCCCAAGTGAGTTTGTTTTTCGGAACACCTGTGTTGGTCGTCCACCAGGTGGGCTCGCTCGTGTACCTGGTCGGGTCGGTGCTGTAGATCATCAAGTTGATGAAATCGAAGGAGCTCAGCACCCCCGCTCGTCGTCCCCGCTGCGGAGCGTTGCTCGCGTCCATGCGGGGGCGGTGGCCGCGATTCAGCGACGGACGGCGCGATGCGGCTCAACGTACACGCGCACGTTCTGGCACTCGACGGCGTCTATGTGCGCGACGGTCCGGAGGGTCGGCTAGCCTTTCATCCGCTGCCGGCACCGACACGTGCGGACGTGACCGAGGTTGCGCGGCGCACCGCCGCTCGGGTCGAGCGCATCCTGGGGTTGCACGGCCGAAGCCTCGAGCGGCACGGGCAGGTCGAGGAGTGTGATCGGTTGACGGCCGACGAGCCGACGCTTGCGGTCGACTACGCGGCCGCCGCTCAGGGCATCTCGGTGGCGGGTGACCGTGCGGGCAAGCCGACGCTTCGCCTGGTCGTCTCGGATGGCCCGACGTCAACGCGGACCGCGGACGACGACGAACCGGTTGCGGAGGTGAGGGGAATCAACGTGCACGCCAAGCAGCGCGTCGACGGGCGCGACCGAGCGCAGATCGAGCGGCTTTGCGGCTACATCACCCGTCCGCCTCTTTCGCAAGAGCGCCTGACGCGTCGCGCGGACGGTCGCCTCGAGCTCGAGCTGAAGAACGTCTGGCGAGACGGCACGCGCGCGCTGGTGCTCGAACCGTTCGACCTGCTCACCCGCCTGGTGGCCTCGGTGCCGCCTTTCCGAGCCTCGCATCTTCTCCGGTATTTCGGGGTCCTTTCGAGCCACTCGGCGCTGCGCCGGGAAGTCGTCCCCGTACACCCATGCGACCCGGCCCAGCGAAGACCTCCCGCGGCGACGGGGGATCAACTCAGCCTTCCCACCCTCGGCGGCGACGACGCCCCGAGCGACGACCGACCCCCACCACCCAACCGTTGGGCATGGCTTCTGGCCCACGTTTTCCGCGCGGATCTCGACAAGTGCCCCCGTTGCGGTGGGCCGATGCGCTGGGTCGAGGCTGCGCTCACTCAGCCTTCTACCGCCAGGCTCTTGGCCGAGTACGTCATGGGGCCCCGATCTCCGCCCCTCGTGCACCGACACTCGTCGAGCCAGCTCTCTCTACCGTTCGCGCGCTGACCTTGAGCCCTTCGCGCTTGATGGCTCGCTCGAAAACGCCGAGCGCTGGCCGGCTTCCGTTCGCCGCATCGGTTCGGAGCCACAATCGGCTGGACCCAAGGGCTCGTCTGCCATTCTTGTCCGCTCGCAATCTCCGGCACATGCCGTCTCGTTCAAGCGCCGCGCCCCTCATTCTGCTTCACTGGCTGATTTTCCCACTTCGATTGCCTTTGGCGCGCGCGCGGTAGCGGAAAGCGGCAGCGAAGCGACGGTAGTTCCGCGTTCGGTGGTTCGAGCTCGCAGCGGTAGCGCGAGAGAATGGACTGACGTGCGACCACCTCGGGTCCTTCGGAAACACCTCGACGGAGACGTACCGCCACCGCTCGACTTTGGCCGCGTCGAGAAGCTTGTCAGCGAGGAACTGTCCAGGGCGCGGCGTCGGTACTTTGGGGGCGGATCTTCGTAGCCGATGCCCACGCCGGCGATGTCTTTCCACTCGAAATGCGCCCAAGCAGCGCCCTCCCAGTAGTGCACGCCGCTTGCGTCGAAGGCGAGCCCCCTCGCGCCCGCACCAGCCTCTTGACGAAGAGCAGTGCGAGTAGAGCGGGCAGGGCAAAAAAAACAGCAAAGAGGTAACCTACCGCGGTCGTCGCGGTATCCTTGCCTTCGCGCGCAGCCTCGACCGAGCCCGCGCTCAGTAGCAAGAAGAGAGGGACGCAGATCACGACCACCTTCAGGCCGGCGCGCCCGATGTCCACCTTGATTGCCTCAGCCCCGAGTCGGAACGCGCCGACCATGTTCGTCACTCGAAGTACGGTACTCGAATGGGAGGCCCTGACAAGAGATCTTGGTGCGGCGCGATCGATCGAAACGCCGCGCACCTCGCTCGATGGCGGCGAGTCGAGCCTGTGTGCTTCGCTCGCCACGGATGCAGCTCACTTTTCCTACGCGGGCTCGATCTCGTCCGCCGAAAAGTCCCCGAGCCACTCGGTAACGCCATCCGGACCTATGCACTCGACGACGTAGTCGTCCGGGGCACCTGGCGCGTGAAGGATGTCTACGATCGTTCCAACATCTCCGACCAGCGGAGGACGCCGGTTCAACTTCCAGCCGTCGTATGCCTCGCGTGGTCGAAGGAGCTGCCGCACTCGGACCATCGCGTATTGCTCGAGCCCTAGCACGACACTTTCATAGCTCATGGTACCCACCGGCGGCGATGACTCGGATCTAACCGACGAGCTTCGGTCCGAGCTCCCGGAGAAGCTGGGGCCGTCGCGCGGGCATCCACACCAGGAGAGCAGAACAAGCTCCCACGAGTAGCACGGTGCCGAAGCTTGCCAGCGTGATGGCATCGGGGGCGATGACGGATTGTCCGCGGCCCGCTTGGATGAGCAGACAGAAGGTGACGCCCAAGTACATGCCGGCTGCGATGCGCGTCAGCGCCAACCGCATGGCCGGCGTCAGCGTCGATGAGCGAACTTTGGATAGAAAATAGGCGATCGCCGGAATCACTTGCAGTCCGTGCAACCCGACGAAATGTCCCGCTCTCCAGTCGCCGGCGACGGTGCTCCAGTTCAAGAAGGGCAAACCGGGGCCGCCATCGGGCGCTCCCACCGTGTGACCCGGCCCGGTCACGAACATCAAGAAACCGGATGCCATTCCGATGAGCACCGTCACGAGCCCCAGTCGGATACCCGATCCGAGCACACGATCACGCGACCGCTCCCGGCTGAAGGCCACGGCAAGAACGATGTTCGAGATCCACAGGGCCACGATGGCCATGCCCATCGACGCGCTGACGGCGCCGTCGAACGCAGTCTCGGCGTTGAAGTGGCTGCGCGTGCCGCGCACCACCTGGCCCGAGATGGCGATCATCTCCAGCGCCAACATGATCCCGGAGACATTCAGCACGCGGCGCACGAGCGCGGGACGAAACCCACGGAGCTGTGCCGCAAGCCAGAGCAGCGTCGCGCCGTAGATGAACGTGGAAACGAGGAACTTGGTCGGTTTGATCCACGCGGCAACGCCCAGCACCTGGCGCGGATCGAGGAAGATGAGCGCCGTCGATCCCACCGCAGCAACGAGCACCGACAGGGTGACCCAGGCCAAGAGCGGATGGACCGCGCGCGCCTGGCCCCAGACAGTGCCCATCCGGACGAACCGATCGCGAACGCCTGCCATGACCCGCGCCGATCCGCCGCGCTCGATCGAGTCGCCAGGCGGGAGCGGGGCAACGGGCTTTCCCATGCGCCCCGTCACGAGACGCGTGGCCGCGTAGAGCAGATACCCGAGCGGCCCAAACAGAAACGTCGCCAAGAGGGACGGCACCACCGCCAGGTGCGCAAGACCGCGGCGTTGGGCATCGGCCAGCACCACCCGGCCGACCAAGAGATCGAATGCCAGGTAATGAATCCACCCCGCGAAGACGAACGTGCGATCCGTGAACGCTTTGGCAATTCCGTCGAACGTCCGGAAGGACGCCAAGGCCGCGCCCGCGCGCGGCACGACGAAGAGGCCGTAGAGGAGGGCGATCCCGAGGGGGAGTACGTCGCTGTGCAGGAGCCAGCGCGTGAGGCGAGCGCGCGGCGCGAAAATCATGGCCGCCCAGGCGACGAGGACGGGGACCGAGACGACTTCGAGTAGCTTGGCGAGGTTCATGAAGACACTGTAAACATCAATGTAGTCATCGTCAACATTAAAGTAGGCGGCGTCTACTTCGCGTCTGTGGCAGGATGGCCGAGAGGGCGACACATGACCGCTAAGAGGACGAAAAAGCAAACTAAAAAGGGCACTTACCACCACGGCGACCTTCGGGCCGCGCTCCTGCGCGCCACGCGCGACGTTCTGGCGCGCGACGGCGCCGCGGGATTGAGCCTTCGTGAGGTGGCGCGGCAATCGGGCGTGACGCACGCCGCGCCGTACCGGCACTTTCCGGACAAGGCTTCCCTTCTGGCGGCCCTCGCCGAGGAGGCGTTTCACGCGCTCGACGAGCGCATGCGCGCGAGCGCCGCTTCCGTGGGCGGTGACGCGCTCGCGCAGCTGCACGAGATTGGGGTCGCTTACGTGATGTTCGCGGTGAGCGAGCCGGAGAGTTACCGGGTGATGTTCGGACCGGCGGTCGAAAACTGGGAAGATCATCCGTTGCTGCGGAAGGCTTCGGCGGCGGCGATGGGCACGCTGGTCGAGCACGTGACGCGGGCGCAGGCATCGGGGAAGGTCCGCCGGGAATCGCCCCTCGAGCTCGCGTCGGCCGCGTGGGCCATGACGCACGGCCTTGCCATGGGGCTCATCGATGGCGTCTTTCGCGCGCCCGTGAAGAAAGAGGCCGCCGATGCTGAGCGCTTCGCGCGTTCCAACTTGCAGCTCTTGCTCGAGGGTCTCGCCTCGCGCGCGTGACCGAGCCAAAACAAGAGCTGCCCGCTGACGCGTTGGCGAGCCTCGTCGCGCGCGGCGGGAGCACGCTCCGTTACAGCTTGCTTCGTCGAACGAGGTACACGGTCACCGCGATGAGCGCGGCAATGGCTGAGAGGCCGAGCAACCAGGCGATGATCATTCCAGGCCACATCATCCCGCCCATTCCCCCGCCCATCATTCCCGTACAGCCGTCACACATCCCGCTCGGCTGCGCGAGAGCAGTAGTTGGTAGCAGAAGCGTCAGGAACGCGAGCAACGTGAAACCCCAGGTCCATACCTTGCGACGAAAGTCTGGGGTGGCCAGCAGAACACGGGACTCCATCAGACGCACCTCCATGGATGCACTTGAATCCATCCGCTTCCATGTCAAGTCAGGCTCCTGCGCCAGCAGCGCGATGGCGATTCGTCAGATATACGTGCCGGCCATCGACACAGATGGGCCTGGCTGTACGCACATGGGATCGCGCAGCTCACCGGCTGGGTCCGACCTACAACGTCGAGTCGACGGAGGCCGACTGGATCGCAACTCGTGACCGGTTTCTTCACTGGGCGGAGCGGCGGCGCAGCAAGGCCGCGACCACGCCGGGAATGGCGCTGATGGCGAATCCGACGAAAAGACCGGCTAGGCCGAGAACGCCGGCGCACACGCAGCCCATCGCTCCAGTCAGCAGTCCAACGCCTGACGCAGCCAGCCAAAATCTGACTTTGCTGGCGTGACGCAGAGCCACGACGTCGATCACGATACCCGCGATGATTCCGCCAGCGAAACAGGCGGGGACGCAGAGCGCCATGCACCCCGCACCAATGCAGGCGTGGCTGATGTGCTTGGCACAAAGCGCAAACACGAAAGGAACCAGCCCCGCCGCGACGCCCGGGAGCACCGCTCGTTTCACGCCGCGGCCGTACCAGAGGAGCCCGACCCCCAACATGAAGAGTGCCGAGCCGAATGCGAGCGTATATCCAATGCGCTGGCCGATGAGCGCCGCCGCGACGACGAGCACAAAGAGGGGCGCGAACGCAACGGTCGCGCGGCGCAAACGCGTGGTTTCGTAGGCTCGTCGCGCCTTCATCTCGATGCGTTGGAGTTCATCCGATTCCATAGATCCTCTTGAACGCGTCGCGCAGGCGGTGCAGGGCTCGCTCCCGACGCTTGCGAAACGTCGCGCCGCTCGCGCTTGCGGACTCCTCCCAGAAAGTTGCGATGAGGGTCTCTCTGTCCGAATCCGAAAGTCGACCCAGCGCATCGAGCGCAGCTTGAGTGAGATCGCGGTACGCGATCTCTTCCTCGGCGCCAGAAGTCATCGGTTCCTTGACCAGCTCCTCCGGTGTTTCTCGGCGGCGACGTCGCGTCTGCCGAAGGGTACGACATTCCCACGCGGCGATCGCCAGTGCCCAAGGCATCGCTGGTCGACTCGCGTCGTAAGACGAAGCCCTCGAGAGGATTTTCTCCATGCTCTGCTGGGCAGCGTCTTTGGCGTCGGCGTCGTTTTTCAGAATGCTCATACACAACCTGAGCGTTGGAGCCCCAGCAGTCGAAACACCGGCGTGAACGCCGATCGGTCGCCGTCGGCCAGGCGCGCCATGAGCGCATTCAGATTGGTTCCGTCGTCCACGTTCGTCCTGGCCGGCCCGGGCCCCCGAGTGCCCGGGCCGAGCCAACTTAGCAGCCATCGTTACCTGACGAGCAGCTGCGCACGGCGAAGGACCTCCTCGCCCGACTTGGTATCGGGCGCCGTGAGCCGTACCCAGAACCCAGGTCCGGCGGATGTTACGTCGACACGCACGTTCTCGAGGTCGAAAGTTCAGCCGCGCCGGCGCGTCAGCAGGGCGAGCTACTCGACCGCGTGAGGCATCGGAGCCTCACGTTGGGCCGGCTGCGCGAGGTCGCAGATGGGAGCTGCGATTAGTTCGCCGGTTTGTCGCGGGAAAATGGCTGAAAGCGCAAACCCACAGATCGCTCGTCTTGGGATGACGAGAAATGAGCAACTCGCGCGGAGTCCGGCCGATAGGATCATCAGTCCAATGCCGTGAGCAAATGACGCACCGCGAGGTGGTCAGCGCATCGACCGCCAATGATCGACAGCCTTCAGGCGTCATCGATGTCAAGGACACCGACCTCTCGCTCAACGGCGGATGGCCAAACGGGTAGAACGCCTCATGAATTCGCTTAAGCAGAGACGCGACCTCTCCGAGTACTCCTGTTAATATTTATTTCTTGCGCATCGACAAAGGTGATGCGCATATGCCAGTGGAACACTCAGTCTTGATAGGTGTCTGCGGAGGAGAAGGCGTCCTCCAGTTTCACAGTCGTCTCCACCCGGTTCGCGATGCCGAGGTGGTCCGGGCGTGGCGCTGAAGGCCTGCCCATTCGGTTTCCTCCATCTTCTGCCGAACCGGTGGAAGCAGTCCAATAAGACCTTCACTGTCGGGCGACTCACACGGCTGTCGTGTGAGAGACCCTTGAGGTCCAGCCGCGTGCCAGGAGTGCGTCGATGAAACGTGAACAAGACCAAACCTCGCGTGATTGCGCGTCGGATTCTGTAGCCGGCGACTCGCCCGCGCTCGGGAGATTCCGATGTGCGTTGATGGTGCTGCAGGCTGTTGCTGCGCTTGCGGTCGGTTGCAGCCGACATCCGAAGGCACTACCGGCACGCGAGGAGGCGACGGCAACGTCGGTCCAAGCACTCAACACGAGCCCGAAGGTCCAAGACTTTGCTGTGTACGGGCGCAATAGCATCGAACTGTTGGGGCAAGCCGTCGTTACAGGAGGGGACGTCGGGGTCAAGGATATCGGTTCCGGATCGTTCCTTTTCGCCCCCTACGAGGCAGCCATCCAACAACAAGCCAGGATCAGCACCAATCGTAGTCTGCTTGGTGACTCCGTGCTGCTCGGCGGCGAGGCGATCGTCGGCGATGTCCAAACGAATCAGCTAGTTGACTTGGGAGCGCAGCACGGAACGGTGGCGCCTTTCGTCACGATGCCGGCGCTGCCCACCACGTTTGCGGTCAGCCCCGGCAGCACGAACCTTACGGTGGCAGACGGGGCGACGCAGCAGATCGCTACGAACTCGCGCTTCGCCACGGTGACGCTCGGTTTGAACTCGAAGCTTCGGCTGTCCGGGGGCATCAACCAGTTCGGGCAGCTCCAGATGGGCCAGGGCAGCCGGCTCGAGGCTCTGGCACCGACCGAACTTCGTATCCAGGGGCGGCTCACGGCAGCCCAATCCTCGTTCGTCGGAGCTGGCACGGGTGTGACCCTCAGCGCACGCGATATCCGTATCGAGATTTCCGGCGCAAATGGAGGAGGGGGGCAGCCGCTCGACGTACCTAGCGCCGCGAGCTGGGGCGAACAAGCCGAGCTGCACGCCGTCGTGCTGGCGCCGAATGGCACGATTCGGCTCGACCAGTCCGTGACGGCGTTTGGCGCGTTGGTGGGACGCGACGTTCTGGTGGGGCAGCTGGCGTCCGTCACTTTCCAAGATGGGCTCTCGAACTGTCCAGCGAGCTGCGCCGACGCTAACCCGTGCACGGTTGACGCCTGCTCGGCGGGTGCGTGTACCCACGTAGCGGTGGCCAACGGCACTTCGTGTAACGACGGCAACGCATGCACCCGAACCGATACCTGTCAGGCGGGTGTCTGCGCTGGGTCGAACCCAGTAGCTTGCACGGCCCAGGACCAGTGCCACACGGCTGGGACTTGCGATACCCAAACCGGCACTTGTTCGAACCCCG
>WNGA01004322.1_pt1 | contig 20962 bp, 21 predicted proteins | sample 5400061 | NCBI WGS metagenome assembly WNGA01 (sample SAMN13153366, study PRJNA577476) | soil metagenome | isolation source: 100 cm soil or saprolite under grassland replicate 2 | place: USA:California | collected 2016-06-15
CCGCGCGCAACGCATCCCGGCCATCCTGCCGCCACGCCTTCCGCCACTGCGAGACGATTTGATGCCGCACACCAACTCGACGCGCGATCTCGGCCGGAATGACACCTTCTTCAAAGAGGTCGGCCGCCTGCATGCGACGCTGCTCCATGCCGTCGAAGTCACGCCGCGGTCGACCTCGCCTGCGCCTCAGCCTCGCTACCTGCTTTACCGGAAGTGACGTGGTCATGTGTCAGTGTCGCACCAACACCTCCCTCTCCGGTAGTCCTCCATGCGCACACTATTCCGCGATCCTCTTTAAAGACGGTGAGTGGCCGGAGGGAGTCTCACCCTCCGGCTCTCGCAGAACTGAGCGTGAGCCTCTCGACTCACTCAGCTCCCATTGTCCAGCCATCAGGCCGCGCGAGGCGCCAATGAGCAAACAGCGTCGGCTGGCGGCGCGCGATGCGCACCAGCCAGCGTTGTGCCCGTTTGGTATGGCGTCGCAGCCGCTTGTATTTCCGCTTGGCCCAACGCACGAGGTATGTGTTGATGCGTCTGAGGAGTGGATACAACCCGGACTTGTAGAAGCGCCCGTAATAGTTGATCCATCCCTGCACAACTTTGTTGAAGAAGTGTGCAAGCTCGTCCAGCGACTTGTCACTACGACGATTGATCCGCCAACTCCGTAGCTTCTGGCCCATTGCCTTCATGGCGTCGTTACTCACCGCCGGTAGGAAGTTGACCGCGTACGTGCCAGCCTTCCGTTTCGACGAGCGAGGACGAAACGTATACCCCAGGAAGTCGAATCGTTCGTTGGCATAGGTAGCTCGGCGATCCGCATCCTTGCAGTACACGATGTGCGTCTTGTCTGGATGCAACTCCAGACCACAGTCCGCCAGCCTTCGTGCAATGGCGTCTCGAACAAACAGAGCCTGCTTTTCAGTTGTGCAGTGAACCACCGCATCATCGCAATATCGTTCGAACTGAAGGTGCGGAAACTCTTTCTGCATCCACATGTCGAACGCATAATGCAAGAAGAGATTGGCTAGCAACGGTGAGATCGATGAGCCTTGCGGCGTGCCTCGATCTCGATGCACGAGCGTGCCATTCTCCTGCTGGAGCGGGGCCTTCAGCCAGCGCTCCACGTACAACAGAATCCATCGCTCGTCGGTGTGTCGTCGTACCGCTCGGAGAACGAGCTCGTGCGGAACAGAGTCGAAGAAGGCTCGAATGTCGAGATCGATCACCCAATCCCTTCTCCAGCATCGCTCTCGGCAGACGCCCACTGCTTGCAGCGCCGATCGCCCTGGCCGATAGCCGTACGAGTCGAGGTGAAACAACGGCTCCACCTTCGGCTCCAGATACAGGCGCACGACCGTCTGGGCGACGCGGTCGGCCACAGTAGGCACGCCGAGGACCCTGACCTTGCCTTGCTCGTGCTTCTTCGGTATTTCGGCCGCCCGTACCGGCGACGGAAAGTAACTTCCTGATGACAGCCGATTCCAGAGCTTGTAGAGGTTCCCTTTCAGGTCTCGCTCAAACTCTTCGATCGATTCGCCATCAACACCGCCAGCACCATCATTAGCCTTGACCCGCTGGTACGCTTCCCAGACTACCCATTTGGAAATTGCAAACGGCTTGTCCTTCGGCTTTGGTTCGCTCATCGGCTCCTCCCACCTTGCGGCGGTTGACCGCCGAACGAACCCGAACAACCTGCCCGCTTCGCTCCACCCGCATTACCAGGCTTCTTCGCTACTACCAGGCAGTCCGCCCCTGTGCCTCGCATCGGTACTCTAGCCCTCGCAGTTTCGGCTGCTTGGGGTTCTCCCTTGGACGGCCGGGCGGGTCATTCCCCGAGGCCGGCCGCCACGTTCGAGGCGACAGGTTCCCACGTTCCACACCAGAGCCTGAGCCAGACTCGCGCCACCTCTATGCCGGGCGCCACCTGGGCAGTACGCAGGTCACCTCCCAGGTTCATCCCGAGGCCACAAATAAACCTCGGTTTTGACGCCATCTCCAATTTTCGACACCTCATCAGTGGTTCACTCACGTTCGCCTTCCTGGCTCACACCTGACGCACTGTTGGTGCGCCTTTTCCGCGACGTTCACCACCCCGGCTCTTGACCGACGCAGCTCGCGGTGGTTTGAAGCCTCCCCCTGCAGGGCGGCTTCAGAGGGCCGACCCTCCATCTCCGATGCAGCCAGCTTCAGTTCGGTTCGATCTTCTACATCGAAACCTCCTTTAGCCTTCGCGGCACACCCACTCGCAGTCCTTGACGTCGGTTTTTCGGCCTGGCACCTGCTTGATGTGCCGGGCGTTGACCAGCAGCAGGGTGAACGAGCTCTCCAGCACGTTCCAGTAGGGTCGGAGCGAGACGCGGTACGAGCCTTCCAGCCCGCCCGTTTCCTCGCTCCGCCCTCCGAACCGGACGTACGAGTTGGCCCCGTATCCGGCTCTCCACGTACTCATGTCAGGTGCTACGTTATGGCCCTGGTGGTCGTCGCCCATGGCGAGGGAATCGCTGCTCCCCGATAGCGGTAGCGGATGATCGCGACCGATGTCGGCTTGAACAAGCGCACCTCGTCCTGCTCAGGCCACCACTTCCGGGTATGGCGCCGTCGCAGCACTCCCATGCTCGTCTTCGAGTGCTTATGGCACAGCCAGCACCACACCCGCCGCCAGGTGAAGGCGGAGAGAAAGGCGAAGGTTTTAGCCGCCGCCCCGTGACGGTGGTAGTTCGTCCATCCCCGCAGCACAAAGTTGAGTCTGTGCAGCAGGGTGGCGAGGGTTTGGTTTGTCGATCTGCGCGTCGCATCCCGTACTTTGGCCTTGACCGCCGCCAGGGCGGTTCGGGACGGGTACGTGTACACGAAGCGCTTGGTGGAGCCCCACTGCTTGTGGCGCTGAATGTGCATCCCCAAGAAGTCGAAGCCCTGGTCGATGTGGACGATTCTCGTCTTCTCTTCGGAGAGGCGCAGCCCCATCGGGAGAAGCACCGCTGCCGCCTCCTCACGCAAACGTTCGGCGTCAGCTTGAGTCCCGGCCACCATGGCCACCCAATCGTCCGCGTAGCGGACGAGGCGGTAGTTGGCCAGACCTTTGCGTCGGCGTTGCTCGCGTTGGTAGGACTTTCCCATAGCCTGCCCTGCCGCGGCGAAGTGATCGTCGAGGATGGACAGTGCGACGTTTGAAAGTAGCGGTGAGAGAATGCCGCCTTGCGGCGCCCCGGTGTTCGTCTCTTGCAGCTCGTTGTCCTCGGTCAGGACGCCCGACTTCAAGAACGCCCTCACCAGCGCCAGCACGCGCTTATCTCCGATTCGAACTCGCACTCGTTGCAACAGCGCGGAGTGTGAGATTTCGTCGAAGCATGCTTTGATATCACCTTCCACAATCCACTCATACGAGCGGCTCGTGAAAAGGTGGATCTCGGCGATCGCGTCCTGGGCGCGGCGTTCGGGACGGAAGCCATATGAAAATGGCTGGAATCCCGCCTCGAAAATTGGCTCGAGCACCAGTTTGAGGGCGGCTTGGACCACCCGATCCCGTACTGCGGCGATGCCTAAACGACGGCGCTTGGTGCTGCCGGGCTTCGGGATCGTCACCTGACGCACAGGAAGCGGCTGGAACCTCCGCGTCTTGAGCTCATCTCGCAACTCGGAGAGGAAGGCCTGCTCGCCCCGGACGGTCGTGACGTAGTAGGCCGTTTCGCCATCTACGCCAGCCGTACGAGCCCCTCGATTGCTCCGCACCCGGTGCCAGGCCTCCACCAGCACAGACGGGTCATAAACCAGGTTCCATAGATCGTCAAACCGACGACCTGGGTCGTCAGTCGCCCATTGATGCAGCTTGGTCTGGATCTTCAGTACCCGTTGTCGAGCCGTCTTGGCATCTGGCCACGGCGCGTCGGTATTCACCGACGACCTTCTGACCTTCCAATCCCAGAACTGCGAATACGCTGTCCCCCTTCGCCCTGTAGCCAGCTTTCCTGGCCTCCGACTACTACGAGGACTCCGCCCCACCTCAGCGCCATCGGCCGACGACGCGCCTGCCCGCCATCGATCACTCTGATCGACAGGGAGGGCGACCCCGAGGTGGTTCCCAACGTTCACCGCTGACCGTTCGACGGGCGAGGTGCCCAGCTTTTCCCCTGCAGCCTCGCCATGGCTATGCCGCAGACCTTCGCCATGGCCTCCTTGCCGACCCTGTACGCCGACGCCGGAGTCGTCCGGACCTTCGTGCGGACGTGCACTGCTGCCCGGCCCATATCCACCAGGTTGGAGCCGGTTCTGGACTTGAGGGGGTTCAACCACTGGTTCCTACTCACGTACACCTTCCCGCCGTGCTTGCCGGACCCGAGTCGTCTGGTAGTGCCGACCCGTCCCGTCGTTGTCAGGGCTGCTCCCGCCCTCCCCTGCGTCTCCAGGCTCAGGCTGCCCTCAGCTTCAATCGGCCGCTGCGACGGCCCACTGGAGGGGTCCTTTCATCCCCTCACGGTCAAACAGCGCCTCGTGGCGCACTGCTGGTTTCCAGTACACGCCCGTGCTTTCGAGTGCAACGTGTGTCACCCGCTGTGCCGTCAGCCAGTCGGCGAGTTCGAGGAGATCCGCGGTCATCGTATTGAACGTGCGGATTTCCTTGTGCGGCTGCTTGCCGGATCCAGGCACAACAACGCACGCGACCACGGTCTTCTTGTGTATGTCGAGCCCGCAGCAGTACTCGTAGACCACCTCCATCCGACCACCTCCGTGCGCAAGTGGTGACCAGGTGGGATGTTCCGCAAATCACAGATTTTGCTGTGCGTGCTTCCCGAAGGAGCAACAGTCGGCGGTGCCTCAGGAACACCCAAGTCAGTTTTTTAATCGGGCTCGCGGCACCAAAAAAGAAAGAGCACGACATCTCTTCGACCCGGTCACCGTCGCCAGGATAGTCGCCGACGCTCACTTTCATGACGCTCTGTGGCGGCGCCGCGCGCCATGAGTGTTTTCAACTGTGGCCAGCGCCTTTTGACCCAGCGCTCAACGGCTGCATCGTCGCGTTCCACAGCACGCCGCGCTGGGCGTTGCCAGGTCCAGTCCAACTGATCCCGTAGGACGTACCACACGTGGCCTGGGTGGTAGGACACCCCCGTTAGTCGCTCGATCACCTCAGCGACGCGCGACAATGTCCACACGTCGGTGGCGAAGCCGTTGGCTTCGGCGCCGTTGAGCAGCGTACTCCGCACGCGCTCGAGCTGATCGTCGCTCAGCTTCGGCTTGCGGCCAGCGCGGCCCGCGCTTCGCAACGCGTCGCGGCCATTCCGCCGCCATGCCTTGCGCCAGTCGGAGACGATCTGATGACTGACGCCCACCTGGCGAGCGATCTCAGCGGGAATCACGTCCCGCTCAAACAACTCCGCGGCTCGCATGCGGCGATGCTCCAGCGCGACGAAGTCACGCCGTGAACGCGTATGACGGCGGCTCGAGCTCGTCGATGCCGGCTTTACCGGAACTCGTAGAGTCATGCGTCAGTGTCGCATCAGACCGGCCCTCTCCGGTAGCCCCCATAAGCAACTCATTTCGCGAATCTGTTTAATTGATGGCTAGCTCGCGGCGGCGGCCGGTCCGGCCGACAGCAGCAGCGCCGCCGAGGTATTCCTTCGACTCCGTGAAAGGCCCGTCCGTGGTGAGCACCTTGTCACCTCCCTAATCCCTCAACGGACAACGTAAAAGAGCGGCTCAGGTGTCCACGTAGTGCGCCCGGATTATCACTCTCATCCCCTGCGACCCAGCGCTGGACAGCGCTTCGGCTTGGACACGGTGGTCTTCGGGATCGTCACCTGCTCGTCGTGTCAGTTTGGGCGACGGTGCGCGGCGCCGCAGCGCCTTTGGGGCAGTTGCAAGGCCTGCTTCCTTAACCTCATTAATAGCAGCTGCGGTCTCGCGATCCAGCTGACCGTCGTCGGCGGTCTGAGCGGCCCGCGGGCGACTGACCGAGAGCTTCCCGATTCGGTAAGCTCCTCGTTGCGCGGCTGTGGCAAGAAGCGCTATCGTCGCCGCCGCATCCCACTTCGCAGAAGGGAGCCCCGCATGCTCTTGTCCAGGCTAGTCCTCGCTCATCGCGGGCGCGCGGGCGTCGTCGCGGCCGCGCTGGCTGTGTCGATGCTGGTCGTGTTCGGCTACACGAGTGGTTGGGCGGCGGCCGTGCACAGCTCAATTACAGGGCACTTCAGCTCGACCGTCGTGCCGGCGCCAGCGTGCACGTCCCCCGTCGGTGTGTGCACGGAGGGCACGCTCACCGGCGGTGTCAAGGGGACGTTTTCGTTCACGGGCACGAGCCTGATCCAGACGGCAGACACGCCGACAACATCGGTCCTGCTCTACACCGGCGACATCATCGTGCGGACCAAGGACGGTCAGTTCACGTGCAAAGACGCCGGAGCGTTTCGAACGACAGGCGACGGTGCAGTGTCGAGCGTGTGCACGATCGTGGGCGGAACGGGCGCCTACGCCGGTGTGAGCGGTACGCTGCAATTCGTGGGCAGCTTCAGCAGCACCGGCGGAGGGATTGGCGACTACAGCGGCTCACTCGTGAGCCCGTAACAGGCGATCGGCTCACGGCGTAGTTCTTCGCTGGTCTGCACGTACGCCTCGACTCCAGACTGAAGCTGGGAACGAGAGGGGTCGACTGCGGGCGGCGTTCGATCAGCACGAGGCAAACCTGCTCCGGCTGTCAACCAATGTACACGGCGAGGCTCCTTTTTTGAGATCTCGTGCGGGGGGAGTCACGCCCGGAATGAAGGCGTGAATCCGTCGCACCACGACCCTGCCAGTACTGCAGTCGAGAAGTAGACTGCTCGATCGGTCCTGTGCGGGATTCGTCGCTTGCGGCACGCGCAGGCTATTAACGCGGGATCCGCTCGCCAGCAGCTGATCACATGGAGTCGCCGCCCATCTCGCACTGGCGATGAACAGAGTGAGGCGCCACCTGCTCCCAACAGCTTCGGCAGCCAGCCGTCGCAAATTACGGCGTGGGCCGATTCGTCCGGTGCCTGTTGACGGCGCGCCGTACACTGTGTGCGCACGCGCGGCCTCGCGTGTGGACAGATCAGCGGAGAGAGGGGAATTGGAGTTATGCGCAGATTCATAGTGTTGGGCGCCGTCGTCGGCGCATTCGCACTGACCAGTACGGCCAACGCGGCCGCCGGCTGTCAAGCCTGGGGGCAGGGTGATGTCGCGGCCCTCGCCCAGACCGGTGGGGTCGGGTCGCTCGTCTCGGGTCTGGCTACCTCGGGGGAGGTGCGGATCGGCGACCTCGTCGCCGCCGAGCACGAGGCGACCTGTTCGTAGCGGCATCGTGTCGAGTTGAACGCAAAGCGGCGGCGGCGTCTCAGTGGTGAGCGTCGCCTCGCTGCGCACTCGATGGACGACGTCTGCGGAAACTTCCCCAGCGGCTCGACTTCGTGGAGTGTGTGGCCTCCGTCGACAATGACGCGCAGGTCACGGGCAAATATCGACGGATCGCAGGAGGCGCAGACGATCGGGGAGCGCCAAAGTGTCGGCCGTCCCAACAGCTCGAGGACAGTCAAGTCCTATGCAACAGCTCCACCCTCGGGCCTCCGGTGGTCATCGAGGTAGGCGTAACAACGCGGTCCAGCGGGTTCCAGGAGTCGTCGTATAGGCACCTGGCAAGGATGGCGAGCATTCACCCGTGGACGGGCGGTCGCCCCGCCGGATACCGCGTGGCGGTCAGTCCCAGCCCGCGATGGCTTCCCCGAGGCGCCGACTGACATCCGACTGCAGCAGCGCGGCGAGTTCCCGCCTGGGCATCCTGCCCGCCCAGCCGGTCAGAGTGCGGTGCTCCAGGTAGTGGTCCCAAGCCGACGTGCGACGCTGCGCCTCCGATAGGCCGAGCATCCACAGTCGCGTGAGAGCCCCCTCTCCATGTTCATCGAACACCTCGCGCGCCAGCACGTGGAAGCGGACCTGGTACCGGCCGTAGTTCACCCCGTTCATCGGTTCCTCGCTTCCGACTGGGTAATGAAGCTCGAAATCCTCGAGGCTCCGATAGCCGCGCAGGCGCATCATCAAGTTGAATACGGTGACGCGTCTCTGAGCTTCGGGGAAGGTCGTCAGGTCCCCAAGCTGCGACGGGCGCGCGTTGGCGATAAATGCGTGCAGCGAAAGATTTGCGAAGATCTCGCTCAGCCACACCGCCGGGAAGGCGGCTCCGCCTTGCTGATCGAACGAGTGCGCCAGCTCATGAACCGCGACGAGGTCGAAGAACCTCCGCAGCTGGAGCGTGCCGTCGGAATCCGCGTACGTCTTCTTGAGCCGCGGAAACGCGCCGAGCGGCGAGGCGACGCGCGCGATCTTGCCAAACGAGCGCCAAAGTTGATTATCGTCTGTCGCCACCCGCAGTTGCTTCTCAATCGGGTCATAAGACGGGCATACCATAGCCCTCAGTCCAATCGTTGGGGGTGAGAAAGCAAGCCGTGAGTCTCGGCGACGCGCCAGAAAAGGTGCGTAAAGTAGGCGTAAGCTTCTTTCGCCAGGTCGGCGAGGCGCACCGCTTCCGTACGCGCACCCTGGCTGTAGCGCGCCTCGAACGGGTAACCGTCGAGACGCGTGAGCGCGTCTGCAGGCTCAGTCGGCACTGTTACTCCTGGACGGGTGTCCGCGCTGCCGAATATCCACGAGGACTTCGATGAGGCGATCTACGTCCTCGAAGGAATGCTCCAGATGGAGGTGGGCGGTCAAGCAATCAGCGCCACCCCCCGGTGCGGTCGTGCTCGCGCCCAAGGGAACTCTGCACGCGCTGGCCAGTGCCGGCTCGGACGCGGCTCGGTTCCTGGTGATCCTCTCCCCGCCCGGGTACGAGGGGTTCTGGCGAGAGATGGGCGAGCTGCGGGCCGCCGGCGGGCCAGACGGTGCACCGCCCTCCGCCGAGCTCGTGCTGGCTCTCCGGCGCAAGTACCACCTCGCCACGGGCGGCGAGGTGCGTCGATTCGACTGAGGGAGGTCGCGGCATGGCAGCAGACATGCAGACACGAACCATGGGGACCGTCACGTCTCGAGATGGGACGCCGATCGCGTACGAGCATGGCGGGTCCGGGCCGCCGCTGGTGCTGGTGCACGGCACGACCGCCAGCCACACGCGCTGGGCGCCGGTCCTCCCCGGCCTGGAGGCGCGCCACACCGTCAACGCCGTGGACCGCCGCGGGCGGGGCGCCAGCGGGGACGCCGACGCCTATGCCGTGGAGCGGGAGTTCGAGGACATGGCGGCGGTGGTCGATGTCGTGGCCGCTGAGGCGGGCCCGGTCGACCTGCTCGGGCACTCCTTCGGCGGCCTGTGCGCCCTGGGCGCGGCGCTGCGCACGCCCAACATCCGGCGGCTGATCGTCTACGAGGGCGCGCCGGCGGGGGTGCTAACCGTGCCGCCCGACCTGGTCGCGCGGATGCAGGCGCAGATCGACGCCGGCGATCGCGACGGGGCCGTGCAGACGATGATGCGCGAGGTTGTGCAGGTCCCCGACGAGCAGCTGGCGCTCCTGCGCTCGCTGCCGGCGTGGGAGGCACGGGTGGCGGCGGCCCACACCATTCCGCGGGAGCTGCACGTCACCAACACCTACCGGCTCGATCCCGCGCGCCTGGCAGGGATCCGGGTGCCGACGCTGCTGCTGCTGGGCGGGGACAGCCCGGCGTTCTTCCGGACCAGCACGGAGGCGCTGCGCGCGGCGCTGCCGGACGCGCGGGTGGTGGTGCTGTCCGGCCAGCAGCACGCCGCGATGGACACGGCGCCGGAGCTGTTCGCGCGCGAAGTCCTGGCCTTCCTGGCGGAGGAGTAAGCGCGGTGTCCAGCAATGACAGCGCGGGCGCGGACTCGCGGGCGATCGCGGAGCGGTGGACGCGGGCGATGACCGGACACGATCTCGAGGCCGCGGTGGGGTGCTTCGCGGAGGACTACCGGGACGAGGCCCCGGCCCGTCGCGGCGAGTTCATCCGGGGGAACGCCAAGGTGCGGGAGCACTTCGCCGCGCTGCTGCGCGACATCCCGGACCTGCGGGCGGACCTACTCCGAGCGGTGGCGGACGGCGACACGGTGTGGATGGAATGGCGCATGCACGGCACCCGGCGCGACGGCACGCGCATGGAGTTCGTGGGCGTCAACCTGTTCGGGGTGCGCGACGGGCGGTTCACCTGGGGCCGGATCTACACTGAGCTGGTGAGCGACGCGGGCGACATCGACGCGCAGATCGCCCGCATGACGAACGGCTAGGGGCTGATCGCGGCACGATCAGGGCAAGGACGGGCGGATGGCGCGGGCGGACACCGACGGAATCACGCTGGGATACGAGGTCGGCGGGGCTCCGGCGGGCGAGGCCGTGGTCTTCATCCACGGGGCCTTCGTCGCCGACACTTTCCGGCCGCTGCAGGCCGAGCCCGACCTGATCGACCACTACCAGCTCATCACCTACCGTCGCCGCGGTTACGCGGGCGGCACTGGCACACAAGGCCCCGTCAGCATCGAGCAGCAGGCCGACGACTGTCGGGGGTTGCTGGGCTCCCTGGGCGTGAAGAGGGCGCACGTCGTCGGGCGCTCGTTCGGGGGCTGTGTGGCCCTACAGCTCTCGCTGGACGCTCCGGAGCTCGTCCATTCGCTGCCGCTCATCGAGCCGGCGCTAATGGTCGGGGTGAGCGCCCAGGGTTATCGCGACGCATTGCGGCGCAGCGCCGAGCGCTATCGCGAGGTGGGCGCCACCGTCGCCGTGGACGAGTTCCTCGAGGCGCGCTGGCCCGGGTACCGCGAACCGCTCGAGCGTGCGCTGCCGGGTGCCTTTGCCCGGGTCATGGCCGACGCGGGGGCCACATACGACCTTGACATCCTCGGGCTCCTGGAGTGGGGCTTCGGGGAGGCGGACGCGCGGCGCATCACACAGCCAGTCCTGTGCATCCTCGGCGGCCAGAGCGAGGTGCTGTGGCCGCGCTTCGGCGAGACCCACCGGTTCTTGCTGGCGTGCCTTCCGCGCCCTGCCGGGTGGGTGCTCCCCGGCACCACGCACTTCCTGCAGCTCGAGAAGCCGCGCGAGACCGCCCGGGCACTCGCGGCGTTCTTCGGCCGCCACCCCCTCACCGCCCAGCCTGCACGTGGGGAGGCGCCGCCCTCGTGATCCCGACCCGCCCGCTTCGGCGCAGGAGGTGACACCGTGGCAACGTCGACATCACACACTCGTAGGGTCCTGGTGCTGGCATCCTCGGGTGCGGGTGGCGACCTGCCGCCCCTGATGGCGGTCGCCGTCGGCCTGCGAGAGCGGGGCGTCGGGCTGCTGTTCGTGGGGGACGCTTCGGTCGCGGAGGCCGCCCGCGGGCTGGACGCTGAGTCCGACGTGGTAGTGGCCCCGCGCGAGCATGACCTCGGCCCGGTCATCATTGGCGCGATCCGCGACACGCAGGGTCGACCGGAGGCCGAGCGCGGCCAGGTCATGCGGCAGCGCATCGCGGAGTGGTCTGCCGGCATCGCTGCGCTCGTGGTCGAGACCCTGCGCGCGCGGCCGTGCGACCTGGTGCTGACGTCGCTCTTCGGGACGGGGGCGGCCGACCTGGCGGCCGGGGAGATGGCCCTGCCGTGGGTCGTCGTGAACTCCACGTTCTATGTCGGTCCGCGGCCACCGCGGCCGCTGGCAATGGACTTCAGCGCCCGGGCGGTGCCGCTGTTCGAGTACCTGGTGCCGCCGCTGGAGCGCGCTGCGCGGGTGCTGCACGCCACCGACCAGGCGTTCGACTTCGGCTATGCGGACCTGCCGCCCCACCATCGCTACGCGGGCCCGTTGCTGTGGGAGCCGCCCTCAGCGTCGGCGCCAGCCTACCTCGACGAGCCGGGCGATCCGTGGGTGCTGGCCACGATCAGCTCGCAGCTGCAGGACGACCAGGCGCTGGGGCAGGCCGTGCTCGACGGCTTGGCCGAGCAGCCGGTGCGGGTGCTGCTGACGACAGGCGGGACGCGCGGGGCGGACGCCTTCGAGGTCCCGCCCAATGCCCGCGTGGAGCCATACGTGTCCCATGCCGCGGCCCTGCGGAAGAGCGCCGTCTTCGTGAGCCACGCGGGGCACGGCTCGGTCATGAAGGCGCTCACCCACGGCGTGCCGATGGTGCTGGTCCCCTGGGGGCGCGACCAGCCCGGCGTGGCCGCCCGCGCCGAGCACCTCGGCGTGGCGGTGGTGGTCCGGCGGGAGGGACTCACTCCAAGTGCGTTGTCGGAGGCCACGGAACGGGTCCTCGCGAAGCCGTCCTATGCTCGCACGGCGGGTGTGCATGCCGAGCGCCTGCGGCAGCAGGACCCGCGGGCAGTGGCGTGCGACGAGGTCGTGGCGGTGCCGAAATGGCGCATCTGAGTCATGTGGGCGTGGCCGTGGTCCTCGAACCCCTTGGACCTGGGCCCGTTCGTGGATACCGTGCGCCGCCTGATTGCCTGAGGCCGGGCCGGCACGGGCCCTGCCGACGCTGTTGCTGTACGGCGACAACGACGCGCGCTCGCCCTTGAGTGTGGCCGAGGACCTGCACGGTCGCATCCGGGCGTCGCAGCCCATCGTCATACCGCGAGCCGGCCACATGGTCGACATGCATGCTCCCGACCGACTCAATCCGGAGGTCCGCCGCGGTGGCGACAATCCTCGCGACGTGAATGGGGACCCTCTCGCCTGGTCCGCTAGCGATAAGCGCAGACGTGGCCGACATCCTGATCGTCGAGGATGAGGACAGCCTGCTCCAGACGCTGCGCTTAGCGCCGGACTCGCGTTCGTTCTGAGGAGCTCCGGCGCGTGACGCGTGCCCCGATGTCCGCCTGTATCGCCGCGGGAATATACGCTTCAGCAGGTGGATCAACCCCATCGCGCTCACGTCCGCCTGGCCGAGCTCGTGGCCGCCCTGTCGCTGGGGGTCGACCTTGGATTTGGCCAGCCGATGGAGCACGTGCTGCGTCAGTGCTTGATTGGGCTGCGACTGGCGGAGCGCGCCGGGTTCACTGAGGAGGAGCGCGGTCGTCTACTACAGCGCGCTGCTGCTGAGCGTTGTCGTCACACCGATGCACACGAGCAGGCGAAGTGGTTCGGCGACGACTTCGCGCTCAAGGCGGTCACATACAAGCACGAGATGCGGAGCCTGCGTGGGGGCAGCGGCCACGCTGAGCCTTCTGGGTTCCGGGGTCCCGCCGCTGCACCGCTCCCGGATCGGCCTCGAAGTCGCGATCTCGGGGCATCGCGACCTCGATCGAATGATCGAGCACCACGCAAACATGGCGCGGGCGCTCGGCGAACAGCTCGGCTTGCCGGATGCGGTGCTCGAAGCACTGCGGCTGCCTATGAGCAGTGGGACTGGCGCAATTGGCCGGGAAAGCTGTCCGTTGACGCCGTGCCGTTGGCGACCTCAAGTCGCCTTAGTTCCTCGGGCACTCGGCGGCGGTTTCGGAGCTGGTCGCGGAGGCAGGCCACAGGCTGGGACTGAGGACGAGGTCAGGACGCTGCGGCGCGCCGGTTTCGTGCGTGATTTCGGTCGGCTCGGCGTCTCGAACGCCATCCTGACACGCGCGGGCCGCTCGGCACAGGCGAGTGGGAGCGGGTTCATTTGCAGCCCTACTTGACCCGGCGCATGCTCAGACAGTCCAACGCACTGACGCCGCTCGGCACGATCGCCCTTGCGCACCACGAGCGGCTCGACGGCTCGGGCTACCCGCGCGCGCTTCAGGCGCGGCGATCTCTCGCGCCGCGGCTCCTCGGGGCCGCCGCGGACGCCGACCAGGTAATGCGCGAACCGCGGCCACACCGATCCCCGCTCGGCGTCAAGGAAGCGGCGCAGCAGTTCCGGGCTGGGGTGCGGTCGGGGCAGCGCGATACCGAAGCGGTCGAGGCGGTGCTCGGACGTCGCAGGGCACCGCGTCCCCGCCGTCAGGAGGGTCTGGCCGGGCTGACGGCGCGCGAGGTCGAGGTGCTGCGCCTCGTCGCCCAAGGCCTCTCGAACAAGGAGATCGGGGCACGGCTGGTGATCTCGCCGAAGACGGTGCCGAACCACGTCGAGCACATCTACGCGAAGATCGACGCCTCCAACCGCGCCGCCGCCGGGCTGTTCGCGATGCCGCACGGGCTCCTCCCGGATCAGGAACTTGCGCCTGCGCGCGTCACTGCCGCCTGGAGGCTGCCAAAACATCTCCGCTAACCGAGCGCAGATCTGGCCAAACGAGACGACCCGCAAGCTCGAGGTCCACGAGCGTGGGGAAGCCTATGTCGAGGTCACCGAGGGCGGCGCCAGCATCGCACGGTACTTCTGGGAGCGCAGGGCTACGACTGGTCGCAGCCGGGAACCCTGAAGCGCAACCGTCGTCGACTCGAACGTCCGGCAGGCTCCACGCTCGAGTTGCGCGTCCCACCTGGCCAACGGCGGTGTGAGGTGGAGATGACGCTAAAGCGGGACTTCACGCGCCGCGCGGCGGGACGTATCCGTCAACCACTTCGGCGGAGAGCGCCTGTTCGGCGCAATGCTGCGCAGGACGCTAAAAGGCGATAGAGCTTGCGTCCGTTCGTACCGCTCAATCGGACACAGCGCAGGCGCAGCCTGATCGGTATGGGGCGACTCCGACAGCACCTTCCCCGACGTCCACCCGATTCGTACCGCCAGAGGTGCGCTACCGGTCCGGTTTCTTGCGTGCATGCCCCCCACCCGCGGCTGCTGAGCGTCTAGACCTGAGGTGGTCGCGTTTCTCATAATGGCGCCGCTCTGGATCGAGCGATGGCGGAACTCTTCGGACGCGATCGGGAACTCAATGGGTTGCTAGCGTTGCTCGATGATGTGCGTTCCGGTCGAGGGCGGGCCGCGCTGGTGCTCGGCGAGGCTGGTATCGGCAAGACACGCCTGACCGAAGGGCTGGCGGCGGCTGCTGCCGACACATCGCTGACCGTCGCCTGGGGTCGCTGCACGGAGACGGAGGCACCGCCCTACTGGCCATGGCGACAGGCGCTTCGAGCCGTCCGTGGGACAGCCAGCCGCGCGCTGACGGCCGAGGACTCACGCAGTGTTCGCGATGCGTTGTTTGCCGCCGTCGCTGGCGAGCTCGAAGCCGCTACCGCGGAAGGGCCGGCGGTCATCGTAGTTGAAGACATTCACTGGGCCGATGCTTCGTCGCTGGCGCTTCTCCGTTTTGTGATCGGCGTCCTGCCCGACCTGCCACTCCTCCTGGTTCTGACGGCACGGGACGATCCGCTCGAGCTGACCGAGGCTGCTGCCGTGGCTTTGCGCGACCTACCGCCTGCCGTCCATCGCGTCCCACTCGGAGGCCTCGATCGGAAGAGCACCGAAGCGATCGTTCGTCGCGTATGCGGTGCAGACGTGCCTACCGCGTTTGTCAGAGAGGTTTACGAGCGGACTGGTGGCAATCCTTTCTTCGTGCAGGAGGTTGCAACCCTGCGGGCGTTGCACGGTGAGCGATCCGGCTTTCCCGTGCCGCCCGGCGTGCGGCATGTGCTGGGGCGCCGGCTGGCCAGGCTTTCACAGCCCGCCCACGAGGTCCTGGCGATCGGGTCGGTAATGGGCGACGAGCTCGAACCTGAGCTGCTCGAACTCGTGACGGAACACTCGCATGCAAAGATCCGCGCCCTGCTCGATGAGGCCGAACGGTCACGTCTGGTCGTGAGGCGCGACGACGCGCTGGTGTTCGCGCATCCGCTCGTTCGAGAGACGCTCTACGAGGCTCAATCGCACGCGGTCCGCTCCGACCTTCACGGCAGCGTGGCCGAGGCGCTGGAGGCGCAATCGGTGCGACGGGGGCAGCCTGCAGACGGGCTGGACGCGCAGCTGGCCGCCCACTGGCTTCGCGCGCCAGGTGACGATGCACGCCGCAGAGGCGGCCGACACGCGTTGGCCGCGGCGCGTGACGCGATGAATCGGATGGCGTACGAGCAGGCCACTCGCTACTTCCGCTGGGCGCTGGGCGCTGAGGCCGGAGACCGGCTGACGCTCGCCCTCGAGCTTGGCGAAGCGCAGGTGCTGGCTGGCGAGCTGACCAGCGGGCGGGCGACCCTGGCCGAGGCAGCAGCGATGGCGCTACGGGCCCGCCGTGGCGATGATCTCGCCCGCGCCGTACTCGCCATGGGCGGCGGCATCGGTGGGTTCGAGGTGGCAGTCGGAGACTCCGAGCAGATCCGCCTGCTGCAGCAAGCGCTGTACCTGCTGCCCGAGGTGGATGGGTCGCTCCGAGCGGCGGTGCTCGGCCGGCTGTCAGTAACGAGCGCGGCGGCCGCGTCAGAGGAGCGGCGCATCAGCCTCGCCCGCGAATCGGCGTCGATGGCACAGCGAATGGGAGATGTTCGCGTGGAGGTGGCCGCCCTCGCTGCCTACTGTGATGCCATCGCTGGACCGGACCATGTCGACGAGCGCTTGACGGCGACCGATCGCATGCTCGAGCTCACCAGAACGTGTGATGATCCAACGCTGACCCTGCTCGCCCGCCGCATACGGGTCGTCGCGCTGCTCGAACGAGGTCACTTCGCGCTGGCTGATGACGAGATTGCGGGCTACGCCTCGGTGGCGGAGCGCCTGCGCCTTCCCCTCTATCTCTGGCCAGTACCGATCTGGCATGGGATGCGCGCGCTGATGTGCGGGGATCTCGACCTGGCCTGGCGCTACAGCGAGGAGACGGAGGAACTGGCTCGGCGCGCCGAGAGCGTGAACGCTGACCTCATGGTGTTCACGCTGAGAGCAGCCCACGCAATGGAGACCGGCCAAACGCAAGCGCTGGCCGAGCGTTTCCACTGGGCTGCTGCGACAGCAGGCGACAATCCCGTCGCGGCGTGCATGGTCGCGGCGATGGCATACGAAGCCGACCCACAGTTTAGTCGACACATGTTCGAACGCGCTCGGGCCAATGGCATTCAGGGGCTACCACGTGACTCCGAATGGCTCGAGGCGGTGTGGCAGTTCGGTGAGAGCGGCATTCGTTACGGCGATGCCGACATGGTTCAGTCGGCGTACGACGCGCTCGTGCCGTATGCCGATTTATGGGCGATCGACGGCATCGGCGCGGCTTGCTTCGGTGTGATTGCCCACCAGCTCGGTCGAATGGCGGCGTGGCTCAGCCGGCGAGACGAGGCACGGCAGTGGCTGCGGCACGCGCTCGAACGCCACCGCGAGGCGGAGGCCGACTTGCCTGTCGCGCACACCGAACGCGAGCTTGCGGGGCTTGGTCATGTTTGGCACGCGCGGCCACTACGAGCCGAGCAGGGCGACCTGCACCGCGACGGGCGCGTCTGGCGCGTGCAGTGGCGGGGAGAAAGCGGCACTGTCCCAGACTCGAAGGGCATGCGTGACCTTGCCACCCTACTGGCTTCGCCCGGGCGCGACCTTCACGTGCTAGATCTCGTCGAGGCCGGCGGCGGGCCCGCCGCGCACTCCGCCGAGGGGAACGCCGGACCCTCGCTCGACCGCCAGGCCCGTGACGCCTATCGAAAACGGCTCATAGAGTTGGAGCAGGAGCTGACGCAGGCCGAGGAGCGTCATGACACCGGCCTCGCTTCAGCCCTACGAGACGAGCGCGACTTCCTCGCTGCCGAGCTCGCGGCTGCACTGGGCTTGGGTGGACGCGATCGTCTGGCTGGTGACCGCGTCGAGCGAGCCAGGAAGGCGGTGGCGATGCGGATCGAGACCGCCATACGAGCGATCACGGAAGTGCATCCGACTTTCGCTCGGCACCTCCGGGCGTCGGTGGCGACCGGCCGTTTCTGCGTGTACCGCCCAGAGGATCCGGTGACATGGCGGTTGTAGGAATACACAGCCGCCCGAATGGCAATGCCATGCCGAATGTGGCGCCTCTTGGGTGAGGCACGGCCCGGGGCCGCGACCGAACAACCAGGAGGGTGGTTCATGACCACAACTATCGATGCACCGACGTCCACAGCCGCGGCCGAGGAATTGAGCGGCCGGCTCTTCATGGAGGGTGTCGGCTCGTTTCATCTGCTTTGTGTCTACGTTGGGCGCAAGCTGGGCCTCTACCGAGCACTCGCAGACGCACAACCGTTGAGCGCCCCCGAACTGGCCGAGCGCACGGGCCTCGACCGGTGGTACGTGCGCGAATGGCTGCAGGCGGAGGCTACGGCTGGGCTGGTCATTGTCGACGGGGACATCGACACTGGCCGTTTCGCGCTTGCCGCCGGCGTTCGCGAGACGCTCGCGGACGAGACCAGCCCGTTCTACGTGGGCGGTCTTGCGACGGCGATCGCCGCCGCGGGGGCGACCGTATCCAAGGTGGTCGCGGCATTCCGCACCGGTGACGGCGTGGCCTACGCCGAGTACGGTCCCGAGGCAGTCGAAGCGCAGGCGGCCCTCAATCGACCCGCGTTCACCAACTCGCTGGTTCCCGAGTGGCTGCCAGCCGTGCCGGATGTCCTTACCCGCCTGCAGGACACGTCGAATCCTGCCCGAGTCGCCGATCTTGGTTGCGGTGTCGGGTGGGCTTCGATCGAGCTCGCGCGGGCCTTCCCACATATCCGCGTCGACGGCATCGACGGTGACGACGAGTCGATCAGCCGCGCCCGCCAGAACGCCGTCGAGCAGGGTGTCGCCGAGCGGGTCGACTTCGAAGTCGGAGACATCAGCGCCGAACGGCCGGACGGTCCGCGTTACGACCTCGTTCTGTTTCTCGAGGTGCTCCACGACCTGGGGCACCCGCTCGAGGCGCTCACCGCCGCCCGCAAATCGCTCGCTCCGGGCGGAACCGTCATTGTCATGGACGAGCGAGTGGCCGATACGCTCCCCCCGCCCGGCGACCCGGTCGAGACGTTCTTCGCCACTGCCAGCGTGCTGTGGTGCCTGCCGCAGGGCCGAGTGCACCGTGACTCCGAGGTAGTCGGCGCCATCATGCGACCCGACAAGCTGCGCGGGTTGGCCACAAAGGCGGGTTACCGGTCCGCTGACGTGCTACCCATCGAGCACCCGTTCTGGCGGTTTTACCGCCTGACGCCCTGAGCAGCAGAGAACAGACAACTGTGGCCATCAAGACCGAAACGCTCGCGCAGCACGTCGAACGCTGCTACCGCACCGAGGACTGGGACAGCCTTGCCGAGATCTACGCGCCGGACGTGCTGCTTGATGTGCACGTTCCGCAGTGGCGCTTTCAGCTGCAGGGCCGCAACGCCCCAATCGACTGGTACAAGGAACAGATCTCGCATTTCGAGAACTTTCGCGTCACCTGGGTGCGGGCCACTCCGACCGAGGGTGGCGTGGTCGTGGAGTGGGAGATGCACACCGGCGAGGGCGAGAACGAGCAACTCTGCCGCGGGGTCGACATCCTCCACGGAGAAGGTACGCGCATACACACCCACGTGGTGTGGTGCACCGGCATGTGGGATCAGGAAACGATCAAGCGGCAACGCGCCGAGGCACCCATGGTGCGCTGGTAGCTGCGAATAGTCCCCGTCCGCCGCCCTGAAACCTGAGCAGGCGGAGCATTTGAAGAGGGAGTCACGAAAATGACGAGGCATGTCCGCGTTCTCGCCACGATTGCATCCGTTGTGATGTTGGCAGTTGCAGCACCCGTCGCCGCGGCGGGCCCAACCCAAAGTACGATCACCTTCGACCTGAGCTCCGCGACGTGCTCACAGATTCCGGCTGGAACCGTCATCCATGGTGAGGGCACAGTCCTGTTCACGGCCACCCCAAATGGCGGTCTCCAGTATGTCATAACCGGCACGGCGACCGACGGGAATGGCGGTTTCTGGCGGTTCAACTACGCCCAGGATCAGCGGCCACTCGGCGGGGGCGCCTTCGAGGTCACCGACCACTTCAATCTGGTTGGCAGTGGGTCACCGATCAAGCTGCACAGCCATTTCGTGGGGGATTTTTCCACCAGCGAGCTCGAGAACGCCGAAGTCCTGGCGTTCAAGCAGATACACGGTGATCCGTTCGGATGCGACCCGATCTAGGAGCGGTCTTTATCGCGGCGGCGCTCGCGCTCGTCTTCCTCGCTTCACAACAACCGGGGTGGTCGAGCGCGGCGCCGGATCCAATTGACAATCAGCTCACCAGACAATTACGTGAGCTCGGTTTCACCGGTCGGATCGAGTCGACGCTCGCGGCGCGCCTGGGCCGTCATGTTGACCCACCTCTGGCGGATATTGGCAGACTGCTCTGGTTCGATACCGTGATCGGGCTGAAGGGCGACAATACCTGCGCTGGTTGCCACTCGCCCACGAATGGATTCGGTGACAGTCAGCCGATTGCGGTAGGCATCGACAACAATGGCATTGTTGGTCCAGACCGTGCCGGGCCGCGCAACATGCGGCGTGCGCCGATGGTGCTGAATACGGCGTTCTTTCCGTCTTTGATGTGGAACTCCCGTTTCAGCTCGCGGTCCGGCGATCCGTTCGATAATCATGCGGGCTTCGAATTCCCACTCCCCGAGGGAATGACCCTATCGGCGGAGTCACACCTGTTGATTGCCCAGGCGTTCATCCCGCCGACCGAACGGACAGAGGCGGCTGGATTCGATTTCCCCGGCGACAACAACGCCATGCGCGCCGAGGTCGTCAGACGCGTGGACCGCGTGACTGACTATCGCCGCCTGTTTGCCGAGAGGTTTCCGTCAGTCCGCGCGGGCGCACCGATCGACTACGACATGTTTGCACGCGCAATCGCGGAGTTCGAATTTAGCCTTACGTTCGCGAACGCACCAATCGATCGATATGCGCGCGGGGACATCGCAGCTCTGGACGACACGGAAAAGGGCGGCGCGATTCTGTTTTTCGGCAAGACAAGATGTGTGGAGTGTCACTCGGTCTCGGGCGCCGCGAACGAAATGTTCACGGACTTCGGTCAGCATGCTATCGGCGTGCCTCAGCTGGTCCCGCGCAACACGAACAACCAGTTCGATGGGCTTGGCGGCAACGAAGACTTTGGTCGCGAGGACTTCACCGGGAATCCTGTCGACCGGTATAAGTTTCGGACTCCCTCGCTCCGCAATGTCGCGGTC
>WNGA01012556.1_pt1 | contig 20961 bp, 21 predicted proteins | sample 5400061 | NCBI WGS metagenome assembly WNGA01 (sample SAMN13153366, study PRJNA577476) | soil metagenome | isolation source: 100 cm soil or saprolite under grassland replicate 2 | place: USA:California | collected 2016-06-15
CCAGGCAGCGCAGCAACGCCTGGTAGCCGTCGAGCCCAGCAGGCAGGCTCCCCCGCAGCGCCCGCTCCGCCAGCGCCAGCGCGGCCCGCTGGGCCACCGCCGTCGACGCGCGTGGTTGCATGGGCATTCACCGGCCCGGTGTCTGGGAGTCAGGCCAGCCATTCAACAAGAGCCCGTTCCGGGCCGCAACACCCGTCAGCCCGCCCGCTGGGGCGTTGCCGCCCGCGGCTACGCCTGGACCAGGAAGGTGAAGTTGTCGCGCCCGAAGCTGATCGCGCGAGGCCCGCCCACGACCCAAGCTCACTAGTGGTTGCCGCAAACCATGTCGGCATCATTCGTGGCCGGGCTGGAGCCGTCAAACGCCGCACGACGCTCCCGTCGGCCCAGGTCCCCGCACGCCGGCTTCGACTGCCGCTCAAGGCCGGCTGGCTTATCGAGCCGCTCGATGGCGACCTCGAGTGGGATCGCGTTATAGACGAAGATGGCCCTTCCGCTTGGCGCAAGCGCCTGGTCCACCAGCGACCAGAACTGCTCGAACCGGCCGGGAGGCACGTGCGTCAGCCAGAACGCGAAGGATACGGTGTCGTAGCGATTGGAGAGAATATAGCGTCTGAGCTGGGTAATGAGCATCGAGGGCGTGTAGCTCAGGTGGTCAGAGCGCGTCGCTTACAACCACGCAGAATCGAATGACCGTCGCATTCCCGCTGACCAGGAGAAACCCGCATCGTGCCTGCTCAACACGGGCATCAGGTAAGTGGGTTGAGGGCATTGCCGTGGAGGCTCAGATCTGCCGGGGCGTGCAGACCTCCTGCCGTTCGGCCCCTTGACCCACGTCGATGCGGCGTATCGTGAACCGGCACGTCTGCAGGCCCATTGCCTGGTCGATGTCGAGCCCGGCGGGCGCGCCCGGGACCTTGCTCGCGACGGGCGCCGCGGCTTCCGTGGTCACCGACGGGGTCGCACTGGAGGCGTTCGCGTGGACCAGGTCGAGGCGCCAGACGAAGTGTCGCAACGCCATGAAGGTATCGCTGCTGCGAACCCCCAGCACGCACACGAACTCCATCGACCACTCCAGTCTGGCCAGTCGGCCCGGTACAGGTTTGGGCACGCTGACCGGAAGGACGACGCCCGGGAGGTCCGCGACCTCGACCGGCCCGCTGGTCTTGAGCGGACCGGGCCGCAGCGGCAGGGTCGGCGTGCCACTGAAGACCTCGGTCGACTCAAGGACATCCTTGCACGGCAGGTACGGCGTGGAGCAGCGGCTGAAGTCCAGGGCGAACTCCTGCCCGCCCGCGGTCGGGGTGTACCGGCCGATCCGCTTGTCCTCGCGCAGGAACTGCAGGTAGCCGATCTCGCTCCCGGGTGGACCGGAGCCCTCCACCATCGCGCTGGCGGTCATCCCGAAGTAGCGAAAGGAGACATGCTGCTGCCCCGAGGGAAACGTCCCGACCGGCGGGTCCCGGATGAATCTCGACCCGAGGTGGATGGTCTCGCTGAGCACCTTGGCGGACACTCCCGGCGTTGTGGCGACCGTCGTGGTCGGCCGGAACAAGAACACCTCGACCCGGCGGTTTCGAGCCATCCCCTCGGGCGTGGTCTCGTCGGCGAGGGGCTGTGTGCTCCCGACGCCGGTCACCACGATCGCCGGCTCGGGAACGCCCTTGCCCTTCAGGAAGCGCTTCACCGCCTCAGCGCGCTTGATCGACAGCGGCGTTGCGCCGGCCGCGCTCCCGGTCGTGCTCGAGCTGCCGATCACCTTCACTCGCAGCAACGGATTGTCCCGCAACTCCGTCACCCACCGCGCCGCGGCCGGATCCAGCGTGGCCAGGTGCTCGGCACGCAGGTCGCTCTTGCCGACCTTGTAGTTCCACAGCAGGAACTCGTTCGACTCGAGCTTGCCCCCGGTCCGTCCCCTGGTATCCCCGACCTCGGTGACCCTGCCCGGGTTCTTGGCGAACTTCGCCTCCTCGGCCTCGGTCGGTTTTCGCTAGGCCAGGCCCCAAGGAGCGCTCAGGCCGGCGGCGCGCCGCGTCGTGGAGGTGTTCACGGAAGGCTGACCCGCCTGGCGGTGGAAGGTCGAGTCCGCGGCCTGCTCCTCGGCGGGGCAGGTACACGGCACCGGACCGCAACGATGGACGGTCGCGCCGCCGTGGCCGGTGAGCAGCGTGCCCACGGCTTGGTTGCCGGCAAGGCGCTGGAGCCGCAGCATGGCGTCCGTGCCAACGGCGTGGCCTGATAACCGCCGCGGCGCGGGTCCTCGCCGATCTCTCGCGGTCGGCTCGACTCCGTGAGTTCGCACTCGTGCCTCCCACGAGAACTGTAACGTTTGTCCCTGTCGTTGATTGTGCGATATCCACTCGGTGCCCAAGATGCAAGGTTGTGTACCCGAAAGGGCATCCAATCCCGCCGCGCGCAACGCCGACCCCGCGCTGACGGTTGCGCCGATGTTCCAGCCGGCCGTGCGCGGCATCACAGTCCCCAGCTCACCGACGCTCAGCAGTCCCCGGACGACCAGGTTGTCGACGTGGGCGTACACCATCGTCACCACCGCGTTTGCGTGCCCGAGGCGACCGGCAACGGCGATCTTCGGCACCCGTCTTGGGCGCTTGTCAACGCCGCGGCCCGACCGGCGTGGGTCGCTGAGGGCCCGAGCGATCCGCAGCCGCCCAGTCCTCGGTCAGGCTCAGAACCCGGGTGACCAAGGGCCTGGCTCCAAGGCTCAGGGGGCTGGCGATGGCGTTCAAGCTGCTGGAGTCGGTGCAGGACCGCTGGCGGGCGGTCAACGGCCCATACCTGGTTGCGCTGGTGCGTGCCGGCGCATGGTTCGACAAGGGGGTGCTGGTCGAGCGTCCTGACGAGGTGCAGGAGGTCGCCGCGTGATCATGCAGGACCGGCGATCCACAACTCTTGACTATTCCTCAACCCCTGGCACCAGGACGGTGTCGTCCTCTCCGAGATCGACGAGCAGGGCCGGATCCGGTCCAGGTCGTCGACCTACCGGCTCAGCCGCTGAACGTCACGTCCTTCGTCTCCGTGACTCCAGCAGTGCGGCCGGGCGCCGCCTCGTACTGCCAATAGAGGTTGGTGTGCGCGATGACCTTGTCCGGCGACGGAGCGCCCCACGCGCTCTGATCCTCCGTCGTGTGCGCGTCACCGACGAGCGTCACGTCGTAGCCACGCGCAAAAGCGCCATGGATCGTGGACCGGATGCAGGCATCCGTCTGCGCGCCGGTCACGACCAGGCGTCCGACTCCAGCCTTGGCCAGCACCTCCTCCAAGTCGGTGTCCTCGAAGGAGTCGCCGAACGTCTTGTGCACCAACGGTTCTGACTCCTGGCGTACCAGCTCCGGGACGTACGCCCAGGCGTCACTCCCCTTCTCCATCTGCTCGTCGGAGTGCTGGACCCAGACGATCGGGACACCCTCTTCGCGAGCCTTGTCGACGAGCGTGCCGATGTTGGCGACGACCGCGTCGCGCTGGTGTGCATCGGCCACGACGCCCTTCTGGACGTCGATCACCATCAAGGCGGTGTTGGGTCGATCTGACAGCGTGGTCATGACGATCTCCTCTGCTCGTCGGACGGGCTCTTGCCACGTGGATCACGCTAGGCCGATCCACCGACAACCGCTGCTGGTCCGGTCAACTCCAGGGCCCCGCGTCCTTGGGGAATTCGCCGGGTCTTGATACGCAGGGCTGCCAGTATTGAGAGAGTCTATCCGTTCAGCAGGACAGAGCAGACGCTCTTCACCCGGTTGGGCCTACACGTGCGACGACGAGGTCACCAGCCTGTCAGGTGCGCAGACCGAGCGCGTAAGTGCTGCAGCGACGCGTCGCGAGCTCCTGAATGTTGATGCGAGATCGGCGTTGAGGTGACTGGCACTGGCCGCCCATGCACTCCTTCTGTGAGCCTGTCAGTGTTCCCGCGTTTTTCGGGCAGGCCGGAACCCGGGGTTATGGCTACTCGGACTACGACCATCTTGGCGGCCCATGGCACGAGATGTGCTTCCACTGGTAGCGCCCAACCAGCCCACCGCCAACATCAACACCCGTAGGACGATCAGCATGTCCCCCGATCGCGGGTCAGGTTTGAGACCTTCCAGCGGTTGTCCATACCGAACTGGAGGGCGATCACGAGCGGGATGCGCCGCTGAGTCAGCGGGATGCGGCGCCCGGCCGGATCCACGTCGTAGCTCGCTGACTGGTCCAGGCAATCCTTGATCGTGGCGGATTGCTGGCCCACCGACCTCACCCGCGGACGGATGCTGATCGTGCCCTCGGTGTGCACTCCGGCGCGCCGCTGGTCGGCGATGTATTTCAAGGTCCGCTGCAACTGGGGCGGGAAGAGGTAGTCGAGCACTCCGGAGGCGCGCACGTCGTTGTCGCGTAGCGCCACCATGTCGCGCTGCCAGAATCGGACATAGTCGGCGAACACTCGGGCGCGGGCCCTGTCTCCCGGCGGCGAACTGATGACCCTCACCAGCTTGGCCCCCGGCTTCGCGGTGGCGCTGCCGCTCGGGACCGTCGACGTCACCGTCGACGTCGAGGCACCGGGCGGCGGGGGCGGCGGCTCGGGATCCCCGCAGCCGGCGAGCGAAACCGCGGTGAGCAGCACGATGGCACACCAAGAGCGTCCCACGGCGAGCAGCTTAATCAACCCCACTTGGCGTCGGGTCTGACGTGGGCCCCGGAGATTCGGGCGGGCGGCACCGCGCAACGTCGAGATCGGCGAGAAGGAGAGCTGGCTCGATCAGCCGCTCGAGGTCCTCACGTTCCTTCGTCACAGCCTGATCATGAACGCTGCCAGCGCCCTGCCGTGCCATCGGATCCTTTCCTTGCGATCGATGCCCTGAACCGCTGCCGGCACCCTAACATCTAACGGACCCTTGGGAGAAAAGGGGCACCACTTGGACCAGCGGGTTTGGGTCCGTGCTCGGTTCCTCATGGACGACATCCAACGGCCGTCCAGATACAGGTCGCCCACAACCGCATCGTTCCCATCCATGGGCTCGCGGCCAGAGCCGGCTTGTAGGGTTCAGGAACCGGGCTGTGTAGGCTGAGCAGCGACCACCCAGCCAGCACAGAATCGGCCATGGCTCTCCCTGACCTGCGCCTGCACACCGAACGGAGCCCCTATGCCGGAGTACCGCGCCTCCTTCGACGCCGCCATCAACTTCAGCAACGGTGGTGACCTGGCCGTTCATGGGTTTCGTGTGGATGTCCCGTCACCTGACGTCGACGAGGCCGAAATCGCCGCACTGTTTATCGCCTCCCTCGGGCTGTTGATGACAGAGTCCGTCGAGCTCAGCAACGTCGAGGTCTTCGCCGAACCACACAAGGGGACGCGGGGAGGGCCGTCGGATCACACTCGGAACGCAACATCCGCAGCCGGACGGCTCGTCGAGCTCAACCACATCATCCGAGCCGGAATGACCACCTACCCGGGGCTTCCCGGACCGACCATCACCCCCTATCTCACCAGAGAAGCCTCACGGGAGCACTACGCCCCCGGCACAGAGTTCGCCATCGACTGGCTCACCCTGATCGGTAACACCGGGACCTACCTCGATACGCCCTATCACCGCTACCCCGACGGCACGGACCTCAGCGCCATCCCCCTCGCCCGGACCGTCGACCTACCGGCGGTGGTCGTGCGTGTGACCGGCGCGGCACAGCACGGTATCGACGTCGGCGCACTGGCCGCGCTGGACTTCCGTGGCGCAGCCGTGCTGCTGCACACCGGCGACGATGCCCGATTCGGCACACCGGCCTACGCCGACGAGCGACACTTCCTCACCCGCGCCGGCGCCAACTGGCTCGCCGACCACGGCGCGGCGTTGGTCGGTATCGACGCACTCAACATCGATGACACCGCCGACGGCGAACGACCGGCACACACCCGGCTGCTCGCCGCTGGCATTCCCGTTATCGAGCACCTGACCGGTCTCGACCAACTACCACCGACCGGCGCCAGGTTCACCGCTGTGCCGCTACGCATCGAAGGGATGGGCACCATCCCCGTACGCGCCTTCGCGCGACTCCCCGGATAACCGCACGGACACCACCATCGAGCGGACCATGACCAAGCTCAATCCACAGGCCTTGACAATTGCTCACGCCGCGGGACGCCCCCAAAAGGTTTGGGGCAAAGGCATGCCCAGCGGCCCGACCGGTCAGGCCGCTGGCCCGGCGGCTCTGGCGAAGCTTGCGGCGATCGCCGTGGCCAGCTCATGCGCAAGGCGACCATCGGGTCCAGGTCGGGGTCGAAAATGGTGAGCTCCAAGCCGACGGCCAGGTCGGAGGCGACCAGCGCCCGCAGTTCGAGCCGACCACGCCTGGGAGAACAGCCGATGACCACCACCCAACCCCGGGGCGCGCTCGGCCGATCTGGCCAGTCGAACGGCCGCGCCCGGCCGCACGACCCGGACACCCAAGCCTTGCGCTCATCGGGCAGGCCGCGGGGATTCCTGGACCCGACGAGCTTGCTCTGGCCTGCACCGCGCCCGGCGTGCCCGGGCTCGTGCCGCATCCTGAGCAGTCGCTGGCTCGTGTGGGTCTACGTCAACCTCGACGACTACGTCCACCTCCACGGCTACGACGGCGCCGCCGAGCAGGCCCTGCAGGCGCTGGAGACGGCCGCGACCCGGTGGGCGGGCCAGGGCTGGACCGTGGTGGCCCACGCCGACCACGGCCAGGTCCGCCGCGTCAGGGACCAGGGCCTGGAGGCGGTCTGGGCGGCGGTCGACACCCCGGCGCTGTGCGCCTTCCCCGGTGCTGGCGCCGGCCGGACGCGGTGGCTTTACCCCCGCCCCGGCAACGCGGCCGAGGTGGTGGAGCGCCTGCGCCATGGGCTCGGCCCGAATGCCCTGGTGCTGTCCGCTTCCGAGCTGGTCGACCTGGGACTCGTCAGCGACGCCCCGCGCCTGCTCGAGCGGGTCGGCGGGGTGGTCGCGCTGGCGCTCACCGAGCATTTCCCCTTGGAGGACCCGGACATGCGCTACGAGCACGGCAGCGTCGGGCCGGACGCCGTGGTCTGGATCGGCCGCTGAGAGCGGACACAACAGCCTCCCGATGACCACGCTACGTGGCCACAGCGATCAGCGGTTCGACCCTTCTAGATCCGTGCTGGATACCAGTGCCGAATCACTGGGCAAGGGCCACCGCGCCGTGGTGATCGGCCGGCTGCGCACCCGCTCGTGGGAGACCAGCGAGGGGGAGAAGCGCACCTCCACTCCTCACCTACAGTATGAGGCTCATCCTCGTCTTGGGCCCTCCCGGGTGATCTCATCTTGGACGTCGACACCAGCGAAGACCAGCCCTGACCTCAAATCCAACCAGGCCAGCGTTGCATGAACGGGCACTGGTCCCGTCGGGCGCCGCGCCGTGGACCTAATTTTGGGGCCCGCACTCGCGCGGAGGGGCCGTTAGGGTGTAGAACACCATTGCACGTGGCCGGGCCACCGGCCACAAGAAATTAGCGGGCCCCGCAGGTGCACGAACACCGTCGGGGCCCTAGCCGCGGACCTACTCGAGGAAGGTCGTTGGCATGATGCACAGTCTATCCCCTCGTGCTCCCACCTTCGCATTCGCGATGCGGTGGTCGCATGTGCGATGCGGGATCGTGGGAGTGTCCAGGCCCTCCTTGGCGTAGAAGCCGGCAGAGGGTCGAGGACCTCTGTCGGTCAGGGGCCGGCCGCACACCGTTGGTGGCACGAAACGCCGCGGCCACTGCGGTCGGCCCCGCTCCAGAACCGAACGCATGGAGTCGCAATTATAGGCCTCGCGTATACTCACCGCGTGGTAAGGCGCTAACCCGGCTCACTGGAGTTAGCCGCCGGGGAGGCGGGGTGTCGAGACCCCGCCTCCCCGGTCCTTGCTCCGCCTATTTCGTCTTGATCACAGCGATCAGGACGATGAGCAGGGCAAGGAACTCGAGCGCATTCGTCATGCGCCGTCCTTCCTCGCATCGACAGGTCCAGGAAGCCATTAGCGGCCGCAATTCCCGGCTCACTGGACCTACCAAGCCGAAGAGCTTGGCCGGCGCATTGAAGATCGGGACCCGCGGAAAGTCAAACTGTCGCGGCGAGGCTGAGATCGGCCGGGAGTAGGTGTTGCCAGTGCGGGCGCAAGACCCTCGGCGATCACCGCACGATCCGGCTGTTCGTCGCCTCCGCGGGCGGGCGGTCCTGCGCCAGCAGCTCGCCGACGCGCCGACCGACCCGCCGTTCAGCATCACGCTGTTCAACTCCGGCCTGGGCCCATCGTCGCGCGATGGCCGGCTCGCCGAAAGCCCATGAAGGATGCCTCCCCCATGGTGATGTACGCTTTGACCGCGGTTGGAGCGGAGCGGGAGTCAGAGGGAACTGTGCTCACTCGTCGAACGCGACCGTCGGAGCGGACAGGGCCGGACCGGTCAGCCTGGCGCGGCCGGTTGCTGCTGGTCGCCGCCGGTTCGATTTTCATCGTGTCCCTGCTGCTTTATTTCGTGCCTGGCGCGCTGCGGGGCTTGCTGGGCGAAAACACCGTCGAGGGCTGGGTGGCACAGGCGCTGGGGGCTTTCGCGGCGGGCCTTTTCGGCGGGCTCCTTGCGATCGGCAGAGGGCGGCTGCGGTCCCGAGGCCACCGACATCTGATCCCGGACGCGCGGTACACCCTGCGCCGCGACCCTCGTCCGCCGGTGCTGTACCTGCGGCCATTTTCCATCGATCCGGTCACGGCCCAGCCGCAGGTCTCCTCCCCCCTCTCGCCTGCCGTCAGGACCGCGGAAGAGCAGCTTTCCAGGGCGCTGGCCCCGGTCGGACCGCTGATCGCCATCGGGCAACCGGGTGAACTGCCGTGGTTGGGCGCGGCGCGGCTGTATCCTCCCGACGACTGGCGGCGTACCGCGCTGCAATTGATGAAGGCGGCGCGTCTTGTGGTGCTGGGCGCGGGGCACGGCGACGGATTTCTGTGGGAGCTGCGCCACGCGGTCACCATGCTGCCGCCGACCAGGCTGGTCATGCTGGTCCCGTTCGACCCTCGGCACTACCTGGTGTTTCGAGAGACGGTCCGCGCCTATTTTCCTCGCCCGCTGCCTGATTATCCGCCCGGGAAACCCGTCGTCGAGTTCGGGATCAAGGGGGCCGTCTATTTTGGTCCCGACTGGACGCCGTATTTCGTCCGGTTCGACCGGCCGCGGGGGAGGGACCGCCGCCGCAGGAGCCGCGTGAATTTCGAGAAGGCTTTCGCTGGCGCGCTCCGGCCTGCGTTCGACGTGTGCGGCCAGGAGGCCCAGGCGTGGTGGCGGGCCGCGGCGGCCGGCGACCCCCGCGCGGCCCGCATCCTGGCCGAGTGGCGGGAGCGAGCCGGCCGCGGCCAGGAGGACGAGGACCGCCGGGGGCAGACCGCTGAGACCGGCCACCCCGAGACCCTGCAGCCACTGGCCGAGTGGCTGCAGCGGGCCAGCCGCGGCCAGGAGGACGAGGCGTGGTACCGGCGGGCCGCCGAGACCGGCCACCCTGAGGCGATGTGGGCGCTGGCCGAGTGGCTGGAGCGAGCCGGGCGGGGCCAGAAAGCTGAGTGGCTCGAGCGGTTCCGGATCGAGCCCACGCAGGCACCCTCACATCATGACGATCGGTCACGACCAGGTTGAGCATTTGCCGCATCGGACATGTCCAGGACCGCGATCGCCTCTGTGGTAAATCCCTCCAAGTCCTCGAACCAACGTGGATAGTTACCTCGCCGCGTGAAGAACTTGACCGTTGTTCCGTGCATGAGAAAGTCCTCATCGACCCCAGTACTGACAACAGCGATGAGACTATCGGCGGCAGCAACGCCCACCGCTGCCCTCATCGCACGGACAGCGAACCGGATCCCCCGAGCCGCAACCCTGCTGAGATATCGATCCGGGTCGCCGGTCAGATCAGCGCTGGGAACAAAGACATCATTGACTTCGTATTCGTAGCTTGCTACCTGAACAGGTCTGCGGTCCCTACTCCAGCTGTCGCCCCACAGCCCGGCCAGCAACAGCGACCCGCCAGGACCAACCACCCAGCCCGCCGCAATGATCGCTCGAAGCTCATCGGGGTGATAGTAATACTTGCCGGAGGCGCCTCGACCCATCGGCTGCAGATGGATGTTCGCACCCTGCTGACCGGGAACGTGATTCTCCACGTCAATTCGGAACCAGGACTGGAGTGTCCCCCCGCCTCGACATAGTAGGTGTGGACACCGTCGACAGTGAGGTTGTACATGTCGGCCTGACCGACGAACGACTCGACGCCCAAGACCGTCGCGGCAGTACCCGTTTCGGTATGCAGCCGGTCACCTGACCGCAGTCTCCGGCATCGACCCAGCCGGCGACCAAGGATCGCCAGTCCGAACAACCGCATTCGCGTCGTCGTTGATGCTGAACGTGCGGCCGTTGATCCAGACGGGGAGGTCGACGTGGATGAGTCCTGAGGCCGGCGGTTGTCGTGACGGGGCCCCGGTAGTTGGTCCACGTGCTATGAGCGTTCCGGTTGGTGGGTGGCGGTCCAGGCCTTGGCGAAGTCGATGGGTCAGGTCACACGCCTTCGCCGCTCGTCGCCCGCCGCATCTCCGGTCCCTCCTTCGACGGCGACGGCGCGGCGTTCCGGCTTGCCACTGAGGCACTGCGGATCCGGATGGCTGGCCAGCACGACGCGATGCTTGCCGTCACCACCAGTGACCGGGAGCCGTTACCTCACCAGATCAAGGCGGTCTAGGCGAGCTGCTGCCGCGGGTACCGCTGCGGTTCCTGCTCGCTGACGACCCCGGTGGGGAGCGGGTGTTCACCCCAGATCGGCTGGGGTCATGCCGTCCGTCAATGAATCCGGGTTGCCGAACGGTGCGGGAAACGGGCGCGTTTCTACTGCGATGTCGCGCATCCGCTCCACGTAGATTCCGTAGTGCCTGCGGGCTTCGCCCCGGCGGCCGGCGTCCAGCAGCGTGCGGATGAGACCGAGGTGGGCCTCCTCGTCGTAGGGATCGTGCTCCAGCAGTTGCAGCGTGTAGCGCACCGCCCGATCGGTGTCGCCGGCCTTCTGGAGCCGCTGCGCAAGCGCCCGCAGGACGGCCAGGTAGCTCGCTCGCACCTGCTCGCGCACTGGCCAGTCGTGGTACGGCTCGTCCTCGAGGAAATCGCCGCTGTACTGCGCCTCGGCCGCGGCGAGCCGCGCGATCGTGTCGTGGCGTCCCTGTTCGTGCGCGTTCAGCGCGTTCTCCGCCGTGGCGAGGAAATGCTCGACGTCGATGTCGACCTGGTCAAGGTTGAGCCACACGGCGCTCCGGTCGGCAACGACCAGTCCCACGTCCGCCCGCCGCCGATCGGGCTGCAGCACGTTGCGCACGGTGGACAGCAGCACAGAGAGCCGGCTGGCGGCCTTGGCCGGGTCGTCCTCCGGCCACAGCAGCTCTATGATCTGCTCCCTCGACACGGGTCGGCCGCGCCGGGCGACGAGAGCCTTCAGCAGGTCGCGGGCCTTCTTGGAGCGCCAGGCCGTGGTCGGGACCGGCCGACCGTCGCGGTACACCCGGAAGGCACCCAGCGCGCGGATCGCGATCGACGGAGCCGACCGGGGCAGCATCGCCAGTGGCCCGGCGGCGTGCCCTGCGCCAATGTCGACTCCATGCTCCCGCAACGTCTGCTCGGCCAGCTTGGCCTCGACCCGACCGTCGGCCCCGGCGAGGTGCGCAGCGATCAGGCGTGCCTGCGTCGCCTCGATCGTGCAGCCGATGTTGCGCCAGAGCTGGATCGCCTCGTCCAGCAGGGAGGTGTGCCCGCGCGGATTCTCGGATGCGAGCACCGTCAGCATGAGGGCCTCGGCGAGCCCTGGCCAGTCCCGCCGCAGTCTCGCGGCTGTTGAGGCCCGCTGTGCGCCGTCGCGGGCGGCCTCGCGGTCACCCGCCGTGAGTGCCACCCAGCCGCGCGTGAGCAAGGCCTGTACCTGACGCAGGCCCTCATCGAGCGCCACCGCCCGCTGCGCGAGCTGGCGGGCGGCCTCGACGTCGGTGGCGGCGCGCACGCGCGCGAGCCCCATCAGTGCGGAGACCAGACCCGTGACCTCGTGGGTCGGCTCGGTGAGGGCCAGGGCCTCCTCATACATCGCCTGTGCGGATGCCAGCTCGCCCCGAACGCGATGGACGTCTCCGAGGCCACAGAGGGGCCAGGCCGCGTACCGGGAACCGATGCTCTGGAAGAGGTCGTGCGCTGCATCGAAGTCCTCGACCGACTCCTCCAGGCGGCCGAGCGTGGCCTTGGCGGCGCCACGTATCGACAGCGCGATGCCGCGGAACATCCGGTACCCGCACGCCTCGCTGAGCTGCAGGGCAGTCCCCGCCTCCTGGAGCGCCACGTTCGGCAGCCCCAGCCCCGCAGGTGGAAGGCCCGGTACACCCGGATCCGCAGGATCTGCGGCAGGTCGCTCCTGCTCGTGGCTGCGTCGAGGGCGGTGAAGCAATACCCGTCCAACCCGGCGCGATCCCCCTCGGTCGCGGCGAGCATCGCCAGCCCGGCATAGGCGGCACAGCGGGCACTCGGGTCGCCGCACCGCTCGGCCGCGTCCCGCGCGCGCGTCACCAGCTCGCGGCAGCGACCGTAGTCACCGGTCATCCGGTAGGCCGTGGCCATCCAGGACAGCAGCAGCGCCTCGTCGCGGGTGTCCTCACGTCCGAGCCGGGCCCTGTGGTACACGGCCAGGGCCTCGCCGAACTCCCCGAGGGCATGTGGGATCAGGCCCATGCGCCAGGCGAGCGCTGGAGTGAGCTCCTGCGCGTGGTGCCCGGCCCGGTTGAGGTACGCCAGGGCGCTCACCCACTCTCCGCGGACCTGCCCCGCGTCCCCGGGGGCCTCGCGGATGCACGGGTCCTCCGGGTGCTCGGGGGACGGCCCGCTCTCCACGAAGTCGCGCAGGGGCCGGATCAGGGACCAGGAGTCCTCGGGCCTTGGGGTGAACTGCACGAGTCCGCGGCGGGTCAGGTCAGACAGCATCGTCGCCGGATCCTCGAACCCCAGCGCCCGACACAGCGACAGGTCCACTTCCTGGAGCACGGCGAGATGGCGGAGCAGTTCGCGGACGCATTCGGGCTCACGGGCGAAGACCTCCTCCTCCAGATAGGAAAAGAGACGCCCACCCGGTAGGTGCAGCCGGTCAGGAAGGTGCCGGCACAGGACCTCGATGAAGCGCGCGGCGCTGCCATCGTGCGGCATCTCCTGAAGGTCGTCGAGGACAAGGACGAGCTTGTCCTCCAGGGAGCCGTCAAGCGCCTCCCAGAGGGCCACGGCAGCCCCACGGGGGTCGTCAAGGTCCTGCGACGTCGCGAGCGGGGCCCCGGCCGCCGCAAGCGCCTCGAGCAGCGGGCGGACGAGCTGATCGGTTCGGCTCATCGTGGCGTCGATCGCCGGCCACGCGACACGCCTGCGCGCCGACCAGGCCGCCAGTCCGGTGGTCTTGCCCCAGCCGGCCGCGGCGACGACCACCGCAGGCCCCGACCCCCTGGCCGACGACGTGGACTGGTCGCGCCGCACCGTCGCCGCGCTGGGCAACATCGAGCACCACGTCATCCCGGCCGACGAGATGCCATTGGTCTACTACGGCCTGCTGGACATGGACGACCTGCTGGACGAGCCCTGCGCCGCCGCCGTGGACCGCGAGCGGTGGCTGATCATCGCGCGCCGGGCGGCAGCACGCGGCTCTGGGCTGCACCTGACCGGCTTCGGTGGGGACGAGTTGCTGTACGGCTCCCTGGCGCATCTGCACGCGTTGCTTCGGACCAGCCCCAGGATTGCCCTGTCGCACCTGCGTGGCTTCGCCGCGAAGTACCGCTGGCCACGCGGGCCGATGCTGCGGCAGTTGGCGGACTCGAGCCCGTACCGCCGCTGGCTCGCTCGGGTCGCCGACAACCTCACGCAATCGTCGTCCTCCCTTGAGGAACCGCTACTCGATTGGGGATTCCAGCCTCGCCTGCCACCGTGGGTGACGCCTGCCGCGGCGCAGACCGTGCGCGAACTGGTTCACGACGAGGCACGCGCCGCGGAACCGCTCGCCAGCGGGCGAGGCCAGCACCGGGAGCTGGAGACGATGCGGTACGTGTCCCGCATCACCCGTCAGTTCGACCAGATGGCCGCCCAGATCGGAGTCACGCTCGCGGCTCCCTACTACGACGACCGCGTGATCGAGGCGGGGCTGGCGGTCAGGCCGCAGGAGCGGATCACGCCCTGGCGCTACAAGCCGCTCATCGTCGAGGCGATGCGCGGCATCGTCCCCGACCAGAGCCTGACCCGCCAGACCAAGGCCAACGGCACCTGCGACGAGGACCCAGGGCTGCGGCGGCACCGCGCCGAGCTACTCGTGCTGTGGGAGGACTCCCGGCTGGGCCGCCTGGGGCTGATCGACGCCGAGGCGCTGCGCGAGCTGTGTACCCGCCCGCTCGACCCGCACCTGCAGCTCGGCGTGCTCCACCAGACCGCGGCGTGCGAGGTCTGGCTGCGCGCCCTGGAGCGAACCACCGTCCCGCGATGAGGAGAAAGGGCAGATGACCTTCAAGCTGCGCCATAGCGTGTCACTTGCCGACACCGACTACGGAGTCGTGCTGCTTGACGAGGACAGCGGTCAGTACTGGAATCTCAACCCCACAGCCGCCTTGATCCTGCGGACGCTGCTGGACGGTGGAAGCCCGTCGCAGGCCGCGCAGCAGCTCACCGGACAATACGAGGTCGCCCTGGAGACCGCGAACCGCGACGTCGAGGACCTGGTCGGCGAGTTCCGCTCGGCCGGCTTGGTGGAGCCGTAGGAGAACCCATGAGCATGCAGGAGGCCGTCGCCCACCACCCTGGCTCGGTGCCCCTCCCGCGCCGGGTGCTGGTCCGGCTCACCGTGGCCGCCGCCCGTCTGCTCGCGACGCAGCCGCCGCGGCGCATCCGGACCGTGCTTGGCTGGCTGCGGCGAGGAGCGAAGCCGGCGAGCTTCGAGCAGGCCAAGTCGGCCCGGGACGCCGTGGTGGCGGTGAGCCTCGCCTGCGCCGCGCGGGAGGGGTGCCTGCCCAGGTCGTTGGCCACCATCCTGCTGTGCAGGCTGCGCGGCCAGTGGCCGACCTGGTGCGTCGGCGCACGGCGGGTCCCGCCGTTCGGGGCCCACGCATGGGTCGAAGCGGACGGGAGCCCGGTCGGCGAGGACTACCCACCGGACTACTTCCGCGTCTTCTTCACCGTGCCCTGAGGCAACGGCATGTCCGTCGACGCCATCTCGCCGACCGCCGCCGCGCCGCGCGCACAAGCGGCCTGGCGCCTGCTGCTCATCCATGTCCGCCCCCATCGCTGGACGCTGGCCGGCGGTGGGGCCCTCGGCTTCCTCGGCGGGCTCGCCGGGCTCGCGGAGCCGTTGACAGCCAAGCTGGTCGTCGACGCGGTCGGCCGGCATCGGTCAGTGCTCGGCCCGGTGCTGACGCTCGGCGGGCTGATGGTTGGCGGCGCGTTGCTCAGCGCGGCCGGCATCTACGTGCTAGGGCGCACAGCGGAGAGCGTTGTGCTCGGGGCCCGCCAGCGCCTGATATCGCGCCTGCTCCGGCTGCGGGTCGACGCGCTGGACCGGCTCAAGCCGGGAGACCTGCTCTCGCGGGTGACCTCCGACACAACGCTGCTCCGCAGCGTCAGCGCGTACGGGCTGGTCGACTCGGTCAACGCGGCGTTCATGCTGGCGGCCGCCATCGTGTTCATGGCGGTGCTGGACCCGGTGCTCCTTGCGGTGACGCTTGCCGTGCTGGCCGTGAACGGGGTCGCGGTGCTGCTGGTCGCGCCCCGGATCGGTGGAGCGACCAAGCGGTCTCAGGCGGCGGTCGGCGAGATGGGCTCGGTGCTGGAGCGTGCTCTGGGCGCTCTGCGCACCGTGAAGGCCAGCGGTGCCGAGCACCGGGAGATCACCGTCGTCGACGAGGCGGCCCGCCGGGCATGGCGACGCGGCGTGGAGGTGGCGGGCTGGACGGCGATGATGCAGGTCTCCGCTGGGCTCGCCGTTCAGCTCTCGTTTCTGGCGGTGCTGGGGGTCGGCGGTGCCCGGGTGGCAGGCGGAGGGCTGCCTGTGTCGTCGCTGATCGCGTTCCTGCTGTACCTGGTCCTGCTGACCGAGCCGCTCACCGCGCTGTTCAGCGGCGCCAGTCAACTGCAGGTCGGGCTCGCGGCCGTGGCGCGGATGCGGGAGATCAACGAGTTGCCCACAGAGCCGGAGGTCCAAGCGCGAAGAGCTGGCCGCGCACCATCCTCCGGCGCGATCCCCGCCTCGGTCACCTTCACCGGGGTCCGGTTCAGGTACCGAGACGACAGCCCCTGGGTCCACCACGACCTCTCGTTCGCGATTCCCCCGAGTGGAACGACCGCGATCGTCGGCCCGTCGGGCGCCGGCAAGACCACGACCTTCGCGCTGCTGGAGCGCTTCTACCAGCCCCATAGTGGCATCATCGCGGTCGACGGGCGCGATGTCCGCGATTGGTCGCTGTCGGAGTTGCGCGCGACTATCGGGTACGTCGAGCAGGACGCCCCGGTACTCGCCGGGACACTGCGGGATAACCTGTCGTTCGCCGCGCCCGACATCCCGGAGCGCGATCTCCACATGGTGCTCGCCCTCACCCGACTGAACAGCCTGCGCGCTCGTCTGCCCGACGGACTGGACACGCTCGTCGGCCACCGTGGCACCGCGCTGTCCGGAGGCGAGCGCCAGCGCATCGCCATCGCTCGAGCGCTCCTGCGGCGTCCCCGTCTGCTTCTGCTGGACGAGGCCACCTCGCAACTGGACGCGGTGAACGAGCTCGCCTTGCGCGAGGCGATCGCGGAGATGGCTCGCACCACCACCGTCCTGGTGATCGCGCACCGGCTCTCCACCGTCACGAACGCCGATCAGATCCTGGTCATGGACGCCGGACGCATCCGCGCAACCGGCACGCACGACCAGCTCATCGCAGCCGACAGTCTCTACCGGCAGCTCGCCACCACACAGCTTCTCGCCGCCGGCCCCTGACCGCCGCCTCTGGCTCGTGCGACCAAAATCTTGGGAGCGCCGTTGCTGGACCCCAGACAGAGGCGCCGGCCGCCCAGGTCGCTGCATTGGCGAACGAGACCAAGACGCAAGCAGCGACAGGTAGGTCGCGATGGTGCGGGGAGAGTCCTTCGCGGGTCAGGTCGTGCTGCCACGCGGCGATGGCGTGGGCGTCCAGTTGGGCCAGGGGCAGGTCGCCGAAGCGGGGCAGGATCCGGGCGGTGAGCTTGCTGGTGCCCTGGGCGGAGCGGGGATGGGTGGGCTTCCAGGCGGGCCACCAGATCGTGGTGACGTACTCGCCGAACAGCATGGATCCCTGCTCGGGTGAGAGCTGGTCGGAGTATGCGACGTGACCTCCTCGCTCAAGCGCGCGTTTGACGCTGCATGCTTCGGATTTGGTGGGGGGAGATGCTGGCGGAGCGCTGGGTGGTACCGTCCCTATAGCGGACCTGCCAGCGGGGTTGGGGGTGGCGCGGTGTGGGTGGAGCTTGACGATCCAGGCCATGCGGTAGTGTCCTTTGGGGTTCGTCGGAGCTGCCGGAAGAGTTGGAGGTGCTGGTCCCGGAAGAGTTCCGGAAAAGTTCCGGAGAGATGAGATCACATTCATCAGCAAGGAGAGAGAAATATAGCGTCTGAGCTGGGAATATGAGTCTCAAGGGCGTGTAGCTCAGGTGGTCAGAGCGCGTCGCTTACAACGACATGCCTGAGCTAATTCTCACCACCGGTGACCAGCAGGAACTCGCTATTGTGCAGGTCATCGCCATGATAACGCATGCAGTAAGTCGCAGCGAGTGGGCACGAGTGGTATCGGCTGGCGCATGATCTTGATGAGTCACGGAGCGAAAGTCGGACAATCTTGCTGGTACATCTCTGGGGGTTTCGACTCAGAGTGAGTGACGCCGCATACGGATATGCGTGCGATCCACGATGGCCAAGCCACCACGCAGTTCGGCTTCGGTGAATTCTTCGAAGAGCCGCCCGAGCGCGAACTGGGTCATCTCGATCGTCGTCGGCCACACGCGCAGCCGTACCACCCCGTAGTGCTGTCCGACGGGGAAGGCGCGCTGATCGGCAAAGTCCTCATCGAAGGTGACGATCAGGGCTTGGGCGGCCTGTGCCCACTCGTATACCTCGCGGTCGGTCTTACCAGCCAGGCCCACCTCGACCACGTGCCAGACCCGCCAGCCAGGATGCTCCTGCCGCAGCCATTCGCAGATCGATCGCGGAACGTTCTGATCCAGTAGGACCGCAAACGGCTCGTCGCCCTCGCCACCAGCCTCGTCGCCGCTGTGCGGCTGATCGGACTTGTCAGGCGCCAAGTGCGACGACCTTCTCCTCGTCGACGACGGAGCTGGCATAGTCCAATGCTGCGACGACGTCTTCGCGCGACAGCTCCGGGTAGGCGTGCAGGATCTGCTCCATGTCGTAGCCGCCCGCCAGCATGCCCAGGATGTTCTTCACCATGATCCTGGTGCCGCGGATGCACGGCTTGCCGCCACAGATCTGCGGGTCAACCACGATGCGCTCTCGGATGGTCCCCACGCTGCCTCCCTCATCTGCGGTGAGCCTACCAGGCAGGTCATCAAGCCGCACGAGCGCAATCGCCGTGCACCACAGGGATCCTACGGTGCGGAGTTGCGCGTAGCCTTCGTGCCAGACGAGGAGATGCGTCCCCGTCGAGGTCCGAGGATTGGAGGAAACGGTGATGAACGTGAACGGTGTGTGGCGGATTGTGGAGATGGACCTCTGGGATGCTGAGGGCCATCGACCTCCTGGGGCCCGGCTACATCCAGTTCAGCGCCGACCAGACCGGCCACTTCCGGTTCATTGCCGTCGAGGGGTGGATGGACTGCCACAGCGACCAGCGCGATGGGCGCCCGTGTGTCGAGTTCACCTGGGAAGGCAACGACGAGAGCGATCCCGCCAGCGGCCGTGGCTGGGCGGCGCTGGACGAGGACGGGTCGTTGCGTGGACACATCTACTTCCATCTTGGTGACGACTCGGGCTTCCGGGCGGTGCGTGCCGAGGCTGCGCCGAAACCCGAGGCAACGTCCGGAGGGCCAGCTACCGGCGTGGGGAGGTGAGCAGGAAGCCCCGCCGGACGGTGTGGAGCAGCGTCCTGGGCCGGTTGCGGTGATTGGACAGGACTGCTCGGTGGGAACGACATCTTGTCGTTGTTGTCCGTTCACTGTGATGGTCGTGGTGGTCATTCGGATACTGGGGTGTCGAGCTGCTTGAGCCATTCGGTGACGAGCTTGCGATGGGCGCCGCTCAGTCCTCTCATTATCCGGAACCCATCGAACGGCCTGGCAGAGATGGGTTTGACCAGGTCCCCGCGTCGGACCCAGACTTCGCCGTCGGCGAGCATGAGGTTGGTGGTCACCACGCGGACGTTGTGTGCGAGGAGGAACTCCAGAGTCCGCAGCAGCTTGTCGCTGTTTCGTGAGATTCGGCTGAGGGAGGGCGTCGCGAAGACGTCCTGCTCACCCGCCGCGACGCCTTGCAGGATCGCGAGGGCGTGCTGATCAAAGCGGGGTTCGATGGCGCTCAGGACGACGATTCTCTCGTCATCCGGAGACGCCGCCGCCTCTACGGTCTCGTCCGGGCTGGGAAGCGTTGGTAGTGGGGCGGTGGGCGGCCGATAATCGAGTCGACCTCTTTGCCTGATGGCCCGTCGTAGCGAGCTGAGGCATGCCCACGCTCGCGGGTACTTGCGATCCAGGTCCTTGAAGGGATTGTTCTGAGGAGCAACGGCAATCGGGTTTCTATGGCGGGCGCCGATGAGGTGAGATAGTGGTGCGAGGGCGTAGGTGGTGATGACACGGATCCCGCCTGTATTGACGGGACCGTTGGCGTGGAGCTCCTCGAGTCTGCTATTGCGCACCACGACGGTCGTGGCGGCCTTGAGCCACAGGGGGGCGTCGGGTTCGTGGTCGAAGGTCTCTTCGATGAACGGTGCAGCGAGGATCTCGATCTGCTCCTGTTCCAGGGAGGCGATTGCTTCCGCACGTGCCAGCACGTCACGGGCCACATCCTGTGCGGTGTTATCGGGAACCTCGCATCCCTCGCTGAGCAAGGCGGGAAGCAACTGATGACAGAATTCGCTAATCAAGGTGGGATCGGGCCTGGACAAGGATCTTCTCCATATCGGGCTGCTCCAGGGCTCTTGAACAAGTGCTCAAATCCCATTTCGCTCATCGTCATGCTTCGGATGCGCTGCGGATGGTCCGCAACGCTCGGGCGACTGCCTTGCGGGTGCCTGGATCTTTGGGGTCGGAGAGGTCGGCGCTGAGCGCGGTGATGGCGGTGCGTCGTCCTCGCCAGCCCAGGACGTCGTCGAAGACCTGCCGGTCGGCTCGCAGCCGTTTCAGCTCGGCCAGCAGCGCCTGCGCGCGGTCGTGCTGCGCACGGTCACGGAGGTTGACGATGACCAGGCCGGCGTGCTCGATGCCGGCGTGGCTGGCGGCGATGGCCCAGTGCTCGCTGGGCTTGGGTGGGTCGGCGGTGCGGGCCTTGTCGATGCCGGCCTGCAGGTTCGCGCGTGCCTCCTCAAGCAGCCTGGGATGCTGGCGTGCCAGGGCCAACGCCGGCTCGCCGATGGTCTGCGCGAGCCAGTGCTGGATCCCGTCGGGCTGGTCGAGCAGCCGCTGCAGCGCACGAAGTTTGTCCTGTTGCTGTTGGGCGTGGTCGCGGAGTTGGCGGATCAGCAGGGTCCGGCCGGGCCCAAGGGGCGGGGCGACGTACACGCGCAGGTCCACCGCGCTGACGGGGGTGTCGCCTTCGAGCACGACCGCCTGCGCGGGGTCTTCCATCAGCCGGGTGGTGTAGAAGTCGTCGGCGGCCAGATCGCCCGGCGGGAAGGTGAACAGCCCGGCCGCGCTTGCACCGGCGGCGCGGTAGCGCCCCAGCTCCGGGTGTCGTGTTGGGCAGGCCTCCCGCG
>WNGA01013623.1_pt1 | contig 20957 bp, 25 predicted proteins | sample 5400061 | NCBI WGS metagenome assembly WNGA01 (sample SAMN13153366, study PRJNA577476) | soil metagenome | isolation source: 100 cm soil or saprolite under grassland replicate 2 | place: USA:California | collected 2016-06-15
AACAAGGAAAAGGGACATGATCATCGTGCCCAATGACTTTTAGAGTCGACTGCGCGTCCTCCTGGGACTGCAGGGCGCGGTGCTTACGGACGAGGAGCTGTCCCACACGACGGAGCGTTACCCCCGGTGTCGGGGGAAGGGGCACTGGGACGTGCGCGAGTACGGGCGGCGCTTCGGGGTTGGCGCGCGCGAATACCGGGTGGTGCGGGGCAGGAGCATCGAGGATGTGTACCGCAGCGCCGAGCGGGTCCGCGCGGCCGCCATAGGGACGGCGCTGAACGAGCTCGAGTCACAGGAAAGGGCGGGGGAGGCTCCAGGAGGAAGCGCGTAAGTCCTCTGCGACGGCCGCAACGGACCTCAGGATTAGAGGCTGTGATGACCCGGAGAAAGCAGCCGTGGGGACAGCAGCGCGGCTGGATCGTCCCGGCGGACGGCAGCCCTCCGCAGGAGTTGCCCCAGCAGATGGTCGGCCACAAGCTCATCTCCTGGCCCGGAACGATGCCCGAAAGGCAGCCCGCGGAGCCCGCGAAGCACCTTGCCTCGAAGGACTATTATCATCGCCACGTGCTGAACCCGGAGGGTGTGTCGGTCTACGTACCTGAGGGTCGGGACGCGGAATCCCTGCCAGAGTCCATCAAGAACGAAATCCGGCGCCAGCTGAAGGGACAGTCGTAGGTGCTGCTCAGATCCATTCGACCTTGAATCCGCGCTCGAGCAACCAGTCCTCAACCTCGCGCTCGCTCTCACACTGAGGCATCTCCACGAGCTCACCAGCAAGGTGACGAGCCGCGAGCTCGTCCATCTCGTAGTCCTTCATCCCGTCGCGACTCGACCACACGATCTCGCCCGTGGTCGGATCGAAGAAGGCGCGATCGTTTGGGTTAGCTCCAAGCGAGTGACGCCCGACTAGCCACGGCGCGTAATCAGGATGCCAGAGGAAAAACCCATCGGGGTCTCGTTGCAACCTCAGCGTCTTCATGCTCCCCACACCGGACAACGAGGCCTGGCCGCCGATTGACGACTGGTGTCTGCGCTTGGACGAGCGTTAGGCCTTGTCGGACGGCACCGTCCACATGAGTACGTTCGGCGCGTACCGGCGAAACAGCCGGGGCGCGGTGGCGGCCTGCTTGGTCGCGACGATGACCGCGTCGTCCCCTTCCCGCACTCCCACGAGGGCGAGCCGTACGTGGCCGTCCGCCAGCGCCTGGAAGGTGAAGCTGTCATGCGACGGACGGTCCGCATGCGGTTTTGCCCACGCGGGCGGCGTGGCGCCCGAGAACGCGATGACCTGCAGGGGCTGCGCGAGGGTGACGTCAGAGAGAACGTGCCGCTCGTGCCAGGTGCTCGTGCCCGAGCTCGGGTCCTTGGTGTGCCGGTGGTGGCCGGTCTTCGGGTGCGTCGTGTGCGTGCCCGCCGGACCGCACGCGACAATCACCCCGTCGGCGGTGCTACTCACCGACGCCACGTGGTACGGCGTTCCGTGCCAGACTCCCACTACGTCAATGTCTCTCGGCATCCCAGGAATGTAGCTGCGCGGCCGGCCAGCGGGTCCGCCCCGCAGCGTGTTGTAAGAGTCCCTTGCCGCTGCACAGGGCGACGAGCCCCTCAGGCCCGGGCACGAACTCGCCCGGTCACTCGGCCCTCACGTGCTGCCGCCGCTCGGTCCAGGCGCGCCGATCGGCCAGCACGCGCCGCTCGCCCGCCGCGCGGCGCTCCACCGTCGGGGGCATGCTCTGATAGCGGCGGTCCAGGCCGCTGCGCCGCGAGGGCAGAAGACGGCGTTCGCCCTCCCGGTGGTCGGGAAACCAGTGAGGAGCGTCGTTAGCAACCATCGTGCACCTCTCTAGGGGACAGATAGTCGGGGTGATATACGCGACGGGCGCGCGCTCGGCCAGGCGGGTCGCGGGTGCCGAGGTTGGGAGGGCTCGAGCCAGCGGTCTCGAAGAAAAAGCCCCACATCCGAAGTCGATGTGAGGCTTGGTCTTCAATCAATCGGGACGGCGGGATTTGAACCCGCGACCCCCTACGGCCCTAGGCGCGCCAGCGCCAGGACCAGGTGCCCCGGACGCAACGTGGCCGGATCGCCGAGCGTTGCCACGGGCAGTGACCCGGACGCGATGCGCAGGACCGCGAGGTCGGTGCCGCGGTCGCGCCCCGCCAGCGTCGCCGGGATATGCCGGCCGTCCGGGAGCGTGACCTCGATGTCGTCCTCCCGCCGGATCGTGCCTTCGGTGGTGACCACCACGCCGTCTTTCCAGTGCACGCCGGTGGACGGCAGGCGAGGCCGGGCGTGGACGGCGACGAGTGCGGCGCCGGCCGTGGCCACGGCATCGGCGAGTTGTTCGGAGAGCATTGCGAGGGTCGTACGGTCGTCAGTCACGGGCTCCGCCTTTCGAGAGTTTACCTGCTTCTCGAACCATGCCAGGGTCCGCGACGGCGCACCATCCGCCGTTTGGCCAGGCTAGCGGAGCCCCCGGCGGACGGGCACCTCACACTCGGGCGCGTGCTGTACGGCCTCGCTCGGCGGGATCCAGCCGATTGGACTGCGTATTACTCGCGGGCCCGTCAGTCCGCGCTCCTGGCCTACAAGCACGGCGCCTTGACGCGCGCCAGCGCAGCGAGGACGGCAGTGTCGCCCTCACGCGACGCGCGCTCCTCGAGCACCGGGAATACTTCGCGCTTGCTCGGTCGCCCAGGACACGAGAAGGCATGTCGATCGTGCCACGTGGCAATCGTCAGTAGCACGTCGTGGGGCGTGCCCGGCGCGGCGATGAGCACAAGGGATTGGCGCCACAACAAGAGCTCGGCCGCTTCACGCGCGCGGGCGAAGCCTGTCATCGCTGTCACATACACCATCCCCCCATCGCTGCGTCGATACGAGGAGTCGGGCGCGACCGGGAGATGCACCAGGTCCACGAGCAGCTCCGGGTCGCGCGTGACCAGCGGCGTTGACACGAGCAGTTCGGCGAGTGGCGCATCGACGGTGTCGTGGAGCGCCGCGATCAGGGCCACGGGAACGAAGCGTGGCACGTTGGGATCCTGCAGCAACGTCCGCGCCCACCGCAGGCGCAGGCCCAGCGTAGTCATCGCGTCGAGGAAAGCCGGCGTGGTGAGGCTGGTATCGTTGGGGCGCGCGCGAAACATCCCAACGGTGTTGGAGTCGATTCCCATCCCATCGTTCATGATCCAACCCACGCGGCCGTGCCACAGCAGCGCCGTCCGGGCAGCGTACCGCTGGAAGTGCCCCTCGTTGCGGTAGGTCACCTGGTGCACCGTGCCCTCGCCGCCCAGTAGCGCGCCACCTGCGGTCTCCGTCATGCAACGCACCTTGGGGAGTCCGGCCCGGCGGACGAATGCGACCACGGGTGCGGGGGAATCCGCACCCGGGCAGTCCAACGTTGCCCGTGTCTTGCCGCGCACGACTGCGCCCGATGGAGGGGGGAATCGCACTTCGATCGAGCCCGTGAGCGTGTGGCCGCCATAGTGCAGCACGGCGCGGAGCTGCGTCATGAACCGCTCCGAGCCGAGAATGCTCGCGACGGATTCTGATTGCGTGATCAGACTGTCGCCGGCAAGGGCCACCACCCGAGTCTCGATCGGCGGATGGCCGGGGAGCGTCAGCGTCCATCTTCCGTTGCCGTTGGTTGTCAGGACATATCGCAGCGTGAGGCTGTCGTGTGGTCCGAACGTCATCGTGCCTTCCCAGCGGCCCGTGAAATCCGCATACGGGCTGCCGTAGGTGGGCTGAATGCGCGCGGCTTCGGCGGCGGTGAGGCCATTCTCGCGCAGCCACGCGCCGAGCTGGGCGTCGTCCTTCAGGTCACGGACGTAGGCATTGTTCTCGGTCGTCGCGATGCGGTGCACGATGTCGCCGCGTCCGGACTGCTCGATGAGGTACGCCATCGCGCACCGGGTTCCGTAGCGATCGATGAAGTAGGGGACGTGCCGGTCCGGGAAGTCGGTGTTCACGGGGAACACGCCGCGCACCCAGTATGTGTGCAGGACATCGAGGTTCTTGGCGCGCGCCTGGCGCTGAGCCGGCGAGAGTGCGGACACGTCCTTGATCCGGAGGTCGGCCTCTACGGTCGCCAGGTGCCGGCGGATCCGGCCGGTCTCAGCCGCACGAAAGTCGACGTTGGGTCGGCCGAACAGCAGGGCCACCGCAAGCATGAGCGTGAGCATGGCTCCTCCCTGAGCTGGAAAGCTGGCGTCTCTTGATGAGAGACGTCGAAACGGGCTTCCATGCACACCCTACGCTACGCTTTGGCCAGGCTCTTTGGGAGAGAGGGGACGAAACGCGATCGCCGACAGTGCTTTGGCTTCCGTCGAGTCGGGACGGCGGGATTTGACGCGCCCGCCTGCGAAGCAGGCAATGCTGGTCGACTCGGGGGTCGACGCGACTCCGCGAGCAACCAGCGGGTCAGCGCTGCGCGGTCTCGAACAGCCTCAGGTAGCGCTCGTAGCCTTCCGCCCGCAGCCGCTCGACCGGAATAAAGCGAAGCGCAGCGCGGCCGAATTGATGCAATAGCGCAGGCCCGTCGGCGCCGGGCCGTCGTCGAACAGGTGGCCCAGGTGGGAATCGGCGCGAGCCGACCGAACTTCGGTCCGCGTCATGAAGAGCGAGCGGTCGGTCTTCTGATGGACGTTGCCGGCCTCGAGCGGCTGCGTAAAGCTCGGCCACCCGGTGCCTGACTCGAACTTGTCGAGCGAGCTGAACAGCGGTTCCCCGGAGACGACGTCCACGTAGATGCCGTCCCGGTGATTGTCCCAGTACTGGTTGTGGAACGGCGGCTCCGTCGCGTCGTGCTGGGTCACCTGATACTGCAGCGGCGTCAGCGAGCGCCGCAGCTCGGCGTCGCCCGGCTTGGTGTCGTGCATGCTCGTCCGTACCTCCGTCGACGGGGCTTCGGCGCCCCATATTTCCCGCAAGCGCCGGTCGCGGCCGCACGCCACCCGATACATACCGTACCTCACCGGATTCTTGCGATAGTAGTGCTGGTGATAGTCTTCCGCCGGGTAGAATTCCGTCGCCTGCGCGATCTGCGTCACGATCGCTTGCCCAAACCGCCGCTCCAGCGCCCGGCGGGAGGCCGCGGCCACACGGTGCTGGGTGGTGTCCCGATAGAAAATCGCCGTGTGGTACTCCGGGCCATGGTCGCAGAACTGGCCGTCGGCCTGGGTCGGATCGATGTCGTGCCAAAACACGTCCACCAGCCGCTCGTACGTGATCTTTCGGGGATCGTACACCACCTGCACCGACTCGAGGTGCCCCGTTTGGCCTGTGGACACCTGCTCGTACGACGGGTGCGGCCTATGGCCGCCCGTGTAGCCCACGGTGGCGGAGACGACGCCGGGGACCTGGTCGAAGGCGCGCTCCATGGACCAGAAGCACCCGCCGGCGAAGGTCGCGGTGTCGAGTGACGCGGTCGTGGTGAGGGCGAGAGCGAGCAGCAGGTTCATGCAGTGAACGTAGGCGAGCGCGCTGCCCGGGTGAAGCGCCCGCGCGCATTCTTAGAGGTTTCTCACGGAGCTCACACTCCCCGTGCCGGCCGGCCCGCCGTAGCTTAGGCTCTCGTGCAGATACTCCTCGTCGAAGACGACCGCGAGCTGCGGCGCTTCCTGAGCAAGGCCTTCCGCGAAGAGGGCTACGGCGTCACCGAGGCCGACACCGGCGACCGCGCACTCGAGAAGGCGCTGGGTGGCGCATACGGCTGTGTCGTGCTCGATGTGATGCTGCCGGGGCGGGACGGCTTTAGTGTCGTCACGGAGCTGCGGGCGCGGGGGGTCTTCACACCGGTCCTGCTGCTCACCGCCCGCGACGAGCTCGAGGCGCGGGTGCGGGGCCTGGAAGGCGGCGCCGACGACTACCTCACGAAGCCGTTCGACCTGCCGGAGTTGCTGGCGCGGGTGCACGCGCTGATACGCCGCGCCGAGCTGCGGCACAAGGACGCCACGTTGAAGGTGGACGACCTGACGCTCGACCCCCTCACGCGCCGGGTCACGCAGGGCGAGCGCGTGGTGGATCTGAGCCCGCGCGAGTTCGCCCTGCTCGAGTTCCTGATGCGAAACGCCGGGCGCTCCGTCTCCCGCTCCCGCATCGCCGAAGCGGTGTGGAACTACCAGTTCGATCCCGATACCAACGTCGTGGACGTGTACGTCAACTACCTCCGGAAGAAGCTGAGCTTCGGGGGCCGGACGGCGCCGATCCGAACGGTCCGGGGCGTCGGGTATCGGCTCGAGAGCGCCACACCGTGAGCGAGCGTCGGCTCGGCACCGTGCTCACACGACGTTTCACACGCGTGGCCTGGACCGGGCTGGCGGGGTACGCGCTGCTCGTCGTCGCCCTGTTCGCCGTGGCTGCGGAAATGGCGCTGCGGCGCTCGCTCGAGCACTCCGCCGACCTCACCCAGTCGCTACTTGGCGCCTACCGTGACTCGACGAGCGAGCCCGGGGGCGTCATGCCGTCCGCGCTCGCCGACCGGCTCGTCGCCATGGGGGGCCAGGTGGTGATCACCCGCACGACCACCGGCGTCGGCGGGAAGCAGGACGTCTACTTCGTATCACCCGACATGCCCGCGAAGCGCCTCGAGGGCCTGCCGGCCAGCGCCTCATCGGACGACGTGCGCCGTGCGCTGCTCACCGCGATCGCCCAGCGGGCCCGCTGGCGCTACCGCGTGCTGCACCGCGCGGCCGGTGTGTTCGACATCTACGTCGTGGCGAGCCGGGAATCGTACGTCGTCGCGCTGGGGGCGCTCGCGGCCGCAGCGGCGCTGCTGCTCCCCGGGGCGGGGCTTGCCGTGGCCCGTGGGGCCCGTCAGGCCGTGGCCGTCGCGCTGCGCCCGCTCGAGCGCGTCGCCGCCGAGACGCGCGCCATCGGTCCGGCAGAGCTGGGCACACGCCTGACCAGCCCGACGGGCCAGGCGGAAGTCACCGAGCTCGCGGAGAGCGTCAACCGCATGCTCGAGCGGGTGGATCGCGCGCATCGGGCCCTCGAGGCCTTCACGGCGGATGCGAGCCACGAGCTACGCACGCCGCTCACGCACCTGCGGGCCCAGGTCCAGTGGGCAGCGGCCGAGGGCCGATCCGAGGCGGAGACGCGCGACGCGCTGGGGGCGATGGAGCGCGTCCTCGACCAGACGGCGAAGCTGGTGGAAGAGCTGCTCCTCATCGCGCGGGGGGAGAATCGCCAGTTGACGCTGGCGCACGCCCCGTTCGAGCTTACAACGGTCGTGGACGAGGTGCGGGAGATTACCGAAGCGATGGCCGTCGGGAGAGATCTCGCCGTGGGTGCAACGCCATCCCCCCCGCGGTGGGCGCTGGGCGACGCCGATCGCACGCGCCACATCCTGCTGAACCTCGCCTCGAACGCCGTCCGCTACACGCCGAACGGCAGCATCACATTCGCGCTCGAGACGAACGGGACGATGGTGGGTGTGAGCGTGCGAGACACGGGGCCCGGCATCGCGGCGGAGCATGTGGAGCGGATCTTCGACCGCTTCTTCCGCGTGGATCAGTCGCGCAGCCGAGACCTCGGGGGCACGGGTCTCGGCCTGGCGATCGCGCGGCTCTTGGCCGAGCTGCAGGGCGGCCACATCACCGTCGACTCCACTCCCGGCGCGGGCAGCACGTTCACCGTGTGGCTGCCCGCGGCGGAGTCGCCGCCCGGCTCGTGACCGCCCGGCGGCGCTGGTAGAACGCGCGGACCTTGGCGCGTCCGCCACACGTTTGCATGGAGCACCAGCGGCGCCGGCCTGCCTTCGACGTGTCGTAGAACATCAGGCGGCAAGTCGGGTTGGCGCATTTGCGGAGCCGGCGCGGATCGCCGCCCGTGATCAGCTCCGCCGCTGATCGCGCCACCGCTCCGTACAGTCGTTCGCGCGTTCCGGCGGCCGATCGTAGGCGCGTGACGACTGTGCGGCCCCTTCCCCTGAGCTCGGTGACTGCCGGGTCGCGCGCCATGTGATGGTTCACCAGGGCGATCACCCTCGCGGGCGGCGTTCCTGCCGCGGCCCAGGCCACTAGCCCGCGCCGCAACGCCTCACGGAAGGCCCGTAGCCCAGCGGGCTCACGGGCCGCGTTCCTCAGGTCGCGGCGCGCCACCACCCCGGCGGCTTCACCCCAGGACGCAACATCCACTCGTCTGCTCAGCAAGTCGCGTACGCGGCCGTCTTGCACGATCACCGTGTTCAGGAGATCGACGGCCAGCCGCCCGCCTAGGAAGAAAAAGTCAAGTGGGAACATTACCTGTAATATATCGTTTTACTGGTTACAGTCCAGCCAACTACTCTCGACCGGAGGACACAGCCCCATGGCAACGTTCACGCAGTACACCATCGCCAACGCCCCCGAAGCGTCTCAGCCCCTGCTCGAGCAGGTGGACAAGGCCCTCGGCTTCATCCCCAATCTGTACGCCACCTTTGCGGAATCGCCGGCCCTGCTCCAAGGCGCCCTCGGGCTCGACGCCGGGCTCGACAAGGGCGCGCTCTCGGGCGTCGAGCGGCAGCTGGTCAAGATCGCGGTGAGCACCGAAAACGCCTGCACCTATTGCGTGGCTGCGCATTCGACGATCGCCGGGATGCTCAAGGCGCGCCCCGAAATCGTCAATGCCGTCCGCACCGGTGGGCCCGTTTCGGATGCGAAGATCGACGCCCTCGTGCGATTCACCCGTGCAGTCGTCCGCAACAAGGGGTTCGTTCAACAGGGAGAGACGGCGGCATTCCTCGCGGCCGGGTACACAAAAGCGCAGGTCCTGGAGGTCGTGGGACACGTCGCAGCGAAGACGCTCGCCAACTACATCCACGCGATCACCAACGCGCCGCTCGATGCGGCATTCCAGCCGCAGCGGTGGGACGCGAAGCAACTGAAGGTAGCCTGAGGATACCATGCACGTGGCCGAGCTGTGGCGCTTCCCCGTCAAATCCATGGCGGGGGAGCCGCTCGGACGGGCGGATGTCCGTCCGGACGGAATCGTCGGGGATCGCGTCGCGTACGTGCTGGGCGCCCATGGGCGCATCGTGACGGCGCGCACGCGGCCGCGGTTACTCGGTCACCGAGCGACCCTCGGGATGGACGGCGAGCCCCAAGTGGACGGGCGTCCGTGGCGCGCTCCTGGCGTCGAGCGCGACGTGGTCGCGGCGGTCGGCGTCGGGGCCAGCCTCGTGCCTGCGAACGGCCTTGAACGGTTTGATGTACTCCCCCTGCTCGTCGCGACCGACGGGGCAATCCGGGCCCTGGGCGCCGATGGGCGGCGCCTGCGGCCCAACATCGTGATCGGTGGCGTCTCCGGGCTGGACGAGCGCACCTGGGAGGGCGCGCGGTTGAGGATCAGCGACGTGGTCATTGGCGTGCAGGACCTGCGGCAGCGCTGCATCATGACCACATTCGATCCCGATGCGCTCGAGCAGGACACCGGCGTGCTGCACCGCATCAACCGGGAGTTCGGCGGGCGGCTGGCGCTGAACTGCTACGTGGTGCGCCCCGGGACAATCGCGGTGGGCGATCTCGTGGAGCTCATCGGTTGATGTGAGCGAGCGCCCCCGCTGCCGTGTCGTGAATCGGCGTGGCGATCCCCGCCTCTTCCGCGAAGCGAGAAACCGCGCCACTGAGGATGTCGAGCTCCGTCGGTCCTCCGGCCTCGAGGTCGACCAGGAAGCTGGGCTTCATGCCGGGCGGCAGGCCATCGATGACGCCCATCACGCGCGCGACCTCCCCGTCGGGGAGGCCGATGCCGCGTGCGCGCGCGACGGCAACGATTTCCTCGATTGCGCGTCGCAACAGGCGCCGCCCCAGCGGATCGGCCCGCAGGGGCCCAATGGGGGAGCGGGCGAGCCCGCACGCCCCCGCTACGCCGGCAAGAAACACGAACTTCTGCCACAGCTCCACCTGGATCCGATCGGACGCCCGGGCGTCCACCCCGGCGTCTCGGAACGCGCCGGCGATCCGATCGACCCGATCGCTGATCAGCCCGTCGAGCTCGCCGACGACGACGATCTGAAAGGGACTCCGCCGTTCGACCACCCCTGGGGCAACCCGAACCGCGCTGATCGTCGTGAGGCCGCCGACCACGGCGGCGGGCGCGACGCCCAGCTGCGCGAGACTCTCGACCGTCTCAACTCCATTCAGCAGCGGCAGGAGCGTCGTTCCCTGCTCGGCGCAGCCCCGCGCGAGCGGGGCGATGTCCACGAGCGAGTAGCTCTTCACGGCGAGGATCGCGAAATCGGCAGGGCGGAGCGCTTCAGCGCGGTCTGTGGACGTCACACGTGCCCGGAACGCTCCCTCCGGCGTCCGAATCTCGAGCCCGCGTTCCTGGATCGCTGCGAGATTGGCGCCTCGGGCGAAACAGGTTACCTCGTGGCCGGCGCGCGCCAGCTGTCCGCCGTAATAGGCGCCAATGGCGCCGGTGCCTAGCACGATCACTTTCATTGAGTGCATCTTACCACGCCACGGCGATCTCCAGCGACCGGCAGATTCCTTCGCCAGACGGACAGACGCTCACTCGGAGGGTGCCGCGACGCGCGCCCTCGGGCGGAGCGGCCGTCGGCGCCGCCGCGAAGTAGGCCGAGTCGGCAGTCAGGCGGGGTGAGTCGAAGCGCACGACCGTCCCGTCGTCCAGCTCGAGCGCCGGCTTCAGGCGGGCGTTAATCTGTGCGCCGGGCGCGGCCACGAGGCGGAGCGGGGGCGTTAATCTGTGCGCCGGGCGCGGCCACGAGGCGGAGCGGGGGCCCCGCCTCGAGGGCGACGAGCGGCGGGCGGCCGCGACATGCGGCGGTGCTGAGCACCGCGACCAGAAGCGCGATCCGCATCATTCGGCAATCAGCTGCTGGATGCGCTGGTCCCACGTCCGAAACTCGGCGTCCTCGAGATGGAACTCGCCGTACCCCGTGTAGCGAATCATCCCCCGCTTGTCGATCAAGATGAAGCTCGGCCAGTAATGGATGTCATACGCATCCCACGTCCGGCGGTCGTTGTCCTGGGCATTCGGATACGTGATGCCCTGTCGGCTGAGCGCGCGGGCGACGTTGCTTTTGTCGTGCTCCCCAGCGTAAGGTGGAAACTCGGGGGTGTGGATGCCAATGATCGTCAGCCCCCGACTCCGGTATTGGCGATCGTAGGCGACAAGCGACGGCACCGTGCGCGTGCAGTTGCCACACGTGAACACCCAGAAGTTGAGCAGCACCACCCGGCCGCGCAGCTCCGCCAGCCGGAGCGGATGGTCGGTGTTGAGCCAACTGGTGTTCGTGAGCTCAGGCGCCGGAGACCCACCGCCACTCGGGACCGGCGGCCGGAGCGCCGCGGTGGTGCCCGCGACGACTCCGGCCAGCAACAGCACTCCGATCGAAGAGGTTCGCATCACATCGTCTCAGCGAGTGGGGCGGCCCCGAAGTTGACGCTGAACCGCCGGCACCAGATAGACACCGCGCGGTATCTGTTCAGGTCGAGACCGGCCGGGACATCGTAGTTCTGGTCGCCGATGTTGCCCTTCAAGGGCCCCAAGTCGACGAACCCGGCCTGCTTGGCTGCATCCTCGCTCTGCACGTCGCCCGCAGCCACCAGGTACACGCGGACGTCGGGCCCGTTGGAGGTTGCGAACTGTGTCAGCCGCAGCAGACGATGGCCGTCAGAAAGGCGATAGATCGTCGCGAGCCCGTGCGTCTCGTGGGCGTTCGTGTGGAACCGGCCACCGGCGAGCTTCACGGGTTCTTCAGCGGCCATGGCCGACGGCGCCATCGCTGGAGCTTCGGCCATCGCTGATCCCGACTTTACCATGCCCGGTGACTCGGGCCTGGCCGACATGGAGTGCTCCGCGGCGGGCAACGGCTCGTTGACGGTCTTACTGATGACCAGCGCATCGGGCCGGAATAGGTACCACAGCGCGGCCGCTGCCACGACGGCCGTGCCGACGAGTATGGATTTGCGGGTAGTCATTGTTCTCTTCCTTCCTCAGTGAGTGTCAGAGTAGGGGCGTGGCGCACCACGCCCCTACGGTTGTCAATAATTCTAGAAGGCCGCGAGTCCCCTCGTGCCCGCCGGAAGGCCCCCAACCGGGCCAAGCGCCGTGAGGTGCCCGTCCGCCGCGACGCGGAATGCGTGGATCGCCTGGGCGCCGCCGGTCTGCAGCACGTACAGGTAGCGGCTGTTGTGGCTCAGCGCGATGTCGTTGATGCCCGAGCCGATCAAGGCGGTCCCGCCGTTGGCATCCACCAGACTGATCGCGCCGTCCGGCGCGATGGCAAAGGCCGACACCGATCCAGCCCCGTTGCCGGTGAAGCCAAAGCGGCCGTCCGCGGTCACCACGGCCCAGCACGGCGCGCCCTGGTGCGTGGCGACGGCGCCGCTCACGAGCGCGGGCGCGCCGGTCGCGTCCAGCACGTAGGACGACGCCGAGCCCGCCGCCTCCGACACGAACAGATCGTTGCGCAGGCCGAAGGCGAACCCGAACGGTGTGCCACCGGCGGAGGCCGTCGTCGTGGGGCCCGAGGCCGCGCCGTTTGCGTCTACGGCGTACACGTCGAGCAGGTTGGTGTTCTTCTCGGTGACCACAAGACGGCTGCCGTCGGGGCTGAATTGCACCTCGGCCGGCCCGACGGTGGAGCCCGAGAGGGGCAGGGTGGCGCCCCCGATCGGTGTGAGGTCGCCGCTCGAACCAACCGTGAAGCCCGAGATGTTGCCGCTGCCGCCCGCGTTCAGGACGTACAGCACGTTGCCGTGCACGGTCAGGCTGATCGGCAAGGTGCCGCCCGACGCCGTGCGGCTCGCGAGCGCCAGGCCGGCCGGGCTCACGGCGAACACCGAAACATCGTTGGAGCCGGCGTTGACTGCGAACAACCGGCGGCCGTCATTGCTCAACGAGACAGCGCTTTGGGAGCCGAGACTCGCGCCCGTGCCGGCACCGCCCGTCGCAACCGTGCCGGCGGCCGTGAGCCTGCCATCGGCGCCGCGCGTGAAGACGGCCACCGCGTTGCCCGCGACCTGATTGGTGAGCGTGTACACCGCACCCGGACCATCGCTGCCGCCTGAGCCGTCGCTGTTGTGCTGGGCTTGCAGCGACGAGGCGATCGCCGCCGCCGGATTGGTGATACTGCGGTTCTGCTCGCATGCGGCGAGCGCCGCAGTAGCAAGCGCGAGGAAAGCGAAGTGCTTCGTCATGGAGCGAAACCTCCCGAGAGTTGTAGATGACAGTGCGTCGTTCTCGGGAAGTAACGCTGCGGTCCGACACCGCGGATGCGCCGCGGCGCGTTATGAGAGGGTTCTCATACTCCTCTCACAGCGTCGGTGAGGTAGCAGGATGGCGTCGTGCGGTGCGCGCACCCTAGTGTGCGTGGCGAATCGGGTGATGCACCCGCTCTGACCCTGGTCACGGCTGCACCTGAGCAACCCCCTGATGCACGTACAGGGGGTCGCCGAAACCGGGCGATTCCCGGCTTCAACGTAGCGGAAACGTCGCAGGTCCGAACGCCACCGGCGCTTGACAGGCGTATATATTCAGCATATACATAACACGTGGCCGGCTTTCCCGATGACCTGGTTCAGTGCTCCGGTTTTCAGTGGGACGTCGGCAACGCGGACAAGAATTGGGACCTGCACCAGGTCTCCCAGGGAGAGTGCGAGCAGGTGTTCTTCAACCGCCCACTCCTCGTGGCGCCAGACATCGAACACTCGCAGCGAGAGCCACGTTACGCCGCCTTGGGACAAACCAACGCTGCGCGCCAGCTAGCAGTCGTTTTCACGATTCGGGGGACGTTGGTGCGGGTGATTTCAGCCCGAGACATGAGCCGACGAGAGCGGAGGATCTATGAGCAAGGCTAAGCGAGCGGCTAGGAAGCCGTTGCCGCACTTCGCGAACGAGGACCAGGAGCGCCGCTTCTGGGCGAAGCACGACACCGCTGACTACTTCGACTGGAGCAAGGCGGTCCGGCCGGCCCTGCCAGACCTCCGACCGTCCACGGCGGCCATCTCCATTCGTCTTCCGGTTCCACTGCTCGAGGAGCTCAAGGCCCTGGCCAACGAACGGGACGTGCCATACCAATCGTTGATGAAGGTCTTCCTCGCGGACCAAGTGGCCCGCCAGCGTCGTGGGAAGCGCAAGGTGCCGGCTTAATGCTTGAGGAACAACGGCCCGGCCGTCGAACCGACGACCGGGCCGCGGCTTGCGAGAATCGGGACAGCGGGATTTGACGCGTCCGGCGGCGTCAGCCGCCGGTGCCGGGCTGAGCCCGGCAAGCGGAGCGCAGGCGCCGCAGGCGCCGAAGCTCAACCCCGCGACCCCCTGAACCCCTCTGTGAAGCGGCGCCCCGCGTCAAGCCCGTGTGAGCTTGGCGTTGTAGAACGTGACCTGGTCCCGCGCACTGCTCGAGGTGCTGCTCAGCCTTCTGTTCGCGCTTCTGTGAAGCGGCGCCCCGCGTCAAGCCCGTGTGAGCTTGGCGTTGTAGAACGTGACCTGGTCCCGCGCACTGCTCGAGGTGCTGCTCAGCCTTCTGTTCGCGCTCACGAGGGGCGCGCGAGGGCGCCGGCGCATATGGGTCGTGCGAAGGAGCGGACGGCGCCAACTATGCGTGGGCCTCACCTGCAGCCATGGGGTTCAACGCGCTCGCCGCTCCCGATTCAGTCATCTCGATACGCACGCGGTGGTGCCGCGGGCCCTAGCCCGCGCGGGCCGTCACCTCCGCAGCCGCGATCCGCGGGCCGCGGATCCGGCTGGCGTCATAGGGCACCTCGTCCCGCCACATGGCGTAGAGGATCCCCGCGAGCCGCCGCGCGAGGGCCACCACCGCAATCTTCTTCCCGCGCCGCCCCGCCACGCAGTGCGCCCAGGCCCGGAGCGCGGCCGCCTCGGCCGACTTGGTCCGGAGCAGGCGCCAGGCCGCTTCGACCAACAGCCAGCGCACGCGACTGTTCCCCGCCTTCGTAATGGGCCCGACGTGACGCTTTTCCCCCGAGCTCCGCTCGCCCGGTACCAAGCCCAGGTAGGCTTCGAACTGGTGCGCGGAGCGGAACCGCGTAATGTCGTCGACCGTGGCGACGACGGCACTTGCGGTCACCGGGCCGATGGCCGGTGCCGTGGCGAGCCGCGCGACGAGGGGATCCGTGGCCGCGAGCCTGGCGATGCGCCCATCGGCGGCGGCGATCTGCTCGTTCAAGGGCGCCAGCACCGTGAACAGCGGCTGCAGCTCGGCCGCCAGGGCGGGGGACAGCGACAGCGCGCTGATGCGCTGGGCGACGAGGTGACTTTCGCTGCTCGCCACCCGGAGGCCGTCGCGTCGCACCAGCGTCTTGGCCAGCGCCACGTATCGGGTGCGCGTGCGGACGAGCGCGTACCGCACGGCAAGCTCCGCGCGGACGTGGCGTCGCGGATCGGACAGCAGGTGCGCCAGGCGGTAGGCCCCCGTCTGGCAAGCGTCCATCAGCGTCCGCGCATCGCGCCGATCGGTCTTGGTGCGCCGCGAGCGCGTGGCATACATCGGCGCGTAATTCGGATCGGCGACCACTCTCGTGGCCGAGCGATTCCAAGTGCCGCGCGACCCACTCGCTCTCCGTACTCGCTTCGAGCAGGATCTTCGCCCGCGGCCGGTCGCCGAGCACTGCAGTGAATCGCTCCCGGCTCGTGATGATCCGGCGTTCGGTGATGGTCCCGTCCGCATCGCAGCTGCAGAGCTGACTCTCGCGCTGGTGCAAATCCAGTCGTATGATATCCATGGCGGCTGGCCCCCCGGTGGTGCGCCCCGTCGCGAGACGGTGAGCGCGTTTCCTTAGTGTGGGGCACTAGCCTGCCACCACGTCACCGTGGAGGTCCAGCCCGCCGCTTCATACCAACTATGCGAATCGCCAGAGGATCGAGTTACGACTTAGCAGCCGCGCACGCCTTTCCCCTTCGACACGAGGAACAAACCGAGCGGCCGACGGTGGCGGGAGAGCGGGTTGGCGATCGGGGCGCCGGACGCCTTGCCGAACTGGACACCCCGGGGCGCGAAGCCCCGGGGTGTCACCCGCCTCACAGGCTGATCGTGAACTGATAGCAGTCGCTCGTCAACACCACCGCTCCGGTGGCCGCGTCGATGACGCGGAAATCAATGTCGAACCTTGACCCCACCGGGAACGCGGCGAGGTTGCGGAACAGCTGCTCGCGGCCGGTCCCGCTCGCGTCGGTCGTGATGGCCTGCGGCTGGAGTCCCTTGCCCAGGGTGAGCCACCCGGTGCTGGTGCAGTCGTCGTCCACGTTGGTGTCCACGGCTCGCTGGAGCAGGTAGCTCGTGTTCGGCGCCAGGTCGCGCACCCAGGTGTCGAGGTAGACGATCTTGTCGGCGTCGTTCGGCTGCCGGAACTTCACCAGGCCGAAGCCGTCGCCGCGCAGCACGACCTCGAGATTGAAGTTCGGCGTCTCGGGGCCCCAAGGTTGCGCGGCGTCGAACGCGGGGCCACCGGTCGCGGCGAGCTCGGTCGGGCTGCGCTGCGGGTCCGAGCAAGCGCCCAGCGCGAGCGCAACGGCCGGCGTGAGGATGAGTCTGGATACGGAGCGCATAGGTCCTCCCAGGTGATGGGTGTGGCTTGCGGTTCCGGCACCTGGGCAACGACGCCAGACGCGAAGCGGTGTAGCGGAGGATTCCGCGGCGCGTAAATTGCGAACCGGCCAGGCACCGTCGACATCCTACGTCCGGCGGGTGACCCACCTGTGATGCCAGCGTGACTCGGTCCTCTATGATCCGGTTGCGGACGTTGGGCGCTGTGGACTTGAAGGATTCGGAGGGTCGCGAGCTACGCCCGCTCCTGACCCAGCCCAAGCGTCTGGCCCTCCTGACCTACCTCGCCCTCGCCGGATCCTCAGGCTTCCGTCGCAGGGACACCGTGGTCGCGCTGTTCTGGCCCGAGCTGGACGAGGAGCATGCACGGGGATCGCTGCGCCAGGCGCTGCGCTTCCTTCGCCGCTCGCTGGGCGAGGGCATCATCGTGAGTCGCGGCGAAGAGGAAATCGGGGTAGACCGCGGCGTGTTGCGATGTGACGCAACCGCATTTATGGAGGCCTGCGAGGCGGGGCGGGACGCCGAAGCCCTGGATCTCTTTCAGGGCGACTTTCTGGACGGGTTCTTCGTTTCTGAGGCGGCGCCCGAGCTCGAGCGGTGGGTGGAAGAGGAGCGAATCGCCCTGCGCCGCCGCGCCGCAGCGAGTGCCTGGGCGCTGGCGGACGGGTATCGAGTGGCCGGGGATCGGGCCGACGCGGCGGCGCTGGCGCGGCGGGCGGCCGGGTTCGCGCCCGCGGACGAGGGGGAGCTGGCCCGTCTCATCGCCTTCCTCGATGATCTGGGGGACCGGTCCGGCGCTATCGGCGCCTATGACGAATTTGCTCGGCGGCTGAAACAGGAATACGACGTTCTGCCGGCGCCTGAGACGCAGGCGCTGATCGAAAGCGTCAGACACCGGACAGCGGTCGGATTCCAAACCCGTGCCGTGGGCCCGTCCGTCGCGCCTGCCGAGACGGCGGCGGGCCCCGCGCCGCGCGCGCGCCGGACGCTCGTCTATCTCGCGATCGGCGGCGTTGTGGCGCTGATCGGATACCTTGCGGCCTTCGCTAACCGGCGGCCGTCGTTCGATCCCGAGCGCGCTACTGTGGTGGTGCTGCCGCTCGAGGATCTGAGCGGGGATAGCACGCCGTCGTATTTGGCCAGCGGCGTGACAGAGCAACTCATCACCGATCTCGCGCAGGGTGGGGCACTGCGGGTGATCAACGGTCGCACGATGATGGCCTACCGCGACCCGGCAAAGACGGTTCAGGAGATCGCGCGTATCCTGCACGCCGACGCCGTCGTCTCAGGCACGGTGCAGCGGCTGGGCGACACCGTCTACATGACGGCGCAACTTGTGCTCGCGAAACAGGACCGCACCATCTGGGCTCAGAGCTACGAAGGGACTCGTGGCGACCTGTTGCGGATGCAGCGCGAAGTGGCCCGGGCGGTGACCCGACGGCTGCGGGGCGCGCTAACGCCGACCCAGCAGGCCGGGCTTGCGAGCGCCCGTCCACTCGATCCGGAGGCGTTCGACCTCTACGTCCAGGGGCGCTACTGGTGGAACAAGCGGGGACCGGGACTTCTCAAGTCGATCCATCTGTTCACGCAGGCGCTCGATCTCGATGCGACGTTCGCCCTGGCCTATTCCGGGATGTCGGACGCCTATGTCCAGCTCGGCTACGGCAGCCTCCTTTCCCCCAGCGACGCGTTCCGCAAGGCGGAGGCCGCTGCGCTCCATGCCCTGCAGCTGGACTCCACACTCGCCGAGCCACATGCCACGCTCGGGTTCGTCAGAATGTATTACTACTGGGACTGGGCCGGCGCGGATCAGGAATTCCAACACGCGCTTGCTTTGAACCCGAGCTACGCGACGGGTCACGAGTGGTACGGCCTGTTCCTCACCGCGATGGGCCGCTATGACGAAGCGCTGGCGCACGAGCGCCGCGCCCAGGACCTGGACCCGCTCTCCCCCTCGATCGCCTGTACGACGGGGTGGGTGCTGCATTACAGCGGTCGCCAGGATGACGCCGAGCGGGAGCTGGTGGTCGCGCTGCGGATGGACTCAACTTTCACCCTCGGGCACCTCTATCTGGGCCGCGTCTACCAGGCCAAGGGCCAGATGGACAGCGCGCTGTCGCAGTACGCGACGACCGGCCCGCTGCGGAGTTGGGTGCCCACAGTGGCGGCCGAAGGGTACGTGTACGGGGTTCTCGGTCGGCGCCGGGAGGCCCAGGCGGCACTTGCGCGCATGGACTCCCTGTCGCGACGGCAGTACGTAACCGCGTACGCGGTGGCGCTGGTGCATACGGCGCTAGGGCAGAGGGACAGCGCCTTCGCGTGGCTGGCGCAGGGCGTCCGGGAACGCACGCATTGGCTGGTGTGGCTCAACCGCGATCTCCGTTGGGCTCCGCTGCGCGCGGACCCACGGTTCCGCGCCGTAGTCCACGAAGTGGGGTTGCCGCCGTGAGGCCGCGCGAGGCATGCGTCGCGATCGTTCTCTTCGGCGCGGTGCTGGCGTGGAAGGCGGTACCGCAGGTCGGCCAACCCGCGCCTGAGTTCGAGCTCAAGACGCTGCCTGGGGGCCAGGCATCACTCTCGGCGCTTCGGGGCCACCCGATCCTGGTGAACTTCTGGGCCTCATGGTGCGGGCCGTGCAGGGACGAGATGCCGGAGATCATCCTGACGTATCGGAAGGCTCACGAATCAGGGCTCGAAGTGGTCGCGATCAATCTCACCGATCAGGAGCGGAAGAACGACATCCGTCGCTTCGTCGACGAGTTCCGGCTCCCCTTTCCGGTCGCGCTGGATGAGCGGGGCAGAGTGCGCCGGCGGTACGGCCTGATCGGCGTGCCGAGCACGGTGTTCGTGGATTCGTCAGGTGTCGTGCGCGCGGTGCACAGTGGACCCATGACCCACGAGTCGCTCGATCAGGACCTCGCCACGATCCTTCCGAGGCCCTAGGCAGCCGGGTCACATCACAATCACGGGGCGATCACGCGCCGACGGCAATCTTGGCACCCCAACCCCTTCAACAGGAGCACACCGTGTCGCGTGGCTCATGGACCTTGCAGCGCCGGTGCCTGGCGGCGCTCGGCATCGTGGCTGGCATCCTCGCCTCGCCCCCGGAGGCGTTCGGGCAGGGCTGAATGCCGGTGCGCTTCACATCCCCCAGTTTGGGCGGACAGCGAAACAGTTTCATCGGGGCGGGCGAGTGGCAGGTCGGCGTGGCGTACCGTCGCCTCACGGCTGACGAGTGGTATGTCGGCACGCAGGTGAACGAGGCCAAAGCGCCTTTCGGGCAACCGCTGTACCTCAACATCAACTCGCTCGACTTCAGCGTGTCCTACGGGCTCTCCGATCGGCTGAGCCTGACCCTGACGTTGCCGTTTTCTTACGGCACGCATTCGCGGTTCTATGCCGACACGGCGCGCCACAAGGTGAGCGCGCACGGACTGGGCGACGTCAACTTGGTAGGCAACCTCTGGCTGCTGGACCCGAACGTGCACGTCGCGGGGAACGTCGCGCTCGGGCTCGGCATCAAGACGCCGAGCGGCGCCTACGAGTTCAAGGACGACTTCTTCCTGCCCAATGCCCCGCCCGTGCAACGCACGGTGGACCAGGCGGTCGAGCTGGGGGACGGGGGTTGGGGGATCATGGTGCAGGCCCAAGCTTACAAGCAGGTCTTGGCCCGCACGAGTGCGTATTTCTTCGGGGCCTACCTGATTAGCCCGCGCGAGTCGACGGAAGTCGCATCGCCGATACCGGGGACGCCCGTTGTCCATCTCGCCGTTCCCGACGTCTATTCGGCGCGCGCCGGCATCGCCTATGCCCTGGCGCCCGCGCGGGGGATTTCGCTGAGTCTTGGGGGGCGGATCGACGGGATCCCGCAAGGCGACCTAATTGGCGGCAGGGACAACAATTTTCGGCGGCCTGGCTATTCGCTGTATCTCGATCCCGGCATCGCCCTGCGGCGGGGAGACGAGGAGTTCATGTTGAGTGTGCCGGTCCGGGTGCATCAGGATTTCCAACGGAGCTCGATCGACCAGCAACGGAGCTTCACGGGTGGCGGCGACCTGGCCGAATACCTCATCTTCCTCGGCTACACGCATCGCTTCTGATCTCGCGCCGAGCACGGCACTCGAGCGCCTCCAGCCTGACTGGCGGGGCGCTACACCGGATCTGCGCATCGTCACGACGAACGATGGCATCCTCGTGATCGGCGGGTTGGACGTCAGTGTTCGACGCGAGATCGTCATGGTCAAACGACGCCGTGACGGAGCCCCGGAGATGGGTGCGGTCAAGCTTTACTTCTCAAAGGGCGATCCGCTCACGAGGGAGGCGCGGTGGGAGAGCACGCGGGTGGCGGCGTAATCGGCGGATGAACTGCAGGTCGGCTCACCTGGGTGGCAGCAGGTGGGCCGTTTCGTCTTCCCGGCGCTGACGAGAAAACTCGGCGGGAAG
>WNGA01005211.1_pt1 | contig 20949 bp, 22 predicted proteins | sample 5400061 | NCBI WGS metagenome assembly WNGA01 (sample SAMN13153366, study PRJNA577476) | soil metagenome | isolation source: 100 cm soil or saprolite under grassland replicate 2 | place: USA:California | collected 2016-06-15
GCTTCGGCGGTACAAGGAGAAGCGCCCGTTCGAGTCGTGGCAGCAGATCGACGCCGTCGCCGAGCGGCTTGGCTCGGTCTACGGGCCGATGGTCGTGTTCGCGGCGGCGACCGGGCTTCGACCCTCGGAGCTGTTCGCGCTCGAGCAGCGCGACATCGACCGTGCTCTCGGAGTCGTGTACGTGCGGCGCGCGTACGCGAACGGTCGGCTCAAGCACACGAAAACGCGGCTGAGCAACCGCGCCGTGCCGCTGCAGGCGATCGCGCTCGAAGCCCTCGACCGGCTCCCACCATCTGAGAACCCGATCCTGTTCGCGAACTCGCGAGGTGGTCGCATCGACTTCCGCAGCTTCGGCCGCCGCCACTGGAAACCCGCCCAAATCGCGGCCGGCATCGAGCCACTCCGCCACCTCTACGACCTGCGCCACACCTACGCCACCTTCGCGCTGCGAGCTGGCGTCTCGGTGTTCGCGGTCTCGCGCTTCATGAGCTCGAGCATCGCGATGATCGACTACGCCGCCGCACCTGGCGGCCGATCATTGATCGCCTCGGCGGCACGGTGCGCAGTGTCGCGATCGACCTGCCCGCGCACGGCGAGAGCGGCGGCGCGCCTGCACCGCTTGAGGCGGTCGCCGCTCAGGTGCACGAGCTGCTCGCCACGTTGTCGGTTGAGCGGCCGATCATGGTCGGGCACTCGATGATGGGCGGGCTCGCCGCCCTCTACGCCGCCGCCTACCCGACGCGCGGCGTCGTCATGGTCGACAACGGCCCCGACATCCGCCCGTTCGCGGAACTCGTCCACCGCCTCGAGCCGGCCCTGCGCGGCCCCGGCTTCTCGCAGGTGTGGCAAACATTCGAGGACAGCCTCGGGCTCGAGCGCATCCCCAAGCCGGCGCGCTCACTCGTGCTCGACACCCACCAGGTGAAGCGAGACGTCGTCGTCGGCTATTGGGAGCCGCTGCTTCGCGTCGATCCGGCTGAGTTCCAGGCGTGGATCGACGCGCAGATCCGCAAGCTCGATGTTCCGTTGCTGGGGATCTTCGGGCGGCCGATCACGGAGGGTGAGCGCGAGCGCTTCGAATGGCTGCCTGACGTCCAGCTCGAGGAATGGGTGGGCGACGGCCACTTCGTCCATCTGGTTGATCCCGCCCGCTTCGCCACCCGGCTAGACCAGTTCGTCGACCACTGCACCGCGACCGTTTGAGGAGCCGCCGTCCTTCCTCGGGCAAGCACAAGACCGACGGAAGAGCGGTGTAAAGGACGCGAGCGCCGGGCCAGAACCGCGACCTCCCGTAGCTAACTGGGGGGAGCCCGGTGGCTCCCCCACCTGTCAGGCGGCCAGGGCCGGCTGTTCATCGCCCGTTGCCGGCTCGGGCGAGATCGCGCTCTCCTCGTGGGCGTCGAGATGGAGGTCTCGCGCCCGGATGAGGGCGAGCGAGAGGGCGCCGCCGACGAGTGCCGTGACTCCGGCGATCAGGAAGATCTCGTTCAGTCCGGAGAGGAAGGCCTGTCGGGCTGCATCGGCGAGGAACGCCTGCGCATGCGGTGGTGCCGCCGCGATCGCGGCCTCCGCGTTCCCGGAGGAGACGGCGGGTGCAAGCTCGCCCGCTTGCCCTTGCAACGGCGGGGGCCCGCTCGCCAGCAGATCGCCGAGCTTCGACTCGACCCGCCCCTGGAAGACGGCGCCGAGCGCGGCGATCCCGACCGCGACCCCGACCTGGCGGAAGGTGTTGTTGATTGCCGCTCCCGTCGCTGCTTTCGCAGCGGGGACGACGCCGATCGCCGCCTCGGAGACGGTCGGGTTGACGAGGCCGATCCCGGCGCCCATGAGGAGCATGCCGCCCAGGAGCGCCGTCCACTCGGAGTCGGCATCCAGGCCACGCGCGACGAGGAGGCCGACTCCGGCCAGGGCGAGGCCGGCGCCGATCAGCGCCCGGAGCGGAACCCGTTCCGAGAGCCGCGCCGCAAGCGGCGAGAAGACGAAGGCCATGGCCGTGATCGGAAGGAGCCGCAGTCCGGCCTCGAGCGGGGAGTGGCCGAGCACGTTCTGGAGGTAAAGGACGACGTAGAGGAGCATCGAGAAGACGGAGGCGGCGACCGCGAAGGACGCGATCGATGCTCCCGTGAAGGCGGGGACGCGGAAGAGGCGCAGGTCGAGCATCGGGCTTTTGGAGCGGAGCTCGATCGCGGCGAAGGCCGCCAGCAATGCGGCACCGCCCGCGAGGCTGCCCACGATCTCGGGGCTCGACCAGCCCTCGCCGTACGCCGAAGATGAGCAGGAAGAGCGCGCTCGAGAAGGTGCCGAGCCCGGCCCAGTCGAGCCGTCCCGGGCTCGGATCACGCTCCTCGCGGAGCTTCGTGAGCGCAAGGGCGATCGTCAGCAGACCGACCGGCACGTTGACGAAGAAGATCCACTCCCAGCCGAGGGAGTCGACGAGCACGCCCCCGACGAGCGGACCCACGGCGACGCCCACGCCGACGCTCGCCCCCCAGATCCCGAGCGCCGTCTTGCGCTCGCGGGGAGCGAACTCCTGCGCGATCAGGGCGAGCACCGTTCCGAACATGGCCGCTCCGCCGATCCCCTGCAGGCCGCGGGCGAGGTTGAGGGTGAGCGCGTCCGAGGCGAAGCCCGCGAAGAGCGAGGCCGCCGTGAAGGCACCCAGCCCGGTCGTGAAGACGAGCTTGCGGCCGAGCCGATCGGCGAGCGAGCCCGCCATCAGCGTGAGCGCCGCCAAGGCAAGGACGTAGGAGTCGACCACCCACTGCAGGTCGGTCAGGCTCGCGCCGAGGTCGCGCTCGATCTCGGGCAGGGCGACGTTCACGATCGTGATGTCGAGCAGGAGCATGAACGTCGCGATCGAGACAGTTATCAACGTCCACCATTTACGAGCCATCTCGCCACCTCCGTGCGTTCATCGATGGGTGTCATCTCTGATGACCATGTGCGCCCATCGTGCGGCGACGAGAGCGGGTTCGCGTCGTGGCCGCCCCCAGATCCGAACCACAGTGTTTGATCGGCGCAACCGCTAGAGCCGCGGCGAGGCGCGGGTGCGCGATGAGAGACGATCCCGCCGCCCGCGAACGCCGAACGGCCCCTCGCGGGGCCGTCCGAATCACCACCTGTCTCGAGGACCGATCAGGCGGCTTCTGCCTCGTAGGCGAGTTCCGGCTCGCCTGCGAGTCCCGGCTCGACTGCAAGCTCGTCGACAACGCGAGGCCGGCGCGGGATCATGAACGCGGCGAGCGCTCCGAGCGCGACGACCCCGGCACCGACGAAGAGCGCCGGGTTCATCCCGTCGGCGAAGCTCTGGCCCGTCCCGTAGCCGCCGACTTGGGCGAAGATCGATGCGAGCACCGCTACGCCGAACACGCCGCCCAGTTCGCGGATGGCGTTGTTGGCGCCCGACGCCTTGCCCTCCTCCTCGGGCCGTACCGCCGAGAGGACGAGATTCGCCACCGGCGCGAAGAAGAGCGCCATGCCGACACCGGCGACGACGAAGGGGCCGATCAGCTGCGAGTACGGCGTCGTGGGCGTCGCGACCGAGGCCATCCAGGCGAGCGCGGCCGCCTGCATCGCGAGGCCTACGCCGATCAGGTTCTTCGCCGGGATCTTGTCCGAGAGCGCCCCCGCCAGCGGCGCGATGAACATCGGCGCGAGCGTCCACGGTAGGAAGCGCAGGCCGGAGCCGAACGGCGAATAGCCCTGCACCGTCTGGAAGAACTGCGCCAGCAGGAAGATCGAGCCGAACATGCCGAAGTACATGAACAGGGAGGCCGCGTTTGCGAGCGCGAACGTGGCGTTGCGGAAGAAGCGCATCGGCAGCATGGGCACATCGGTGCGCAGCTCCCAGGCGACGAACGCGGCCACGAGGACGAGCCCGACGAGGAGCGCGGTCACGATCTGCGGGCTCGCCCAGCCAACGCTATTGCCGCGGACGAGGCCCCACACGATCCCGAACAGGCCCGCGCTTGCGAGCCCGAGCCCGGGCAGGTCGAGCCGGCCCTCCGGCCCGTAGCTCTCCTTCAGCCGCGAGAGCGCGAGCGGGATGAGGAGGACGCCGATGGGGACGTTCAGCCAGAAGATCCACTGCCACGCGATCCCCTGAACGATGGCGCCTCCCACCAGCGGACCGAACGCGACGGCCAGACCGCTGATGCCGCCCCACGCCCCGAGGGCGAGACCTCGCTTCTGCGCCGGCACCGCGTTCGAGAGGATGGTCAGCGTTAGCGGCATCACGATCGCGCCGCCCAGTCCCTGGAAGGCACGTGCCATGTTCAGCGCATCGACCGAGGGCGCGAGCGCGGCCGCGACCGAGCCGAGCGTGAAGATCCCGATGCCGACCGCGAAGACCCGGCGGCGGCCGAACCGGTCGCCGAGCGCGGCTCCGGTCAGGAGCAGCACCGCGAACGTCAGCGTGTAGGCGTTGACCGTCCACTCGAGGCTCGACAGGGACGCGTGCAGGTCCTTCCGGATCACCGGGATCGCGGTCGTGACCACGAGGTTGTCGAGCGTCACCATGAACAGCGCGATCGAACTGATCGCGAACGTCCAGAGCGTCCGGCTGGAACTCATGTCGCCCCCCTCTGTTCTTCGTTCGCTCGTTCGGTCGGGCAACGCGTGCACAGGGCTTTTGTGCTCATGACGGAGGCCTCGCTCTCTCTGGATTCGGATTCCTGGTAGGAAGCGACGGCCCGTCACGCGAGCCGCCTCGATGCGTCATCTGGGATGACCATGAACCGATCGTGCTGGGCAGGGCAGGGGTTCGCGTTGTGGGCGCCCCCAGGTCTGAACCACAGTGTTTTGCGTGCACCGCTAGCGCGGCGGCGGTTTCCTTTGCGTGACGGTGCGAACCCGGCAGACGGTCGCTGGCCGACGGCAGGATCGCGGTCTGAGCCGACCTCTCTTGCGAGCCCGGCCAAATGACCGGCGCTAAGGCTGGCCCCGCTGGCCATGGTGACCGCGATGCCCCGCGATGTCAGTCGCCAGCGCGCCGAGCTCGAGGAGCGCACGGTGCCCCATGACCGGAGAGCACCGTTGGTACGTATGGTCGATTCGTCGCCGGTCAGTCTCGGGCGCGCGTGGTGTCGTCGAAGATCTCGGTGCCGAAGACGCGAACGATCTCGGCGACGTTCTCCGGCGGCGTCACCTCGGCCGGCGGGACGGTCGCTTGGAGCGCCGCCACGCTTGTAGCCTCGATGCAGCGCTCAAACCCGGCGGGTGTGAATAGGAACAGGATGCGCGCGCCGCAGGCGCCCGCGGTGAACCGGTGCGCCACGCCACGCGGCGCGAGCAGATAGCTGCCCGCCAAAGCGTCGAACGTTTCGCCGCCTAGGTCAAAGACCACCTCGCCATCGAGGATCCAGAACGTCTCGTCCTCTCGCCCGTGGGCGTGCAGCGGCGTCGCATAGTTCGCCGGCGCGACGATCTCGACGAGCGTGTAGCGCCCGGCCGTCTCTGGCGCGCCGGCCTTGATCAGGGCCAGCTGCCCGAACCACCACCGTGCGTCTCCGGCGCCTGGGCCGCTCACGGCGGCGGGCAATGCGATCGCCTGATCGGGGGATACAACTCTCAGGTTCTGGTTTGTGGTCACGACCTGGGCCTCGCTTTCTCTGGATTCGACTTCCTGGCGGGAAGCGGCGGCCCGTCACGCGAGTCGCCTCGATTGCGTCATCTCTGATGAGAGTGGAGCCAATCGTGCTGGGCAGAGCAGGGGGTCGCGTCGTGGGCGCACCCAGATTTGAACCACAGTGTTTGATCGGCGCGCCGCTAGGCCGGCGGGGACGCGACCGCGGCGCTCCGCGGCCGTGCCCCTAGACTCCTGGAGGAGCCCAGCCCACCGAAGGAGGTACCACGCGGGCGCATGAGCAGTCGCTGTTAGTCCAACTCGACCTGCTCGAGCGCGAAGCCGAGCTTGCGGCGGTGGGTGGCTTAATCGACGGGATCGCCGACGGCGGCCGGCTGCTGGCGATCGAGGGCCCGCCCGGCATCGGCAAGACCGCGCTGCTTGCGGAGGCGAGGGCGCTGGCTCAGGAGGCGGGGTTGCAGGTGCTCGGCGCGCGCGGCTCCGAGCTTGAACGCTCGTTTTCCTACGGGGTGGTGCGCCAGCTCTTCGAGCCGTTGGTCGCCTCCCTGCCGGCCGACGAGCGAGCGGACCTGCTCGACGGCGCGGCCACGCTCGCGGCGCCGCTCTTCGATCCCGCCCAGGTCGCGGTCGAGCCGACTGGGGACTCGTCGCTGGCGACGCTGCACGGTCTCTACTGGCTGACGGCGAACCTCGCCGCGAGCCGGCCGCTTCTGCTCGCGCTCGATGATCTGCACTGGTGCGATCTGCCCTCGCTGCGCTGGCTCGCCTACCTCCTGCCGCGGATGGAGGGGCTCGGCCTCTTGGTCGTCGTCGGCCTGCGGCCGGCGGAACCGGGAGAGGATCCGGGCCTCATCGGGCAGATCGTCTCCGATCCGCTCGCCACGATCGTCCGGCCCGCGGCCCTGAGCACCGAGGCGGTCGCCCGGCTCCTGCGTGAGGGCCTCTCGCCCGAGGCGGACGATGCCTTCTGCGCCGCCTGCCAGGAAGCGACGGGCGGTAATCCGCTGCTCTTGCGCGAGCTCGTGCATGCGATCGCGGCCGAGGGCCTGGCCCCGACTGAGGCGAACGTGCCCCGCTTGCGCGGGCTCGGGGCGCGGGCGGGCTCGCGCGCCGTCTCGCTTCGCCTCTCCCGGCTTCCGCCGGAGGCGACGACGCTCGCGCGGGCGGTCGCGATCCTCGGCGACGATTCCGATCCCCGCCAGGCGGCGGCGCTGGCCGGCCTGGACGAGCAGGCCGCCTCCGAGGCGGCTGCCGCACTCGCGCGGGTCGACGTGCTGCGCCCGCAGCGGCCGCTCGAATTCGTCCACCCACTCATCCGGGCGGCCGTCTATGAGGCACTCACGCCCCGCGAGCGGGAGAGCGGGCACGCGCGGGCGGCGCGCCTGCTCGCCAACGCGGGAGCGGAGCCCGAACGGGTCGCCGCCCACCTGCTGCGCAGTCCCCCCGCCGCGGATGCACAGGTCGTCGCGACGCTGCGCGACGCCGCCCGCGGGGCCGGCTACCGTGGCGCGTCCGAGAGCGCCGTTGCCTACCTGCGCCGCGCGCTCGCCGAGCCGCCGGCCGCGGGAGAGCGCGCCGAGCTGCTGCTCGAGCTCGGCTATATCGAGATGCTCGTGAGCGGCGACGCGGCGGCCGCGCATCTGCGGGAGGCGCACGCGCTGACCGAGGATCCGATCCGGAGAGCCGAGACCGCGCTCCTGCTCGGCCGCCAGCTGTTCCTACTCGGCAGCGAGGAGTCGGACGCAGTGTTCACCGGGGCGCTGGACGAGCTCGCCGGCGCCGACCCCGAGCTCGAGCGCCTGCTCGAGGCGGCGCTCATCACCAACGACCTGTTCGTGCCGCCGCTCCACCGCTCGGCGCTCGAGCGCCTCGAGCGCGTCCGCAGCCGGCCCCCGGGCGAGACCGTCGGCGAGAAGCTGCTGCTCTCGCTGCTCGCCTATCACGATGCTCGGGCGGGCGCGCCTTCCGCTGTGGCCGTCCCGCTCGCACGCCGAGGGCTTGCCGCGGGAACGCTGGTCAAGGGGGACCCCTCCGGCGCAGCCTTCGTCCCCGGCTGCACCGTGCTGGCGATGGCGGATCTCGACGAAGCTCTGGCGATCTACGAGGACGCACTCGCCGAAGCACACAGGCGCGGGTCGCCGTTCGCTTTCGCGGCTGTGAAGGTCTTTCGCGCGCAGACGTTCGTGTGGCGAGGCGACCTGGGCGAGGCGGAAGCCGAGGCTCGCGAGGCCCTCGCCGCCAGCGAGGCGTGGGGAGCGTCTGCTCGCTTCTCGGGCCACTCCGCCGCCTTTCTCGCCGACGCCCTGATGGAACAGGGGAAGCTCGACGATGCCGCGGCCGTGCTCGCCCGCGCCGGTTACGGCGAAGCCCTCCCCGACAGCGCCCGCCTCCTCTATCTCCGCGACAGCAGCGCGCGCCTGCGCATCCTGCGCGGCGACCTGGCCGGAGGCCTCGAGGAAATGCTCGACGCCGGTCGCCGTTTCGAGTCGGTCGGGAGCCGCAATCCTGCCTTCATCGCCTGGCGCTCGCCGGCCGCCCTCGCCCTGCTCCAGCTCGGCGAGCAGGACGAGGCCCGCCGGCTGGCAGGGGAAGAGCTCGAGCTCGCGCGCACCTGGGGTGCCCCCCGCGCGCTCGGCGCGGCCCTGCGCGCCGCGGGCCTCGTCGTGGGTGGCAACCATGGGCTCGCGTTGCTCGAGGAAGCGGTGCAGGTGCTGAGTGGGTCGCCGGCGAGGCTCGAGCATGCGAAGGCGTGCACCGAGCTGGGCGCGGCGCTGCGCAGGGCCAACCGCCGCTCCCAGGCGCGCGAGCAGCTTCGGCACGCAGTCGAGCTGGCGACGATCTGCGGAGCGGCGTCACTCGCCGAACGTGCGGAGCGGGAGCTGCTAGCCACCGGGGCGCGTCCGCGGCGGATTGCCCTCAGCGGCATCGCCTCGCTCACGCCTAGCGAGCGGCGCGTCGCCGAGATGGCGGCCGAAGGCCCCACCAACCGCGAGATCGCGCAGGCGCTTTTCGTCACTCAGAGAACGGTCGAAGTTCACCTCACGAGCATCTACCGCAAGCTCGCGATCAGCTCCCGCTCGCAGCTCGCGGGCGCGCTCGCCGAACCGAATCGCGCCTAGCCCCGCTTCCGTCGGCCGCCCTCTCTAGCGGTCGGGCGACCAAAACACTGCGGATCGGATTTGAGGGCGCCCACGATGCGGGCGCAGCCTCACTCGAGCACGATCGGATCCATGTTCGTGCATCCGTACGTTCATCTCGAGAATCGGAGGTGGGAAGTGTTGACCGCGGCTAATCAATTCGGACATCGCGAGACCGACGGAATCGTCGTCGACCTGTTTTGGAACCGCCGCAACCTCAAGGATGAATTCCGCGTCGAGGTCGAGGACCGGCGTGAGGGAACCCGCTTCGTTCTCCACCCGGTGACAGGGAGAGAGGCAATCCAGGCCTTTTACCACCCATTCGCGGCCGCGAGAGCCGCCCGTCTGCATGGAACGCAGGTTTGCGAGACGTGAATTTCTTCTGATTGGAGCCCGCTGATGGTAGTCACCACGACGCGCGAGCGGGCGCGTCGGCGGCTGAGGCCGTCCCTCTCGCGCGCCATCGCTTGGCGCACGCCGGCCGCCCTCGCCCTCCACCAGCTCGGCGAGCAGGACGAGGCCCGTCGGCTCGTAGGCGAGGTGCTGGAACTTGCCCGCACATGGGGCGCGCCGCGGGCGCTCGGCGCGGGCTCTCCGCGCCGCTGGCCTCATCGAGGGCGGCGAGCACGGACTCACGCTGCTCGAGGAAGCGGTGCAGGTGCTCGATGGCTCGCCCGCGAAGCTGGAGCACGCGAAGGCGCGCACTGAGCTCGGGGCGGCACTTCGCAGAGCCAACCGCCGCCCCCGGCGCGCGAGCAGCTTCCCCATGCTGTCGCGCTGGCCACGACCTGCGGCGCCACAGAAATCGCTGCACGCGCGGAGCGGGAGCTGCTCGCCACCGGTGCCCGTCCCGGCGTCTCGCCCTCAGCGGCGTCGACTCGCTCGCGCCGAGCGAGCGGCGCGTCGCCGAGCTGGCGGCAGAAGGGCTCACCAACCGAGAGATCGCCCAGGCGCTCTTCGTCACCCAGAGGACGGTCGAGGTTCACTTGACGAGCATCTACCGCAAGCTCGCGATCAGTTCGCGCTCGCAACTCGCGGCCGCGCTCGCCGAACCGGCCCGCACCTAGCTCTCCCGCCGGCGGGCGCCCCTCTAGCGGTACCGCCGAAACACTTCGGTTCGGACCTGGGTGTGCCCACGATGCGAACCGTTGTTGTTCGCGAGCACGATCGGATCGTTGCGCTTGGTCGAACGAAAAAGGAGGAGAGATGGAAGCACGCGGAAAGATCGCAGTAGCGGGAGCGACCGGCAGAGTCGGCCGCCACGTGGTGGACGTGCTCGAGGAGGAGGGACGCGACGTCGTCCCGATGTCGCGTTCCAGCGGCGTGGACGTGGTCACCGGGGACGGTCTGGCGGAAGCACTGGCGGGCGTGTCGACCATCATCGATGTCGCCACGCAGCCCTCGCCCGACGAGGAGGCGGCGACCGACTTCTTTACCGCGGCGACACGCAACCTGCAGGAACTCGGTGCGCGGGCGGGCGTCCGGCAGATCGTCGTCGTCTCGATCATCGGCATCGACCGCTTCACCGCCGGCTACTACGCGGCGAAGCTCGCGCAGGAGCGTGCGATGCGGGCCGGGCCGATCCCGGTACGCATCCTGAGGGCCGCGCAGTTCCACGAGTTCGTCCCCGCGCTCGTGGAGTGGGGCCGGCAGGGTGAGGTGAGCTACGTGCCGAGTTGGCGCACGCAGCTGGTCGCGGCTCGCACTGTCGCCGAGACGCTCGCCGACCTCGCCACCGGACGCGGTCCCGCATCACCGCAGGGACCCGATGGAGCGTCGATGCTCGAGATCGCCGGTCCGCGCGAGGAGGGCCTTCTCGAGGCCGCGCGACTGCTCGCCGCCCGGCGTGGCGACCCGGTGCGAATCGAGGTCGCGAGCAACCCGGCTGACCCGGACAGCGAGCTCTACAAGACGGGTGCCTTGCTGCCAGGCCCGCAGGCGATCCTCGCCGGCCCGACGTTCGAGGAATGGCTGAGGAGTGAGACCGCTGAGAGCGCCTGACGACATGCAGCACTCAACCCGATACCGAAAGGAGAACACGATGCGAGTCTTCATCGCCGGCGCCAGCGGTGCGATCGGCACCCGGCTAGTTCCTCAGTTGATCGCGCGGGGACATGAGGTGATCGGCACCTACAGGTCGCCTGCAAACGCCGAGCGGCTCCGGGTATACGGAGCCGAGGCGGTCGCTCTCGACCTGCTCGATGCGAACGCGGTGCGGAAGGCCGCGCTCGGAGCTGAGCCCGACGCGATCGTCCACCAGGCGACCGCGCTCGCGAACGCGAGCTTCGGCAGGAACTTCGACCGCACCTTCGCGCAAACCAACCGGCTGCGGACCGAGGGCACCGACAACCTGCTCGCCGCTGCGCGCGAGGCCGGCGTCTCCCGCTTCGTCGCGCAGAGCAATGTCACCTTCCGCTACGCCCGCGAGGGCGGGATGATCAAAAGCGAGGACGATCCGCCCGACACCAAGCCGGTGGCAGGCGCGGTCGAGAGCATGGCGGCAATGAACTACCTCGACGACGCCGTCGTCGCCGCCGGCGGAATCGCGCTTCGCTACGGCATCTTCTACGGCGCTGCCAACGACGGGCTGGTCGAGCCCGTGCGCAAGCGGCAGTTCCCGATCGTCGGCGACGGCGGCGGCTTCATGTCGTGGATCCACCTCGATGACGCCGCGGCAGCGACGGTGCTCGCGCTCGAGCACGACGGGCCGGCGATCTACAACATCGTCGACGACGAACCCGCCCCCGTTCGCCAGTGGCTGCCGTTGCTCGCCGACACGCTCGGCGCCAAGCCGCCCCGCCACGTCCCAGTCTGGCTTGCGCGGCTGTTCGCCGGCGAACCCGGGGTGGCGATGGGCACCGAGGCCCGCGGCGCCTCGAACGCGAAGGCCAAGCGCGAGCTCGGCTGGACGCTGCGCTACCCGAGCTGGCGACAAGGCTTCGTCCAGGCGTACGAGAAGCCGCCCGCGTCGACTGCCCCTCAGATCGCAACGCCGGCGCGTACTTAACAGCCTGGAGGTGTGAGCACATGTCAAGAACGGCTGATCACTGCGGTCATCGCGAGAGCGACGGAATCGTCGTCGATCTCTGTTGGAACCGCGGAGAGCTCGAGGACGAGTTCCGGATCGAAGTCATCGACGAGCGGCCGGACGGTCTTCGTCCTCCATCCCTCCGCGGGGAGCGAAGCGATCGAGGCTCTCTATCACCCGTTCTCGGCCGTCCGGGCGGCGCTCAACGGCAAGCGATGGGAGGCGTAGTCCTCGAGCCACTGCGTCTCGATCCCCTCGCAAGGCGGTGGTCGCGGGCACTCGAGGCGGCTCGTTCCGCCCTGCGCGCAGCCGGTCCGTATTTCGAGAGTCGCGAGCTGGACGAACACCGGCGCCTCCTTGTGCAGGAACGCCGTCACATCGCCCGCCTCTTGGAGTCGCTTGCTCGCGAGCTAACCAGCCCGCTCATCGAGGGGAAATGTTCTTGATCAAGGGAGGAGCACGCTGATGCAAGCACGCACGAACACCGCAGAAGCCGGGGCCACGGGCGCAAATGGCCACGACGTCGTCGACGCGCCTCAGGAGAGGGGACGCGCGAGGACGCGGCACGTCGAGCTGTCGGCTGGAACGATCGAGTACCTCGACACCGGCGGCGAGGGCCAGCCGATCGTCCTGCTGCATGGCCTGATGATGGACGCCTCGCTCTGGAACGACGTGCTCGACGATCTGTCCGGCGACTTCAGGTGCATCGCACCGACGCTGCCGCTGGGCGCCCATCGCCACCCGATGGGCGCCGACGCCGACCTCTCGCTGCGCGCGATCGCGCGGCTGATCTCGGAATTTCTCGACCGCCTCGATCTGACGGACGTCACGCTTGTCGGCAACGACACCGGCGGCGCGCTCGTCCAGTTGCTCGCCGCCGAGGGCGCCGCCCGCGTCGGCCGGATCGTGCTGGTCTCCTGTGACGCGTTCGACAACTTCCCGCCCGGCTTGACCGGTAAGGCGCTGGTTCTGATCGGGAAGCTCCCGCCCACGCTCTTCGGCCTCTTCATGCAGCAGATGCGGCTCCGGCCGCTCAGGCGGCTTCCCATCGCCTTCGGCTGGCTGACTATGCGTGGGGACGCGGCGACCGTCCGCTGGATGGAACCCCTCCTGACGCAGTCGGAGATCCGCCGCGACTCCGTGTGCGTGCTCCGCGCCATTGCCGCCGAGCGGGACCTGATGCTCGAAGCCGCGGACCGCCTCGGCGCCTTCGACGCTCCCGCGCTCGTTGTCTGGGCAAGCGACGACCGGGTCATGCCGCCCGAACACGGACGCCGCTTGTCCCAACTCCTTCCGCACGGACAGCTCGTCGAGATACCCGACAGCTACACGCTCATCCCCCTCGATCAGCCCGTCGCACTCGCTCAGGCGATCCGCAAGTTCCTGCGCAAGCGAAGCGCAGCGCCCGCGCCCGAGCGCGAGCCGAAGGGGGAAGCGGCGTGAATGCGGGAGCTCTGGGTGGTGCTCGGCACGACCATGGCGGACCGTCATCCGCGCACCGCTTTACGAGCCGTTTTCGCTCGTTTCGACCCGTCCCGAACAACCGGCCCCAATCTGGCGTCTGTGTTGACAACACAACGACAAAAAAGATTTGCAGGGGTTTTTACGGGAGCGAGGGGACTCGAACCCGCGGCCTCCGGCGTGACAGGGCCGGCATGCGAAGGTCACTGAGCGATCCCGCTGACCCCCTCTCTGCTGGAAAGGCGGTCATCGCAAGGAACGAGCGTGCGCTCCCTAGTTCGAGGACCTTGCGACCCTGGCTCTCGGAGGATCGAGAGTGAGAGGAGCCGGCGATGGCGCAGCAGGGACAGGTGTTCAAGCTGAAGACGAGAGGAGCGGATGGCAAGCCGACCTGGGCGTACCGCTATCGCGTCGACGGTCGTCGCTCAGCAAGGCCACAGGTGGGCGGGTTCGCAAGTCAGGGTGAGGCGGTGCAGGCGCTGAAGGTCGCGCTCGAGCGGCTGCATCGCCGCAACGGGCGAGTGGCGCGGATCACGTTGAGTGAGCTGGTCGAGGAGTACCTCGCGCAGCATGAGGCCGCGCCGTGCACGATCGCGAAGCTGCGCTGGCTCCTGGCGAAGGCGACATGCGCGTTCGGCGACCGCCGGGTCGTCGAGCTGCGATCGGATGAGATCGGCGCGTGGCGGACGTCGCTGCCGGAGGGGCATCGCTTCGAGGCGACGCAGGCCCTGCGCCAGGTGCTGAACCGCGCGGTCGCCTGGAGGATCCTTGACTCGAACCCGGCCAGGGCCGGTGTCGACAATCCGCGGCGACAACACCCGGAGAAGCGCCCGTTCGAGTCGTGGGCGGAGGTCGACGCGCTCGCCGAGCAGCTCGGTCCCGTCTACGGGCCGATGATCGTCTTTGCCGCCGCCACCGGCCTGCGGCCCAGCGAGTGGGCCGCGCTCGAGCATCGCGATCTCGACCGCGAAGCACGGGTCGTCTATGTGCGCAGGGCTTTCGCGCACGGGCGGCTGCAGGGTACGAAGACGCGCCGGAGCACGCGCGCGGTGCCGCTGCAGGCGATCGCGCTGGATGCACTGGACAGATTGCCGGTGAGACTCGACACATCCCTCCTGTTTCCGGCCCCGCGCGGCGGCTATCTCGACCTGCACAACTTCCGGCGCCGCGCCTGGAGACCGGCCCAGCTCGCCGCTGGGATCGAGCCGCTGCGGCGACCGTACGACCTGCGCCACACGTTCGCGACCTTCGCGCTGCGGGCGGGCATCTCGACCTTCGACCTCTCCCGCTTCATGGGTGCAAGCCTGACGATGATCGACCGCCACTACGGGCACCTCGCCCGCGACGGGCGCGAGTATGCGGCGGCGCTCCTCGACTCGCTTGCCGCCGCGGAGACCGCGACCGCGTGGACGTCGGGTGGACGCCGCGAAGTGGAGCCGGAAGGCAGGTAGGAACGGGGTTCAGAGCGCGATCGCCCGGTGTTGAGCCGCTCGGTGGACGTTTGGTGGACGTCGAGCGTCCGATCCGTCGTCCAGCGAGCAAACGAAACCGACCCGTGTGCAGCGTCTTCTGCAGAGCCCTCTGACGGACTCGAACCGTCGACCCCCTCCTTACCATCCCACGGCAACTGGTCGCAACCGGTGGCAACGGTTTTGGCTTGATTCCGCCGTTTCCGGGGTCTTCCGATTTGCCACCGGTTGCCACTGGTTGCGCCCGCTAGGCTCCATAAATGCTCCATACCGTGGCCGGAATCCCTGATGAGAAGTCGGATTCGGCCGCCCTCCCGTTCTCGGGACACAGGCTTGACCCCTTCCGTATAGAGAGGGGGTCAACGCATGCTCGCCGGCTCGTGCCGCCCGTACTGGGCTTGCCGAGCCACTCGCAGGAGACTCCACAGTCGCGACGAGCGTCTCGCTAGAGATCGATGCCAAGCTTTCGCAGTTCGACGACTGCCGTTCTGCGCCAGCGGATCGTGTCCGGGGAGAACGGGAGCGTGAAGGGCATCCCGTTCTGCTTGCGGAGCGGCTTGCCGTCGCGCAGGACGTGGTAGTGGCCGGGCGTCGATTCGACGGTGAGGCCGGCGGACTGGAGTCGGCGGATGAATTCGCGGACGTCTTTCCTCATCTGACCGTGCCCTGTCGAGCGGTTCGCGGCGATGACCCGCACGCGCTGCCTCGAAGACCGCGGTTCACTCTTGAAGACCGCGGTTCATCGCAGGGTGAGACGGAAGACGGGGTGTCTGGGGAGCTCTGCCGCCACGTCCTCGTCGGGTGAGTCCTGGGTGGCGTCGAAGTAGGGGCGGGTGACGCGGATCTCGCTGATGTACTTGCGGAGCACCGGGACGGCGTCGGTGGCTCCGGCTTCCTTGACCTGGAACCGCTGCGAGTGGCGGCCGCGACTGAGTGTGGCCTCGCCCGCGGCGCGGACGTTTCGGACCCAGCTGGCGGGCCCGTAGCCGGCGACCAGCCAGCGCTCGCCGTCGACTGTGATGACGTCGACGGGCGTCGAGTAGAGCCGTCCCGTCGTCCGTCCAGGCACGGTGAGCATGTGTCGGTACGACGCGCCCACGCCGAGGCTGGTCATGGCGCGAAAGAGCGCGTTGATCAGCCGTGTTCCGAAGCTCCGCCTATACGTCTTCGCCATGCCTACGCAGGTTCGCCGAGGTGCGTCGCTAACGCAAACCGCCGCCGCTCGACGTCGGCCTTGCCGCTGGTTGAACTGGCGTAGGAAGAGAACTCCATGGCGTTGGCGAGTTCGAGCGTCTTGGGCGCAGCCAGTGAGCGCCTGTTCTTCGCGTCGCCATCGCGGATGACTGTCCAGGTCGTCGGCAAGCCGGACGTGTCTTCGCCCGCGATGGCGTGGGACGCTCACATCGCGGACGGGAATGGGCTTCCGGGTGGGACCTATGCAGACCACGGACCGACTCCGCCGATCCGCTCGACCGTGATGTGCAGCACGCGGCCGGCGGGCGGGTCGGCCATGGGCGGGAAGGTGACGTCGGGTCCGAGGTAGACGTGGGCGAGCCGCTGCAACAGTTCCGGCGCCCCGCCTTCGACGACTCGCGCCCGCCCGTGGACGACGAGGTACTGCTTCAGACCGGGCGGCTGGATGTCGGTGCCCTCGATTGAGAGCGCGACACGCGGGTCGCGGGCGATGTTTCGCAGCTTCCGCTGATCGACGCGCAGGTGTCCCGAGATGATCTCGTCTTGCTCCAGTCCGACCCAGACGCAGGTCACCTGCGGCGAGCCGTTCGCGTTGAGCGTGACGAGGTGGGCGAGCGCGCCCGATTCGATCAGCGCGCGGGCGCTCTGTGGCAGGGTCATGCGCTCAAGGGTGCCCGACCGGTCCGGGTCGAGCAAGACATCGTGTCGTTCTTGTCGATTTTGATCCGGACCGTTGGAACGCGCCACCTGGCTATGGCAGCGTTGTGATGTGGGGCGGTGCGAACCGACCGTCCTTGCTGCCGGTTTGCCTTTCTGGCACCTCGCGGCTAGTCAGGCGCTCCTGTGTGGTCGCCTGGGTGTGAAGCCGGCGAGGATGAGCGCTCGGACGTTTTCGTAGGACGCGTCGATGTCGGGTTCGGACCAGGCTGCGGCGTGGGCGGGGTTGTGGTAGCGGGTGGTGGCGTCGAACACGGCGCGGGCTGCGGCGCTCGGGTCTGGGATTTTGAACTCGCCGCGTGCGATCCCGTCGGTGATGATCCGGCGGAGCTGCCCGACGAGGGTGTCGACGTGGGCGGTGACGACCTCTCGGGCCCCGGCGGCGAGTTCGACGTAGGTGGCGAAGAGCTCAGGCTCCTCGAGCGCTTTGCGGCGCTTCGAGTGGACGAGGAGGTCGAGCCAGCGCTGCAGCCTCTCGGGGGCGGCGCCTTCCTCGTCCGCCACGGCTGCGAGGGGGGCGGAGATGCTCGCGAGCCAGCGTTCGGTGACGGCGTCGCGAAGCGCGGCTTTGCTCGGGAAGTGGCGGTAGACGCTGCCGTGGCTGACGCCGAGGGCGCGGGCGACGTCGACGACGTTGGCTTTGGCGGGCCCGTAGCGGCGCAGGACGTCTTCCGCTGCTTCCAGGATTCGTTCGGGGGTCAGTGTTTCTGTCGCCATGGGAGCGGCACCCTAGTCCCGCTCGCTGTCGAGGATCGCCAGCTGCTCGGCCTGGTAGCGGTCGCCGGCGGCGGCGTTGGCCGGGATCGCTGTCTCGATCTGCGCCAGGTCGTCGGCTCGGAGCTCGATCTCGAGCGCGCCGAGCGCCTCGGTGAGCCGTTCGCGGCGGCGGGCGCCGACAAGGGGGACGATGTCGTCGCCGCGCGAGAGCGCCCAGGCGATCGCGATCTGCGCGACCGTTGCGCTCTTCGTCTCTGCGAGCGTTCGGAGCGCTTCGACGAGCGCGAGGTTGCGCTCGAGGTTCTCGCCCGTGAAGCGCGGTGCGGAAGCGCGGAAGTCGTGCGGGGCCAAGGCCTCGGCGCGTTCTTTCGACCAGTGCCCGGAGAGGAGGCCGCGCGAGAGCACCCCGTACGCGGTCAGTCCGATGCCGAGCTCCCGACAGGTGGGGAGGATCTCGTCCTCGATTGCGCGCGAGAGGAGCGAGTACTCGATCTGGAGGTCGGAGATCGGGTGCACTGCGTGGGCACGGCGGATGGTTTCGGCGCCGACCTCGGAGAGGCCGACGTGGCGGACGTAGCCGGCGTGTACGAGCTCTGCGATCGCGCCGACCGTCTCCTCGATCGGGAGGTCGGGGAAGACGCGGCCCGGCCGGTAGATGTCGACGTAGTCGGTGCCGAGCCGGCGCAGGGTGTAGGCGAGGAAGTTCTTGACCGCGGGCGGGCGCAGGTCGTTGCCGACGATACCACCGTCGGGCCCGCGCATGAGCCCGAATTTGACGCTCAGCACGACCTGCTCGCGGTCGCGGCCGCGGAGGGCCTCGCGGATGAGCAGTTCGTTGTGGCCCATGCCGTAGTAGTCGCCCGTATCGAGCAGGGTGATCTCGGCGTCCAGTGCGGCCCGGATGGTCGCGATGCTCTCGGCCTCGTCGGCTGGGCCGTAGAAGTCGGACATGCCCATGCAGCCGAGGCCGAGCGCAGACACCTGCGGGCCGCCGGCACTGAGTGAACGTCTGATCATTGGGCTCCCCCTCGTCGCTGACGAGCAAGAGTATAGATGACAGATTTCAGAATTTGTCACTCTGCTGAACTGGGACCAACTCTGCCGCTCGCTCCAGCCACGGCAGGAAGCGCCGCCCGGCGCTCCGGCGGCCCCCCGCCCCGCCGCACTGATGGCGATCCGCGGCGGACGTCACGCATCAAACGGGCGCGCTGCAGATGCAACCAACGCGCTCGCGAGTCGTCGTCTCGCTACTCAGGACGAACCGCAGCAGGGTTCTCGTCTCTGCGCCGACGACCGTCCGCGGCGCTGCGCGCGACGAGAGTGCAGAGGATCGCGAGGACGAGCGCCGTCGGGCCGAAGATCAGGTTCTCCCAGCGGCTTTGCGAGGCGATGTTCAGAAGCGCGGCGAGCAGGCTGACGCCGGCGAGGAACCAAGTTCCCCACTGGAAGAGCGGCGCCAGCTTGCCGGCTCCCCAGAAGCCTGCGCGGCCGAGCACGATCAGGGCCGCGGCCGTCCACACGACGACCGCTGCTGCGCTGCCGATCCGCTGGGCCGTCGAGAGGTGGGCGTGGGCGCCTCCCCAGGCGGCGTGGCCCCACGGTGCCCCGGCGGCCAGCGCGACCTGGAAAATGGCAATGCCGGCGAAGCCGATCGCCGCTGCCACGGCTGCGGCGCGGCCGGCGCGTCCGGTTCGGGCGAAGACCTTCATGCCGTTGGGCTCATCGTGACATGGCCGTCAGACTAGGGTCGGTTCGGTGTCGGGCTCTGCGGTGGCTGGGCGGCGATGGGTTTCGGCTCGGTCCCTGATCCCACGAAGCATCTTCTGGGTCATCACGAAGCTGACAACTTGGACGGGCTCGACCAGGAGCGGCGCCCACCACTTGGTGTAGCCGTATCGCTCACGCGCGAGCAGCCGCGTCGTTCCGTCTGGCGGTTCTCGGAGCACGAAGGCCCAGGTGAAGTCGTAGGGAGGAGCGGTGTTCCCCATCGGGACACCGCCGCGGAGTACGAGCGCGCGCGCCGGCTCGAGGGCGGCCACCTCGAGCGCCACCTGCGGAGCGAGCTTCACCTCGTCACCGACCCGGATTTCCTGCCACTCGGTGATGATGCGGTCGGCGCTGTGGATGTCGCAGCCGGCCAGGTTCTCGAGGAAGTCGTAGCTGTAGAACCCGCCCCGGCCCTGCCCGAGCTGTGCGATCCACGGCCAGACCTGGTCGGCCGAGGCGCGAATGGTGATGGCGCGGGTTGCGGTGAGGTCGGCGTTTGCGATCAGGTCGTCGCCGGGGAGGGGCGCCTCGGACTCCTGGTCGGTCGCGCCCCATCTGAGAAGCCGGGGTCTCGCGAGGAGGGTGTAGCCGGCCGCTGCGCCTCCAATCGAGGTGACGCCCACAAGACGTCGAGATCGGTACCCGGATGCAGATGATCGGTCTGCAGGCGTACTCATGCCTGGGTCCGTGTCCGGGCGAGACGCTCGGCGCGCTGCTTGATCGTGAGCAGCATTTTCCGCTCCATCAGCCACGACCCGGGCTCCATCACGGGGTAGCCGAGCCAGTCCTTGACCGTCCAGACGGAGGTGTCGAAGCGGTTTCGGCTGATCAGCCGGGTGTGTCCGTTTGTCGGTCGCAGCTCGAACGACCAGACCCAGGCGCCGTTGCTCGAGCGAATGACCATCGCCTGCTCTTTGTCGAGTCGCTCGACGCGCATCGCGTAGCCGGGCATCGGGATCTCGTCGCCGACCTTGAGGTTCTGGAGTTCGGGGACGACACGGTCGACGTTGTGGATGTCGACGCCGAGACGACGCTCGATCCAGTCGTAGGTGTAGGCGCCGCCGCGTCCCGGCCCCATCTGGACAAGCCACGGCCAGATCGCCGACGGGGGCGCGTCGATCTCGACCACGCGTGTCGCGACGATGTTCGCGTGCGGCATCAGCTCGTCGCCTGCGACCTCCCCGGTCGCCTCCACCTCGCTCGCGCCCCAGTTCATGTGCCTGCCGCGCAGAAACCGGAAGTACACCGCAGCCGTGCCGCCCAGCACCACAAGACCACCGCCGATGCGCTTCGCGACTGTCCTCACCTCCCTGCCTATTGAAGCCGCTCAGGGCCGGGCGCCGGGCGGATGGACGCGGGCCTGACCCAAGCGCTTCGGCAGGAAGCGCCGCGGGGTGCTCCAGGCGGGCCGCGCTCCCGCGGTGTCGTACGGGCGCCCGCGCAGGTCGAGAGACATACGCAACCCAAGGAAACGCTCCGGCTCGAGCGCCGCCACCTCCCACCACTCGCTCCCGTCCGGCTTCGCCGCCAAGTGCTCGCCGACGGCGATCTCCTGCCACTCGGGATGGACGCGCTCGGCGCTGGGGAGGCCCCAGTTGTCGAGGCGGTCCCAGCTGTACCAGCCGGCGCGATCGGCGCCAATCTGCACGAGCCACGGCCACGCGCTCGCAGGCGGGGCTTCGATCGTGACCGCCATCGTCGCGCTGTGCTCGCCGCCCGGAATGAGATCGGCGCCCGGGTACGGCCGCCCCACCTCCTCGGCCGTCGCCCAGCCAGCCGGGGTCGCACGAAGAGCGCGGGCGCCCAGCGAGAGGGACACGAACGTGGCGAGCCTGCGGGCGGTCACCATCAAGCGCGGCCTAGATTAGTGTCCGC
>WNGA01017799.1_pt1 | contig 20948 bp, 19 predicted proteins | sample 5400061 | NCBI WGS metagenome assembly WNGA01 (sample SAMN13153366, study PRJNA577476) | soil metagenome | isolation source: 100 cm soil or saprolite under grassland replicate 2 | place: USA:California | collected 2016-06-15
ACGTCCGAAGAATCGAGGGCTATAACCCTCGATTCTTCGGACGTTGCTGCTTTCAGCTCACCAGTCGGCCGCGCAGGACGATCAGTCGCGGGTGTGTCAGTACGGCGGGATGCGTGCGCGGATCCTCGTCGTACACGACCAAGTCGGCCGGATCGCCGGGCTGCAGCGAACTGGGAGCACCCAGCCACTCGCGTGCTGCCCACGACCCGGCGGCGAGCGCCTGCTCCCCCGACAGGCCGATTGTTGTCAGCGCCTGAATCTCCTGCGCCACAAGCCCGTGCCCGAGTACGCCGCCCGCGTCGGTCCCGGCATAGACGGGTACGCCGGCCTCGTACGCCGCCCGGAGTCGATCGAGGCGGCGGTCGAACAGGTCGAGCATGTGGGCCGAGTACTGCGGGAACTTCGCGACCGCTTGATCCGCGTACTGCGGGAAGTTCTCCACCTGGATCAGCGTCGGGACGACAGCGACGCCGCGCTCGGCCATCCGGTCGAGCATGTCCGGGAGCAGACCGGTGCCGTGCTCGATGCAATCGATGCCGGCGGCAAGCAAATCCGGAAGGGCGGGCTCGCCGAACACGTGTGCAGTGACGCGGGCGCCGAGCTCGTGTGCACGGGCGATCGCCGCGTTCAGCGCCTCAGCCGGCCAGCACGGAGTGAGGTCGCCTGCGTCACGGTCGATCCAGTCGCCGACCAGCTTGACCCACCCGTCGCCGCGCCGGGCCTCCTGTTCGACGTACGCGACCAACTCGTCCGGCTCGATCTCCCAGCCGTAGTTGCGGATGTACCGCTTGGATCGCGCGATGTGCCGACCGGCCCGGATGATCTTCGGCAGGTCTTCGCGTTCGTCGATCCAGCGGGTGTCCGCGGCCGAACCGGCGTCCCGTACGAGCAGGGCGCCGGCGTCCCGGTCTGTGATCGCCTGCTGCTCCTGGAGCTCGCGGTCGACCGCGCCGTGCTGGTCAAGGCCGATGTGACAGTGCGCGTCGACCAGGCCGGGCACGATCCAGCCGCCGGTGTGCACGGTGGTGACGTCGGCAGCGGTGGGCCGGTCGACGACCAGCCCACCGCTGAGGTGGATCTCCTGTCGCTCACCGGACGGCAACACCGTGCCGACGAGCCTGAGTACGCCGGTTTCCGTCATACCGCGACCGTAACCGGCTTGGTGTCGCGCGTGCGAACCGCGGTCAGCCGTGCGAGCCGCTCCCCGGGGTGCAGGTCGGCGTGGTCGGGGCGTCACCCGTGCATGGCGTCTCCGAGGGCGTGTCCGTCGGAGTGGGCGTCGATGTCGGGGTCGGCGTGGGAGTCGCCGTCGGCGTGGGGGTCGGTGTCGGCGTCGGGCGTGTCGTCGGCTTGTGCGTCGGGCTCGTCGTCGGCGTGTTCGCCGGATCCGGCACCGTCGGCTTGTCAGTGGTCGTCGGCGCGGTCGGCCTCGGGGTGAGCGACGGCGTGGTGGTCGGCTTGGTGTCGTCCGGCACCTCGCGCGGATCCACCTTGCGCTCGGCGTTGCCGGCTGCCGTCGCCACCGACACGCTGCCCTTCTCGTTCGGGATCAGTACCGCGTTCTTGCTGTAGACCTGCATCCACTTCAGCACCGTGGCGACGAAGTCCATGGAGTGCTGGTACCGCAGCAGCGACGCGACCAGATCCCTTGGCAGCTTCAGGTCGTCCCCCTCCGCGCAGAGGTAGACCGCGACGGTGGTCACCGCGTCGTACACGTTGTTCGGGTTGCGGAAGCCATCACCGTTGCCATCGGCCCCGAATTCGTTCCAGACCTCGGGGATGATCTGCATCGGTCCGACGGCTCGGTCCCAGACCAGGTCGCCGTCGTACCGGCCCTGGTCGGTGTCGGTGATCCGGCCGTTGCCGGCGCGGCCGTTCAGCACCGGGCCGAGGATCTTGCCGCGGGTGGTGCCGGCCACGTCGACCCGGCCGCCGCTGGCGTGGTCGGCCTCGACCTTGCCGATGCCGGCCAGCAACGGCCAGGTGAGCCCACAGTTCGGCCGTATCACGGCAAGGTTCGCGGTGGCCCGGCGGTAGGCGGGGAAGACCCCGCGCGGGATGCCGTTGACGGCGCCCGGTCGTCCCGGCCGCACCACCGACCTGCCGTCGGTCGCGCCCTGCACGGGCACGTCCGCACGAGCGGGCTTGTCAGATCCGAGCCGGCCGTCCACTCCCGGACGCTGCGGCACGATCATGGTCAGTTCGTCGAACTCACCGCTGTTCAGCCCGGCCCCAGGCGATGGAGCGACCGGGCTGTCCGCCGTGAGCTGGCCGGCGGCACCGGCCCCGCCCGAGGCGACTGTCACGATGGCCCCGACCAGGAGAGGGGCCGTGCAGAGTGAAGCGATGATGATTTTGACCCGACGGTTACCACTACGGGTTAGGCGCATAGACCCCTCAACGATCTACACGCCAGAAAGTTACATCAAGACAACGCAAAGTTACCTGACCCGCCAACCCCTGCGAGAACAGGTACTCCGAGGGCCCACGAAGATGCTGACTGGCGGGCTGGTTGAGGGTCAGCCGGCTGGCTGTGACGGGGTCTCCGATGCGGTCGGGCTCGACGCCGGTGCAGCGGTGCCGCAGGGCGACGGCGTTTCCGTCGGCGTCGGTGTGATCGTTGGCGTCTCGCTCGGAGTCGGCGTCGGCGTGTCGGTCGGTGTCGGGGTGCACGTCGGCGTGGGCGTCGGCGTTCCCGGATCGTTCGTCGGCGTCGTCGTTGTCGGCGTACTGGTCGTCGGGGTGCTGGTGGTCGGCGTACTGGTCGTCGGTGTAGTCGACGGCGGCGTCGTCGTCGTTGACGGCTTGGACGTCGTGGCCGTCGGCGTCGTGCGCGGCTTGGTTGTCGTCGAGGTGGGAACCGGCGTACTCACCCTGCCTACCGTCGGCCTGACTGTCGGAGTCGGCGTAGGAGTCGGTGTCGTCGTGGTGTCGGTCCGCGTGGGGTTGTTGGTCTCGTCGACGTTGCCGGTGTCGTCCACGGGCGGAGGGATCACGCCTTGGGTGTCCGGGATCGTCACGGTCTGCTGGCTGTAGGTCTGCATCCACCGCAGTACGGTCGACACGTAGTCCATCGAGTGGTTGTAGCGCAGCACAGCCTGCACGAGGCCCTGCGGATCAGCCAGGTTCGCTCCACCCGCGCACAGGTAGTCGCCTGCGGCACGTGCAGCGTCGAACACGTTGTGCGGGTCCTTGATCCCGTCGCCGTTGCCGTCCGCCGCGAACGACTTCCACGTGCCCGGGATGAACTGCATCGGCCCGACCGCGCGGTCCCAGCTCGTGTTGCCGTCGTACACACCGTGATCGGTATCCGAGATCGCGGCCATCCCAGGCCCGCCGTCGAGGACCGGTCCGAGGATCTTGCCACGGGTGTTCCCGTTCGGCTCGACCTTGCCGCCGCTGGCGTGCGCGGACTCGACCTTCCCGATTCCGGCCAGCAGCGGCCAGGTGATGTGGCAGCCCGGCATCGCGAGCGCGAGATCGTTCGCGGCCTTCTGGTACGCCGCCAGGACGGTGCCGGGAATGCCCGACGCGTCACCAGTGATGCCAGGGATCGGTTGCACCTTGCCGTTGGTCGTGCCGGTCACCGGCACCTGGACCTGCGACTTCTCCTGCGTGGGAAGGCTTCCGTCCGCACCCGGCTCATTCGGCAGGTCGTTCGCCAACTTGTCGAAGACCACGTCCTGCCGCGGCTGAGCGAGTGCGTGCGCGTCGACGATGAAGGTGTTCGAGGTGACTCCGCCCACGACGAACACAGCGACCATGGCGGTGGGCGGAGCCAAGCAAACCCAGGTGGCGGTGAGCTTTCCCCGCCACGTGTCCAGGTTCCTGAACTGCTGCCTCATCCGACCGTCCTTCGACGTAGTCCGCAGTTGCTGGGTCTCTCCGGGCGCACGGACGATCTTAGTCGTCACAGGTTCGCGGACAACCGGTGACGGTGTGCCGCTTTCTGCAGTGAACGAGTACCGATCGGGCAACCCACCCCAGCCCGCACCGCCATTCCACCGTACGACGCCTCGGCCGCGACACTCATGACACCTCCATGACAGTTGGAGATGCCTGAACCGTTCAGCAGCAATTCATCTACGTCGCTGCTGGAGCCGCGACATGACGCCGTACGACGACTTGACGGTCGGGCCGGCACACACCGCCATCCGCTGTGGAGCGGTGCGTTTCGTCGTACCGGCGGCTAGTTCCCGCCGAGCATCTTCTTGACGTCGTCGGGGAGCTCGAAGTCGTCGGCGTTCTGGCCGAGGCCGCCGAACGCGGCCGGCAGTTCGCCCGGCTGCGGCGCGGACGGCCGGCCCTGGTTGGCCCGCTTGGCCGGGTTGCCCGAGCCGCGCTTCTTGCCCTTCTTCGCCTGCTGCTTCGCCTTCCGCACACCACCGCCGACGCCAGGCATGCCCGGCATCCCAGGCATTCCGGGCATCCCCGGCAGGCCCTTGCCGGACGCCATCGCGGACATCATCTTGCGCGCCTCGAAGAAGCGGTCGACCAGTCCGCTGACGGTGGCGACCTCGGTACCCGAACCTTTCGCGATCCGGGCCCGGCGGGAGCCGTTGATGATGTTCGGATCGGCCCGCTCGGCCGGTGTCATCGAGTGGATGACCGCCTCGATCCGGTCGATCTCGCGCTCGTCGAAGTTCTCCAACTGGTCCTTGAACTGCGACGCGCCAGGCAGCATGCCGAAGATCTTGGTCAGCGGGCCCATCTTGCGGACCGACTGCATCTGGGCGAGGAAGTCGTCCAGGGTGAAGTCCTTGCCGCCCCTCTTCTGCAGCTTGGCCGCGGTCTTGGCGGCCTCCTCCGCGTCGAAGGTCTGCTCGGCCTTCTCGATGAGGGTGAGGATGTCGCCCATGCCGAGGATCCGCGACGCCATCCGCTCCGGGTGGAAGACGTCGAAGTCCTCGAGCTTCTCGCCGTTCGAGGCGAACATCACCTGGCGGCCGGTCACCTGCGCGATCGACAGCGCGGCACCACCGCGCGCGTCACCGTCCAGCTTGGTCAGCACCACGCCGTCGAACCCGACGCCGTCTTCGAACGCCCGGGCCGTCGTCACCGCGTCCTGGCCGATCATCGCGTCGACGACGAACAGGATCTCGTCCGGCTGCACCGCGTCGCGGATGTCCGCGGCCTGCTTCATCATGTCCTCGTCGATGCCGAGCCGACCGGCTGTGTCGACGATCACCACGCTGTGCTGCTTGGTCCGAGCCTCGTCCATCGCCTTGCGCGCGACGTCCACCGGGTCGCCGACGCCGTTGCCCGGCTCGGGTGCAAACACCGGTACGCCGGCCCGCTGTCCGACCACCTGCAGCTGGGTCACCGCGTTCGGACGCTGCAGGTCGGCCGCGACCAGCATCGGCGTCTGGTGCTTGGACTCCCGGCGGCCGCTTCGCCATCCGCAGCTCGCGGGTCTCGCCACCGAGGATCTTGATCAGTTCCTCGTTGACGATCTTGATCACCTGCTGCGCCGGGTTCAGCCCGCCGCGCACCTCGGACCCGCTGGCCCGCTCCCGGACCGCCCCGATGAACTCCTTCACCACCGGCAGCGCGACGTCCGCCTCCAGCAACGCGATCCGGATCTCCCGAGTCGTCGCGTCGATATCGGCATCAGTCAGCTTGCCCTTGCCCCGCAGACCCTTGAACGCGGAGGAGAGACGATCGGAAAGCGTGTCGAACACGAGGAACAGTCCGTTTCTTTCGGCAAAAACACAACCAGCCCAAACAACTCCCCGAGTCTACCGGCCCCACCCACCCAACACGGCTGTGGATAACTTCCGACGCCGTCGGGCTCACGTCGCTACGGTTGCTTCGCGAAGTCACCGAGGGCGAACAAGAGGACGAGGGATGGATGTCGCAGGGTTCAACTCAGCCTTCTCCGGAGCCAAGCGCCGGATCAGGACAGGGCAGGCGGATGTCGCCACGGAGCAGGAGCGGCTGCGGGCGCTGGTGTCGGACGACGATCCGGCCGACGACCGCGACTGGGCCCTGAGCCTGATCGAGTCGCTGGCCGTCCCGCCTCCACCGCCCCGTCAATGGAGCGCCCTGTACTACGAAGCCGGTGCGATTCACGCCGATTCGTACCGGACCGGCGACACCGCCGAGGATCGACTCGCCGCCATCCAGGAGGCGCGTCGCCGCATCTGGGCGATCGCCGACCGCGCATCCAGGGACGAGGCACCCCACATAAGGGCCATGACCCGGGTGCTGGATCACCTCGAGGCCGAACTCCGCGAGCCGACCTGGACCGACGACAGCCCGGCCGGCCGGGGGAGCTGACTCATGCCGGACCGGCTGATCCATCCGGACTCTGCGGTTTACCGGGAGTTCGTGCGCCTGCATCGGACAGCCCGGACTCTCCGGCCGACGCCGATCGACAGGTGGAACGGGCAGCTGTACGCGACTGACGCGGCGATCTGGGGCGGCGTCAGTCCGGTGACGGGTGCAGTCCGTCTCTCGGACAAGCTTGTGCTCCCGCATTTGACCGGGTCGACCTCGCATCAACACCCCGTCGAGCAGGCCGAGGCGCTGGCCACGGTCCTGCATGAGTCAACCCACGCCGGCATGAACCTGAAGGCCCCCACGGAACCGAACGCCGTGCACTCCCTTCACAGCCTCGGCCTGACGGAAGGCGTCGCCGAGGTCCGCGCCATGGACGACTTCCAGGCCTTCACCTGGCGGGCGGGCTACCGCGATCTCGTGCTGCCCAAGCCGCAGTACGAAGGCGCCTATGCGGCCACCGACCGACTGCTCGATCACATCGACGGACCCTTCAGGTCTCGCGAAGAACTGACGGACGAACTCGTCACCGGCCCAGCCGCGATGCATTTCGACCGGCTGGCCGCGTGCGTTGTCCGCAATCGCCTGTGGGACGTCGTCCCGCATCACGAGGATCATCAGCGCGCCGTGCGGGCGGCGCTGATCGATTCGATGCTGCACGACGCATGGCCCGATCTTCCTGACCACTCAACAGGAATCGGCGAGCGCGTCGCTGACGACATACGAACGGATCTGAACGCCAAGGTCGACGAGATCCGGCGGCACTATCACCACAGTCCTCGGAATCCGTTCGATGCCGAACAACCGAACCTGGAAGCTGTTCGAGGCAGGCTCGAGTCCGCGTCGCCGGCAGATCTTCCACGCCAACGGACGCTGCAGGCGCAGGTGGATCTCGCAGCTAACCTGCGGTTCCTCAGTGCGCAGCCGTCTGCCAGTTTGGCCACTCGATCCCAGGCCTCCCTCGGTCTTGGATCGCGCACCCGACCAGGTACGCCGCAGACCACCAGGCCTAGGAACCGCGACGGTAGGACCTGATCGTCAACTTCGTTGACAGGTGTGTGCCGGGACAGCAGGATCTAACCGGTACGCGTGGATTCAACGGTTAGGGGTGGTGGGTGGGGAAGCGGCGGGTGGTGGTGGATGGGCCTTCTAATCTGGGGTTGCGGCCGCCGGTGGTGGGGGCTGTGCCGGGGTGTCACAAGTTGGCGGGGGCGTTGCGCGATCAAGGGTTGGTGGGGCGGATCGGGGCTGGGGATGGCGGGTGTGTGACGCCGCCTCGGTATGACCGGGAGGGGTGGCAGGGGGACGGGGTGTTCAACGCCGCCGGGATCGCGTCGTACACGGTGAAGTTGGCGGATCGGTTGACGAAGTTGTTCGACGAGGATCGGTTCGTGGTGTTGCTCGGGGGTGAGTGCAGCAATCTGCTCGGGCCGGCGTTGGCTTTGAAGCGGCGGGGGCGGTACGGCGTGGTGTACCTCGACGGGCACTCGGACTTCCGGACCGCCGACAACTCGCCGTACGTCGGAGCGGCCGGCGGCGAGGCGCTCGCGCTGATCACGGGACGCGGGCAGGCGGATCTGACGGACCTCGAGCAACGAGGGCCCTACACCAGAGACACGGATGCCGCACTGCTGGGGATCAGGGCGGACGACGCGTACGTCGGTGATGTCGAGGTGGCCGGGATCCCGGTGTGGCCGGCGCTGAAGATCGCCGAGGATCCGCGTGCGGCGGCGAGCGGCGTGCTGCAGCACCTCACGCGGCACGAGCTCGACGGGTTCTGGGTACACCTGGATGTGGACATCCTCGACGCCGCGGTGATGCCGGCCGTGGACAGCCCGGACCCGGGCGGGATCGACCACCCTCAATTGGTCGAGCTGATCCGACCGCTGCTGGCCGACCCCAAGTGCATGGGCATCGACGTCGGCATCTTCGATCCCGATCTGGATCCTGACTCGAGATACGCCGCCGAGCTCACCGACACCCTGGTCGCGGCCCTCAGCTGAAGGCCTCCCAGACCAGTCCCTGACCGTGCGGCTGGGCGCGACCGAGGATCCGCCGTACGCCACCCGGCCAGGTCTGCAGCTCGACCAGGAACTCGTACGACGCTCCGAGCGTCCGCGGCAGCGGTTCGAGCCGGAGCCGCGCCAACGGGGCCGACACAGACGCCTGAGCGCCGAGCTCGGCCAGTCCATCCTCCACCGCGGCCCGGTCCTCGCGGGTCAGGTACTGCCACATGATCGAGTGCCAGACGACCGTCACGTGCCCCGTCGACAGCTCCAGCCCGCGCACGAAGGAGACGGCGTCCTCTCGCCGTACGTCGGCAGGCACCTGACGGGCGATCGCCAGTGCGCCACGCAACCGAGCCAACCGCACGGGCATGTCCGGCCACACGTACGACGTCAGCGTACGAGCGCCCTCCTCGGTCAACGGGTTCACCGGGGCGATGTCGCTCCCCACCCGCTCCGCGATCCTCAGCGGCACGGGCTTCAACGGCTGTCCCGACCAGGCGTCGGCGAACACCACCGGACTGTCCGCCCGCCCAAACGACGACCCGTCGGCCAGGTTGTAGCGGAAGTGGTCCGCGCGCAGATTGAGGCCGGCACTCGCGCCGATCTCGAACAGCCGCACCGGTAGCGGCACCAGCTCGACCAGTTGCAGTAGACCCCCATACAGGGCTGCAGCGCGCCCCACTTCATTCGTCTGCGGTGGCTGGGTCAGCAACGACCGCAGCTCGGCAGACCGCGACTGCAGTACCTGCTCGAACGCCTCCCACCCCAGCACCGGGTCCCACGACCCACCGACGCTCGGATAGAAGGCCGCAAGCTCCGGCACCTGTCCTGCCAGCACCAGCCGGTGCACAGAGCCCAGCAACCGCAGTCCGATCGCGTCACCGAACGGACGGTCCTCATAGCCGGCCAGTACGGCGGTGGACACGCCGCCGACCTCGTAGTCGTCGACGATCAGCCGGAGCAGTTCGGCGTACATCGGGGAGCCGAGGTCCTCGCACGCGACGGCTTGGCGTTGGAACGCCTCTACTAGCTGCACAGAGCAGACCCTAGTGGCCGGAAGCAACCGTCTAGGTCGTCAGGCGGTCCAGAACAGCCTTCGCCGTCGTACGCGCGTCCTCCTCCTCGAGCGGCGAGCCGTGCTCGTCGGTGAGGTAGAAGACGTCCACACACTCGGCACCCAACGTGCTGACGTGTGCCGACCGAATGTCCGCACCGGTGGACGCGATAGCCGAGGTCACGTCGTACAACAGGCCAGGACGGTCGTGGGCTCGTATCTGCAGCACGGTGGCCGTCTCGGACGCGTCCGGCAGCAGGTCCACGCGGCTGGCCACCCGCTGCTTCAAGGACGAGTCGCGCGCGGCCAAGCGCCGTACGAAATCGGTGTCGTCGCGCAGTGCCACCGCGAGCCGGTCACGCAACCGGATCGGGTCGGGCGGCGCACCGGCCACCGTCCACTGCGAGATGCCGAGCCCCTCCACGGACGTGACGACCGCAGACCGTACTGCAAGCCGCTCAACAGCCAGCACAGCCGCAACAGTCGACAGCGTGCCGACTTGATCCGGTACGGCGACGTTGACGCGCATGTCCCCGTGATGCTCGGACACGGTTACGCCGAGCCGTCCCACGCCGACAATCTGATGCAGTGTGGGCACGGGAATGGGTGGAGCCTCGGTCCACATGCCCTCCCCTCCCCCGGACAGTTCGCCACGGACGCGACGGCACAGTTCACCGACCAGCCGCATCCGCCACGGTGACGACGCCGCAGGGCCTGCTGCACGCGCGTCGGCGTAGGTGAGAGCTTCCAGCAGGTCCAGCGTGTTCGTGTCGCGGACGATCCCCGAGACGAGGTCCACAGTCATCGGGTCGTCCAGGTCCCGGCGTGTGGCCACCTGGGCGAGCATCAGGTGTTGCCGAACCAGCAGAGCGATGGTGTCCGCGTCAGCCTCGGCGAAGCCGAGCCGACGAGCCAGTCTGCCGGCGATGGCAGCACCTGTGACGCTGTGGTCGCCTTCAACCGCCTTGCCCAGGTCATGCGCCAGTGCAGCAACCAGCAGCAGGTCAGGCCGCCTGACGTCGCGGACCATCTTGGCGGCCTCGACACACGTCTCCAGCGAGTGCCGGTCGACTGTGAACCGGTGAATCGCCGACTGCGGTGGCCGGAACCGCACCTTGTCCCACTCGGGCAGGATCCGCGAGATGTAGCCGGCCTGGTCCAGCGCCTCCCACACCTCGAGCAGTCCGCTGCCGGCACCCAGCAGAGCGCACAGCAGCCGTCGTGCCTCACCCGGCCAGGGCTCAGGCAGACTCGCAGCGCTGTTGGCCAACCGCGCACACACTGCAGGCGACAGCACCAGCTCACGATCCGCGGCAACGGCAGCAGCTCGCAGCCCCAGCACTGCGTCCCGCTCCGGTCGCGCATCCGGCATCAGCACGACTTCACCCTCGTGCTGCCCGACTCCCTCGTCGAGCGCCAGCAGCAACGGTCCCCCGGTCCGCTGGCGACGCCTTGACAGCGGCGGCCGGGTCATCAGGCTCTCCACTCGCCGCCAGGACACGTCACACACGTGTGCGAGCGTCCGGCCGGTCGAATACACGTGCCGCAGCAGTTCGTCCCGTCCGGACAGGCCTAGCCCGGCAGCCACTTCACCGGCCAGGTCAGCGACCAGCCGGTCGGTGGAACGCCCCGCAACGGTGTGCAGTTCGTCCCGGATGTTCAGCAGGTCCAGCCGCGCCCGCTCCACCACCGGATGCGGTACGTCGACCAACCACGACGCCACCAATGCCCGTAGTACGACGGCATCCCGCAGACCGCCGTACGCCTCCTTGAGGTCGGGCTCCGCGAGGTGTGCGAGCTCCCCGACTGTCGAAGCGCGTTCGCGGCAGGCTTCGGCCAATGAAGGCAGCCGCTCGCGAGCCGTACGGCGCCACTCCGCCATCAGCACGGACCGCAGCTGCAGTGTGAGGTGCGAGTCCCCCGCGACGTGTCGCGCGTCCAGCAAGCCGAGGGCGACCCGGATGTCGTCGGCAGCCGCCTGCCGGGCCTCCGCGACCGTACGGACACTGTGGTCCAGCTTGGTCCTGGAGTCCCACAGCGGGTACCAGATCTGTGCGGCCAGCTCGCCCACCCGCGGGTACCCCTCGGCGTGCACGAGCATCACATCGAGGTCGCTGTACGGCGACAGCTCCTCCCGACCGTAGCCCCCGACCGCGACCAGCGCGACGCCCTCGGTAGGAACACCGAGGGCGTCGCAGGCCTTGGAGAGGAGCAGGTGCAGCAGCGCGTCGGCCTCCTCGGCACGTGCGCGCCGCTGCGCTGCCCGATCCGCCATCTACAGCGCGTCTCCGTCGAGCTCACCGGTCCGGACCCGGACGATGGTCTCCACCGGAGTGACCCAGACCTTGCCGTCGCCGATCTTGCCGGTCTGCGCGGCCTTGACGATCACGTCCACCACATCCGCGCTGTCACCGTCCTCGACGACGACCTCGACCCGGACCTTCGGGACCAGGTCCACCTCGTACTCGGCGCCGCGGTAGACCTCGGTGTGGCCCTTCTGCCGGCCGTAGCCGCTCGCCTCGGTCACCGTCATGCCGGTGACGCCGAACGTCTCCAGCGCGGCCCGGACGTCCTCCAGCTTGTGCGGCTTGACCACCGCGGTGATCAGCTTCATGCGTTGGCACCTTCCTTCGAGGTCTCGGTGGTCCCATTCTCGGTCTCGGCCGGGGCCGGGCGGCCCAGCGCGCCGCGCAGACCCGAGGCGCCCAGGAAGTCGTACGCCGTCTCGGCGTGCTCGACCTGGTCGACACCGGTGACCTCGTCGTCCTCCTTGAGCCGGAAGCCGATCGTCTTGTCGATCACCTTGCCCAGGATGAAGGCGACGGTGAAGGAGTACAGACCGACCACCAGGTTGGCCAGCGCCTGCCGGCCCAGCTGCGTGACGCCGCCGCCGTAGAACAGGCCGTCCACGGCCGACGGGGCCGCCGCCGTACCCAGCAGCCCGATCGCGAGCGAGCCGAACAGACCGCCGACGAAGTGCACGCCGACCACGTCGAGGGAGTCGTCGAAGCCGAGCCTGTACTTCAGCGACACCGCGCCGGCGCAGATGGCACCGGCGGCGAGGCCGAGAATCAGAGCGCCGATCGGGGTGACCGCACCACAGGACGGGGTGATCGCGACCAGACCGGCGACCGCACCGGATGCCATGCCCAGGGTGGTGGCCTTACCGTGCACGATCCGCTCGACGATCAGCCAGCCGATCACGGCGGCGGCGGTGGCGGCCTGAGTGTTCACGAAGGTGACCGCGGCGGTGGTGCCGGCGCTCAGAGCGGAGCCGGCGTTGAAGCCGAACCAGCCGAACCACAGCAGTCCGGCGCCGAGGATGACCAGCGGCAGGCTGTGCGGCCGCATCGGGTCCTTCTTCCAGCCGATCCGCTTGCCGAGCACGATCGCCAGCGCGAGCGCGGCGGCACCGGCGTTCAGGTGGACTGCCGTACCACCGGCGAAGTCGACCGCCTTCAGCTTGTCGCCGATCCAGCCGCCGTTGCCGTCGTTCAGGAACCAGACCGAGTGCGCGACCGGGAAGTACACCAGGAGCGTCCAGCCCACGACGAACGCGATCCAGCCACGGAACGTGGCGCGGTCCGCGATGGCGCCCGAGATCAGCGCCGGTGTGATGATCGCGAACATCAACTGGAAGGCGACGAAGGCGAGCGTCGGGGTCGTTCCGCTCACCGCCTCCGGCGCGAGCAGGCCCTTGAGGCCGACTTCGGAGAAGTCCCCGACCACGTGCCCGGTGTCACCGGCGAATGTCAGCGAGAAGCCGACCACCACCCACAACACAGTGACGACGGCGATGGTGATGAAACTCATCATCATCATGTTCAGTACGCTCTTCATGCGCACCATGCCGCCGTAGAAGAAAGCCAGGCCTGGTGTCATCAGCATCACCAGGGCGGCGCTTGCCAAGACCCAGGCGGTATCGCCGGCGTTGATCTCCATCAACGTCATCCCTTCCATCGTTCTGGGGGGTGGCCGGCGTCCTCAGTCGGGAGAACTCCACAACGCCGGGGAGCCCGCACTCGGCCACACCGCACACGGTGTCGGCGCGCCGTTTCAGCCGATCGGTCCAAATGTTTCAGGCATGTGACAAAGCGCCCTCCCAGGTGACATCGGCGTGACATCTGCCCAGGTGTGGCACTCTGGCCTGGACCACACGGGCTCGCAGCGCGCCACTGCACCCGTCCGAGCTGGGGACGACAGATGGGAACGAACCACGGGGAGCGGCGCCGCCGCGGCAGGCCTCGGGACCCGGACGCGGAGCCGAGGATCCGCCGGTACGCCGTACAGCTGCTGCTGGAGCGAGGATTCGACGGAATGACGGTGGACGACGTCGCCGAGGCCGCCGGGGTGGGCAAGGCGACGATCTACCGACGGTGGGCGAGCAAGGAACAGCTCGCCAACGACGCGATGGCTGAGCTGTTCGACATCGAGATCCCGGACGCCGACACCGGGTCGATCGCCGGTGACCTGCGCCAGGTGTACGCCGACGCGCTGACGTTCGTGAACAGCGAGAGAGGGCCGGCGCTGATCCGGCTCGCGGTCTCGGAGGCCAACCGCGACGAGCGGTCCGCGGCGATCTACCGCGACTTGCTCCAGCGACGGATCGCGGTGCAGTGGCTGGCCGGCGTCTTCGTCATCCGTGCACTGACCGGTGAGCCGATGCCGACGCCGGAGGAAGCCGACCACCTGGTGGAGGTCACCCTGCGGTCGATCATGGATCGCTAAGGGCGGATGCCGGGGCCGAGGGCGACGCCGCTCACCGCTAGCTCGGTGAGGCGGCGGACCTGGCCTGAGCGCAGGTCCCAGGCGAGGAGCCAGCCACGGACCTGCAGCAGCGGCGTGTTGTCGTCGTACCAACCCAGTACGGCGCAGCAACCGGGCTCACGCACGTACGCGCGGTCTGCCGGGGCTGGAGGTGGCGAAGACGCCGTGGACGGCGCGGAGTCGGTCAGCACGAGCAGGTGGCTCGGCACTGCGCGCAGCGTCGAGATAGCCGCGAGAATCTGCGGCTGAGAGGTCGTGGGGAACTGCGGGAGGGCGTTGGCTATGAAGAGCCTGGCCGCTGTGCTGTTGGTCGAGAAGGTCTGACCCACCCATTGCCGCACGGGTAGCTGCAGGCCGCTGTCCACGATCCACTCGCCGCTGGTCATGTAGCGCATGACTGCATCGGTGTCGAGCCTGAACGGCGCTGTGACCGCATCGGGGTCCGTAGCGCCGGTGATCTTGACCACGGTTCCCTCACCGAAGCGGCCCTGCCCCACCAGCACGCGGTAGGCCACTCCGGGTCCGCTGACGAGTACGCGCTCGGCGTCCCCCAGCCAGGACACGCTGCGGATGTCCTCGGTCGGCAGGTCGTATCGGGTGATCTGTGCGGTCGTCGCATCGACAGTGACCAGTTCGCCCGGCTGCGGGAAGGCGGCGATCCGTCCATCCGGTGACACGGTTCCCGGGCTCAGCGGCGCACCAGTGCGGATCGGGCGCAGGTCTACGTCAGCCACGGCCCAGGAGGAGTCGGCACCGAGCAGAAGCGGCTCATACAGGCCGCCGAAGTGTTGGAGCACCACCGCCGCGAGGTGTGCGAGTGTGTGCTCGACGAGCCGAGGCGGGTTGTCCGGCAGTTGCAGGCGGTCGCCGAGCGGTGTTTCGAGCCTGTCGAGGAACCTCTCGCTACCGGACGGCGGAGCCACCCAGTAGTCGATCCCGGCGATCTGCCCCGCGGGTGGGACATAGCCGGGCGGAAGGTTTGGTGTGGGCGGCGGGACGAGGTCAGCCTTGTTGCCGCCGCTGAGTCCGGCTCCAATCGCGGCGATCACAGCGATGACCAAGGCGACAAGCAGTCCGATGAGGACACCGCGGCGCCGACGTCGCCGGGTGTCCACTCCGGCGGCCCACGCGGCGTCAGCCAGGTCAGGCTCGGGCAGACCTGCGGCCGCCTTGTAGAGCAGAGGCTGGACGTCCTCGCGCCTCATCGCAGGTCTCCCCTACCTGCGTCGCGCCAGTCGCCCGCACCGAGCGCCGTACGGAAGCGGGTCAAGGCGGTGAGGCCGTGTCCGTGGACATTTGTCTGGGACATGCCGAGCAGTTCTGCCACCTCGAACTCTGTGAGCTCCTCCAGGTGCAGCAGCACGAACACAGTGCGCTGTGCTGGGGTCAGCTCTGCCAGTGCGAGCTTGACCGGGTCGTCCTCGTCCGGGAACGCCTTCACCCGGCTCCAGCGCGTCAGAGCCGGTTGGTAGAGCAGCCGCTGGACGAAGGCGTCCGGGTCGTCGACCTTGGTCCACTGCAGCGACAGCCGGGTGAAGGCGTGCAGGAGTAGTTCCTCGGCTCGATCCAGGTCGCCGTACACGAGGTACGCCGTACGCAGCCATCTGCCCTGCCTCGCATCGACGTACGAGGCGAAGTCCGGGTCGACCGTTTCGCGCATCCACCCTCCCGCCCCTATTCAACTCCTCAACTACTGCGGGCGGCCACCGCCAGACGGGTGTCTTCGGCAATCAGGTCCGCGTTGATACCTGCACCGGCCGCCAGGCCGGCCGCGGCGGCAGTGATCACCTGTGTACGGGCGTCTGTCACGTTGCCTGCGGCGAAGACACCCGGCACGTCAGTGGCCCCTGTAGCGTCGGCCGCGACGACTGTGCCCATCACCAGACCGTTCATCTCCTGCACGACGGGCTCGAGGCCCAGGTCGGCCAGGAAGTCCGCCCGAGCACGCATGCTGGTCTGCACGGCCAATGCCTGTCGGGGAATGACTCTGCCGCCCTCCAACCGGACACCGGTGAGCTTGTCGTTCTCCAGCTCGAGCTGCTCGACTTTCCCTTGTACGACGGCGATTCCGCGCGCTGCGAGCTGCTCCCACTGCTCATCGGTCGGCTCCGGCGCCGTGTGCAGGAAGAGCGTGACGTCGTCGCTCAGCTGCCGGAACAGCAACGCCTGGTGCGTCGCCATCCCACTGGTCGCCAGTACGCCGATCGCCTGGTCTCGCACCTCCCACCCGTGGCAGTACGGGCAATGCAGCACGTCCCGCCCCCAACGCTCGGCCAGCCCTGGTACGTCGGGCAGCACATCCGTCAGCCCGGTCGTCACCAGCAGCCGCCTGCCCTGGTACGTCGTACCGTCCGCAAGCTCGACCGTGAAAGCGTCATCGCGGCGGGCCGCTGTGACGGTGCCGGGGACGATCTCAGCGCCGTAACCGGTGACCTCGTGGCGGCCGAGCGCGTACAGCTCGCTCGGGGCGACGCCGTCCCGCGTGAGGTAGTTGTGGACGTGCTCCGCCGGGGCGTTGCGCGGCGTGCCGTCGTCGATCACCAGCACGGACCTGCGCGACCGGGCCAGTGCCAGCGCCCCACTCAGCCCGGCGGCTCCGCCCCCGACCACGATCACGTCGTACTTCTTCATCTCCTGCTCCTCTCTGTTGTCGTCGAGGATCCGGGAGGGCTTTCGTTTCCGACAAGTTTGTTTTGCCACAATGGCAACGTGGAGACCTTCGACGAAGTCCTCGAAGCCGTCGGGCCGCGGCTGCGTGCGCTGCGGATCGAGCGGGGTACGACGCTGTCGCAGCTGTCCGAGAGCACGGGAATCTCGGTGAGCACGCTGTCCCGGCTGGAGTCCGGGCAGCGACGGCCGACGCTGGAGCTGCTGCTGCCACTGGCCCGAGCACATCAGGTGCAGCTGGACGAGTTGGTCGACGCACCGCCGACCGGCGATCCGCGGATCTACGCCAAGCCGATCCAGCACCACGGCACCGTGCACATCCCACTGAGCCGACGCCCGGGCGGACTGCAGGCGTTCAAACAGATCATCCCGGAGGGGTGGCCCGGCGGTGACGTGAACCAGAAGACGCACGAGGGCTACGACTGGATCTACGTGTTGTCCGGACGGGTCCGGCTGGTGCTGGGCGATCAGGACTTCGTCCTGAAGGAGGGAGAGGTCGCGGAGTTCGACACGCGGGTGCCGCACTGGTTCTCCAACCCCGGTCCTGGACCTACCGAGGTGCTGTGTCTTTACGGCCCGCAAGGGGAACGGATGCACGTCCGCGCCCGCACCCGGTAGCCTTCGCCAGTTCGATCCAGACTGTGAGGAGCTGGTTGTGAGCGTCGCGTTGTTCACCCTTGGCGGCACCATCGCAATGGCCGGCGGCCACCGGCTGACCGGTGAGGACCTCACCGCAGCCGTGCCAGGGCTGTCCGAGCTCGGCCGCCCGGTGGAGATCCAGGACATCGAGGCGGTGCCCAGCGCCAACCTGACCGCCGCCAAAATCCTCGACGTCGTCGATGCCGCGTCGAAGGCCGTTGCTGACGGTGCCACCGGAGTAGTGGTCACTCAGGGCACGGACACCCTGGAGGAGACCGCCTTCCTCGTGGACCAGGTGTGGCCGCACCCACAGCCGTTCGTACTGACCGGTGCGATGCGCAACCCGACACTGGCCGGTCCTGACGGTCCGGCGAACCTGCTCGCCGCCGCACGCGTCGCGTGCTCCCCTGCGGCCCGCGACCTCGGTGCACTGGTCGTGTTCAAGGAGGAGATCCACGCGGCACGATGGGTGCGCAAGACCCACAGCACCAGTACGGCGACCTTCGCATCGCCGAACGCTGGTCCGATCGGTCACGTGGTTGAGGATCGCGTCCGCATCCTCGCGCGGCCTGCGCGTCTGGACGGCGTACAGGGAAGGGCTGAGCCGGCTGCACTCGAGGCGACTCGGGTTGCCCTCTACACCGTCACGATGGACGACGACGGCCTGCTGCTGCAGGGGTTGGCGGATACACACCAGGGTCTGGTCGTTGCAGGGTTCGGTGTCGGACACGTGCCGTCCGCACTTGCTCCTGTGCTTGGAGAGCTTGCGGCCCGCATGCCAGTGGTTCTGACATCGCGGACCGGTGGTGGCTCGGTACTGCGCAACACCTACAGGTCTGTGGGATCGGAGTCCGACCTGCTGGAACGTGGTCTGATCGACGGCGGGTTCCTGGACCCCTACAAGGCGCGCGTACTCTTACGGTTGCTGTTGGCAACGGACGAGGACATCACCGCGGCCTTCGCGCAGTACCAGTGACGGCTGCCGCCTTGGCGGTCAGGTAGTCGCGTTCAGGGATGCTCGTCGTACGACGGGCTGCCGCGCGGAAGTGCTGCGCAGCAGTCTCGCTGTCGCCCCGCATCTCGTACAGGTGCCCGCGTACGGCGTCCAGCCGGTAGTGCCCGGCGAGTTCTTTGTCCAGCGGTTCCAGCAGCTTCAGCCCGGCGTCAGGGCCTTGCACCATCGCGGCGGCGATTGCCCGGTTGAGCTTCACCATGGCAGCGATGGCGGCTTGGAGCTGGTACTCACCGAGTGGCGGCGTACCAAAGGCTTCTACTGCGAGGGCGACGCCTTCGGTGATGTAGTCCTTGTTCCACAGCGTGCGGTCCTGCTCTGCCAGTGGGATCAGCTCGCCCGCGCTGCCCGTGCGTGCCGCGCGGCGCGCGTCGCTGAGCAGCATCAGGGCGAGCAATCCGGTCACCTGACCGTTCTCAGGCAGTAGCGCGTGCACAGCGCGGGTCAGGCGGATCGCGTCACTCGACAGGTCGCTGCGCTGCAGCTCCGGACCGCTGCTGCTGGTGTAGCCCTCGTTGAACATCAGGTAGAGCACGTGCAGCACGTTGCGCAGCCGCTCCTCGCCGGAGTCCAGCTCGAAGCTCGCACCCTTGATCTTCTGCTTCGCCCTGCTGATCCGCTGCGCCATCGTTGCCTCAGGCACCAAATAGGCGCTGGCGATCTCGGCGGTGGTCAGTCCGCCGACCGCGCGCAGCGTCAACGCGATCGCGGAGGCCGGGGTCAACGCCGGATGGCAGCACATGAAGAGCAGGCGGAGCGTGTCGTCCTGCTCCTCCACATCCTCCGGTGGTACGTCGCGCAGCGCGGCACGCTCCTCACGACGCCGCCGGGCCTGCTCCTGCCGGACCTCGTCGATCAACCGACGTGAGGCTGTCTGGATCAGCCACGCCTTCGGATTGTCCGGCGTACCGTCCTTCGGCCATGTCGTCGTCGCTGCCAGCAATGCCTCCTGTACGGCGTCCTCGGCCGCGGCGAAGTCGCCCGACCACCGCACGACCGCGCCGAGGACCTGCGGCGTGAGCTCACGCAGCAGGTCCTCGATGGTCCGGCTGGTCACACGTCGTAGAGGTCGTCGGAATCCGCGTCCATCACCCGGCGGACCTCGATGGGCTGCTCGATCGGGACGCCGCCCGGGCCGGGCGCCATGGACAGCTCGGCCGCGATCTCGATGGCCCGCTCCTCGGACTCGACGTCGATCATCTCGTAGCCGGCCAGGATCTCCTTGGACTCGGCGTACGGACCGTCGGTCACCACGGGCGCGTTCGTGCTCGCCGCACGGACCACCTTGGCGTGCTTAGGCCACGTCAGCGCCTGCACCTCCACCATCCTCCTCCGGCCCCATCTTGGGCCTGTCTACCCGGAGGACGAAGCCGCCGCGCCCTTCTCTACATCCTCGGTCAGTGCTTTCTGGTCAGCTCCGGGCTGGCCGTCTCCAGCGGTACGTCGTCAGCAGGGATGAGGCCGAGATGCGTCGTCTGACGCCGTAGTGCGGCGTCGAACAGCCACTCAGTGGCGGTGCGAACGCGGTTACCCGGCATGGAGAGCAGGTGGTAGCCGCGCGTCACTGCCTTCGCCGGGAGCCCGGAGAGCGGTATCTGAAGCGGGTTGGCCGCCGCCTTGGTTCCGCCGAGGTCCACCACGAAGCCAAGGTCCTTGTGCAGGTACGCCCGCCGCTCACCGGTCCCGAAGCCGGCTGCGACGTTCTTGGCAGCCCGCCTGCCCTGCCGCTCGGCATGCTGTGCTGTCATCGGCGTGATCTCACCCGGCCGGGTCAGGTCAGGTACGGCGGCCGCGTCGCCACAGGCGAACAACTCAGGATGATCCGGCACGTTCAGGTACTCGTCGACGACCAGACGACCCTTTTCCGTCTTCAGCCCCAGCCCGGCGACCATGGGGTCCGGCCGTACGCCGACACACCAGATGAGCGACCGTGTCGGTACGAACGACTTGTCGGTGAGCCGTACGCCGTGCTGCTTGGCCTCCGCGATGGATGTCCCCATCAGTACGTCGACACCACGCTCACGCAGCACTCGGTCCGCCGTACGCGACAATCGCTCGTCCAGCTCGGGCAGCACCCGGTCGGCGATGTCCAGGAGCATCCAGCGCATCTGCTGGTGGCGTAGGCGTGGCCGGCGCTTCTTGAGCAGCTCTGTGTAGAGCACGCCGTGCGCGGCCACCTCAGTGCCCGTGTAGCCGGCTCCCACGACCACGAAGGTGCATAGCGCGTTCCGCTCGGCGGGGCTGTCAGCAGCGTCGGCCAGCTCTATCTGCTGGGTCAGGTGGTCGCGCAGGAAGACGGCCTCGGGGATGCCGCGGAAGCCGTGCGCGTACTCCGTGACGCCGGGGATGGGCAGCAGCTTGTTCACACTGCCGGCGGCGATGATGAGCCGGTCGTACCGGATCTCGTCCCGCTGACCGAGCGGATCGGCGTACTGGACCTTGCGGTGCTGGAGGTCGAGACCGTCCACCTCGCCGAGTACCAGCCGCACGTCCGGCAGCGTGTCGGCGATCGAGACGGTCA
>WNGA01004994.1_pt1 | contig 20947 bp, 19 predicted proteins | sample 5400061 | NCBI WGS metagenome assembly WNGA01 (sample SAMN13153366, study PRJNA577476) | soil metagenome | isolation source: 100 cm soil or saprolite under grassland replicate 2 | place: USA:California | collected 2016-06-15
CTAGTCCGGTTCCCGCCGGCTGCGCTTGTGCCGATCGGGCCGGCGCGCGGCGAGGTCGCGTTGGACGACGGCCTCGGCGACGTACCGGCCGGCGTTGAAGGGCTGGGCGATGGGGCGTGCGAGGTGGACGGTTGTCCGAGCGGGCGTTGAGGTTCGTCGCGTGGCAGAGCGAACACGAGAACGGATATGAGGACCGCGATCAGTACCGCGGCGCCCACGAGAACGAGGACCAGCCGACGGTTGTCGCGGAGGCGCGTGTGGCGTCGCGGCCGCTGCGGCTGGACCGGTGGTGCCGGCGCTGGTGTCGAAACGCGAAGCGCATCACCCTCGGAGTCCGTGGTTGTCTGGTCGGGCTCCTCCTTCGACGCCTCGGCTGCGTTGTTCCGACCGCTTTGCTGCTGCTCGTTGTCCGACACCGCATCGGATTCCAGTACGTCCGCGAGGTCCTGCCGGTGAACCGCGATTAGCACCACGGGTAGGTCCGTAAGCCGTTGGCGCTGGCCAAGCCATCGCCAGATGGCACGCGGCTCGTCACCAACCGGAAACCGCTCCTGGTCACGGGACGGGATCCCTAGGTAGTCAGCGAGATCGCACCAGCTGTCACCGAGTCGCTCGTAAAATTGCAGCCGCGCCTGAGCTGAGAACGTCATTCGGCTGCCGCCGCCCGCAACTCGTCACCGAGGTCCTTGCGCCCGACGTCGTCGAGGACTGCCGGCAGTTCGTACAGCTTTCCGCGCACCTCCAGCCATTCCCACAGGTCACGGGGCTGATTTCCGGCGCGGAACCGGGACTTGGCGTGTGGAGGCACGTCGAAGTGGTCGGCGACGTCCTCCCAGTCGACAACGAGGCGCTGACATACGTACACCTTGACCCATCCGGGAAACGTGCTTGGCGCGCCTGTCCGGAACGCCTGCGGCCGATGGTCCGGCGAGCGTCGGGTTGACCTACGCAGGACGGCAACGGCGAACCGCGCGGCCGCATGCGCTGCATAGTCTTGCCATGCATCGTTCTTCTGGCTGTCCGCGAAGTCGCTGACAGCCTTCACGACCAGAAAGCTGGGCCCGTTGCGGTACGCGGTAAGCGCGACACCCAGGCTCTCCATCTCCACGCCTATCGCCTTCGGCCAGGTCAACCGCAGACCAGCGATGGTCTCGCCATCGGCTAGAACCTTATCGCCGCTGAGCATCGGCCCGACATGCACCCGCGGAACGACCCCCATACGGTGCTCACCGGGCGGGAACGTCGGAATGGACACCCACTCCGCCGACGGTAGGCTCCGGGCGATGGCCAGCAGGTCAGGGTCCGGCCGATAGACCTCGTAGCGTCGAGTGAGTCCATCCGGCGTGATCTTCCCGAGCTCGTATCCGACAACTTGGTCAGCGACCAGCACGTCACCGAGATGAAGGTCTTCAGTCTCGTGGCCCGCTCCGCCCGCGATGCCGACCAGTAGAAGGCGGGACGGGTTCCAGATCCCGATGACGCGCTCGGCGGCCTGCGCCGCGCCAGCGTTGCCCATACCACCCAGCGGGAACACCAGTACCCGCTGCTCACCAACCATACCGACCCGAAGATCCCGGCCCCGCCAACGATGCGTCCAGCATTCGCCGAGCGCCGCCACCACGGCCTCTTCCTCGATCAGCAGTGCGGTAAGGACCACGACGTCGATTCGAGCGGGAACAACACCTGCACCAGCAGCACCAGGCACGGTGACACCTTGCCACAACCCACGGGCGATCGAGACCCGGTCAGCTTCTGCCGCGGCACTGATCCCGAAACTCGATTCGACGGCATGAGCTGGCCAAATCTAAGATCATGACCGGTCGTCAGGTGGAGTCGAGTTCCCGACTGTGCCGTGCACCGTGCGTGAGGGCGTGTACGGTCCGGACGAGTCTTCGAGTCATGATGATGATCATCCACCACTGCCGGAATCGGTCCGCAGATAGGAACAGGCGACCGCGTACGGCAAGGCGGTCATCACGGCCGCAAGCCGTAATCCTTGTGTGTTGGGTAGGAACCGGCTCCCGCTTTCCGGGCGCCTTCCCCGTCCCTGCACCGGTCGCCAGCCGCGACCGACGCCCCATGGTGCGCCACGCAACGAAGGGTGCGCGGTCCTGCGCGTCGCCGAGCCAGCCAGCCGGCTACGGGGGAAGCTGCCGGGCGGCGTTGATCAGGCGTTGGCCGGTGCGTTCGCTGGTGCCGAGCCGGCGGGCCAGTTCGGCGCCTAGCCGCGCGCCGCCTGAGCTGTTGGCCTCGGCGAGCAGCGCGATCGCTGTGTCGAGGCGGGGTCATCGGCGTAGGGGTGGGGGGGTGCGCGGGCCGATGCCGGTGCCGGTGGGGCGGCCGGTGGAATGCCGCAATGGACGGCCGTCGGCGAAGGCCCAGACGGTGCGCCGGTGCCAGCGGCGCCGCAGCCGGCCGCTGGGCAAGTCCTCGGCCCGATCGGGGTGGTCGAGCAGGGCGTCGGGCAGGCTGCGGTGATTCTTGTAGCCGAGCACCTCGGCGGCCTGCGGTGCGGTGAGCAGGTCGTCGGGGTTGCCGCTGCCGTCGACGTGGGTGAACTTGGCCGCGCGGATGGCCAGGTGCGCGGTGTGAAAGCGCGTGATGTCGGTGCGCCACCACCAGTGTCTGCCGTCTCGGTCGGTGTCGGCTTTGTCGGGAAAGCCGGTCGAGGCGCGGTGCAGGTACCAGCGGTCAACGGTGGCCGCGCTGGCGCCGGTGAGCGCGGCGACGCCGGCCCGGTCGACCTGCACACGCCGGTGCCGGGTGCGGCTGCCCATGACCGAGATCCTCCTTCCGCAGGGGATGCGCGTGCGGGCCGGTACGGGGCTAGCATCGCCGGTACGTCCCGGCGGGAGTAGATGCGGCGGCTCGTTGTGGCGGGCCGTTGGGTTGGGCCGCTCTTCGTTCATGTCGCCGATGAGGGTTGTGGAGGTGCCGGCGGCATCGCTGCTGCCGCCTGGACGGTGGGCCGGGTGGGGTTGTGACGGCGGACGGCCCCCGGTCCGTGGCGCCGCGCTGGGCGGGTGTGCGACGCGTTTCCGGTCCACGCCCAGGCTGTCGGACACCTCGCTCAGCGAGCGCCCCGCATACCAGTGGACCAAGATTTCGGTCACATCAACCACGGTGAACTTCTCCTCGCCATCGGTTCCCCTCGCCCTTCCAGACGAGGAGGAACTCTTCATGATCGCGAGAACCACAACCCCACGCCGCGCTCGTCATCCCCATGGGGAATTACGTGAGCGGGTGGGGAATTACCTGAGCGTCAAACCCCCGAAGGTGGGGAATTCCGTGAGCGCTGACAGTTTCACAGCTTGGCGTTGTTCGTCGCCGACTGTTGATGTTCACGGTCTCGATCGAGGGTGCGGCGCCCCGTTACCGTGTGCATCGACGTGTGCCGGCAGGGTGGTCATACATGCCTTGCCGGGACGACGCCGGGAGCCCTGCGACCCACGGTGAGGGGAGACGGCCATGCGGGATGCGGCGGAATGGCAGATCGGGGACGTCATCGCCGGGTTGTACCGGGTGGTCGAGGTCCACCGGCAGGGTGCGATGGGGCTGGTGTACCGGGTGCGCCACCGGGGCTGGAATATCGACCTGGCGGTCAAGAGCCCCCGCCCGGCTTTGTTCCGCGACGATGCGGCGAAGCAGCGGTTCGTTGCCGAGGCGCGGACCTGGGTGTCGCTCGGCTTGCATCCGCATGTGTGCGCCTGCCACTACGTACGCACGATCGACGGCGTACCGCGAGTGTTCGCCGAGTACGTCGACGGTGGCAGCCTGCGCGAGTGGATCAAGGACAGGCGCCTGTACCAGGGGGCTCCAGCTGAGGTATTGGCCCGGATCCTGGACGTGGCGGTCCAGGTCGCGTGGGGGCTGGACCATGCCCACCGCCGCGGTGTCGTGCACCAGGACGTCAAACCGGACAACATCCTGATCGACGGCGACGGCACGGCGAAGATCACCGACTTCGGGTTGGCCCGCGCCCGGGACGTCGTCGACAACCACGGTCCGGGCGATGACCAGCACGAGAGCATCCTCGTCACGGTCGGTGGCGAGACGCCCAAGTACGCGTCGCCGGAGCAGCGCGCCGGGGAGCCGATCGGGCACCGCAGCGACGTGTTCAGCTTCGCGGTCACCGTGCTGGAGATGTTCACCGGAGATGCCACCTGGGCCGTCGGGCCTGCGGCCAGCCATGCCCTGGCCGAATACCGGCGGCACGGCCCAGCCGAACCGGACCTCCCGCCGATGCCACGGGCGGTGGACAAGCTGCTGACCGCCTGCTTGCGTGAGGATCCGACCCAGCGGCCGGGCCGCCTGGACGAACTCGCCACGGAGCTCGCCGGCATCAGCGGACTCGATCGGGGCGACGGGTTGCCCCGACGCGTCCTACGCCCCGTCGTCGCGCGCGCTGACCAGCTGAACAATCACGCCTTGTCCCTGCTGGACCTGGGCCGAACCGCGGACGCGGAAGCCGTGTTCCAGCAGGCGCTCGCCGTCGACCCCCGCCACCCGGAGGTCGTCTACAACTCCGGATTACTACGCTGGCGCGCCGGAACGCTCACCGACGACGCGCTTGTGGCGCAATTGGAGAGCGTACGCACAACAACCGACGACGGTGGGCGTGTGTCCTACCCGCTGGCGCTGGTGCACCTCGAACGGGGCGACCTCGACGCAGCCGTGCCCCTGCTCCATAGCGCCGGCCGGCAGGCCTCGGACGATGCCGAGACCGCAGCGGTGTTACGGCTGGTCGAGCAAGGTGATGTCCCGACGTGGCACTGCCTGCGGACCTTGCACGCCGACACGACCATGGTGTCGGTGTCCTTTAGCCCGGACGGCCACTTCGCACTCACCGGCGGCTACGACGGAGCCGTACAGCTGTGGGAAATGGATAGCGGACGTTGCCTACGCACATTCACCGCCCACACCAGCAAGGTACGGTCCCACACCTACGGCAGGGTGACTTCGCTGTGCTTCAGCCCAGACGGGCAGACCGCATTCGCAGGTATCGACGACGGACCCGCACGGCTGTTGGATCTAACCGGTACATGCGACTCGATGGACCTTGGCGGCCACAACGGCAAGGTGACCGCCGCCTGCTTCAGTCGCGACGGCCGCCGGATCCTCACGGCCGGCGAAGGCCGCACGGCCCAGTGGTGGGACGTCGCCAGTGGCACCCGCCTCGCCACGGCCAGCCTGCAGCAGATCCCACCTCCCAGCCAACACCCCACCGAACAGACCGCCAATGGCTGGCCGGTAAGATCGCTGTGGATCAGTCCGGACAACGGTCGCGCCCTCATCTGTGTCGAAAACGACGTGTGGCAGTGGGACTTCACTGGCAACGCCCGTCGACTGGTGACAGTCCCCCACTCCGACCCTGCCGTTCCACTTTCACATTTTGTGGGGACTGCGTGCTTCAGCCAGGATGGCCGCCGCGTCCTCACTGGCGGAATCTACGGAAACATGCAGCTTTGGGACCTGGACAGTCAGCGCTGCCTGCGCACCTACACCGGCCACAGCCGCCAGATTTTGCGGGTGTGCTTTAGCTTGGACGGCCGCCGTGCCCTTACCGGTGGCGAGGACAAAACCGTACGTCTGTGGGACCTGGACAGCGGACGCTGCCTGCGCACCCTCATCGGCAGCGAATGGAGGACGGAGGCGGTGTGCTTCAGCCCGGACGGCCGCCGCGCCCTCACCGGCTTCAATCGGACGTTACGGTTGTGGGAATTGCCGCACGGCGGGTATCTGTCCTCAACGCGGCTCTGCCGCCCGAGGCCCCCTACCGAGCTGGCGCGCCTGGAAGCTCGTATGGAGAAACTGCTGGACCAGGCAGAGCGGTGCACCGCGCGGAGATCCTTTCCCGAGGCGGCTGCCGCACTCGACGCAGCGAGAGCCATTCCAGGGCACGAACGGTCGCCGCAGCTCACCCAGGCGGGGCAGCGGGCCGGGCTGTTTGCAACGCGGGTCGGCCTCAGAGCCGCCTGGCTGACGAAGGCCCTTGACGTCGTTTCTTCCGTGAAATGGGCCAGCTTCTGGCACGACAGCCGCCGTATCGCTACGGCGAGCTATTTTCCGGGAAAGCCGAGGGTGATCGTGTGGGACGCGGACACTGGCGTGCGAGTCAACGAGTTCAACATGGCCCCCTCGAACTTGTGGGCTACCCCCGATCGGGCTGGCGGCTATCCCCACAACGGCGCGCTCGTCATCGGTGGCCGGCACATGCTGATCGTTGTCGGGCGCAGCGCCTGGCTATGGGAGCTGGGCAACTACCACCCCATGCTGGCCCTGACCGTCCCCCGCCGCGAGCGAGAGATCAGATCCGCGTGTCTGAGTCCCGATGGCCGCCATGCACTTACCCGCAGCGACGACGGAACCGCGCGGCTGTGGGACCTTGCCACCGGCCGGTGCCTACGGGTGCTCACCGGCCGCAGGGTTTCTCTGGACGAGACGACCAGAGAACGTTATCTGGGCCACGTGCAAGAGCTGTCGGTGCGCTTTAGCGCGAGCAGCCGTTATGCACTTACCGGCAGCGACGACGGAACCGTGCGGCTGTGGGACCTTGCCACCGGCGGCTGCCTACGCCGCATTGAACTTGACGGCAAGGTGGGCTCCAAGGTGACGACGTTGGTGTGTTCCAGCCCGACTGGACGCTACGCCATCATTGTCGTCGGGTATGGCGGGGACCCGCCGCAGCTGTGGGATGTGGTCCACGGTCGGCGCCTGTGTACCCTCACCGGCCACACCGGCTGGGTAACGGCGGTGTGCTTCAGCCCCGACGGTCGTCACGCGCTGAGTGGCGGCAACGACGGAACTGCGCGGCTGTGGGACCTTCACACGGGCCGCTGCCTGCACACACTGGCCGGTCACCGTGGTGGCGTAGCGTCTGTCTGCTTCAGCCCCGACGGCTCCTTCGCCCTGTCAGGCAGCGCCGACGGCACCGCCCGACTGTGGGAACTGGACTGGCAGTTGCACGCCAGGCAGGCTGCGGACTGGGATCCCGGTGCCGCACCGTATCTGCAGACCTTCCTCGCCCAGCACGTCCCGAACGGCGCCAAGCCACGCCGGTACGGCCCCTTCGCCGGGCGGAACATCCGCCGGGCGCTGTCCTGCCGTGGCGTGCCTTCGTGGACCGAGGCCGACTTCACCGAACTGCTGCAGCAGCTTCAGCACGCCGGTTACGGCTGGCTACGCCCCGACGGTGTCCGCACCCAACTGGAGAGCATGGCCCGCGACTGGCGCGGCATCCCCGCGCTACCGATCACCTGACGACCGCCCGCGAACCACGGTCCCGCCAGAGTCCAGGAGCGACACGATGCCGGCCACCGTCACGCTGACCATCATCCGCGGCCCCTTGAAAGGCGCGTCGTTCATCTTCGACGAGCGCACCACTAGCATCCTCGGGCGTGCGGCGGACTGCTCACCCCGCCTCCCCGACGACGACGATCACCGCACCGTTTCGCGCCACCACTGCCTGCTGGACATCAACCCGCCCGACATCCGCATCCGCGACTTCGGCAGCCTCAACGGCACCTACCTCAACGGCGGCAAGATCGGCCAACGAGGCCCGGGCCAGACACCGCAGGACGCCGCCGCCGTCGTCTTCCCCGAGCACGACCTCGCCGACGGCGATCAGATCCGACTCGGCGACACCGTCGTCGAGGTCCGCGTGCACCGGCCCACCCCGCCACCCGACCGGCGGAACCTCCCCCACACCCGGATCCTGCCCCGCTGCACCCAATGCGGACGCGAGGTCGGCAGCGAGATCACCGCCCGCGACGGCGCGTACGTGTGCCCCGATTGCCAATCCGACCCCGACACGATCATCCACCACCTCCTCGAACGCGCCAACAGCGGCGAACCCAACCTCACCGCGCTCGCCGGATACACCCTGCTCCGCGAACTCGGCCGGGGCGGGATGGGCCGGGTCTACCTCGCTCGACACGCCACCACCGGCGAGCACGTCGCACTCAAGATGATGCTGCCCAAGGTCGCCGCCAGCACCGAGGCAACGTCCCGTTTCCTGCGCGAAATCGAGGTCACCAAAAGACTGCGGCATTCCCACATCGCCGGTCTCCACGACGCCGGCAGCGCCAACGGCGTCTTCTTCTTCACCACCGAATACTGTGCCGGCGGCAGCCTGCACCAACTCATCGCCCGCCGGGGCGGCACGATCCCCCTCAGCGAGGCCCTACCGCTGGCCCTGCAGGCACTCGAAGGCCTGGCATACGCCCACAACCGCGGCATCGTGCACCGCGACATCACCCCACACAACATCCTGCTCACCGACGACCACCCGCCAAGGGCGAAACTGGCCGACTTCGGTCTGGCCAAAGCCTTCGACCAGGCCGGACTCAGCGGCCTGACCCGGACCGGAACCGCCGCCGGCAAACCCCTCTTCATGCCCTACCAGCAAATAGTCAACTTCAAGCACGCCCGCCCCGCCGTGGACGTGTGGGCCCTGGCAGCCTGCCTCTACCACATGCTCACCGGCACCTACCCCCGCGACTTCCCTGCCAACAAGGACCCATGGCAGATCGTCCTCCAGACCGAGCCCGTACCGATCCGCCAGCGTGAACCAAGCGTCCCCAGCCCGCTGGCACGCGTCATCGACCGGGCCCTCCGCGACCGACCGGAGATCGGCTTCTCCAGTGCCGACGACCTCCGACACGCACTGCTCAGCCACCACCAATGAGCCATGGCCGGCGTCGCGCATCACGCTCACGCCGCAGGCATGCCCGCATCCCGCACCGGGCCGCAACATCCGGTCACCGGCCAGACCAGGATGCCCCGAGTCGGCTTGAGCGGCGATGAACGGTTGGCTGTGTCCCACAGAGGGGGACTGCCCAGCCCGGCATCCGGGGAAGAGCCTGCACTGATGACAACCAGCCCTCGTCAACATAGCCGGCCAGACCGACCGTCAGCGCGATCAGGCCCGAACGTCCAATCCGAGATCATCCGACGCAGCATGGCCGCGGTTGCTCTGACCAACAAGGCCCCGTGTGACATCGGCCGGGCGAAGTGCCGCTATGTCCTGCACAAGCTGCTGCCGGCCGGATCTGTCCTGGACGTACACTTCCCGAACGACAGCGGCGGGATCAGCACATGGCGGTTCGTAGCCGGACGCAAGGGTTGGAGTGAACTGTCGTGACCATCGAACTGCTGTACACCGAGCCGTTCAGCACCAAGGTCGAAACCCGGACGGTCAACACCGCCGCCGATATTGAAACGTTCGCCGACGACCTCCTGACGCGCTACCAGACCGCGGGCGACATCCTGCCCGGCATCGACCTGCGTCACGACAACGGGGAATCAATGTCCATCGCCATCGCCCCCTTCGGCTGGGCACTGATCCACACCGGCGCCGACCTCGACCAGCACTACACCCGCAGCAACGACACCGCCGAGGGCGGCAGCCACGACGTGCGATGGGAAGAACCGGACTCCATACCCCATGTTAGCCGTCACCGGAGGTGACGACGTATCGAGGGTTGTCCGTCGTTGATGGTGAGGATCTGCTGTAGCGCAACCCGGGTGGGTTGCGCTTTTTCGTGCTCGTCATCACCGTGGGGAGGTTTGTGTAGGCAGCGGCCCTCCCGTGTTCCTTGGCTGGGTGCCGGGAGGGCCGCGCGGCGGTGCTTGGAGGCACCTGGTGGTGACGGTAAACGACGACCCGGTTGTGGTCGAGCGCCGGTTGGCTGCCGGCGGTCTGGCCTGTCCGGGCTGTGCGGCGGCGTTGACGGGCTGGGGCTGGGCTCGATCGAGGCTGATCTTGGATGGGGCGCGGCGGCTGGTGGTGCGCCCGCGCCGGGCGCGCTGTGGTGGGTGCGCGAGGACGCATGTGCTGCTGCCGGCGGCGTTGTTGCTGCGCCGGGCGGACTCGGTGGCGGTGATCGGGCAGGCGTTGACGGCGAAGGCGGTCGGGGTGGGGGTGCGGCCGATCGCGGCGGCGGCCGGCCGCCCGTTGGGGACGGTGCGGGGCTGGTTGCGGCGGGTATCGGGTCGGGCTGAGCAGTTGCGGGTCTGGTTTACCCGGGTGCTGGTGGCGGTCGCGGCGGACCCGGTGGTCGCGGAGCCGGCGGGGTCGGCCTTCGCCGATGCGGTCGCGGCGGTGACGGCGGCGGCGCTCGCGGTCGCGGACCGGTTCGCGATGCCCACGGTGGCGCCGTGGCCGATCGTGTCCGCGGTGTCGCAGGGGCGGTTGCTGTCGCCGGGCTGGCCGGCGGAGTCGATCAACACGAGTTCGCCCTGGTTGGCGGTGATGTGAGCGGGCACTCTCGACATTTGTCGATCTTTGGCGAGCGTTGAGGAGGTGTTGATTGACTACCGTTGATAACGAGGCCCGGGTGCGGGCCGACCGGGCCCGGGCGGTGGCGTTGTGGCGCTATCAGTTGATTCGCGAGCCGGCGGATCCTGCGCACTCGACCCGCCAGCGGGGGCGGATGGTGCGCGAGTTGGCGGCGCGGGAGCATCCGGGGCCGTTCGGTCAACCGGTGCGGGTGTCGCGGCAGAGCCTGGACCGGTGGATCATTGCGTGGCGTCGGGGCGGCTTCGACGCCCTGGTACCCAGCCCACGGCAGTTGCAGCCGCGCACACCGGCGGAGATTTTGGACATGGCCGCCGCGTTGAAGCGGGAGAACCCGGGCCGCACCGCGGCGCAGGTGGCCCGGATCCTGCGCCGGCACTTGGGCTGGGGCCCGTCGGAGTCCACGGTGCTGCGGCACCTGACCCGGCTGGAACTCGCCGGCCCGCCACCGGCGCAGGCGACCGTGTTTGGTCGGTTCGAAGCGTTACGCCCCAACGAAATCTGGGTCGGCGACGCGTTGCATGGCCCGGTGATCGCCGGCCGGAAGACGTATCTGTTCGGGTTCCTGGACGACCACAGCCGGTTTCTGGTCGGGCACCGGTTCGGGTTCGCCGAGGACACCGTCCGGTTGGCGGCGGCGCTGCGCCCGGCGCTGGCCTCCCGCGGTGTTCCGCACGCCGTATACGTGGACAACGGCAGCGCGTTCATCGACGCGTGGCTGCTGCGGGCCTGCGCGAAGCTCGGCGTCAAGCTCATCCACTCCACCCCGGGACGCCCGCAGGGGCGGGGAAAGATCGAACGGTTCTTCCGCCGGGTCCGCGACCAGTTCCTGGTCGAACTGTCCACTCCAGACCATGAGGTACTGGTTCCCGATCTGTTGAGCCTCAACCGGTTGTTCACCGCGTGGGTCGAAACCGAGTACCACCGCACCACCCACTCGGAGACCGGCCAGACACCACTGCAACGCTGGTCGGTCGGCGACCCGCCGGCGCTGCCGACTCCAGCCGCGTTGCGCGAGGCGTTCCTCTGGGAGACCACCCGCACCGTCACCAAGACCGCCACCGTGTCGTTGCACGGCAACACCTACCTGGTCGACGGCGGCCTGGTGGGACGCAAGGTGGAGTTGCTGTTCGACCCGTTCGACCTGGCCACCATCGAGGTCCGGCTGCACGGCAAGCCGATGGGACTGGCGATCCCGCACCGCATCGGCCGCCACGCCCACCCCAAAGCCAAACCCGAACAACCTGAGCCGCAGCCCGCACCCACATCCGGGATCGGCTACCTGAAACTCATCGACGCCGCGCACCAGGCCGAGCTGGCCGACCGGGTCAACTACGCCGCTCTCACCGATGCCCCGCCCGACGCCGAACCACCCCGCGACGCCGTCGGACTCGACCTCGGCCACGAATCCCCTTACTAGACAACACTTTCGAGGACTCACATGATCGACCGTCTTCAATCACACTACGGGTTCACCAAGATGCCGTTCGGCCGCGACCTGGCTCCCGGCATGCTGCACCGCCACCAAGCCCACGCCGAAGCCCTCGCGCGGATCACCTGGTGCGTCGAGCAACGCGCCCTGGGCGTCATCACCGGAGAAGTCGGCGCCGGCAAGACCGTGGCCATCCGGGCCGCCCTCGCCGCGCTCGACCCGGTCCGACACACCATCATCTACCTCGGCAACCCCACCATCGGCGGGCGCGGCATGCACCACGCCATCGTCAGCGCGCTCGGCGGGGTGCCCAGAACCCACATGGCCATCCTCATCCCACAGGCCGCCGAAGCCCTCGCCATCGAACAGGCGGAGAGAGGCCGCACGCCCGTCTTGGTCATCGACGAGGCCCACCTACTCGATCACGCACAGCTCGAAGGCATCCGCATGCTCACCAACCATGATCTCGACCGGTGGTCCCCGTTCGCCTGCCTCCTGGTCGGGCAACCCACCCTCCGCCGAAAGATCAAACTCGGTGTCCTCGCGGCCCTCGACCAACGCATCGGCCTGCGCTACACCATGCCCGGCATGACCGGCGACGAGACCGCCAGCTACCTGCGCCACCACCTGCGCCTGGCCGGACGCGACGACACCCTGTTCTCCGACGACGCCGCTGCCGCCATCCACCAAACCAGCCGCGGCTACCCCCGCGCCGTCAACAACCTCGCCGTCCAAGCACTCATCGCCACGTTCGCCGACAACAAGTCCATCGTGGACGAATCCTCCACCCGCGCCGCCATCAGCGAAATCATGTCAGAGTGAGCACCACCACGTCACGCTGAGGACCAGCAGGTCACCACGATGACCAACGCCCCGCCCGGACCCATCCGGGCGGGGCTTTTCACACCCGCCCGTCCTCACCCACAACGACGCCTACATCCTCATCGAAAGCGCCGGGCAACACCCCACGACTGGTTCATCCCCAAGCCGCAAGCCGTCATCGGTGTGTCCCGGTGGATGGCCGACGGCACGCTCGCCCTCGAACTCCGGTGGTCGGAGCAATGCCCATGACGTCGAACTCGAACGCGTCCCCCGTCCTCACCTTCACCGCGGACGAGTGGGAAGCGTTCATCGGCGGGGTCCGCGACGGCGGGTTCGACGCGTAGCACCGACGGCCTACGAACGCCCCGTAACGGAGGCGGCACGCAACCGCGGCGGCGCATGGCAGCTTGTGAGGTCACGCGAGCACTGCCATGCTTGCCGCATCCGCCGATACCTTCCAGAATCGGCCCATTCCAGGTGTCCTCCCGGTCAAGGATGAAGACTGGCTCCCGGATCTTGTTGGGAGGTCCGAAACGGTGCGCGAGCATCCGAAGCCGCCGCGAAACACGCTGCTGCGCCAAGCGCGGCTTCGGCTGCTCTCGCCGTCCGGTTCGGGGCAGCAGATGTCCCGGCAGGAGCTGGCCGAGGCGATCAACGCCTACCTATGGACCGCACACGAGATCGACGGGCGTCTGGACGAGACCGACATCGGCAAACTCGAACGTGGCGAACACCGCTGGCCCCGCGCACCGCGGCGGGAAGCCTTCCGCGCGGTCCTGGGCGCCGCCGTCGACTCCGAACTCGGCTTCTACCCCAACCGCAGGACACCGGCCGCCACCACCCGCCCGCGTCTCGGCCCTCCCGAAGCCGCAATAGGTCACGATGGAACGGACCTGCTGCCTCAGGAACAGCGTGGGGTTTCCGGTGATGAGGGTGACGCGGTGAGGCGCCGTAGCTTGCTGACGAACGGTAGTGTCGCCGTTGCCGACGCCGTGTTGTCGGCGCCGACGCGGGTGCTCCAGGCTCTCAACGTTCTGATCGCCGATGGCGCGGGCGACCTTGATACTGCCGTGGACAGCCTCGATGAGCTGGTGGCTCATTACTCGCATACGGTTTGCACACTGGCACCGGCGAATGTGTACGACGATCTGCTCAGCGTCAGAACGCACGCAGGCTGGCTCCTGAGTCGTGCCGGACGGTCTGTGCGGCGACGCTCGGACATCATCGTGGCCACCGGATGGCTGTCCAACCTGCTCGCGGTCGCTACCAGCTACATGGGCGATCCCGCTGCGGCGGTGGTTTGGTGCCGCGACGCCGAGCGTCGAAGTCAGGAAGCCGGCCATCCGGATCTTGCTGGCTGGGCTGTGCTGACCAAGGCAATGATCGCCTACTACCAGGGGCAAGCCCGCCGATCGATCGCACTTGCCCGCCAAGGCCAACAGGTTGCTCCGATCGGTACCGTCGCGCACGCGAAGCTCGCGGCCCAGGAGATGCGGGCGCATGCCATGCACGCCGACGCCGACGCGATGATGGGAGCCAAGCATCGCGCCGCGAAGGCGATGGCGAAGCTCCCCTCCGACGTCGCAAAGACAGGTGCCTTCTCCATCGCACAGGACGAAGATCCACCCTATACCGCCACGTCCCTGCTGCTGGTGAATCGGTTTGACCAGGCGGTCTCCGCGACGAACCGCGTGATCGACACCGCGTATCGGCCGGAGGTGCGCAGTCGTGGCGCGCAGTCCTCCAACTATGCCCGCACTCTTCTGATCTTGGGTCTCGCCCAGGCCGGGCTCCGTCGCGCTGACGAGGCGGCTAACGCTGGCCAGGCCGCGTTGGACAGTGCGGGGGTTGTGTGGCCGACTCTGGTCCTCGCCGGCAGGCTCGATCACGTGTTGACGCGGGATTTCCCCGATGCCGCAGAGACCGCGGACTATCATGCGCGCTACGTAGACGCCGCCAGCCGCACACTTGACGGCCCACCCCTAGCCGCACCAACGAGGACCTTGGATGAACGACGACGACCTCAGTCCCGACCAGATCGCTGATATCACCGCATTCGTGGATATCGAAGCTCCCCCGGACGGGCCAACCGCCCATTTCATCTTCGGGACCAACCAGGCCATTCCCGCCAATCTCGTCGCTGACCGATACCACCAAGGGCTCGCGCCGCTGGTAATCGCCACCGGCGGGGTCAACCGCCACAACGGCATCGTCGAAGGTCGGGAGTTCCTTCGGCTGCTCGTCGAGCGCGGCGTCCCGGAGGCTGCAATCCGCTACGAGGACCAGTCAGCCAACACGTGGCAGAACGTCGAGTTCGCCCTGCCCTACCTCAGCGAGGCCGTCAACTCAGGGCTGCCGATTACAGCCGTGTCGAAGTGGTACCACCGTCGCGCGATCCATATCCTGCGGACGCTCGTGACCGACGCCGACGCCTTCTTCGCCATCACGTGGGAACCCGTCTACTCCGGGACACCGGTCACCAGGACTAACTGGCCGCTCAACCCGGAGGGCAAACGCCGCGTCATCCGCGAGAGGCAGGAAGTCCTCCGTCGGATCGGCGACGGCACCTTCAAGCCGGCGAACCTCACCAACGAGGCATGGCGGTGACAGCCGTGTTTGTGCTCGTAATGGGCTCGTCGGCGGGTGCGTGGACGTACTCGATGCCACGCATGGCGCCGCGACCATCGGAGTCGCCGCACTGCACGTGGGCCGCCGATACGTCGATGTCGACCGGAGCAGCGAGTACGCCGCGATTGGCGCACCGACCCCACCTGCAAGCGGCCGGACGCCGATGCGTAGCGCCTACGAGCCGCCGGGAAAGAACCCGAGGCACTCGTAACGCGAAGGCCAAAGTCCAACCGCAGCAGGGAACCTCACGACCGGCGGGCGGTCTTGCCGCCGACACGACGCGTGAGCGGGGCTCAACCGCACCGGGCTACACTGCCTCGTCGCCGATGCGTACGGTTGTGACATCACGCGCTGGTGCTTCCACGGGTCAATGCGTCGTAGGTACCCGCGTCGAAGCGAACGACAGCTTCCCGATCTCGGTGGGAGGTCCGGAACGGTGGTCGAACGCCAGAAGCCGCCGCGAAACTCGCTGCTAACCGCAGCCCGGCGGCGACTGCCGTCGCCGTCCGGTTCGGGCCAGCCAATGTCCCGACAGGAACTGGCCGAAGCTGTCAACGCCTACCTGTGGCACACGCAGGAGCTCGACGAGAACCTGGACGAGACCGACATCGGCAGGCTCGAACGCGGCGAACACCGCTGGCCTCGCACTCGGCGACGGGAAGCCTTCCGCGCGGTGCTGGGCGCTGCCACCGACACCGAACTCGGCTTGTACCCCAACCGCAGAACGGCGGCCGAGCCGGCCACGACGGCCAGGGAGCGATCTTCGGCAACGAGCGTCGACCTTACGGACGGGGAGTTCGTCAGCGTTCCTGTTCAGACCGCAAACGGGGTCGTCGCATACCTGATCACGCGGCGCGAGTCTCTGGCAATGCTGGCGAGGACGATGCCGGCGCTCGCGCTTACTGAATATATGGCACCGTCTGTCGCTCCGGTAACTGCCCGCCTTACCGATGTTGCAGATCTGCTGGTTCCGTCTGCGAGCGCTGTTGACAGCCGGCCCGCCGAAGCGAGTAGCTTCGTCACGGTGACGCGGCTGTTGGCCAGCCAGCGTCAGGCGGTCGCTCCAGATGCCTTGCTGAGCCTCGTGGAGGCTCATCGAGACTCCCTGGTAATGCTCTTCCGGAAGGCGGGTTCGGACCCCGTTCGCGGTGACATTGGTGCTCTGCTGGGCGAGACATCGATTGTCGCGAGCCGGCTGTGGAGTGCCATGGGGAACCGCTCCCTGGCCATCGCCAACTGCGCATTCGCGCGACAGTTGGGAGACAAGCTGGACAATCCGGTCCTTGGAGCCACTGCGAGGATCTTCGAAAGCAACCTGCATTCGGAGGCCGCGACGCTCATTGGCGCTGAAGGAGACGTTCTGCTCGGGCTGCGACTGCTGGAAGAAGCAGCGGCGGTTGATCGCCTCCTGTCTCCTGCCGCACGCGCTCGAATCGCGGCCGAACAAGCCCAAGCATATGCGGTACTGAAGCTGCGAAGGGAGTGCCTGGAAGCGCTCGACCGTGCACGAACAGCAGTTGATGAGATTGATGACACCGACCGGACGGGGCTGTTCAGCGACTGGAGTCCGTCCCGACTACTCGTCTACGAGGGTACGTGCTGGCTTTTTCTCGGTGATGGCGAAAGGGCAATCGGGGTACTGGACGAGGCTGTGCGTCACTCGGAGGCAGATCGGGGCAACGTCAATGTGCTGCTGGCTGCCCGCGTGGACTTGGCCAGCGCCTTCGCCCAAAGCGGCGATCTTGAGGGAGGCTGCAAGCTGCTGGGCGAGACCTACGTCCGGCTTCTCAGTATGGGCAATCGTAGAGGCATCGAACGAGCCAAGCGGGCCAGGGAACGGCTTGCTCCTTGGGAGCGCGAGCGAGCAGTTCACGAGCTGGACGAGCGGATAAGCAGCGACCACTAACGAGTTTCTGAAGCCGACGATTGCTGAACAAGTGACCTGACCGTGGCTACCACGACATCCGGTGTCAGACCGTCAAGAATGGCGTCGGGCTGGTGCTCAGCGAGTTCATCACGGCTAATGCGTTGCGCGATGGCGACCACATGGAAGCCGGCGTGGCGAGCGGTTGCAATGTCGTTCGGGGCGTCACCGATCAATACCGTGCTACGTGGATCAAAAGATTCACCGTAACGCATCGCGAACCGCTGAGCGATGACCGCCGGCAGTTCAAACCGATCCCGGGCATCTGAACCAAAGCCGCCAATGCTGAGATCAATATGGCCATCAAGCTCGGCGACGCTCAGCTTCACCTCAGCCGCAACCCGAAGATTCCCGGTCAGTACGGTCTGTATGAAGCCGTACTGATGCAAGGCCAAGATCGTGTCAGCGGCACCCGGATATGCAGGCTGCTCTCGTGCGAGTTCAGAGCGACCATCGGCCATGACCTGTGCCATGACCTCGTGAAAACGTGGAATCCCGGCCTCGGCCAACTCCGGCTGGACGCCCGAGCAGACTGCCGTATCCACGACGATGGACTCGTCCGTATAGCCGTGCACCCGCTTGGCGGGAAACACGACGGCATCTTCCTGAATCTGGTACGTACGAGCGACGGCCCTTCGCAGCCAACGAAGATCGGCGGGGATCAGGGTTCCGTCCACGTCCCACACCACAAGGCCCGCTGGAGCGCTACTCATCTGACGATTGTCCCAGAGCCAGGACCGATACCGCGCCCCCGATCGTGGACGGGGGTATGGCCTTCGGTCTCGAACGCGGCGAACACCGCTGGCCCAAGGACCTACGACGTGAAGCCTTCCGCCGCGCCTCAGTGATCCCCGCATTGACGGTCCCACTCCTGTCCGATCATGTAGGAGTGGGCCTCGTTCTCGCAGCAACTCGCAGTTGAGCCGTAGGACGCCTCGCGGGATCGTGGAGGGTGTCGGCGGGGGTACGGAGGGGGCGGGGGGATGCCGGTCGCCGTGTTGCAGTCGCCGCCGTTTGATGTGATCCGCTGTGACGACCCGCGGTTGCGCGTGGCCTGCCCGGCGGTGGCGGCGTTGGGGTCGGCGACGCTCGTCGAGATGGCGTCGAGTGCGGATCCGGCCACGGTGCAGGTGTTGGGCGACGCTGCGGAGTATCTGTGTTCGTGGGCGCAGCGCACGGCCGTGGCGTCGTTGGACGATCTGGCTGCCGAGTTGTTGCAGGCGTGGGAGCGGCTGCGGCCGACGGACAATATTCACCCAGGCATTCCGCTGCGTGGGCGCCGTCAGCGGGGGCTGGCACCGCCGCTGCGGGCCGCCGTGCGCCGGGCAATGGCCTGCCGGCTGGGGCTGCTCGGTGACCCACCGGCGACCCTGACGGCCTGCGTACCTGGCGCTGGCCTCAGCATCGCGCGGCTACGTCAGCTCACCCTGCAACTGCAGGTGGTCGCGACTGGGTGGGTGTGGGCGCCCACGCTCGACCAGGCGCTGGACCTGGGCCGTGACTCCGTCGACCGGCATGAGTACGCCGAAATGTTGCACCAGCGGGGCCTGGCCCGCCGACCGTGGTATCCGGAGGCGGTCGACGCGCTGGCCCGGCTGTGCGGCCGCGACCAGCGGGTGGCCACCCACCCCGACCTCGACCTACCGCAACTGCTGGCGGTGGCCAAGCAGGTCATCGACCACGAACACGTCGGCGTCGCCCTGGCCCGCGACGTCGCCGCGGCGGTCGCGGAACACCAGCATCGGCCGGTAACGCCGCAGATGGTCGCGGCCGTGCTGTCCGCCGGCGAGCACAGTGTCACCACGGACGGGACCTGGGTGTGGCGAGCGGGCACCGACCGCCACATGCCCCGGATGCTGCACGTGGCACGCAGCATGCTCGCCGTCGCCGGCAGCCTGCCGATTCCGACGGTCCATCAGGGCTGGTGTCGGCGACTGCGCGGACGCGGCATCCACGCTCAACCGCCTATCGAAGCCCTCGACGCGGTGCTGCGCGCCGACGCCGCCTTCGTCGTTGAGGACCAGCCCAACGACGCCCCAGCGGTGGTCCGCCTGGCCCGACCGCTGCGCCCCGAACAGGTCCACAGCCCGCTGGTGAACGCCCTGATCCGCACGATCCGAGCAGCGCCGGCACAGGTCGCCACACACGGCGAGCTGGACCGGGCCGCCGCGGACGCGGGCGCGACGATCCACGCCGTGTCGCAGTACCTGGCGTACCACGAGGTGTTCACCGGGTCGGTGTCCACCCCGACGATGTGATCACCGCGCTGCGGTACGCGCCGCTGGCCCTGACCCATTTGATGTGGCGCAACACGGTGTTGGAGGACTGGCACGCCGAGGGGCGGATCCATGATCCGGACATGTTCCGGGCCAACGCGGACACTACGTTGATCTTCCATCAGGCGTTGTGGTCCGGGTTCGGCGAGCAGATCGCCTCGGGCGACCTGGCCAGCCTTGCCGACCTCGACAACGCCGAGGATGTGCAGGCGTTTGCCCACGCCCTCTACGACGCGTACGCCGACGGCTTCGACGCCGATCGGGTGCTGCCCAACGGGATGACCCTCGGCGAGCTGGCGCAGGGCGAACTCGGGGAGCTGCAAGACCATGCGACTACCCAGATCGGCGCCTTGGTCGCCAAGGCCGAGGATCCCGGCGTCGATGTGGTGCTGTTGTTCCTGGCCATGCGCGGCGGCGGGGCGTGTGGTCGCTGGTGGGGCTCGCCGCGCTGGCCCGCGATTGTGGACGCGTTCATCGCACGGCTGCACAACCCCGCCGACGACTGGTGGCAGCATCACCGACGGTTTCCGCAGCAGCGGCCGGCGGAGGCCGCCGACCTGGACCGGCTGCGCCACCTGTTGCTGGCCCGCCCGCACCGGCTCAGCTACGAGGCGGCCGACTTCTGCCTCGACGCCGGCATCGGCTTCATCCACCTCGACGAGTAGCCGGGCCGAGACGCTGCTTCGCGCGACCGGGGCGGCGTCACCAACGTCGGCCCGACCCAGCGCGCAGTTCGTGGCGCGAGCTGCCGGTGATGCCTGGCGGTCCTTCGGCGGGAACTGGCCTGCGCCACTTCCCGCCGAATCTCCCGAACACCGCGGCGCGGGCGACTATTGGACCCCGAGCAGTGTCAGGATCGACGGAATCGGCACGAGGTAGCGCCGTCCGATGCGCAGGATCCGCACCGGGAACTCTCCGCTCTTGGCCAGCTCGTAGGACTTCGACCGGCCGATGCCCAGGATGGCACCGGCGGTCTCGACGTCGGTGGTGGAGCCGAGGCCACGTACGGCGTCGATCGTCCAGACCTGGGCCGGGTTGCGTTCCGCCGGCCGCACCGGGGTCGTGGTGGTGGTCATTGTGTGCTCCCCTCCGCTGTGGCCGGCTGCGGGCCGGCATCGGTGCGTGTTGCTTCGACGGTGCCGGTCAGGTGTTGGCGGAGGCGCTACGGCAACGGCGGCGGGCGTGACGGGTAACAGGTCCGCTAACACCCCGGGGAGCCGTTGCGGGCCAGGCAGCGGGTGGGTCAGCGTTGGCGGCACGCGTTGCGCGGCGGCCGGCCGGGAACAGCGGACGGCGTACCGGGACCATGGGCCCCCTCCCCGGCTGAGGTCCGGGACCGGGCGTCGCCATCGGACATGCCGTGTCCCATCACCGGGAAACCGCCTGCGTCCCGCGTGCCCGCTACCGCTGTGGGCGGGAAGTCGGCCCGGCGCACACGGGGCCGATGTGGCGTCTCGGGGCCGCATCGTGCCGGGGGTGGTAGGCGCCGTCCTGTTGGCGTCGTTGCCGGGATCCGCCCGCGTCCCGCCAGGCGGATCCCGGCGAATGTCAACGTCGGCTGTTGTCTG